>Ga0210059_1004508_pt1 | contig 22502 bp, 16 predicted proteins | sample Ectturendosymbi2_FD_188042 | JGI IMG/M metagenome (GOLD analysis project Ga0210059, IMG submission 188042) | Ecteinascidia turbinata endosymbiont from Florida, USA - Sample 2 (SPAdes) (version 2) | ecosystem: Host-associated > Tunicates > Ascidians > Unclassified | place: Key West, Florida...
AAGTCGGGAATTGCGTGTTTTTTTTTCTGAACGCCTGGAAAGCTGGACATGCCTGGCGCAGTGGTTTTCATCCTGCGTTGGATCGAGTCCCAGGGGTTGGGCGGAGGTCCCAATGCGTGGTTCATTTTATGCATCAATGAAATATAAGCCTTAAGACTTGAAGAAATCATGTTCTGATTTTCCAATCGCGAAGGGTTCCGTGAATGCAATCGAGGATCAGTGCCTTCGAAATAAGGCGAAGAGCCACCGGCCTAGCGCTTTCTAACTTCAGCACTCGGTTCATCCTGCACTTAGGTTTCAACCTGTCAATGGACGGTGGAGACCGCGTTTCTTGGCAACACGCTTCCGTTAAAAAAAAAACACCTTCAACGAACTTTTTCTTTTGACTGAAACAAAAAAGCAACCTTGCCAAAGCTTCCGCGACCAAGCACATGCAGGAAATTGAAGTCGGACGGCTTCATTTGTTTTAAACTTTGATCGATATCCGGTTTCGGTTTGTCCTTCTTGCGCTTTTTGTCGTCGTCGATGCGTTGTTGCTGCCAACGAAAAGAAACGGATATCACTGAAATGACAACACAATTCACAATTGTGATGTCACAATCCATAATTGTGAAGATAACACAACCCAAAGCGTTCTTCTGCTGCAAAACATGGCGGCTCCTGAACAGTCGAGCAAGCCAATAACAACACGACCAAACCTGCAATCACCATCATGCGCATGCACCAGTCCAGCAGATTGAAGCGAACAAGGATGTGACGATTGCAACCGAACGGTCCCTTTATCACAAAAAGCCTACGATCGCGGCAAAGACGAGAATCCCACCTGACACGTCATGTTCTGGTTTGGACGCAAATGATGAACTGATGAAATAATAGTTGGATTCGCGGAACAATAATGCGGCCAAAGTTGCCCGGAGCGAATGGCCAGAAACCCCCCTTGCGCTTAATGCCAGATTCGCAACAAACTCCAATCTGCTTTTGCATTAGCGAGGAGAGTGGTCATTACACATTGACGTTTCGGCGAAATATTCTGGACCCACTCCGGTCAAGGTAATTACGATGCTGCCGAGGGTTTCAATGTCATCGGAATCGACTGGTCGGGCTGCACAGTTCGCAACACCTTGGTTACATGTTTCGCCATAGGTATGCATGCCACCTGTTCCACGGAAAAGTTTACAAGCACCAATCACGCCGCAGACATGTGAACAGCGCTGGTGCGTCACTGATACATGGTAATTAGGGACGTGGGCTCCTTCCGATTTTTAAATGATGCCGCCTGCATCACTGAATCGGCGTCACGCTAGAATCGGTGCTGGGCAGGCTTGTCCCTGAGAATGGGAGATCGGACTTAAAGTCTGTCCCATGTCCCAACGTAAATAATTTAAGGTGTTTTTGGGACCGGATTCGGGTCCCTAGAATAAGAGAAAATCGGGTCCCTAAAATCAGAGAAATCGGGTCCCTACAGGCGCATATTGGGTACCTGACATTTTCCTTTAAAAAAACCTGATCATATAATTATAGCGGAATTTTCTTATGTTGGATATCACTATTGTATGCTCACAGCACGGCGTGTATTGGACGTAGAGGCTCATCACAACGCCCAGTGCCAAGGCGTTGTGATGCGGGGCCTAGAAAATAAGGTTGTTAGGCTCCTTTCCAGGTGACAATTAAAAAACAGTCACCAGTTGTCTTTAGCCACCACTAATTGGGGTGTTTGCGGTACTTTTTCCATGGCCCTGCAGATGTTAGACATGCACATAACATAATGTACTTCGAATTAATAGTGTCGTGGGAATCTCATGGGATAGGATGGGATAGTTAGAATTTGCTTTGGGATGGGACAGAAAAAAGCGTCCCACGGTCAAGCTTGCTGATGGGGGTAGAATCGGACGGCAGTGAATTTAATGGGACTGCAACCTACAACCTTTGGATCAGAAGAGGAATTGATCAGCGAGTGAAACGCGAACCGTATCATCAGAAGATTTTGTTAAGAGCGAAACAAAAGCTTCCGGCAGCGGCAAAAGCGGCTCATGTCTGTTGCAAGCTCTCACAGGTTCCCACACCAGGTAAAGCTAGCTTCGTTCCCAACTGGCCAGAACACTGATGAGCCAACCCCATCAGTCAGCACCGGACGTTGCCAATAATTGATCCATGCGAGCCACGCCAAACACCGTTCGCGTTCTTCACGTCGATACGTTGCGGTCAACAGTCAACGAGTCCGCGCCTGGCTGTTGACATATAGCTGAGCCGGCGAATGACGCCGTAGTTAAGATCCGGCGGGCGTGTTCATCGCACTGCCGAAAAACGAACAAGCCAATCTTCGTTCAGGCGACACTGCTTTTATCGAGGTCGTCAGAACAAAGAGGCTATCGAGTGAAATTTGCTGCATGCCCAACGTAACTCTGCACCACGGCGAAGACCGCGCTGACTGACCATGGTTCTGAACCGATGAATTGTTGCGTAGGCGACTAGCTTGTGTGGTGTTTCGAATAATGAAGATACCGTCCGTCGAAAATGATTGTTTATTTTTAAACTTAAAAACATGATATGTACGTAACACGTCTGTTTTTTTGCAAGTCACATGATGATGTTTCAAGATAGTCAGATTGCTCTTTTCGAAAATGATCGTTCTCGTCGCTTCCTACCTGAAGATGTGCAGTTGATTAAAACGCCATACTAGTTTTTGTCCAGATTCGCACAACTTGCTTTCTGCATGCATATCGCAATTAGCAAATAAAAATTAGCAAAATTGTCAAAGCACACACTTGTCCGTGCTCCTATAAATATATTCCGTTAACTTCCAACCAAGCAAGAGAAGATTTGCGTCCCTAAAACGTATGAACAGAAGCAACTACTACCGACGCCGCCTTACCGCCCAACAACCACATGAAGCTCATCTTTCAGCCGGAAGCAATTGGTCCGTAAAAATGCGCTCCATCCGTAAACGGCTACATTAATCAACTCACGCTCTACAGCGAATGCATGATGTGCAGTTGTTGACTCAACTTATGACGACGTCGTCGTCTCTCGAGTTAACAAGCCGATGGTTCGATTCCCAGTCTGGCCGTTTGGTCACAGGGAAGAAGCAAACTCGCGACTCGTTTCAACCGCAACAATCACAACTCGCAAAGCTGGGTGGCGCAGAAATAAGAGAAAGTATCGCCCACAAACCACCCGTGATAAGTGGCCGTGAAAAGAGATTTCAGTGAAACTCGCTTCTCTCACCCCGTTCTAACGTGTTTCAGCGCGTAACCGCATTATCCCGCCATCACACTCGTTTACACAAAACACCACACAATGCGATCACACAAATCCGATTTAGCAGAGGAACCACGCCACGGCAACTCGTCAATCAGCGTAGAGACCACTCAATTTCTTCAAGCATTTGCAGCAGAAACTTGCATTAAATTAGTAGCCAATTGATTGCCGCATTTGATGCAGTTACAGGGGAAAAGAGATGCAGTTACAGGGGAAAAGAGATGCAGTTACTGGGAAAAAGAGATGCAGCTACTGGGAAAAAGAGATGCAGCTACTGGGAAAAAGAGATGCAGTTACTGGGAAAAAGAGATGCAGTTACTGGGAAAGTTGACGCCGCCATCATCAAAGTCGATTTTAACCTTTGTTAAACATGATGGCGCACTGGAAGTAACTCTTAAATCTCGATCTCTGCATAATTTATCCTGTTTAATACGATGCCGAAACCTATTTTTATTTAGAAAGGATTGTGGCGAGAAAAAACAAGTGTTTTTTTCTTCACGCTTAACGTTGAAAAACACGCGTTTTCAATGAAATTCTTACAAATTTTATAGCAGAACCGCAGATTACTATTCACGTGAATGATTATATTTATCGGTGTGTTTAGCTTGAAAAGGAGTACGCGCATGCATGCAGCCACCGAATTAAGCGTTTTCGACAAAAAGCTTCAGTAACTTTCTTGACTAAAAATACGGTCATGTGCTCTGGTTCGCTTTGCTGGTAACCTATTCCACAATGGCACATTTTTCACGGGTGAGATGACGTTTTGGTCCTTCTTGGCCCGTGGTAGACAGATCAGGTTGTGCCATTCAGCAAATAAGGTCACAAAGAGAAAAAATGCACAAGGGAATCTGCGCTATGACGCTCTGATTCGTTGCGCATGAACAAACACGCAGCAATGAAGCAGAACACGAGCACAAACGGCAGCGATGCGTGAAGAATTCGTGCACATGCACTGCTCGCTAGGCCGTCGGAGAATAAGATCGGAGGATTGTTATAAAATGTCAAAAGCGTCGTGGAGAATCAAATCAAAATTACGAGTCAAGCATTGGTCGGCCGATGATACCTTGAAGCGGGTACCTCTGGGAGGAACCTGAGTAGAAGAAAGGTCAGGGAGGTGAATGACCAAATACGAGGACGCGAAACCGCGTTCGTTGACGATGAAACTGTCCATCACTACTAGAGCACTCGGCCTCGAGCCCTGGACAGCTTCCTTGTACGCAGTGCGAAGCTTATCGCGGAAGCACATGGTTTCAAAACCGAATGATCCAGCAAAGCGAATGAAGTGGCATCACTGCAACTAAGTTCGCTACTTCCATCTTGCATTTAAGGAACAAAGCCGCACACAAGTCCAACGCGAGTTACCTCGAGCTTCTTTGTCAAAGCCTCCAGCTCTTCACCTTCCATGATGATTGGAACATTGTAAAATTCACCTTCCTGCTGGCTTAATAATTTGAACCAACCTAAGGCAGGCTTCTTCATTAATTCTGTTGAACAAAAGATTCGACACGTTTACATACAGTCTGGTAAACAAAGCAAATAACGCCACGATGCATTAAAAAATGTAGACAATCGCGGAGTATTGAGCGCATTGCGTGGAACATGCGTATCAATGACATGACGCGCATTCGATTGGAAGCTCGGTTGAGTGATTGGCAGTAGCACTGCAGCGCCGAAAGCAACATGAAACCAGCAAGTCGATTTCAAAACGCGCGGGCGTTTATCCTCAGGGGGAACACCACGCAATCGCACAAATTACTGCCGGCGGTGTGAACAGCAAAACAAGAAATGGGGACAGTGCAACGACCCGATGCACAAACATAAGAAAACACTCGCAGTCAACTACTGACGTGTTTTTACGTAACTTTCAAGCAAAAAAAGGTTTTCAATCAGTAAAAAGACAGAAAGCGCTTGTCCCTGTAGGCTTGTGAAGGAATGCATTGTATATTTTGGACCGCCAAGCGCAGGCCGATGTTACTGGTACGGATTAACCTGGACGACATTTGCAGATTTTTCAGACAGCAACAACATGCAGCGATCTGGTCCCATGACGCTTCACCGCAAACAGCCTCGTGTGCGAACAACACTACAAATCTAGAAAGGTCGACGCAGAAGATATGATCGTTCCATTACAGTGGGGATCTCGACAAAACTTTTTGTCAGAGGGCTGGATAAGCTATTGCACAACAGTTCGAGGGCCGGACATCTTAATGTTACAAACCATTTTTCATTACTGACAAAATATCTCCGCGGGCGGTAGTTTGGAGGGGGAGGCCCCTTCGTATTGAAACATTTACGCAAATAATCGCCACGTGTAAAAAAGAGCTTAACAAAAGCACTTGTTAGGTCGTTTGAATCCAAACAACGAGAGATGTGCCTGACAGAAAATCAACGAGGATAATCGCTTTGCAAACTTGCAAAGTGAGCCTGGGCAGGGACTACGATCACTGGAGTTGCCCAATCATCAGTAGACCATACTTTCGCGCCTCCCATGGGAAGGGGCGCTGCTGTCTAGTACGTTGGTGGAGCCGGTTCAGTTGAAGAGGCAGCCAGACTGCAAAAATATTTCCAGAACAGCCCATCGGATCCCCATACCTGGAGTGATTGTCTTACCCTGCTGGAGTTCAGTCGATTTTTAAAAGTGAATTAATTTTATCCACAGCTGGAGACCTATCCCCACATAAGGCCAGTGTGAGCCTGGAAGAAATGATGGTTTTACGGATTTCCAGTTTGCGAAAGATTTCACTGGTTACATGTTAGAATCATGGCCAGGGATCAACAATGAGGTTAGTAACCCAACAAGCGGTGGTTCCACATATGGTCAATCACGAAGGAACTGGCTGTAAAGCTGAGTGTTGATAAATCGCCTTGAACGCAGATCAAAGGCGCGCAACGCCGAAGATCACAGTTGGGCTTCGAGTCTTCCTTCCCTTGATATTTAACGTCGCAGCAAGCAATTATCGCAGAAGTGTAACTCTACTACCGAGCGGTATTTTTGAGTTGAAGTTTACGTTGAAAAAGCTCTGGTGTGCGCATCTGTCATTGCAGCGTTAAACTCGAAAGCTTATCTCTTCGCGGCCACGACCACGTCAAAATGCTGCATCATGCGAAGAAAAATTACTTGTGAGGTGCTTGGGAGCATGATTTTCTGTCATAGATGTATATAGGTATCTCATCGCATCGTACGGATGGGTTGCTTGCAATAGCGTCATTACAACCGACATGCCACGGCGGCTTCTTGTCTTACTGGAATGTTAGTGGAATAGCGCCAAATCAGGCCGGCGAATGAATTACTTCTGGCCTTTGGGTACGATATTTAATTATTATTATTATTATTATTATTATAAATACACGCACCACCATAATACTACGTGCCCCTCAATGCGCTGCGAGTGCAAGCCCCGCCCTCGGCTTGAACCAAAATTGTTATTCTTTCGTGAATTTGAAATCGACACCCCTTGTCCAGGTTGACGTAGAGGTGGCGCATGCCCCCCCCCCTTCCCCCTCAACCATATTTACTTCAACCACCTGGAAGATACACTAATAGGGGAGCCATTGACGAATACACGAGACCATTCGTCAATTCGAGAAGCTCGCCTGCAACCTACGTGCGCAAATCGCCATGTATGCAAATCACCCTGTGTGCAAAGTTCTAGGTGGTCAATAATTGCGTTAAGTGGAGGTTCGTTTTACTTGTTCTGTGATAAGTTTTCGGCATGTGAAATTGTTAACGTATTCGTTAAATCTTCACGTTCGTTTGGCAGCACAGCAGCCAATCGCAGGCACAATGAAGCACACCGTAGCGACATTTGCCAGTTGAGTACCACGACTCAGTTGCATGTTCCAACGATCTTCCCCATAATATTTTGTTACAAGCAGCCTGCTTTCAAACACAATGTTTCAAACGTGCCAAACATCCGCGTTTTTTCAAGTTGTCCCAAAGAAGTTAGAACCGCAGTAGTCGCTCGTCAAAGACTTATTTTTATAACATCGTATACGAAGATTAAGCACCAAAGTAATGCTTACCCTGTTAAATTATTAGTAGATGCAGGGTTGTCTGGTTGACATTTTTAATGCCACTTCCAGAAATTTGGCCTTTTGAACGTGGTTTGTTATGAGGAAATGCTGTTTCGCATGTACGTCATAGTTTGACATGTTTTTGGCCTTTTCTATTGGTGTTGGTGGGACAAATAATGTTGTGCGTATTTTTTAAATCTTGGTTGCTTTAACCTTCCTGTTTTGTCTTGTATCACATTCAATGAAGCTATTTGGCATAGTTTAACAAGCGAAATGGCATTTTGTGTCCATCTAAACCTGGCGGCCCTAGTGGGGAGGTTCATTGACATAAACTGGGCGTAAAAAGACATAGTCATAACAAATCAGAAGGCTGTAAAGGAAGCGGAATGTTTTTTTTTAAATTTACTGAACAGGACACAGGAAACACAAACACCAAAGAAATCAAGAAGTTTGCCAACTCTCGTTTGGACTTTTACAGCATCGCACGCAAAACAGGCGCTGAGATTAATCACAGAGCGGCTCCGTCATCACTTATTACAGCGTTTGATCGGACAACAGTTGGTGGCGATCGCAGGATGACGCAAATCAGGTTGCATCGCATTTTGTTTATCGCCGGAAGCGAAACAACAGGCGTTAAGAGAATGAACTTCACCAACAGGCGGCCAGCAAAACAGTGAGTTGACGTCCGTAAGGCAATCATGTGGGATGGCGAGGGTCATACGTTGGGTGGCAGGGGTACGTTGGGTGGCAGGGGTAACACGTTGGGTGGCGGGGGTAACACGTTGGGTGACGAGGGTACCACAAGAAATAGTGAGGGCAGTTGCTGACAATCAACTAAGTCACGGAAGTTTTAGTCTCGGATCGAGAGCACATTCCTATTTTCTTTCACAGAAAGTCGTGCATTTCAGAGTAACGAGCTCAGTGCCCCCCACACGGCACGCTCCGTTGGTAACAGGACGTCCATATTCATCAATTGCCCATTTGCCCGGAACCGAAGCACTTCTGCGTTACATCGGAATCCGAGCGGTTCAAACCACTAGGACCTACACACTTACTGACACCTCCGAACAGCGTTCTAGGTGTTTTGAGGGATGGAAACGGTCTTTTAATTTCTCCGACGGTTTCTCAAAATACAGGGAGTAGAACCTCGCTTGGCGATCTCCTCGGTAAAGCGGGAACCCCGTTGTTATGGGAACGTTTGGTCAGAGGCAAATGAACTCCTTTGTTTTTCTATTAAGAGCCTCGCTAAAACATGCTTTTCGCTATTCAGGCTTGCGACCACGATAGATGCGTTTAAAGTGGAATTTTCTTTACCTTGGACAGCGGCCACATATAAACTCTACTTCAACCAGTATTCGCCGCCCTACCAAGTGCTACAGATAATTCCATTCAGTGTCAGCGCTTGTAAAGCACAATACCATTTGTCACGTAATAGTGCCTCCCCATTGTGCTTATTTCAACGAGGCATCAGTGGTTTCTGCTGAGATACAGTACCACATCTTAAACTAGTTAGTTTTGATGAGCGATTAGTCTTAGGATTCTTAGTAGTTGGTTAAGATTTCGAATTCTGCCGGTGATGTCAGCAATGAAGCTCCTCTAGACAAAACACTCCCTGGAGTGTTTGCCGAGCTGCATTACTTTGTCAAATTCCCCTGACAGTCCGAGTGACGATTTTCGACTCTGCGTCGTGCGTTAAAACCGAACAATGCGAGATGGCACCCTTAACACTCTAATGAATGTATCGATCAGCGACCCAGAGCACCTCGGTAATGAGGACACGAGGAAGAGGGAACTGAGAAGTAACAGAAACAAAGAATCGACCAACAGCGGATGATGATCTAGCGACGAATGTGATGGAATCCGCGGATTCGTCAAACGACGACGGCGATATGAACGCTGATGGATGGGAACCTGTTTCGTTGCATGAGATTATGACTGAAAATTAAGGGCGGGGGTTTTAATTTGGTCTGTCAATAATGAATAAATGGTTCATTTAAGCAACTACGGTTTCGTTTCAAGTATTTAGATCAGTGTTTCCCAATCTTTTTTTGGCTAGCGCCCCCTTTTCTGACAAACAAATTTCTATTGCTCCCCTACCATCCCCAGCACACAAACACAATTTTTTCGTATTGTATGTTTGAAAATGATCAAAACAAGAGATGCATTTTACTATAAAACTTAGTTTAGTAAATTAACTCATTCAGCAGTTGGAAACTGTTAGAGTTCATGAAGGGCTCGATTTCGTTGGAACAGCATTAAACTTGGACAAGAGGGTGAAAATTGCTGATTTGGCTTTAATGAGGTTAACATCATTCCCCTGCAATTGCAAATTAACTTCATTGAACTTCGTGAAGACATCTGTGGACTGTGACACAGTCCCGTCGCCACGGGAGGGGGGGGCTTTGGTGGGCTTATCCCCCCAAACAAAGCTCCAAGCTTCCCAAATTGAAACGTGAAACATTATAAATAAGTGGGGTCTTGGTTAATTTTATCATGTCAAGCCCCCCACGGGGAAGTGCAAAGCCCCCCTACTGAAAACTTTCTGGCGACGGTTCTGCTGTGACAGCCAAGATACTGTATATATGACACCCTTTGACAGTCACCTTCTGTGTGCAGCAACAGGCGTACCAACTATCTTCATCATTACCCGAGTGCATCACATTGCCTAAAAAACTTAGCAGAACACTTTTAAGCCCTTTGATCAATCAATCCATTGATAGTCTGCCACATTTTTAGTAAATGTTGAGTCGGAGCAGTGCAGGATTTAATTTAATCTGCAGATTTTAAAAGTTTTTGAACTTAGCCGTGACACTTGCAGTCGTCCACACGCTCTGCCATAACACTATCTGTAAAAAAATATTAAGTTGCCTTTCTACTTTCGAATTGAACTCGTACAGGGTTATTATTATATTTGTGATCATTGAACCACTCCATCCAAAATTAGCTCACGCTTTTGGTTACAGGCTGATTCTAAGTGCAAGCGTGCATTCTCAAACCTGATCGGTGATAGTCACTGTAACGAAACGGGCATTATTAAGTAGCAGTTTACCAGTGCCAAGAAGTGCAGCTGACGAAAAATCCAATCATAATCATTTCATTATAGTGGAGGACAGTTTTACTGTGCAGCTTACCTTTAGTGATGGAAACTGCAGTTCATCAATTTATCCCCTAGCATTTCAACTCTGTTTTGTTTCCAAAACGCTAAGTTTTTGTTTACACATTACATGCATACATGTTTGTTGATCATACTGTTTTTTATGACATTTGGTCACTCAAATTTAGTAAGACAACAGAAATGTAATTATTAACTTGGTCTCCTATCGCCCCCCAATCGTCAATTTCTGGTTCACCGCCCCCTAGAGTTTTTCACCGCCCACAGGGGGGCAGTACCGCCCACTTTGGGAACCCTTGATTTAGATGAAATATTTTCGGTCCCCGAAAATTTATTAAACGGCCACCGAAGTCAAAACTAAAACACACCTGACCTCGGAAGGTCATTGACATTGACCTGACCTCGGAAGGTCACTGACGTTTCCAGAACATTCTTGTGCAGTTGCGAAGAGGGGGGCGGCATTCCCGGCCGGCATCGACGAAAGCGGATCTCGGTCCGGATCGTTTCAATGCCCCGAACCACGAATTCATTTGCGCGACGTGTGCCGAGAGATAAATTGCCCGCTGTCATGGTGATCTATTCTGCGGAAAAGCTCGCGCGGCCGCGACGTCAAGCCCTGTTTTCGTTGAGCAGCGAACGCACGGGCGAAGGGAGGATCACCGCCTGGCGAAACGCATCGAAGGCACAGGGGCCTGGTGCTCGGATGGTCCCGTCCTGGTCGGTTGAACTGTTCGGTCGTCTCTCGAGAGGTTCATATAAAAATAGTTGCCATAGTAACAAGCAAGGGTACTGGAACTTGACGTGTGCAATCGCGAGGCGAACAAAACAACAACAGGCCGCACAGTCATTATGACGTCATAAATCCGTTTTCATGTTATCAACAATGTTGTCAATCGAAGCGCTTCGCAAGCTCATCCTAGGGTGACGCCGAACGATTGTTGCAGCTGAGCGTCCTGAGCGACGCGCTTATGGCGCAGTGAAAAAAATCACAGCGTTTGGATCAGACGGCGCACGCGCACGCGTTGAGGGGCGTAAACCGGGAAACGCGGTGGAGCGTGACCGCCCTTCGTAAAACATTCGCCGGGGCGGAGGCCGCGCTTTTGCTGTGACGTCAGAATGCAGCGATCGACAAGCGGCTTCGAAAAACGCGTTTTTTTCGTTCATGTTTTGCTGCTCACATTTTGCCGCACAAAAACATTCTGCGAAAATGTCGTAAGAGTTGGTTTTTCGTTTCGCTGAGCTATTTCGGTCATTCGCCCGAAATAGCTTAAAAACTTCCCATCGTCTTTTCGTTTTCGGACATTTTTTTGTGGCTGAAAAGAAAGCATTATGACCGAATTGACTTAAATTGTTTGCGGTCATTTCAAAAATAATTTGGTCAATGACCGAAAAAAGAGCAATGATCCGTCTGCTTTGGTAATTTCCGCCTTAATTCCACGAAATCGCCCACGTGCGGAAAGATCGCGTACCGAGGGTTTTTGCGGAGGAGACGTCCGTTTAGACACACGGTTGGTCCACGCCGTCATCAGACCGTGACCGATTTTGAACGTCACAAAATCCCAGTCGCCGCAGTGAACCTTTCTCTCAAATGCCGGTCACTTTCAACCGCGTGTGATAAAAAATCTCTGCCAAATGAAAAGCTGATGTGGCAGGCTGGCAGCAGTAAACCCTACTCCAGCTCCTGACAAGAGCAGTTTCAAACACGTTTCGAAAAGTCGCTCAAACACAGCACTCGCCTGAAATTCCGAAAGACAAGGAACCCATGAAATCGTTGGCGGAAGTGCGGTCCCAGTCCCACACCTCGACGAGGAGACGCCGGTCCTGGTCAGAGGTTTTCAGCGGTCTGAAACGATCGTTTGCAGATGTGCGGTAGTTAAAAGACAAAAAACAACAAAAGCAGGAACGTTTCGGAGCGTTCGCTTTTGTCCATTATCAACATTCCCCTCAGCTGCACACAGCGGTCAAGTAAATCAGCCAAGCGTTGCACGCAGCCAAGCGTTGCACACTCCGCGCGAAGCTGAAGGCGAAAAAATGGCGGCAACTCCGGTTCCTGATGGGAGGCCGGCATTTGTGGCCCGAAACCGAAAGTGGCCAATGACCTTTTTGGTCTTTCATTGAATGTGGCCTGTGGCCATCTCCCTGTCATGCGGGGCCTGACGGTGCCCTGGGTTCAGCGGCTGTCGGAAGCAATGTTCTCCGAGCCTCAGTAACAAAGCTGGCCATGGATGGGAAGTCCGGCTGACGATCGCTGGAAATGATCGACACGGTAAGCGTCAACTACTTCGATCAGAGGATCTCGCTCCAGTAGCGAAGCCAGTCCAAAAATTTGGAAGGGGACAAAAAAATGGGGTGGGGGGCTAAAATGTTTGATTTTTGGCAAATAACACTATTTTGTTTGGGATACCGTCTCTCAAAGCACAAAATGACTATGTGTTCTAAAAATTTGGGGGTCATAGCCCCCTAGCTACGCCTATGTCTTGCTCTTGAGTGGGTAGGTTCTACCAATTCGCTCTTGTTGAGTGATAGGTTCACACCAAGCCTGGCCTTACGTTGCGCCAGAGATAAAGCTACCAAATCTGCGCTATTTCCTTCAGCGCAATTTACACTGAGCAGACCATTCACACACTGCAGATTTTGAATATAAGCGGTTCGCGGAAATAATAACGATCACCGGTTCAAAGGTAATTCACCGACAGTGCAAAGCAATTCAGGGCTTGCAGCATCCACTTACATATCCAGGGTCTCGTTCCACTGTGGGTTGAGGTTTTTTTCCCTTATCGTAGTTTTTCGCTTGCTGCTCTGGCTGTCGCGCTTTATCGTCGGGATTAACTTCACTTTTACGTACGGGTCAGAAAGGCCGTTCGGGTCCATCGGCGCCAAATTTTTCGCTTCGCGCACTGGCCAACGCATAAAGACAATTCAACTACGCTATAGATTAAATAAACAATCAAAAACAAAGACACATGGTTGCAAAGCGTTCGAGCAGCAGCAGCACCCACCTTTCACAGTCAGCTTTCCATCAGCGATAACGGCTTCGAGGCTTAGGCGCCCGCGCTTCTCGGTGTGGTCGCGTCCGCACAGCGCCGGCACGTTCGGTATGCAACGCTTGTGGAAGTTCAGGTGGCACGCTGAAGAAACAGGCTCTCATGAGCGATGCAAATGCACCGAAGATGGTGTAATGACGAAAAGACTACTGCTTGTGAATCGAAACGAGTCGTTTCTATACCAAAGTTGACAAGGAACAAACATATTCAAGGTTTATTCAAGTATTCGGTGACTGGTGCGAGCCAGTGTTTCCCCTTGTATTTCACTGCGCTCGCCGTGATGCCGGAGAGAGTCGGCACTGCGCGCGACTATATTGGCGGCATTTCGCTTGACATCTTTCTCATCCTTCATGACTTGCCTCATGATTGTCATTGAGGCATATTCGCAGTTCCCGATGCGTTGTAATTTTACGGCACCAAAATTGGTGAAGATCCAGATGTCAAGTAAAGAAAGTAAAGAAAATTTCAGGAGCATTCGTTTCAGGAGAAGAACACTTTCTGTCTAAAAACCCAACACCAATTTTCAATACATCGCCGTCCACAAAACCGCCAATTTGGCCGACGAAAACCAATAAATGCAGAGAAGACCGTCGTGCACTTACACTGGCATTTCATTCCCTGTCGCACTAATCCGTAAAGTAAAGATCCACAGTGATCGCAAAATGTTGGTGACGCGTATGACGCGACCCGGAAAATGTGTTCAGACTGAGCGCCCTGCAAAAAAAACGTAACGTTTCTTGGAAGGATTTACTGGAAGGCAGAGTTCGTGTCAAAGTCGAGCAAACTCACCGCATCGCCTTTTGTATCAGCTCCTGGGCATTCAAAGGACACAAATTCGTGACAGCGTTTGTGCACTACCAACTGGCAGACTGAAAAGCAAACGTGCGGATACGTTACGGCCTCAACCAAGCGCATTGCAACAGAGTGACTTCGCTTCACTGCAACGGTGGAATCACTTTGTTGCCGCGGAAAACGACACAGATTTACTCATGCCATGCAAGTTTCAAAAATAACCGCATGAGGAAAAAGGCCAACAACAAGGGCCAAGCGCTTGGTCACTTTTTTAGCAAAACCGCCCAAGCAGCTGAATACAAGCCAGGCGCATCAGGGCAAACACAATTTAGCAACTGGAGAATAATGACCAACAACTTAGACAGATCAATGAAATCAAAACAGTTATGACATCAACATCAATGATGATGCACTATCCAAACTGCACCTAATCAGCAAGATTTCGGCCTAAGATTATGTCAATATAATCATAAGATTTTGGAATACATTGTGGTTATTTGGCACAAATAATTTTTGAAGCTACCAGCTCTCGAAACAAATAAGTAGCTGATGCAAAGAAAACAGCAAAATAAGATAGAACAAACACGATGGCCGATATGTTTACGAATTTGGTACAAGTCACCACCTTCACAAGTAATCCACAGCTACACTTTGTCATCACCGGCTTTCTTATCGCAGACGTATTTCTAAAAATGCGAGTTAACATGAAAATAATTTTAAGGTAGGCAATGGTACCATGTTGGTATTGGACAAAAAAGCTTCTAATTCAAAATTATTGCTAAGAGCTGATGATGCCTACTTCGTAGGCAATATATATATACTCTGCAAGATCTTAGTGTCTAATTCTTTGCTAAGAAAGGATTTCTTTCGATAGACAGTCATTCTAATTCAGTTACAAACTGCTAAAAACAAAGTTATTTTGTTGATGTAGAATAAAATGCACGCTCAGCCGTGAACAGCAGCCCAGTTGGATTAATTTGTTCTTTTGTTTAACAGCTTGTCCAGATAAATTTTTGTTATCTTTTGTTTAACATCTTGATAACTGCCATTTAAAACTATCTGCTGATGCTAAAACTTGCAACAGAACCACCCATGGAGAAGAAATCATAGATCTATGCACACTGTAAGTTATTTGGATAATTAAGTGACATGAATATCATGAAACTTATGCATTTTAAGGGAGCCTCACAGATGTAGTTTAAATTTCCTTGTTATTCAAAGACATATATCACAAACAAATATGAACATGCAACTTGATAAGACTTTATCCTCATCTAATCATAGCTGACCTGAGTCCAACTTACAGACATTTTTGTTGATGTGTTATCAAAAATATGCACAAATTCCATTTTACACAGCAGTTTTTTTAAGTAAACATTACATTACTATTCAAGTTATCTCAAATCAATAAAATATTTACGGAACTGAAAAAAGCAGTAGCAAGAGCAGCAAAAAAGTTTGCAAAGGACAACATATATATAGTGATCTTCATCAGTTGGTCATGTGGCATAATCATGCAAATGCAGCACTGCACGCTGTTTGTAAATGAAACTTGATGGAAACATAATAAGATCTTTTTTATGTGGATTCAATGCAAAAATACCTATATGTGCAAAAGTTGAAATCAAAACTGTTTGCTTACTTATTTTAGTCTATTGCAAATAACTATGCTTTAATTTCACATATTAAATTTTTGTTATTTCTGATGAAACTCTGTAAAAAATACAATAAACTGATTTCAATAAAGAAAGAAAAGCATGGAAAGGGTATATGCAATGAAAATACTTACTTTGACATTGGTAGGCTTGTTTACCAACAAATCCCCTGAAATGAAAAATGCAACCTTTTTGATCTAGGTAAACACTGCGATATATAAACTGTGCACAAATATTTTTAAAATGGGGATGTGAAGTTATCTCTCAATGTCTGCCCCATCTGATGCTGTATATTTACCACAGATTCACTCTAGTAATTAAATATTTGATGCACATTATTTCATCTGCAAAAGTTACTTAAACAATTTGACAACATAATAGCAGCCTATCACAGGATGAACCAAACTGGGCTTTTCTTCAGTCATAGACCGACACCTTTTTGAAATGGCTGAAACAAATTATGTCATTTCAGTCAGAATGTTTGAAAATATAGACTAAAAAACACTTTTATGGCGAGTTTTAATACAACTGTGAGACAAATGACTGAAATGTTTCAGTGACCAAAATATCTCAGCTAAAAATGACCGAAATGTTTCAGCGAATACAAGAAAAACAGGAACCAACAACCTTGAATATGAACAATAGGAGAGAGATTATGTTAATGTTTCCTAGGAGATGAAAGCAGTTACCTACAAAAAGACAAAATTAGGTAAACATTACAGCAATGCTGGCATACAACTGTGTTCATTGGCTTATGAAAATGGCTTGAAAAAAAAACAAGTTTACTGTTGATGTATTATGACAAACAGCATCATGCTTTCAAACTAAAAATGCTGTACAGGAATTCTACTGGTACGCTTGTCGTTTTAAATGCATAGCAATTCTAAAAATACCTACAAGGAACTATTACTCGACACTTGGTAGTAGGCACTATTTGCTGACCATTGTTTAATGAACCGGTCCTCAAATAGTGGTTCGCAAGACCTTCCACTTTTGGTCGCTAAATAATTTAAATTAGCATTTAAGTCTGCTATTCTCATTAGACAGAATAAATGCAAACATTTTCTATTTTATATGCTAAGTTCATACAGTTTTAAGCAAGAAAATTGCTACTGACAATAGTAGTCTTAAAATTAATATTTGTTTATAAGTATTTTCTACAAAATTATATGCTCATGAAATGTATTGGTTATGAGAATTTAGAGCTATTTTTTAGGGCCACGCCACAAAGTGTTTGCAGACTCCTGGTTTAATGTTTACTTTCACTTTGGCTAGGTATCAGAAACGTTTGATTTGTGGTAGTAACCACTTCACAAGAAGACTTTTTTTAACAATTTTAGTTCAGTAAAAGTCAAATATCTTGCATAAAACTTTCCCACAAGCATTTCAACCCACTGGGTCATGTGCATTCATACAAATGCCAGTTTCAACTAAAACGAATTAACTGAAGAGCAAGATTGAAATTACACACTAAACAAATAGTTAACACTTTGGCACCCGGGTGCTTTCGGGGATTTTCGGAAAAAAACGCCTAAACGCACGTGGCTTTGAGCGGGAATATCTCCGGTCCTGTTCAGGTTACAGACCTGGTTGAAGCATCAAAAGACGTGGTAAGTCTTCTAGTCTGCACTCGAAAAAAACTTTTTGGAAACTAGGCTACAATCTCAGTCTTTTGATACTTTGGATGACCTGCTGGGGTCTCAGGTTCAAAAGTTATGATCTTAGTAAAAATATTTGACTAATTAGCTGATTAATTAATTTGTTTATTTTAGATCATAACTTTTGAACCAGAAACGCTAGAAAGTCGATCAAAGGCTCAAAAGACTCGGACTCGAGCCTAGTTTCTAATGAAAACTTCAGCAAAACACTTTGGCCTAGCGGTTGGGCTCTAGGCCAGGCAACATGAGCCAAAATGACCGCAAAACTACTTCACTTATGACGTCACTCACTAAAAATCCACACCCCCCAACCCAAAAAATTTTTTTCGAGTGCCATCTACTAGACTGGCCAATCCGTTTGAGCCGTTTAACAGCTCTCTAGCGCAATCGGCAGAGGCGCTAGGGTGTTGGTAAGGCAACTGAAAACTGCTGTTTTTTAGGCCGAAATCAAAGTACGAATATATCATACGCCGGCTCTCAAAGTGTTAAGGGATGCTAATTGTAGTTCTCAAACCAAGTAACTAAATGACAACTTCAGTAATCAGCAAAGTTAGCTTCATTGCAAATGTTCATGGACCAAAAAATTCCATTAAAATGGACTCAAAACATTATAGACTATGTTACAGCTTCAAAATTTGGGTTTGCTATTTCTCAAATCCTTGGATCATTAAGCATATTAAACTACCTTTCTTCCTTTATTACACATCTAATGACCAGGAAAAATGTAGATGTTTACAGTGTTACAAATATAAACTACATGATGTTATTGCCACTAAAGTGTGGTTATAACAAAATTGTTGATGTTGGACACAAAGTTCATACAATCACTGCAGATACTGATATATAAAAAGTATGTGCTCTATTCCCTTTTGAAAAACCAGATTCACAAGTTTCTGCAAAGAATTTTAAACACATCAAAAGGTTTAAGCCAAATTCATGTATCAGCACAACTAGAAGTCCACACAACCAGGTTATACATATACAATCTAGAATAATAAAAAATGTTTTAGGTCATCGTTTCAAAAAAGTCTATGTCCGTTTGAAAGCAGCTTATCTCATGAGCTACGACTGTAACTGCTACAAGCTAGATCAGGGGTGACCAACCTTTATGTAACTGAGAGCTACTTTCTGGGTACCGATTAACGCTAAGGGCTACTAGTTCAATACACACTTCTGAAATAAAAATTTTGTGCAATTTACCTGTGTTATCACTGCTGATGTTAATCTATGTGACAATACTCATCTTAATGCTATTTTCAAAACAGGTCCACGGGTGACCAACGTGGTCCTTGCAGGTGACCTGATGCCCCCCGCAGGCACCATGTTGGTGACCCCTGAGCTAGATGAAACTCAAATATTTGATGAAGTGTGCTCAGACACTGTTCCAACACAACATCAAAGCAACAATTCCAATGTTAGTCAGCCTTGAGGTGTGGCAGGTATTTTTTTATGTGTGGTGTATAATACATAACCTTGGTAACATATTCTGATCAAGACACATAACTTGTTTTCAAATTATCCTGTTAACACATTCAGCACCAATGTACGACATATTTATTGCAAAATCACATGTGAGCCACTATATTCGCACTATTCGCAACAGCATAATTTACCAGCCAATTGAGCTAGAGAACTGCTCAAACCCACAGAAGATGCAAGTATTCCAGTTTAGATGAAACACATTTGAAAGTTTTGGATTTTGTTTTTTTTGTGGGTGACATCATAGTAAGTAGAGATCGACTGATATACCCCATACATCGGCCAATATTTGGGTTTTACCGATATATCTGTATCAGCCAAAACAGCCGATTTGATCGGCCTCAGTAGGTGTTGACAAAACGCTGTTATAATCCTCACGCAGCCAGACAATTTGCGCAAGAAAGCACAACGAAGCAAGTCAAGACAATTATTTTACAGCAACGCTAGCAGGTGCGGTTTCACAAACAAGCAGACAAGATTGACCATGGAGCATGCGTCAGCCGTCGCAGTCGAAACAAAAGCATCGTCGCGAAGTTTTGCAATGCTTGAAGCTACCACGTGCAGGTGTTGTGTACGAATAAACTCCCATTGTACTTCCGGAAGTTTTCGCAGCACAAAAGGTTTGACTGTAACTTAAAGGTGCAGACGTCCAATCGATGCCTAGTTTAGCACAGATTAATTTTTAAAAAGTTTGCATGAAAAATGAATTGCCTTATTTCAAGCAATAGTTATGGCGTTATGAATATGAATAAAAATGTAATCGCTACTCAGTAGTGACGACAACAGTCGCTGTGAAGTAGTTGCACGTAATATCTCATAAGGATTCTACTTGTCTTAATTGATGTGTTAGGCCTAGCGCCCTGGTATATACAGTACGCAAGCTGAAATATCATGTTCGTGGGTTAACTTAATGGACATTTTCCACGAGGCATGATAATGATAATTGTGATCTCACAATCCAAGATGTTGCAACATGCTGGTTTGTGGATATGGCACACAAGTTATGGAAGCACTACTCCAACATTTCACAAATACTTTGAAATGGTGATTTGTCATTTGGTCCGATAGCAGCGCGGTAGTCAGTGTTCATTGTTGCATCACAATTGCTGTTGTTCGTTTATTAAACACAATCAGCAAAAGCAGTGTTTGCAACAACACAAGTTAAAAGCGCAGCGTTGGTGATTGGATCATAACTACCCGGCATTATTGCCAGGAACGCCGGAACGGGGATGCATTATGGGGGTACTGACCCCCCTGCCCTTTAACAAGAGGAGAATGGGAGCACAGGTGCCCTAGGTACCAGTACCGTAAGTAATTTCATGATTTATCAAGATCAATTTGAAACAAATTTATTGCAGCTACTCGCACACATACAAAATTTAGAATGGTTTTTCTTTCATTTCTGTTATTAGTTTGAAGGTCAACATTGTTGCTAAACATGTAAATGCGAAAAGAATGACTATTATGGCTGTGGGTGTGCTTTTACACTGAACTCAAGCAAACAGTTTTGAATTCGTGGTACGTCAAAGCCATGGGCATCCACAGGGGCGATCGCTACCCTTAAAACCTACAAATTAACCTTATTTACCATGATTGTGTACAATTCGGAAAACAGCACTGGCAATACAAAGCCATTTTGTCATCCACTGTTTTGTCACAGAAGTGTTGTGAAGTAGGCCTATACAGACGAAATTGGTTAATCGCATATTGGTTATAGGCATAAATCGCTTTGCAGCATAGCATTGCATAATCCCAAACCATTCCCATTCACTTGTGAAGAAAATTCAACGGTTAATCGCATAAATCGGTTAATCGAATAGGAATTCTTGATTGATTTGTAGACTTGTATCACTTAACCGCATATTTCCTTTGACGAAGTGTTAAGTTGCTCAAGATTATCTTTACCAATACACAAAAATCGTCACAAGATCTCCCGCAACCCGCAGCGACTAAATGTTCAGGGAATGGACATGGACAAATTTTTTCCTCTGGAACAGCAAGTGCTTAACAACATATCGGAAAATATTAAACAAACTACAATTGAGAATTATTTTAATAAAAATTGATTTCCGTTTTGTTTCGTGTTTTTTTTGTGTCGAAATCGAAAAGCAGGAAGCCCACTTGTGAAGGCAAAGGAGCCTCCGGGATACAGTGCTGTATTAACCATTACATCAGGGGTTGCTTTGTTATTATAAAACTCCCAACATTCTGGGTTACATATCATTGCTCAATGCCTTCGTTCATCGAAAAAACAATAAGATTACGTCACTTAGTGGATACGCTAGAATACTTCATCAGAGAGGCATTCCTTTTTTTGCACAGTATTGAAGTCACACAACGCATTTTCTCAGTTTGCTTAGCAACACCTTAGTACTGTAACAGTGGCACAAACGCGTTCATTCCTACAAACTGTGATGATCGCATAAATGGTTAAAATGTCTAGCGGTCTGCTTTCAAGCTTTTGTGTAAGATGAACGTTTAGTATTGACATGTAGGATACCAGGATACTGTCAATCAATGGATAGAGTTAATCGCGTAAAAAAGCTTGGCAAATTGACTATGCGATTAACCGATTTCAACTGTACTTCATCTCTCTTAAAGTAGTGAACCTGTAATGAGAATTGACTAACAAATTTTATTGAAATCGCCCCCCTAACCTTATGGGCTGGATCTGCCCCATGGTAAAAACGGGCATTTGCCCCTCTCTGGAAATTGGGACTAAGAACTAAAACTCTTTAGAAAATGTGACATCAGTAGCACAATGCTGATTGATTGATTTAATTCTTGCAATAACAGTTTATTTGCCAGTATGACACTCACATGGCACAAGAGCCAGGTTCACTGTTTTATTGTCATGCAGTGCTGGGATTGCAGTTCATTCATGTCCACTCCTTTTCCTGCAGGCATATGAATAGCCAAGGTGGCTAAGAGGTCCTGTCCCCCCAAATTCTTAGAACATATAGTCATTTGTGTTTTTAGAGGTGGTATCACAAACAAAATAGTGTTGTTCGCCTAAAATCAAACATTTTAGCCTCCACCAAATTTTTTGTTTCCCCAAATTTTTGGGCTGGCTGCGCTACTGCCTCAGGGGCAAGTTGCCAAACTGGCAAGCAGATTGTTTTAGTATTAGTCTTTATAGTGTAATAATAACACGGAAACAAATCTTCAAATGTTCACTTCAAGTTACAATATTAGGCGTTTTGTCGCATGTGACTATTGAACGCAGACATCTTGGCAGGTAATGTATGGAGAAAGTGACTGCAGATAGTTGCAAGCAGGAAGTCAGAGAGCAGTGGCATTGCTCCTTGAACGCAGACGTCTTGGCAGGTAATGTAGCGAGACAGTGACTGTTGATAGCGGCAATCAAGGGACAATGGAGAGCAGTGGCATTGCCCCTTGAACGCAGACGTCTTGGCAGGTAATGTAGCGAGACAGTGACTGTTGATAGCGGCAAGCAAGGGCATCAGAGCGATAGCATTACCCCTTGAAC
>Ga0210059_1004509_pt1 | contig 22501 bp, 16 predicted proteins | sample Ectturendosymbi2_FD_188042 | JGI IMG/M metagenome (GOLD analysis project Ga0210059, IMG submission 188042) | Ecteinascidia turbinata endosymbiont from Florida, USA - Sample 2 (SPAdes) (version 2) | ecosystem: Host-associated > Tunicates > Ascidians > Unclassified | place: Key West, Florida...
CGGCGCGCCCATGGTGATTCGGCGCCCGGGGAATTGTGCCCCTCTTGCCCCCCTCATTATGCCCCTTCCGCATGCATTCATAAACTACAAAGCTGCATCAACACCGCGCTCTTACCTAAAGAATGAAGTTGGGCGTGTTACGCCAGCACCACCAAGCATTATCACAAAACTGTGGTATTGTGACATGCTAAAGCACGAGGGTCAGATTTTGTGACAGAACAAGAACGCTCGCATGCCATATGTACGAGACCTCGTCCTTCTCACGCTATATGAAAGGATAAGTCAGTCCGTACTGCTGCATTTCAGGCAAGAAGATATTAGTCAGAATCTGGCTGAGATGAGTTTAAGTCCGTGGCTGTGAGGATCTGACTGTTATGCAAATAACTGCTGTTGAGGTCGTACAGATTTACAAATTACTTAAATTACTGCCGCCCACTCTGCCTTTATTAAACTTCTTCGATTGCCACTAGTGTCCGATAAATAGGCTGAATATAATGCTCCTGTCCGGAGAGTAAGGTAGAGAACATTAACTAGTCCTCGAAAAATTAGCTGTTAGCATCGTTGTCGTACTAGTTGAGCAAAAATGTTAACTCGTGCAAGAGATTTGTTGTTCTTGTTTAGAGCTAGCTTTTTCTGTCCAAATTTGGCTTTCTTTTCATGTCCAATGCCTTGTGAAAAGGTCCTGACTGTGAGAAACTAAAATCTACGTGTGACAATTTAGGAGCTGTGTACAGTTCAGATGTAGATGGCAAGAAATTATACGAAAAGAGTCTAGATTTGCAAAATGCTGGTTTCAAGTGGTATAACTTAAAATGTCCTCCTGACCTGAAGTCCTCCTGACATTCTTCGAATTGCTTTGCAAATAATGCTAATGATGGCAGTTATACAGTATTTACTGCAAGCTGCGAACGATCTTTCAGTAAACTGAAACTGGTCCTTTCATACGTCCGGGCCTCGTTAATTAACAATAAGTCAGGGAAGGTTATGTGATATAGCTTTGAGAATAGAAAAGGAGGAAACAGCAAACGCTTGCTGTACTTTGATGAAATCATAGACGACTTTACTTCGATAAAGGCACGGAAACTGTTGTTTTGTTTCAATTAACATTTTTGTGTAATTTAACCGGAAAAGGTTGGATATGTTTATGTCTCGATGGAATTATGTTTTTTGAACAGAAGTGATACATGACTTGCATTAAATACTTTATTGCACAATTCAGATTGAATGCTTTTTGTTTCAAAAGATACTGTCGTTAGCAGTTGCAATATGTTGTTTGATTTTTTTGTTAAGATATACTATTTTGTCAGGCAACAATATGTAGACCTATAGACTACGATAACGTTATTGTTTAAATGTTATTGATGTTTATCATAATAAAAATAAATGAGTATAGAAGTATGTTGTAGTAATCATGGATAATTTATATTTTATTTGTTGAAACGTTTGAAGCAAAAGTAAACACAAATAGATTCAGTTTAAAAAATTATTTTCTTTATGGTTTATCTTTCGTAAAAATTGTGCCTACATTTAATATCTAAATTATTAGAAAGGGCGCAGATTTAAATTTTGCCATGGGCGCCACTTTACATAGATACGCCACTGCTCTATGCATACCATAGTTTGTTGGATGTTGAGGCCCTAGGCTTACATAGCCTATTGGTAAACCCGACCCTGGTGTAATGTAATCAATAGTCCAATGAAGAACAATTTAGCAACTGTTCAAGAACTTTCAAGGACTCCGGAATACACTCAAGGACAACAAACATTTTTCAAGGATCGAGGATATAACCAATTTTGACAGCAAATTCAAGGGAAGTCCTTGGGGCTCAAGAACGTCTGGCAACCTTACATAATAATACGGAATAGTGTGATTACAAATCAATTAACATATATATTTTTTTACTTACAAATCGTCAAACACATGAATTTTAGTAGATCTGGTAAACAGTACGTGGTTTGTAGTAACAGCTTTCCGTCATCTCTCTGTGCCATTGTTTTCTTTACACAAGCACATTGGCGGTGCGTTATTGGGGGTCAAAGCGAGGAGGTTTTACCTACAAAGAGCTGCAATTATCACCAAGGCAGCATCCTATTCAAGCATTTCGTCTACTTTGAGTCTAGTTGGATCTGCGAAACATTGCCTATCAATTAAATTCTTAAACGAAGGCGTAAAAATCACTGCTATTTATTCATAATGTCGAAATTTTACCAATTTTAAAGAGATTAAAGAATACACTAGGTGTAGTGTTTCATGCTGCGGAGCATTGCTTCGTGCTGAAAGATGTGAACTGTGAGCTGATTTGATCAGATGTATCGCATTTTCGTGGGAAACGGTGAAAGCAATTCCGCTGTGCAGTCCTACTAGAAATTGGGTCTACGTCAGTAATAATTTCTTATTTGGTCAATTCTTTTACGAAAACGCACAGTTTGTTTTTTAGCTGTTACGGATTTGTGGGATATTATAGTTAACTTGACTTCTTTATAATAAAATTCTGCTTTTCTTTACTGTTCTAAACAAGGCAAAAAATTGCTGTGGCGACGTTTGTATTAACAGCCTTGAGGTAAAGCGCACAGTTATATTTACAAACAAGTGTATCCTTTTTTAGCAGAAAACTTACCTGAAACGCTAATGATCTTATCACAAAACTTACCATCGCCGACGTCTATGTACTCGCTTCCCTCTTCAGTACATTGAATGATCTGTGTTTTTCAAAGAATTTCGATTAACCAGCTCGTGTTTGGCATCATTTGTTTGTTGACATTAGACCTGTGATTCCTAATCTTTTTGATCTCGCGACCCCATTCCAAAATTTTACATAAACGCTCGGCCCCAGCCATCACCTGCAACTCTAAATATGTTCAGATAACCAACAAAATAAAAAACACAATCATTTCACATGTTAAATTCACTGTATTTATAATCTTATGTAAGACAAATAGCACATACATATAAATCCACGGGACGACTGAGCTGCATCTGGCAATTCGTCTTGAAACTATAGATGACGTATTTATGAAAACTAATTTCATGTCATTCTCAATATCCAGCCCATTCCTTGACTTCGTTTCAGCTACATAGCGGTAGGTGAAAACGAATGGAAGCAGCCAACGGAAAGCGAGCATAGTTAGGTTTGAGTATGATTGCTGCGGCTTCCTTTCAAAAAACAGACCTACCGCTCGAAACAGACCACGTTTATAACAGACATGTTCAAAGCAGGTCACTTTCATAACAGACCAGTTCATAAGAGACTCGTTCATAACAGACCACTTTCACAACTGACCACGTTCATAACAAAGACCCATTCTCAACGGGTCCGTTATGAACAAGTCTGTTTTGAACGGGCACCGATTGCTGCATAGCTCAGCAGAACTGCGTCAGGAAGTTTTCAAATAACAAGTCACGTGCTGAAGATTCATTTCGCAGTTACAAAAACTTGTCTTGTATTTCGTCAGGGGCACTCTCAATAGCAGAATTACTGGAAAAAGGGTTTCGTAGTCTGATACCTGGGGGGAGACCGGGGAGAGTTCTTCCGATTTTCACTTAAATTAATGTAACCACCAATGCACAAAAGCTGCAGCAAAGAAAATTTGCAAAAGTTTTACTACAATCCTCAGCTAATGAACCCAACAAACAAACCAAAGAAATTCATACAGTGAGAACTTTTATTGAATGAAAAGTGAGGTGGCGTCAAGTGTACTTGACCTCACGGACAGGTTATATTGTTACACACCATGGGGTAACCTGTTACAAGAACGCAAACATGCAATTATTACAGGAATAAACCCGTCAATTCGAATGCAACAAGATCTAAAGAAATGAAAAGCCGTATGCTGTGATAGGCAACTAAACATTCACATTTAAAATGCCGTTTCTGTCACCATGCATAGTTTTCTAGCTACATACACATTCAAGTTCAAAACAACGCACGCTTTGAAAGCTACAAGGAAACGAAAATAAAGGTTTAAGAACACATTCACTGCAAAAAACAAGCTCAGTCACTACAAAAATACAGAAAAAATTCATGCAGTGACTGGAGTAATTACTTTATACGCTGCAGTTTGAACTGTCGCTCAAGTGTTTTTGTCGTGACGGCAGGATTTTAACGCGATGAATGAGAGCAGCTTTCTGACCTGTTCCCTACAGTAGGTGAGATTGCGTTTGCCAATCAACGCTGCATGATGCATTGGATGCACGAAAGAAGGAATTTATGGCAGCAAATCTGTCCAGGACGAAATTCAAGTCAAGTAATATTTAGCAGCTTGAGACCAAACTTCGAATTTCGAAGCCCAAAAACCTATGCAGGCAAATTTCATTATTATATGCGAGGGCTTCAAACATGTGTCTTCATTTTGCAAGCTGTACAAACGATAGAAAACATTCTGCACGCCAGTTAAAAGTGCAGCATATTTGAGCAACATTGATGATAGTGAGGTCTTTTCTGTTGTTAACCATTACTATCGCGATGCATAGATGCTAAAGCACATACTACTAAACATTTATACCAGGTTCGAACAGATGTGTGTAATGAACTGTGTTGGCCAGCGCTAAGCACTCTAACGCAGAACCCTTGCACAGAAGAGGGCGCGAATTATTTAGCTCCCAAAGCATGTTTTTTGTATATCGCATTGGGACGCTTCAGAAAGTTTTAGAAAGTTATTGCGAGAGCATGAATGAATCTGTCACGCACCATTTACATAAAATGTATTTTCAGGGCTTTGAAACCAACGCAACTGCAAGCTTTTTAGTTCAACGTTACGGTAAGGTCTTGTTAAAATATCCAATCAAAAATTTGGTTGTCGGTGGTTAAAGAACACTTTTTTGAACATTATGCAGTTTATGCAATTATTTAGCTAATGTTGTACAATGCGCGTCTTTTATGCAACGTCCAACAAATTTTATAATAAATATTAGGTCTTTGTGTTCCGCAGATGATTCTGACATTCGCAACAAAAAGCAAACAACTTATTTTGTAGTTTCAGGTCGTGTGCTTCGGTTGACATTTCATGTTCTTGGTTCGAATGGTGCACTCACCGTTGTAATCTATTTTTCAGTTCTTCCTACGTTTCAAGTCCGCGTAGTACCCAGCAAATCTTTTATTCTCGTTAGCGATCAAAATATCGAAGGGACCATTTATGCCAACTACAGGTAAGGCTGTGAGTGGCGCTTTCGCATTCATTAAGAAAAAAATCGCTGTTTAATTGACACATCATGATCAGTACCAGTCATGACCCAAGGGATTGCGATTTGGTGAAACTGACCCCAAGTGACATTGCACCCCCTGCAGTGGCGCCCATTTTCCACAGCATGCTGCCCCCAAAATCGATGACTTTCTTATTTCCCCGTCTCTTTGTTTTCTTCAAATTCGGACGCCCCAAAGATAACATCAAGTCTACACCCGTCACTGTTCAGTATTCACTTTGACAAGGTTATAAGGTTACCTGCAGGTAGCCTACGGAAAGAAGATGTTGAGTTTTAATAATAAATCATGACAGAAACATGTGTTGCCTACTTCACAGTTATTCCAAACGATTAGCACATCGGGTTGACTGTGGGTTTCGCAACAAATGTTCTCAAAGCTCTGTATGCGTGCTCGCGAGGGCAGCGAGGTTAGGCTTTAAATATTCGCTGAATAATTGTTTGAAAGCTAACTGGCGTGAAACAACATCTCTTCAGGCAATTCTTATCTCGCGTTGCGTATTTATAGATTATTATGGGTTTTGGGCTTTGACAGGACTGTGAAGAAGTCTGTTCTACTTCAGTTTTCAAGCGTACACGTTTGGTTGCTTCTATAGAATGCTTCAATGTTTCTACACATTTGGGCAATGAGTTGTTTCAAAACTTTATGCAGTGATGTCATTCATAGTTTTTAACTGAGTTTTTGGGGGTGGCATTGAATGTTTCATCTCAGGTTATGGTCAAGGTTTCAGGACACTTAAAATAAACCTGTTGTACATGTTTTCCAGTCGAGCGCCCATCTACAGTGTGATTTTTTTCATCCCAAGGTTTGAAGTTGTTAGTCAACATTTAGTTTACTTTGAAGTCGTGGTGAGGTTAGATGAGGACAACTATCAATGACAGTTGAACTCTGCTGTATAATCAATAACGAAAAATGTTTTTACTTTGTTGAGCAAAAAATACGAGCCAAGACTTTAGCAGGCAGAGTGTGACACTTATCTTGACCTAATGCTCACATTTCGTCTCTCATCTAAATTATAAACATAATCTCATACAATAGTTAAAGAGTGTAACCAGGTAACGAAGAACGTTGTCTCTGTGCAATTATACGGAGAATAGTCCAGTTGGCAAAGAATGTCAAGAACGACTGTCGTCATTTCAGTAAATCCTCGATATAAAATAAAAAGGTTCATTTCGTTTAAAGAACAGAGCATTTCCTTTTTTACGTGGTGCCTCGTCCAACGAAAAACAAGCAAAATCAATTTTCGCCATTGTCTTTAGCAAATACCTGACGATAAAGGCCTTTACAGACAGAAAGGCAGCGAGATTTTCAGATATCTTTTGTTAGTTTTTCTCGTAGCCTATTTTTTCTCCGAGCTTATCAACAGATGAAAAATTATAGATGAAATCCGAAGTATCGGCCTGAATTTTGAAGGTAAATCCTGTCTACTAATTTTCTTTTCGGGTTATGTAACCTGTACGTTGTAAATAAAATAAAGAAACCAAAGAATTATTCTGCTGCATACACCTGTTCGTGACCATTCGGCAATTTTCAAAATTGAACGCAATAAAAGCATCCCATGAAGAAATTCATTAGTTTTATTACGAAAACAATTTCTTTGGTTACTTTATTGTATAGCGTTAGCGAAAAGATAATAATCGAACAGTAGTATTCAAACACGTATTAAAATTTTGCTAAAAGTAATGTGCACAACGATTTTGTTTACTCTCTCAATGGCGCCTACTAAATCTTATGTTGACAAACTAGTTATTTCAATTACAGCGTTGTTCAACACCCATGTATCGTAATAACTTGTTAATTTATGGAGACCCTGAATGCGAACGAGCAAAAGTGAAATATGTTCAATCTGGCGTCATTACACTTGCGCTGAAAGTGAACTAATCAACCAGAGATCACCTGTAATCACTATTAATACACTCATAGCGCTTGTCTCAACACGGGCGCGAACGCTGAAATTCGCCACCAGCAATGGCGAGCAAGTTAAACAAATTTGGTGATCTTGATGTACATGGAGCATCGGAGGATGATGAAATCCAAAGTTGTTTTACAGGCAACTTTTTTCGCGCTACTTCAAAATCAGGTTTTGTTGCTAAGCACTATTTTGTTTCTAATTTCACAAAACCAGTAAATATGAATCCTCTTGATTAAAAATGGTTTTGCTGCTCTATTCTCCAACGAAAATTTCTTGGTTTAAGTGAACATGGTTTTGTTTTTCAGCTACGGAAAACCTGTATCTGGAAATTACTTTCTATCAATGAAGCTGAAAAGAGCACCTGAAAGTGCAGCAGTGGAATTCTACAAAAAACCAGGAACATATCTAAGAAATGTAGGATTTGGTGATCGGCCGAGTTGCCATTTTTAGCTCACTTTATTTCATGTTTTTTCAAAGGTTCTCTGCTTTCGTTGTTGTAAATCTAACATTATGGTGTTTTCGTCTTCGATCAAGAAACCATAGCTCTAGCTTAGTGGTAGAGTGTCCGCATCTCAGTAGAAAGGAGTGAGTGTTCGACACAAGGCCATTGGGTGAATGGGAATAGCGTTTCATCTCAACCACACCGCTTTGCAGTGAATTTTTGTAATCCAAGGCTTAATCGGACAAGCAATCACCAATAAATCAATTGCAATGCTAAAGGATCGCAAATTACATAGATACATAGAACACGTTTCCGCGCATTACGCAAGGCGTAATTTTACATATCTTGATCCGTTGGCTAAAGTAGAAAACTGCAAAATAGCAATTAACAGTGTAATTTAATTGCATAGCAATGATACATTTACAATAATGCGATGGTGGCGTATAATCAGTGCAATTGAAATTATCCCAATTTAACTGGTTATTTACTCTTATTGAAGATTGACGTGCGCAAGGTAGGAGTCAGTTTCACGTCTACAACTGAATAAATAGAGAACTGTCACTTTTGTCGAGGCTAAGATGTTTCGCTTCCTAGGGCTATGGTAAATTTTTGAAGTCAAAGCCAGAATTGATACCAGCAGTTTTGAGACTGTCGCTGCAGGGTTTAGAGAGGCTATACCACAACATAAATGTTCACCTCCAATTTTGCACAATGGTATATAATTTAATAAGTACTTTAAGATTTGAAAGTTTTGTTGAGCTCTGGTCTAGGTTTTAAGCACTCTGAACACATCGAGGCTGGCGGCAGGTGAATCTTACGCAAAACAAAACTAATTGCAAACATGTTAAAAACATGTATTTTAATTTAATTGTGTTACGTCATTATTGAGGCCATAGATTGCAGAATAAAGCTGCAAGAGCACTTAATTTATAACAAAACTAAAACGGATATTCTCTATTCTAAGCGCCGAATATTAAAGAAATTCCTGATATATTTAAATTATCAATTGCCAAATATATGTACTCTTTCGATAACTGTGTACTGCCTGAACACTTTGACAATTACTTTTGCATTCTAGCTCACAAATCAAACAACGCTTGCTTCTTCCCAAAAATACCGGTTACCTATAATAAAAACATCTCTAGGTCAGCTTTCTTTGCTGTGTATTGGTCGAAAACTGACGTTCCTGAAAGTTTGAAATATCTTTCATCTTTTACATTAGGAAAATAATAAGAATGTCTTGTTCTCAAATCAATACGCCAGTTATTTCTTCATTCATATGTTTTTTCCATTTTTCTGTAATTTTGAATATAATGCCTCTTCTTTTTGTAGAACCCTTCTCCCTCCCAAGTACTCACTCTCCATGTACATACGCATGCTTTTCATCCTTTGTGTGTTTTGTTTTTTTCACTAACCTCCGTCTGATGTACAAATTATTGCATTTGGTCATTTCCTCTTTCCTCTTCATTTCAAATGTCTTCAATTTAGTAGTGGTTTATGCCAACCATTCAGATAGCTATGTAGTTGACCCATAAGGCATTTCGCCACTCATTTGTGTCTCAAATATGTAGTTCACACCAATTTGCAGAATTCCTAAGTCCTGAATTGATTTTATCATTTTATTTCGTAAATGCAATTAGTTTTTCTCTGTTTTGGTGCTTTGTTCTTTTCATAGCATTTCTGTTTTTTCGTGGTTTGCGTCATAAAAATCCATGAATAAACCTACCTACCTGTATCAAAATCAAACACCAATGTCCCTCGTTCAGCAGCAGACATCACTGTTTTCTGAATTTTAAACGGTCCAGTTTCTACTGATTCACGTTCAACACAGCTACATACTCTTATATCTTGCACTATATTATCATTATTTTGAGCTCCGTTGGTCATTTCACTGTCTTGAACCACAAACGTGTTGTTGTTTCCACTGGGATTTTGGCAACGTTGGCACCCAAAGTGATATGCATGTTGCAAGTTCAGCATGAACTTCTAGAACTCCCTGCTAATATTAATAGGCAGAGATGGGCAACAGTTACTTCACATATAGTGACTCTACCGGTCTCTTCTATATGTAATAGTAGCACTGCCGCTACTGCTACTGAATAAAAATAGTAGCGAGCTACCGCTTTTCACTACCGCTCCTATTGGTGCATTTGGAAACATCTTATTTCTGAAGTTTTACGGACGTAAAAGATATATTTTAAAAATCGTAACCGTTAAATGAGTAGTCTCTTCGAAAAAATCGTCGTTTTTGACACATTTTTTTTGAAAACCATGATCTGGAAATTATTCGTCATCAAACAGTTATGATACAAGTTGTTTTTATTTATTTTACAGTGTATGCGCATATAAATGAAACGTAGACTGCAGACACAACCACTGAGTGCATTTAGATTTGTACACATCCAAACATTTATCAATCAACCATTTTAAAAAGCTGGTTTCTTGCTGGAGTTGAATGGGGAACTCGAGATAATGGACAACACTAAAATGCTAGCTATCTTTTTCTCAGGGTTTCATGCTCGAGTAGGCTAAACAATATTTGAAAAACCCCGGAAAGATGATTTAACATGACCAATGTTGTTTAAACACGTTTGGTTGCTTTGCATCAAGTTTATCACGTTGAACGTTTATTGTTTCATGGCAAGCTATTTTCAAAGGCTAGAACAACTCAACATCTAGCACAAAGCGTTTTCGTTCATCTGAAAAATCCTCAAGAACGATCCACCCCTTCAGGCTCGTTTCAGGTCAAACCGAAAAATCTGTCATGTTAAAGTAAACTTTAAAGTAAAGACCATCGTAGCTCATTCAGCGATGCGTTGTATCCAATGCTATTAATCTAAGCATTCAAGACACTTTTGCGCAGCTTTTCCGGCATTGGGTAGCCTAGTGGTGCAGGATATGGGGTGAAGGGGATGCAGGCGCACCACCAAAACTTTTTATTCGTCAAAATTTGGGCAAAATCTAAAAAATTCGGGCAAACAAGTTTCGACATTTTTTAGCAGTATTAAAAAATTTTACTTCCTTGCTATTGAGTGTATAAATAAAAATGCATTGTGTCATAAAAAAACATATCAAAAATATATAAAATCAACAAACTGTGTCTAGTAACTTCGTGTTTTTGTTTGGGGGATTGAGGAGTAACTGACTCACTTGAAAGTTTGGTCAAAAGAAGGCATTTCATTTATGTACTTTGTTAATTGTACATTCTGGGGAATAGAGTATGCTATAGGGCACCTACTTCAATTTAGCAGAGTTCATGCCAGGCAAGTGCAGAAAATCTTTTGTTTTTACTTTTGCCTACAGTGTTTAAATGAACACATTTCCCATACAATTTGTGGCATATATGTCCAGTTGAACAGACAATAACTGTGAGCCAGGCACTCATGAGTACTGAGCCTGCCAAATGCTGACAATGTTCTAGCACAGCCGAGCACACGTTTGTTCAATTAGGTTAGGAACCAATGCAAGTTCCGTGTTTTTTCGATTTTCTAGTCTATGGCAACATGGTAGAAGTTGTTGCCACAGACAAAAAATAGAAAATTGGGTACTTGAAATGGCAGGCAAGAGTACTGGAATTTCAATACTTGAATGGGCAGTACCGAAACAAATTTTATTTTGTCGCATAAAATTTGCCCGAAAAAGTTTTGTGCGACAAACTTTCTCTCTACAAATAAATGACAAGGATAGTGTATTATCAAAGAAGGTATATGAGTTGGTGCAAAACTCAGCATCAGATATCAGTGTTTCTGTAAATACCAACCCCATTTTCTGAAAACGACCTTTATTGTTTCGATCTTTCATTTACACAAACGCAGGGTCCCCAAAATATTCAGCACAGGGTATCTCAAATTGCTAAGGCCGCCACTGCTAACTGTACTAAATTTTCGCAAGCCCCTCAACACAGTGCAAGTCAATTTGAGGAACAAACGTGTTATCTGTTGAACATCATCAGACCTCGCAACCGTTGCAACTTGAGAACATAAATTCCAACGCGCAATGTGAGCTCCTTAGAAAATGAACTGCACTGCGAAAATCATGGATACAAGTTAAGTATTTTTACGTCACAAGTGACCCACAATAATAGCATCACGCAATCGTGTGCCATCAACGTCTAGTAGTTGTAGAGCAGCTGCCACTAGTGCCATGGACCAAGGAGTACGCTGTATGTATTTTCTGGTAGCAATGCCGGAGTGATTGCAACTGGGCTAAGCATACCAGACGCACATTCATTTCCGTAATTAACGTCGCAAATAAAAAGTAAAACCGAAAGGATATTTGGTACCTTCTGAGTCTCGAGATATTTTGCATTTAGCTTTCGATTTCTTAGTCGTGAACTTCTCATGGAATAACCTCGTTTTTTAAATATTATGTATAGCTATTTTACTTGACTTTTTACTCTGAGAAATACTCAGAAATTACTAAAGCGCTTAAAAATATCTACATTTCAACCTAATGGATGTAAGAAGGTTTGGGCAAACACGCAGACCCGTCTTAAGATATGGGCCCGATTGGCACTTGCCCAAAGGCCATGCGAACATACGGGGTCCTATGCTGGTTTGCATGATCAGTGACATACCGCAGATATATACTTCTGTACTGTGCTTTTTATAGAGGCACCATGTAGACTGGCTTGCCTGCCTAAGGTGTTGTTAAAATGGTCCTGTGAAACACTTGAGCAAAATCGGGTGTTAACTGAGGTTACGGTGACAGGTTGGTTGTATGCAGTTAGAAGCTTTTATGCGAGATCAATCAGCGATGCGAACATGGTCGAGATAGAGGTGCAACTGTCCGATACGGACAAGCTCATTTCTACAATAATGATACGGAAGACATTGATGTAATTGAAACCTTTAAGGTTCAATTCAAGTTTCATCACTTTTCAAATTCTCACTGGACCCTAAACGAGCCAGGGCCCCGGCTATGCTGCCTTTCTCTCACCGGGCCGTGGCTATAGCAGTGTTCACCACTTAAGACCAGCGGTGTCCTGCTCTTCAGTCGCGTGGATTATGACGTTTATTGCGTCGCACTACCTACTGGCGTAAGCCATCAATCCGGGGTTCTTTCCACAGAGGAGTCATGGTGTAGTGGAAAACTGAAAATAGTGGTACCGCTTTGAGCAGATTGATTTTTCACTGAAAAATTCAGGTGAAGTCTGGTTCAGACCGCACCCAGGCGTAAGTGGAAGTTTGACGTCCTGGCTTCGGTCGAGATAATCGTACACATGGGCGTCGGAAGGGGGGCAGGGGGCGAGGCCCCCCTGGATTTTGAAAATTTCAGCAAAAAAAGGTTGTTTTCTTAGTTTCGAGTGAAAAAAAACAAAGTTTACCACTTTTGGCCCCCCCTGAAAAAATTTTGGAAAAATCCCCAGATGACCCCCCTGGAAAAAATCTTTCTGACGCCCATGGTCGCGCACAAGTGGGAAACAGCAGTATGCTTGTGGTTACTTTTTTTTACGATCCCAGCTCCACCACTTACAATTGACAGTAGCTAAATGCACGACCTAGTGAAGTTGCAGGTATTGAACATTTGCTGATTACCTATAAAATGCGACATCAACTCCACTAACCACAATATTCAACTTGTTGATATGAGCAATTACCCTCTACGATTTCACTATTTAATCTCACTGGACCTTTAGCGCCAGAAATTGCTTTTCAAAACAGTGTAACAGAAACAAAAAGCGTTCTGGTCATTCCTCCTGTAGCAATCTACAGTATCTTTCATCTAAGCTTCTTATGCATCACTGCATTCTAGTAGTTTGAGCTCCGACAAAGTCATACCTAGCCGTGTTATCACTGCTATGTGTATTATTATTGCTGTAATCATCAGTGTTAGTACTAGTGTTATGTGAATATTAATATTTTTGTTACTTTGGTATAGTAGTTTGAAAAGTTAACTTTTAATGCTTTTTTTAAAGGGTTCGTACAAAGTTCGTGCCACCGCATCAGACATTTTTCTTCACACAGCAATCGTCTTTACAATAAAATTATTTTTGCAGGCTTTATTTCACAAAGGAAAGCAAAGATTTATAGCTGCCATACAATTTCTTCACAACGTCTTAGGTCAGGATGAAAACCTTGAGACGTTGGCAGCAAACGGAGGTTCCATATCTATTCAAGCTACTGTCAATGGTAGTTTTCTGATGGGGTTTCAACTTTATAAAAAGTTTAATAATGTTTGTAATAGTGAGATATAAAAAACGCTTTCAAACATGAATACATATGCCAATATGTAGTATTAAGTTGTTTTGTTTCCTCGGCATTAGTTCTAACTGTAAAACATGAACGTTACCGGCGGAGAAATAAGTATTATTTTTAATGACAGGGAAAGCTGAAGGAGTTCTGGAATCGGCGTTATCGCAGGATATACCTTTTGTCCTATCTCCATATAAAATTGATCAGCGAAGAGTGGTGAAGCATTACGTTCCCGGACTCCCATACGTTATTCAAGTAAGATAAAATGTTTTGTTTGAAATTGAGGAAAAGATGCCACACTAATTAAATTAGTTAAGGATTGACGGAAACTTTGTATAGCAAAGGACGTGTATAAAAGGCTGAAGACTGCTGCTCCGGTTTAATTCTTATCGTTAGGAATGTCATTCAAATTGAAAAAGCGGTTTTGTTGTACCGCAGCGTAAACACTTCTGATTTTGATTGATGCATGAGATTCAAGTGATGAAAGCTAATCAACATACAGTATTTTATGAATATGACTCTAATACCAGAACTGTACAAGAAAACAACTCTCTCCGCATGAAGGTCGCTAAATGATGTATTTCAAAGAGTAAATGCAAAAAGAAAATCTGCATCTTACTTGGTAGAACAACCGAGAAAAAAAATTTGCTAACAAATATCTCCTCTGTTCAAAGGAAATCTAAACATTTCGCATCATTGTATTATATTTGGCTGCAGGACAGAGATATAAAGGACAACAAGTGCATTGCGAGAAACAACTAAAGACAGCCTAAGATAATGACGCCACCAAATCTGACCACATTGTACCAATTAACTGAAGTTAAATCAAAGTGAACCTGCAGTCAGAGCACCGAAAAACCTTGCGACTATCGTGGTGAAGTGCCCTAGCAGAATGAAACATTTCATTTATAGTTATGTAATATGAGAGAATACAAAAAACGCATATAACAATGCACCCAACCTCAGATAAGGACCCTGCAGATCTGTGGTTCATTTGCCTTTATTTGTCAAGCGCCACGCTACAAACCCCACAAGCAAACCAAAACGCATGCGCACAGATCACAAATGGCAAAAAAATGACAGTTAATAGAGACATTTTCTAAAATTAACACGCAAAATTTCGCATACCGAAAGCTTTCAATTTGCCATTGAAGTTGTTTGTACGATTTGAACAGTGCGCATTGGTAGCCTTCATTCGACCATGCACTATTTTGTTCCATTATTTATTATTCTACATTGATGATTTTATTTTTGCAAGCTTTTTTCCAATAGCAAAGATATCATGGACGCTACAATTGAAGAAGTTGCGCCAAATGGCCGTCAAACCTATTACTTCAAACTAAAGTCAGCCTTTGCTGTCGAGTACAGATCTTTGTTGCACAACGCAGACAAAACGTTTCAAAAAAAACATGCTTTTTTCCAAGTTGAATAATTGAAATATTGAAAAATGACGTCAATTATATTTGGATGCAACAGTAAAAATCTTGCTTTATTTTACACTGCAAAAAGGTTGTTGGAATATCATTGTAGTTAGTTTTTGCCCTGCCTGAAGCTTTGCAATATTGCGTTTTCACCACACAAAGTTTATTGTCTGCCCGGAAGTAACATCAGTTCCAGATTATTTTGTTTGACAAACACGTTTGATTGCATGTCAGTTGAACATCTGTTGTAAAATTTTCGCACAAAATTTTCACTTTACTATTGCATTTAATGACCTAACATTTTATTTATTTTAGGTTGACGTACAAGACATAGTTAATGGAACATCGGTTGCAAATATACCCGTGTTGATCACAGGTGCGGTTTTCTATTTGTATTATTTCAATGTCTGTTTTTACGATGCTTTATTCCCATCCAAGTAAAGAAAAGAACAAAATAGCATGAGAAGTTTCTAAAATAAGTCTACATTTTCTTGAGTCATTTTTGTAACTCACGCGGTAGCTTTTCAAGAACTTTAGGCTAAAATTTGATATAGCCTATCTTGCGTGAAAATATGTCATGAACGAAGCCAGTGTTTTATGCAGCCACCTTTGTCTTCCGTTAGGATGAAGTAACGTAAGAAAACATACGGCACGCACAGACATCTGACAAAATGTTTGCTATATTTTATTATTATCTTGATTATTTTTGTGCAATAGATTAGGTTGTTTCTTTTTTCTTCTAAAGCAATGCTGCGTAAGTGTAAACGAATTTTCGGTGAAGTCGGAATTGATATTTTGTTTTAGTAGAACAGAGCATTTTCGAACCTTGTTAAATCTGCTGTGAAATACAAAGAAAAGTATAAAGACCGCAACCGTGATGTGGCCTCAGGTGGTCAGCAGATCAACAAATTCTTTTCTTTGGAGATGGCATTTAGCTTGTCTATTTGGTTAACTTTTGTGATATACAACAAACTATCAGTGCAAATGTCAAATTATCGTTGTTTTACATTATTTGAAATAGAAATTTCTCCAAGTTTTTTATATGCATCTTGTAGCAAAACCTTTTCATTCGTTGCTTTAAGACGTACGGCTTAGGAGTGTCCTGCAATCATGATGGAATTCTGTGATTCGTCAATATTATAGGATACTTAATGCAACACAAAAAAGTGTGTTTTATTTCAGAGCAAATCCAAGTTAACGTTGGTGTTGCAACTTCGAAATGGTCTCTCTATCTCCACCTCGTGTTTACCCCCTTGCCCAATACAGAGTGTCCTCCATGTCTATTGTTGCCCATTTATTGCCTTTCAAGTGCTTTAAACAAGGAATTGACAGAATTGCAGATACAGTTTAAAGTTATCAGAAATAAAGGGATATGTGTGTATGATGAGCACATACCAATGGAGCAAGCACGGAATGGTAACGGCCTTGGTTGGATCAAACCACACAATTGCTTTCGGCTACTTGTCTGGAGTCAAAGGACGTAATCATTACGTTACCTAAGCAGCAAATTATAAGTATTACCAATACTACAGCTATATCATGCCTGGTGCCACGTAGAAAACATTTCGCAAAAGTATATTTTCAGCAATCCTTCATTTAGATTTCGGAACTCATTAAAACAAATTCTAACCTGCAAGAGGTTCGAGGCCCCAAGCAAGGAACATGTGATATGTATCTCAGTATTTTCCAGATATTTCAGATCACAGAATCAAAATCATTGTCTGAATATTTGTGAATATCGAACCCCCTTGAACAAAGTGCTGCTTAGTTAAAAAACAAGGGCGCTATTCCTTGAGGTATGGGTTGCGTCCAAAGTAATTGCGAGGTGAAACTTTGAAGAAACAGCTTGGCAAACTGATGAAAATGTGGATAAAACGGTAAATCAAGCAAAGCACATCTCAAAAAATCTAAAACGAAGCAATTTCATTGGTTGATGAGCGCGGTCGTATTTCATACCACAGTGCAGTGAGCCACCATGAAGATGAAGGAATTTGCTTTAAACTATCCTTGCTTTCGCTATGCGATAAATTCATTTTGTGGTGAACTTGACTGAATGTTCATTGCATTAAATTTGTACTTTTTCACTCAGTGGGAGAAGGTGGCGGCGCAAGAAATTTCCACAGCTCCACTGACGTCAACGGACAGATCAATTTTCAGGTGGATTTTATTACCAAAGGTTCACAGGTGAGTTTCTCTGCTGATGCAGTTGGCGTCAATAGCATTTGGCAAAAAATATCTTTTTCCCGCCCTTCCTATCGGTAACTTCTATGCTATCACACTTGCTTTGAAAACGAATTTACATAATGCATGATCTCTTAATTCCGTTGATAACTGCAGTTGTTATGCTATTCTTTATGCTTGTAAAAAAATTTATTTCTACTTGCAAAAAAGTATTCTGTGTCATGAAAATATCTTTGGCGGTTTAAATGTTCTTGACAACGTGTTGCTGTCAACAACTAGAAAACCCTGACTAAAAAGACCTTTATCCTTTCTATACCTTGTTGTCACTAATGATCTTTAGTACCGTATGTAGTGTCAGTGCGCTAGCTTTTACAGGTACGTTACTTTTTGAAACTGGTTTGCGCTACTTTCGCATGTTCATTAATTTTTCTAACTTTTTTGAAATTTCTGATTCTTAAGTGTGTTGTTTGGAATACTCTCAAATTATTTTGTCTTTCCACCTCCTAGTTCTGGACGCTAATCGGCATACCAGCCCATTTGTTGTGGATGTTGAAACTGTCTTTGGGGTGTTTACATCCCAAAGCATGTAATTTTGAGCTTGTTGAATTATTGCTTTGCGCAACTCTGTTCACGTAGTTGGAGTTTTTTCAACTGGATGACCTTCACTTCCTATTTCACCTCTATCATGTTTAATAACATACATGGTTGTTTCGATCAAGAGTTTGTGCAGAGCTTTCAGCTACGCTCAAAATTTTACGTCAGGAAAACTTCTGAGAAAGCAATCAATTTGATTTCGATAAGCGTATGATCACGTGTTGGGTCATTTCCTAAGGTAGGAGAACGAAAACTAACCTAAATGTACGTTGTGATTCGTGCCTCTTTGAAGTTAAGCTTTGCCGCACCGACGGTTTTTCTTTGGTACATAAGCCCAGGGACTGATTTACGTATGGCCATGATATAGGGCCCCATGCAACTTGTTTCTATAACCGTTTTTTTTATTAAAAAAGTTATGTACTTCGTAATATTACAGAACTGTGGATAAAACACCCCATAACTTCCAGTTAGGTGGAGCCAATGAAATATTGGTGACCCTTTTTCGGTTGTCATCTAAAAAGGACTAACAACCTTATTTGCGGCGTTCTGACATCACTACGTCATAGCACTGAACCTCTGATATTTACTGTGCTCTGAGCAGGCTAATAATGGTATTCGACTTTAGAAAATTCCTGCTATGTAACGTAAATTTACTAACGACGGGACATGGGTTGACTTTCATGCCCACTGCCGTATCACATGGGACAAATCCCATTGGAATCCCATTCTCGTGGACAAAACCTGCTTTTCCGGCTTTCCGAAGATCCGAACAAAAACAGGTCACACCTACGAGGGGCCCCACAAGCTAAGATGACCTAGAACCCAGCTTTCCCTAAATCCGTTCCCACATAACCCTTTGTATCACACGTCATGCTGTGCATAGCTTTCAAAAGATTTTGTCAAAATAGCTTAACTACAACACTTTCGGTTCTTTTTCCCCTACAGTACGTCCATACTACCGGCAGGTTTGTGGCGTAACCGCAGGAAAGACTGTCAAGTCGTATTTAGAACAGTCTTTTGGTAATGAAGCTTACGGATGTGCAATTTCGGTGAGAGTCAAAAACATTTTTTTGGAAGCGGCAATTAAGCTGAAATGTGTAGATTTCTTTCCTACACCTGAAATATATGCAGAACCTGTGTTGGTAACACACGTTCACCGAGAAGAAAAACATTATAGAACCCGGCTGTTGCACGATCTTTACATGGAGAGCGCTTTGCTCAAAAATTAGGAACTGGCTGTCTGTATTTGCGGGAATAATTAATTTCGCCTTCCGAAAAGAAAGATCCCAGCTTTGACGGTCAATGTGTTCGGAACACCCCAAGAAATGTTGGCGATCCTACTCCTGATGGCCCAGAGGAAAGCGATCCAGAGGCTGGCAAAGGAACAGGCAGCGTGATAACATCTCTGACCTGGCTTGGTCACGCCTTGGTGTTGAGCCTATACCAGCAAGAGGTTGCTGAAAACAAATGGGGTGTTTCGAGACCTCCTAGGGTGTCTGCTCCTGCGATACTCCCAAAGTTTGATGGAATATATTTGGGTGGAATCAAGACATACGCAATGCACAACTCTGGCTGTGCGAGGGAAGCTTTTGAAACAGAAGGGCTGGTGCCCAAATTTGATGAAATCTGTGAGAGCAGTTGAACGTTTGAAAATGTGACCGAAGTAACTCGAGGCTTCCTTAATCTCAGATAGGTTTGGTGCGGAGCAGCAAGAAATAATGACCCGGTGAGCGAACGCAATAATATGTAGAGATAATTAACGTATGAATGCAGAGATGGTTTTAATCTTCAAATACATATGGCAGAGGAAAACTTTGGAAGATATTCAGAATGGGAACTGAAACAGGGTTCTGCGCAAGGAGCATTTATGTTGAAAAGTTGGTTTGTGAATTTTCTTCTGCTGGTTGCTTTAAACAAATATTTTAACTCCAGGGCAAGAGTAGGTATCTTGCGTCATTTTGAAACGATTGCACATTTCAGAAGATGCGCGATGCTGTTGTTCTGTTTCTTTTTAGTAAAATCGTAGCTGTTTATTACGTTTGGTCTGCTTTTCCAGTTTTTATCACAAATTCAAAAAGTCGGTATCATGTGGAAAGACTCTAAAACGGTAATCCACGGTGTGGACAATGGACATAAAATGTTATGTGACGAATGAAGTTGGAGTGCTTGTGGAAAATTAGATGTCTGTCATTTGCAAGTGAAGTCTGTCATTTAAGTCATAATGTTTAATTTTGAAGAGTTTGGAAAATTTGTTAAAAGTGTTTTTATTACATTTTTAAAGTTTTTCCTATTCCTTGTTTTGCATCTAAGTGCAGTGTGTGTGTGGCTACTGTTTGCAAGTCATTGATTTCAAAATGGCGGCAACGATGGGACTGTTATTACGTTTTTCTGCAAATAACAGTAGCTTGAACATTGAGGATTATGGTGAAGTAGTGGTACATTCAAATTAAACGAATTGCAGTAATTTCCGTATTTGTTGTTTGAAACGCATTCAAGTGTATCTCACGTTCGGAACATCGTGAAGGCAGTTATAATCTCATTTCATTCAGTTAAAAAATACTGATGGTTCCGGTACGTAATATTTTTTGGGTTTGGAATTGATTAACTAAAAGCCGATTTGGTGACGTCAGGGCCGTTCTTGTATCACTTGTGGTATATGATTGGCGTGGAAGCCACTGCAGTGTTCTTTTACAGAAAACTTAAGGGGCGAGGCAAGTTTTTTACTGGTGGACCGCTTTGGATTCCTAAATTTACCAACGGGGTTAATGGGCAGCAAGTAGATGGATTGTTTGCATAAAATCTTATAAATGGAATGTAAAAAATGAATCGGTTCTATTAATATAATTTGCCAAGGTCAGTGGTGTCAGATGGAAGTGCTTAACGGGCTGTACGTGGCACATGGGCCGGTCGTGGGCTCATGCTGTTTGTGTGAACCGCTCTTGACCTCGCAAACAGAATAGTCCTCTACCGCAAACATCTTTGCCGCACAGCTATTAGGGTTGTTTCCAAAGATATTAAAATGTTCATTTTGTTAAGTGAACTGCAGTCAAAAAAGGGGCGTACAAACTTGTTTATCCTCTGCTTGAGTAAACGGAATTTTAAACTTAATTTGTTAGAAAGTTGATCAATTTTTGGCTACTTCATGTGTTGGAAAGTAAACTCGCAAGAAGTTGGTGCACAAATCCATGTCGAGTTCGAGTGTAGTCTAATAACTAGTTTTTTGGAAAGGTAATTTTTGGAATTTGCGACAAAATTTCGTCTTGACGGTGTATGCCAGGTGTGGTGAACCTGCGGCTCGGGGGCCAAATGCGGCCCGCGTGGACATTTGATCTGTCCCGCTTCAGAATTTTCATTACCCATGTTAGAGTACAACATCGCGTCAAAACGAAGCTCCACAATAAGCACGTACTTAGATAGTAGCCTACGTTATAAGAAATAACTTTTCCTCATAGTTGATAGAAGAAGAGTTTTAGGATAAAATTAATTGATTTTGCGCCCGCCTGCGATAGCCGATAATGCACAATCCATGCGGCCCGTGATAATAAACAGGTTCCCCACTCCGAGCAATCTCATGTTTGCAGTCGGTAGCTTAGCTAACCTGTTTTGCCATTGATGACAACGTATCGTCAAAGGTTTTGCGATGAGCAAAAACGCAGCTATTTACTCGCTCACAAACATTTTTTTAATCGTAGTTTAATCGTGCGTTGATGGTGTTGTAGCGGACCTCGTCGCGGCCCGCAGCATAGCTGCGCTGACCACCTTCTCGAACGCGACTCGCGCTGTGTCGCGACGCGCCATTTAAAAGGCAATCCTGTGACCTGCGCGGAAGAACTCAGCAAAACATGACAGTGCGAGCAGATGATCGGGACGGTTGGTGTCCGACCTATGTTTTTCGTGAGAGCATGTTGGAAGTGAGCCTTGATGGTCCAGACGTGACAATAGTGTGAAGCGATGTCTTTTGCGTTCGTCTGCAAGAACCTGCGTCAGAGAATAAAAGACCCGTGTCGATCGGACTACGTTTGGTTACGTTGTAGATGACAGAGTTACGTGTCCGTCGTTCTAACAACCATCTGCGCCTCAGCCAGGAAACCTTTCAACCACTACTACAAATTGGCTCCCAGTCTAGGAATTCTACCCACTACAGTTTAAATTGTTCCCAATTTCTTCATCGTAATACACGAGACTGTTTCTGGATCTTTCGCAGAGTTGATTGGTGCAGATACAGTTTTGTTGTTTCTTGCCACCTAAGCAAATCTACATGTTCTGTGATGCTTCACGCATCTTTGTGACCATAAAATATAATCCTAGTAAAATCACATGTTTAAGCGTAAATTGTGTCAATTAAATTAGCAACTACAAGATTCAGGATGAAGTCAAGGTACATTGTGATTGGTGCAGGTTTCGGACGGAAACAGTGCGGGGCGGGAGAGGACAAAAAATTTCAACCGGCGCAGGACTCTACGTAATGTCTTTTGTAAAACTTCCAACCACTTAGTTGTTGAAGTAACGGTTGTGATTTTCCTTATTTCTATGCAGGCGATCACTGTGAAGACACAAGC
>Ga0210059_1004510_pt1 | contig 22495 bp, 16 predicted proteins | sample Ectturendosymbi2_FD_188042 | JGI IMG/M metagenome (GOLD analysis project Ga0210059, IMG submission 188042) | Ecteinascidia turbinata endosymbiont from Florida, USA - Sample 2 (SPAdes) (version 2) | ecosystem: Host-associated > Tunicates > Ascidians > Unclassified | place: Key West, Florida...
TTCGCATTGTTTACATTGCTCATTTTCAATTTAGCATTTACCTTTACTCTTTCGCGTCTGGTAATGTTCAAGAATTTTGAGCCAAAAAACAGACAACATGCGGCTTTGTGCAAGCGTGACTCTTGCGCCGAAAGCGGTAGAGAGTTGTTCAAAGGCTCAAAAGATTCGGCAAGTCTTCTAGTCTGTACTCAAAAAAAATTTTTTTGGTTGGGGGTGCAGATTTTTTGTGAGTGACATCATAAATATAGGACTATTAGGCCACCTTGGCCCACTTCACCTGGCCCCAAACCGTTAGATGGTAGTATTTTTTATTGGGAACTAGACCACAATCTGGGTCTTTTGATACTTTGGATGACCTGCTGGGGTTTGGGGTTCAAAAGTTATGATCTAAAGCAGTTATGTCCAACCCAAATGGCTTACTGAGCCAAAAAGTATGTCACTGTCTTGACCAGGGCCGCACATTAAATGACATATTATTGAGGGCCGCACATTGAATGGCTTACTTTGATCTTAGCAAACTAAATTTAGGTTAACTAGTATACTGAAGGTGTTCGAATCCTAACTGCAATGGTAACAGACGTGATAAAGTGGCACTGAGGACCACCTGCATGAAAAATGTCAAGTTCAAGTTTATCAAAACAAGGACAGGTTGTCATTGTGTGGGATACTCTTACTACAGCGAAAACCTAAACTATGGCGCACAAAACCCTCGACTGGGCCGCGGGTTGGACATGACTGTTTTAATCCCTTGTGTCCGTTAGCACGGCTTATGACAACAATAACCGAATGACTGATCTGTTTCTCCTTATAATGACTGAGCGACTTGATCTGTTTTTCTTCATGCGAACGCGCCATAAATTCACTGCTTTTTCCCTTCTCGTTTGGTGACATTTTCGGCCCTTATGTGTACAGCCTAAAGTCTGCCATTTCGAAACAGCAAGTTTTCTGATAAGACCGAAATCTGAACTGTAAAACCCATATCGTTTTGTACGTAAATTTATTATACGTTTTTGGAAAATTTAGCGAGCAGTTAATTGTACTTCCTAGGGCAACCAATTTTTTGACTTTCTTTTGACCAATAAATTTTCTGCGTTTGTAACTACAAAATTATTCAACCTTAGATGTTGAGGTTAACCCAGAAACGTATTCATGCACTCTATGCTTCGAAATCAAGAAATGGTTGTTGAACTTTGAGGGATGATATATTGATAAGCACATTACTGACTGCAGTAAAGTCAGACCTGGGAATATCATAAAGTTGAAACACTGTAGTACAGGCCTTATGCATAATGGATTTAGCATTTACCAAACCAAAGTAAGCTACTATAAGACCACGTTTCTTGCCTTACCACGCCTATCGTACATAATATTTCAATCGTCCAGTAGAGGGGAAAACAACATTATTTCGTCAGATATCGCAGCAAACTCATTATTATTATAGAATTGCAACAAAACTTGTAAAAGCATATCAATATCTGTTGTTGAAGTTTCAATAAAATATCGATAGAGAAAAAAAACTTGTTCTGCAGAAAAAGTTTAACCCAATGATAAACTTTGACTTTTTTTGACCTAGTAACTTGGGAATCCCTCATGGAATGAGCGTGAAACTTGGTTTGTGGGAGTTTCATGAGCTTTAAAAATGGCAGAAAATTTTTGACTTTAATGACTATTGCTTGCCCTAGTAATTCCCCAAATCGGCTATGAAGTTGTAGTTGAATTGAAGTCGTGTGCTTGAGTTGCATGTCTGATTTAGTGTAAAGAACGACAAATCATGTGCTTGTCTAATTGCTAATTGTTTGTCGCGCGCTCAGCTGATCGATAGTGAAGTTTGTTTGCTCAGTTTAGCTGCGCCTGTAAGAATGCTTACAGTGCGTCTCTATCGTATTTTCAGAAATCATGTGTGACGATCAATCGCCGCTGAAGTGAGGTTGCTGCTTGAATTTGTGACAACAAAGGCTTGTGATAAACACCTGCGTTCTATAGCAATTTCCATCATAGGTTCTCAAAGTGCTCCGCGAGAGAAACCTCGGGGCTCCGCGAGCTATTCTTACTTAAAATACTGTCTTGGCTAATTTTGCAACTGTCCCAAGAAGCAATAACGGCAAAGAACAATTAAATAAAGCACTTCCAATTTACTCAGGGGCATCAATCGGTGAGTAACAATGTGTTTTTTTTGTTCTTAGGAATTTATTGTAGGGCTTCGTAAATTATGGTCAATCTCTTCATGGGCTCCATAACACCAAACGTTTGAGAACCCCTGCTGTAGATAATAAGAGATGCAGACCTGTTGATGCGTGGAACTCGTAAAGTGTCAGATTAGGCGGAAGGTTGTCAGACAGGCGTTTCTAAAAATTCTGTGAGTGCTGGCTCACCACTGCTCACGACAAAGGCTGGCGCCGCAACGAAGTTTTAACTTATGCTCTACGTACGGCTCACATCGACTTTGATGACATGATGCATTAAAGAGCACCCTAAACCACTGGTCATAGTCACAGCACAACATAGCCAACACAATGTACAAACCCTACGGATTTGAGAAACCACACTTAACCAGCTTTTCAAAACTGTAACTTGTCGTCCCGAAACTGAACCGCATGTTGTGAAAAAGCTCAAAACAAAATTTTCAAATCCTTTTCCATTCAAAATTTGGTAAAGCAAAAATTATAAAATTCAAATCCAATCAAAATCCAACAAATTACTAAAATGCGGCAAGAGTTAAATCCAATTCCAAGTCCGTGTTCATCTCCGGTCTTTTGTTGGGGTACGTGACGGGGAAGGAGGTAGGCTATGTAGCAGCAGGGTTAAGCGAGACTTGTGGAATTGACTGAGAGTGAAGCAGACAGGCCCGTAGCCAGAGGTGGCAATGGCCCCCTCCCAAATTCCGAAAGTTGCACCAAAAAGTTTCAGGTTAAAATCAAGATTTTGATGTGTAAGCCAACGAAATAGCCTACTTCAGAGCAAATCAACGAAACTACTTGAACCTTTCCTACTTCCGCCTGTAGCCAAACTTGATCAAAGCAGTGTGGTTCACCATTTGCCAACGACTAATCGAGTGCGGTGTACATGGGTGTCGGAAAGATTTTTTCCTGAAGGACAGTTGTGGACTTCTCCTGGGGAAGCCAGAGATCTTGTAGGGGAGGTCAAATATGGTTAAATTTCATTTTTCCCACTCGAAACTAAGAAAACAATCCATTTTGCTAAAAATTTAATAGGAAAATGTTAACTTTCAAAATCAAGGGAGGGACCAAGGACCTCTTCTGCTCCCCTTCCGACGCCCATGGTTGCGTAGGCTATAGTGTAAAATGCTGGAGAATTCATATCGTAGCTGACATTTATCTGAGGTCTAAGCTCCGTGTGGAAGTTGGTGCTAATGAAATACACACTTGCACCTAAGAGCTTGTAATCACTAACTGAAAGTGGCCACCCTATCCTATAGTAAATTTGAAATCATTCAACTGTAACGGGAAGACTCAGCAGCAAAATCTAACGTACAAAGATGCTTTTCATTTTATAAGTAGACTACTGTACTAAGGGCATTGACAGCTTGCAATCTGTTTCATCGATAAAGCGCATGTGACTAAAATGAAAACACTTTAATTTTGTACCAGTCGATGTGATTTGTTATATTGAACACTCATGGATTTAAAAAAAGACTTCAACCGCTTACGCCACATTGCTTTTAGCTCGTTGGGCTCCATTTTGTAGTAAAAGAGATAGGGAAAAATTTAAATTTTATTTGATTCGACATTAAACTGTGGTTTGGAATAGTTTGCAACACCCATAGTAATTTGTGTATAACATTTGTTATTGCATGTAATTTTGATGAAATAACAAGAAGCGGGTTGATTCTGTTTATTTTGAAACCGAAATTAAGAGAACAGAAAGAAACAAACAATTCGTAATGAGTTAAAGAACTAAAGTAACGAAAAAACGAAAGCGAGAAAGCACGATCATTCATGGGCGTTCGCAGAAATTTTTCCAGGGGGGGAAAGGTCGACATTTTGTTTATCGTTTTCAAATTGCTGACGATCAGTGACCCACAAAGATAATTTTACACTGAGCAAATATTTTTTTTGGTGAGTATGATTATTTTAGGGCTGAGTAAGCGAAGTTTTGAATGAATTACAAACTTTGTGAATTATATGATAAATATACAATCTTATCAAAATACGAACAAAATACACATTTCATTCAAATAGCTTCTTGTTTGCACCTCAAAGGGAATATTGCTCACGATGCAATGCAAATGGTCGTTCACAAAACGCTTCATCCTTTCTACACTAGAAAGAAAATGCCCCATGTTACGGTAACAATCACAAAAAAACGCTTCCTTGGCAGCAATAGCCAGGTATATTATTATTACGAAAATTTACACAGTAGGCTATCTGCACATTTTCAACGCAGGGCATTTCTTTTCAAGTATGCATTGCCATGATCTGTAAAGAAAGAACCATTGGATTGCTGTGGTTTTCAACGAAGCCACAAATTATGACTTTATTTCACTGAGCAAGCAGGGCCGCACCCAGCTGATATATTCAACTGAACGTGTTTTTGAAAATTTCAGGGGGGAATTGCCCGGTTAATCTCCCCTGATTCCGGGATCAGCTAGAAAGACTTGTCAGCATCACTTACAAACATGAGCTGCAAACCTGTGGGATCCGTCCAAAGCGATCAATAAAACCTTGCTTGCCTTTGGTAGTTTTTCACAGTGAACGCTCATCATACACAAACCGCACAATTGAGTAGACCGGTATGTTGACACGACTACGGACAACTTACTAGAATTAGAACACCACACAGCTTTTGCAAAATTGACCAGGTGAATTATGAAAATTCGCTAAAGCAAATATAGCTTTGCACTCAGTATTCACTCAGATATCAGAGCTAAACCTTAACGCTGTTCATTTTGCTACTCATGTTGTTATTTCGTACCATATGCCACCAGGTTTCAAATCAAACAGACAAATTAGCTCTTCAGGTGAATATTTTAGTAGTAGCCAACGTTTCGCACACCTAGTCTGTCTAAACCTTAACGATTAAGAGGCATTCCCACAAGCTTGCATAGATGTATTCTAACAAGCCACTTAATTTTATACTGCATGAAAAGACGCCTGCATAAGTGTAGTTTGACACTCGGGCACGTTGGTCGCACTCGCACTAATAAAGGATTTTTCAGACTTGTGGAAGCATTGCTATAGACTCACTCATGCTTCTTTTCACAAAGTATAAATGTGCGTGGCTTACCGCTATCAGCATGTCACTGTCTAGCTGCATTACCTGCGAAGATGTGTGCGTTCAACAGTCTCATGCAACAAAACGCCTGCCACCGTAATATAAGGTGAACCTTCGCAGGTTTGTTGCCACGGTATTGTTACGAAATAAAGACTAACAGCAAAACAATCCGCTCACGACTTTCGCAAGCCGCCTCTGCAGGCAAAGGAGGGGGCACATGAGCGCACTGCATGACACTATAACTGTGAACCTGACTCTTGTGCAGTGTGAGTTTCATACCGGCAAAAACCTGTCATTGCAAGAATCAAATCAATTCATCGGAATTTAAGATACCGACTTCAGCTTTTTCCAGAAATATTTGGTTCTTAATCCCAATTTCCAGGCGGGGAGCAAATGCCCGTTTTGCACCCCTGTGGACGCCCATGCGATCATTGACTATTTTATATCAAGTTCCGCAAACAAGGCTAGCTAATCCAATGAAATGAAGAAATGTTTTTCACAAATTTTAGCATAGGTTAATTTTTAGTATCTTTACCAATTAAGTAATGTGCAGTACACAAAATTCCTTTGGTGATGATTTTCAATGAAATCAAGTCTCATGTCAACACCTTTTTAGTTCTGGTGGGGGATGCATCCCCTACATCCCCCCCTGTGTCCGCGCCTGAGTGACGGTATTATTACAATATAGCCTATGCTTTTGCTGCAGACGGGAGTGCGTGACACTGCTAATTTAGTGAAACAGCAGTGCACAAGTATCAGAGTGTGATGAAGGATTTGATGTAAAGCAGTGGTTCTTAACCTTTTTTTACCACGCCTCCCTTAAGTAATTGTCGTTTGTTTCAATTCAGGCCCCTGACTTTAAATAGGCTGTAAAAACCAATGTGTTTATTGGTAAATTTATTGATCAAACTTTCCATATTGTAGGGCGCGTAAGGGCTTGAGACCCTGTGGAAATTCATTGACACCCCCTTGTAGGGGGAACGCCAGCCAGTTTAGAACCACTGACCTAAAGCTTTTTTGGGTAAATGGGCCCATTAAACAAGCGATATGCCTAAATGCTAACATGAGAAAAGAATCTCAAGTTGAACGGTTGGATACAAAAAACACTTACAAATAAAAATATTTATTTCAAATACGGCTGATGTGAAAAAAGAACACATTACAATAACCTGAATTTTAAAGAATCATTTTACAACTGCTAAACGCATTAAAAAATGCGGCTCCATTTTCATCTATGCGCAGTCTGCTTGATGCTGGCTAGCCTATACCAGGGTCGAAATAGCCTATGTGATACGGTAATTCTGCAGATTTATCCTACAGATGACTGCGCATATTGCTTGACATTCTAGTACAAATGATGCAAGCCTACATCACCTTAAAGCAGTGGTTCCCAAAGTGGGCAGTACCGCCCCCTGGGGGCGGTGAAGCAGAAATGGGCGGTTGGGGGGCGATAGGAGACCCAGCTAATTATTACATTTCTGTTGTCTTACTAACGTTGAGTGACCAAATGTCATAAAAAAACAGTATGATCAACAAACATGTATACACATAATTTGTCAATAAAAACTTAGCGTTCTGGAAACAAAACAGAGGTGAAATGCTACGAGATAAATTGATGAACTGCAGTTTCCATCACTAAAGGTAAGCTGCACAGTAAAACTGTTCTCCTCTACAAATAAATGATTATGATTGGAATTTTCGTCAGCTGTGCTTCTTGGCACGGATAAACTGCTACTTAACAATGCCCGTTTCGTTACAGTGACTACCACCGGTCAGGTTTGAGAATGCACGCTTGCACTTAGACTCAGCCTGTAACCAAAAGCGTGAGCTGATTTTGGGTGGAGTGGTTTAATGATCACAAACATAATAATAACCTTGTACGAGTTCAATTCGAAAGTAGAAAGGCAATTTACATTTTTTTACAGATAGTGTTACGTTAGGTGCCAACAAGAATAAGTTATCTAAAGGGAATCGAAAAGATCCTGGAAAACAGGAGTGTGTTTCAAAACTCACTTTAGCTTGAGCAGCGCCAAGGAAATCCAGGGAGAGAGAGATGGTTGAGCCAGTGGACGACTGCAAGTGTCACGGCTAAGTTCCAAAACTTTTAAAATATGCAGATTAAATTCAATCCTGCACTGCTCCGAACTCAAATTTTACTACAAATGTGGCAGAGTATTAATGGATAGATTGATCAAAGGACACCAAAGGGTTTAGAATTGTTCTACTAAGTTTAGGCAATGTGGTGCACTCGGATAATGATGAAGAGAGTTTGTACGCCTGTTGCTGCACACAGAGGATGACTGTCAATGGGTGTCATAAATACAGTATCTTGGCTGTCACAGTCCACAGATATCTTCACGAAGTTTAATAAAGTTAGTTTGCAATTGCAGGGGAATGGTGTTAACCTCATTAGCCAAATCAGCAATCTTCATCTTCTTGTCCAAGTTTAATGCTGTTCAAACGAAATCGAGACCTTCATGAACTCTAACAGTTTCCAAATCATGAACTCTAACAGTTTCCGACTGCTAAATGAGTTAATTTACTAAATTAAGTTTTATAGTGAAATGCATCTTTGCGCTCGTTCTTGTTTTAATCATTTTTAAACATTCCAAATATACCATACGAAAAAATTGTGTTGATATGTGTGCTAGGCTTGGTAGGGGGGCGATAGAAATTTGTTTGTCAGAAAAGGAGGCGCTAGCCAAAAAAGATTGGGAAACACTGCCTTAACGAATTAATAGTAGTATATCAGATCAAACATATTCTATCTTAGTTTGACGCATCGAAGCTGCATTTTCAAATTGCAAAAGATAAACAAAACAGGAAGCTTTCTCTTTATTCCCTAAAACACTTGCTTGATATACTGTAGCAGTGTTTTTCAACCTGTGCGACGGTACGCACTAGTGCGGATGAGAAAACCGTGCGGTGCGGATGACAAACACGTTGCGGACGAGTGCGGATGAGAAAACCGTGTTGTGTTGTTGTAAACGTATTTTTAAAATTCTCTCTTTATTTGATCACGTTATTGTTTTCTTTGTAAAACATGGTAGGCCTACTGCGCACAATGAAAAGTTGGCAGACATTGAGGTCATGTTTTAATATACCGGTAGTTTGAACATCACAACAGAGAAATGTATTAGAAGTTACCGGCAGCTACTACGAAACTTTTTGTCCGGTTGTTCCTTGTTACGTCGTGATGGAAACAAAAGATGTGCAGCTGCCAGACAAAGCTGATCTGATATAAATTTTTTGTTGCTCCTCAAGTTGCACAAGACGAGCGCAACTATTCAATCTGTGTGCTGAGCCACGAGCTATGTGTTTTATCGGCCTTAGCTGCCATTGAAAAAACTAGGCTATACATAACCGAAAACAGATATCCATGCTAAGATTAAAGAACGGATTATCATGATTACGGGCGTTAAAACTCGCGCAGTTCACTATGATTTACATTGGTAACAGGCTCCCACGCTTAAAAAACTGTGGACCCCGCGCAGGTGCTACACAAGCAGCTTCAAAAGAAAGTGTAAATTTGCGTAGGCTAGTACGAGGCGCAGCGCGAGGCCCCCTTTGGCGCGTGGTCCGATTGGAAGCAATCTGTCCAATCGGCTAAAGGCCGGCCCTGGTTGTGAGTATCCAATGTGTCATAAACCGTAAAGCACTGGGACACAAAAAGCTAGGCAATGAAGAAGAAAATTACCAACTAGTTGATGTCATTTCTCATGTCCTCAAATTTGTGAATGCAATACTGAACAGTCCTGAGAAAAGTCGTGAGTTTGATGAACTCGTCATAGAAACGGGAAGCGATAGGCGTCTTTATCATTCTGAAGTGTGGTGGATCTCTCGTGAAAGAGTAATAGAGAAAGTGTGGAATTTGCGATAAATTTCTTGTGTGATTTGATCGACAAGAAGATCATAGAGCTCTTTTTTTCTCTATTTTTTGGCTTGCTGGACTAGCCATTCTGGTGACATATTTAACCAGCTGAAATTCACTATTCAAAGTTGCGGAATTGACATATTCGAAGCGACCTGCAAATCACATCGTTCAAGCGCGTAATTAAAAATTTCGAAGAAGAAACCTTCCATAATAACCTGATGAGTTTAAACACCCTATATACGTTCAATCATGTCCACGTGTAAGTATGAAGAAACAGAATCTGGAGCAGAGTATCACCAAAACAGCCACCTCCCATATACACAGTCTGATTGACAATTTTGAAGTTTACTTCCCCAGTCAGCAGGATACAGAATTACAATCAAAGCCATGGATTTTGAATATTTTCGGCGAACAGCATCCACCGGAGCATTGCGCACAAATCTAAAAAACTACCTATAGCATCAAGATTTTATTAGCTGTATGAAGCACGCTGGATTCTGTGTAGGAGCCCTCGATGGCCCTCGCAAAGATCTCAAAATCCAAGTGCTCGAAGTTCTTGTACAAAATCCAACCACCTACTTGGCGGAAAAAGGTTTTAGTGCTCTGGAAATTCATTGATATCAAGACAGGAAAGTGGGGTTGTCTTCTTAGTGGGACACTAGATGACCTAATGTGAGAAGCGCTGAGGTAACGTGTTGTGCCGAACCGGTCTAAATTTGCAAGAAGTACTCAGCTACACCAAGCCATTATTATAAAGGCATACTTTGAATAAATGATGATGATGTTCTTTGCAAATTTTTGTGCTTACTATTTTCCAGTACGTATTCGTTATTTTGGTTGTTTAAAAAAGTTTCTACATCGTTTTTTAGAGTTTAATCCTACTTTACGGATATTCTTCAGCAACCCTAGTGTTCAAGGGCGTACGCAAGGGGGAAGGGTCGGGGTTAAAATTAAAACCCCTCTTTGAGTTTGATAAGTTACAAAAATTTTATTACCTGAGCAAAGGAGATTAATTGTTTTCGCATACATTTGCTTGTTAATTTGTCGACTTAATGCAAATATCACGGAATGAATTTCCATGCAAATTTGGAGTAACAATGCGTTAGGCCAAAAAGTAATAATTAGGTTTTGGTGAGAATCTAGGTTATCGTCTGCATTTAGGAACCACCTCACCACTTTCTGCAGACATTTCGTCCACTGCGCATGTTTGTGTTCTGCGATAAGGCCGCTTCATACAAAACAATTGTCTTTATTTTGTCCGCTATTACTGATCAGCGCATGCTCTGACCGCATTGGCTGCATTACCAGTTTCTGTAGCATGATGGAGCTGTTGCGCGAGCTCAAAAACAGCAGTTGTTAACATAGAAGCATTCAGGCATGGGTGCAATTAGGTGGGGAATACGAGGGACGCGTCCCTCCACTTTTTCAGACAGTGGAAATATAATATGCCACGTCCCCCCACATTTTTCTCTTCAGATTTCGTAATATATTGCTGCCCCCACTGCCCTTCACACCAAGCTGCCCCCACATTTTACAACAAAATTGCGCCCATGCATTCAGGCATTTGATAATGCCTCAACAGGGAAAAAGGAAAACTACTGTAAAAGTTTGATGGACTTCTGTACACAGTACATAGCAAAATCGAAAGTTTTCTTGAATACTTCATGTGCATTCTCAATTCATTGTTTAGTTTAGCAAGATTCGGTCTTGCAAACCGGAGTGTGTGTTAGCCAATCCAGCCGCACACCTATGCTCGAGTGCTCGTATTCGACGAGACATTAGCGTAGCCTGATTTTGCAGGTGTAAATTGCTCTGACGTAGTGATGAGTGTGTTTTACTTTTACTCCCCTGTTTTAACACGCAACCTGATATTTTGCAATTTTGAATTGCTGTGTCGCAGCGTTGAGTGTATTTTCTTCCGATATCCTAACTTGGACCGCTGATGAAACAAGGAGAGTGCGTGTAGAAGAATATGCATATTGTGTGAAGAGACTTCGCCAAAACGTTGGTTTGGAAATATGAATATGACGTCAACTTGTGACGTCACAAACAGCGGACACGAAATAGAAATGACCACCATATGCCACTGAATGAACCCCTCCCCCCATGAAAATTTTCTACGTACGCCATTGCTAGTGTTGGTCGTGCGAATGAAATTTTCGTTGAACAAAAGAGTGCGAACCATCTTTCTAAAGGTTGAAAAGCACTGTACTATAGTATGCACGTAGGTTTGCTGTTAGCATTTTGTTTCGACTGCAATGTGTGGTGTTATTAATGACAGTTTGATTGTCGTTACGATGTTGCCAGCTGTTGGTACACGAAAAGCGGAAGTGCTAAATAGCCTTATAATAAATACTACGGCCAAAGCAAACGATACAACTGACATCTATTGCTATGCACAGAAGATGATAACAGTTGTTATCGAAACGTTTGCAAGATGTCAGTTGTATCGTTTGCTTTGGCCGTAGTATTTATTTACCAGCTGTTGTTATTTTGTATCTTTGAGGTTTCTTTGTAAGAAAGATCTGTAGGGCGTTGCACAAAGATTGCAACTGCAACAAGTAATGGTGGTTACTTTCACTGCAAACTGCTAGTTTTATCGCAAATTTTGGGCTGTAAATTGGGCTGGTTTGGAGTTATTTGGACTGATTTTGGGCTTGTTTTATGAAGGCATTGGGCTGTTTTTTTAACCAGCATCTGGCAACACTGTTGCAGTTTCCCGTTATCGACCCGCTGCCTACCGCAACGCGTTTCTTCTGGAGTGTAGGCTAATTGTATCTCTGCAGTAAAATTTGAATTGCTACTCGACTTCATTCCTTTGTAGTATTCATGCGGCATAAAACCAGCAATGGCAATTTTTTTTGAGAGTGACACTGAAGAATTGGGTTCTCCAAATGTTGTGCTGCCACATCAGTACGAGCCTGCACCTAACCAGTCGAAAATTGATGAACCAACAAGAGCAGCGATGACACTGAAGATGAAGAAGCCGGCTTAGAAAAGGATATTCTTGGCGTTGAACACTGGTCAGCTTTTAAGTAGCTGAGAAAGATTTTTAGTTTGAAATCGTTGATTGCTGACAAGGTTCGTGTCATAAACACTAGAGTGGGCAAAGGTTACAAAAAGCAGAAGAGTTTTGCCTGCTTGCGTTGTTTACAAAATTAGACAAAGCAAAATAGCTTTTCGCGACAGGTAAAGCTTTTTTCCATTGCATCGTCAACCTAAATGTGGTTGGGTTGCAGTTTGGATGGTGCTTTATGCCAGAGCCGTGTCAAAGGCTGTTGGGCCCCCCAAAAAAATCCAGATGGGGCCCTTTAATATCATCTTCAATATCACGTAACCACAACTTTACAAAATACTGCTGTAGTGTCCAACGTCCGCAATTTTTTTTCGAAATTAACGAATCATGATATTACATGCGTAATCTACCGGCTCTGCATTGAGGGCAAAAACCAGAAGAGTAAAAGTCAAGGGTAGAGAGACGGCTCTAACTTACTAATACAATATACTGTACATTGTGGGGGCCCTACGAATGGTCGGGGCCACCCCGACCGGGGGTACGGGGCTGCCTTGCCACGGCACTGCTTTATGCACCAACAGAACTAGTAAGGTTTCAAGAAGATTAGATAAATTTTACAATGTAAAATCATTATTCATTGATTGTTGACAGTATCACAACAGCTTAGCGGGAAAAGCCAGGGCCATAGCCATAGGTTTGGAGGATAAAAATATATTTTAGGGGGTTAAGATTATTCTTTTTATGACATGTTGAAACCAAATTTTCTGGGCACCAAAAAAGTTTGGGAGGGCACTGCTCCCAAATGCCCCGCCATGGCTACGGGCCTGGGGACGGTCAAAGCTTGTAAATGGGTTGTCAAAAAGTAGATGCATTGTTGCCTCTTTGACGCAGAATATAAGAAATTTTTTCTTTCATCCTAGCAAACGCACATCTGAGAAGGACACAGGTGTATACTGTTGCTTAAGGAGCAAGTTCTTGAATTCTTTTTTGAAAGCCTGAACGTGATCCCATCATTGCAGGAGCTCCAACAGCACAAACCCCACAAATACATTTCCACTGCAACTCTGCAGAAGCAAAAACTTTTTTACTTCTCCAGAACATTTGCACTTGTGGCAGTTTGCAGTTCCTTACAAAACAGGAGCTCCTCTTTAACGTCTCCTGAATGAATATATTTCATGAAAACAAGCAACTGATCACATGAAGTAACAGCTGCTGACTCATCCACTTGAAAAGAAAACATTGGAGACGCTTTCATTTATTACCTGGTCTTTCACATCTTCCGGCATATCTGAAATGGGCCTCTGAATAGAATCGTTGGAAAGAGATAGTCGCCTTATTTTTGGCTCACTAGCTTCTCCAAGAAGCAGTTTTACTGTTTTCAACAATCAGGGTTTCATAAGCGTTTCTCTAATCGTGTTAGTGTTTCTTGTTTGGCAAGTTCAAGTGCAACTTCATATGATGCCTCTGTGTTCTTGGTGAAACCTTCCGGCGAGATACAGTAAATCTCTGACCAAGTATGTACTTTCCACGATGGGTGTAAGGAATCGTTGAATCATCGCAAAAAGACGAAAGAAGATGGCAGTCGACTGATTCCTCGAAAGCATACAGAAACATTAGTGCTTTTAAGTGTAAATCTCTGACGTTTCAAACTCGCTTCATGGCATCGGAAGAATTCCAAACATTTTGTGGAGTATTTGGGATGCTTTGTCTCTAAACGCCGTAGCAATTTGGAAGTTTTCATAGACGCAGCACTGAGAGTCTTTAAACACTGCAATAGGTTTTTCCTGAATGTTGATTGCAACGTCGCAACAATAAATTGCTAGTAGGTTATCTTACACAGCAACTGGTTGAAATCTAGAAAAAATTATTTGTGGACAGCTTTGGCTCTAAATGCTGTATGAACTTCGAAGGTTTCACAAACTCAGACTCAGCACCGAGAACAACGTTGGCACAAAACACACTATGGCTTCACTCTTCACTGTGCTTTTTCCAGCTATGGAGGTGAAACCAAATTTCAAAAACTCTTCGAAATACTTGCGTTTCTTGTTCATGGTAAAAATAGAAATCAAAGTATCATAATGCTATTGCAGATAAAATATGTTTCTACCTGACTGATGGTTGCAACTTCGCAGTACTGAGCTGCTGGTATCAAAGACAACTGTTTAGAACAAAGACGGCCAACACGTCAGTTGGCACAAGCAATGTGCTGCTTGTGGTTTGCACCACTTCGGATTGGATTTCGACAATAGATTGTGGATGATCAAACTAACAGATTGGACTGTACGACGGTGGTCTGACGATGGAAAGGCGTATCTGCTCTTCAGGTTGCGACTTCCGATGTACACTTTGCCAATTATATTTTGCAATATTTTGGGATATTTGAAGTGGTAACTCCAATGCTACAAATTGCACGTAGTAAATTACGGTACAGGTAATGAACAATCTGCTCCGAGAAGTTGCGATGGCCAGATTTTACGATTTTAACTTAAGTGTGAAGACAAAATGACAAGCTAAACATATCGTTGCATTGAAATCTTTGTGTACTTCAAAAAATCTTCGTCATCTCATATTGCGAAACGCTGCTCTAGTAGAAATAGAAGCAAGTGTCGGTTCACAAGTTAGCCTCAACACTAACATTTACTGAAATAACTTGGAGAAAATTTCATACTTTGTTATTTTTCCTGTATGCTTCCGCGGGCCACTGAAAACGCTATGGCCGGGCACATTTGGCCCGCGGGCCGCTAATTGCCCACCCTTGTTTTAGTGAATAAAGTTCAGACACAGGCAATATGCAACTGCCAGCCCGGGCGGTTGTTTGGTCCACGTCTTATTTTCCCAATGTGTTTATTTTCCTATTAACGGCCCTGGGTGGCCTTCGGGAACACCCCGGTATTATGCAATTATCTTCTTGAAGCAGCTTCGCTGCGCCATAATAGAAACTCCAATGGTAATAGCAATGAATGGTATATTTATGCGTCCAAATGATTAAAGGCTAGTTGTGCCTGGTGGTCTTTGTGTTGACCAAGGTAAAGCGTCAGAAAGAAGGTAAAGAATTTTTTGATGAAAAAGTTTTCATCTCTAAAAATTGTTGGAACAAATATTTGGCCAATTTGTTACCTGCTAAACCTGCTAAACGCTTTTCAAAATCCTGCTAGAAAATCAGCTAGCTGCTAGATTGAAAAATTTCCAGCTAACAGTGAAAAGAACCTGCTAGATCTAGCAGCAAAACAGCTAAAATGGCAACACTGATTGCCAACAATGGCGCATTGTAATCGAAGACTTGCCTTAGCATCCTGTGACAAAATAATGCATATTATTTTGAGATGCAATAACTGAAAGAGAAACTATCATTGTTCTTTGTAAGCGAGCCGTGAAGGCGTGCTCGCTGGGCATGGTAATTAGTGGACTAGTTTTGTTTTAGAAACTTTGTGTAATGTCAGGCAGATTCCTTCAGATCTGTTTCGTCACATTTCTGTAAGTTGAAGTTAGTCATACTCAGGTTGATTAAAGCGAATTTTGTTGCCAGTGTCAATACCGTATGCTAAATAGGTTTAGTAACTCACGTCAGCTTTAGAGGTCACACTTCAAACGTGATGTGAAGTGTCTTTTGAAAGCGAATTTGGCTTTGTGCACCAGTGCAGTAAAATGTTTCATTGCGACGCTCAGCTTCACTTGCAAAGTAGATAGCTTTGCATAGCTTTTGTTCACTTACTTCATTAGCTGACACCTGTTTTCTGCTGTACGTAAAAACATTCGAATTATAAGCTTAAAATACGACGATAATTTGCCGAAATTGCATTTAGTACAAATATAATGGAAAGAAAAAGTATGTCAAAGATCATAATTTTTACGGTTGAATGTGAAGATTCACTGATATTTGTACTACATTTGTAAATTTGACTAACAGCGCTCTGAAGCCAACTTGATTGAAACAACTGTGGAGTCTTTGACCCCAGTACTCACACTCACTACAAAATTTCAAGAAAGTGTGCTCACCCCAGGCAAGACATTAGGTCATTGGCAACTAACCCTGCTATCGTAAGAGCATAGTTCTACTCCACTAGCAACAATGCTGATGGAACGCATGAAAGAAAGAGAAAAATCACTTATGATTCCACCAGTGTTGGCGGCAACTTACCTTGATCCGGAGTACCAAGTGCTTTTGACTGAAGAACAGCGAAACTCAGCCAAAATTGAGCTCCAAGCCTTCTGCTTACAAAAGACTTCTGCTACCGAAACACCAAGAGGACAGCTTGTGCAGTAGAGAAGTGGCTGGTAGCATACTAGTGGCAAAGACCATGAATTTACACCTATGCAGCCGATGCTTATGTCCAAAGGAAAGGAGACGAATTTGAGTCAGGTCGCTTGCTCATCTTTTATCACATCCCTAATCAACTTTTTTGACTTGAAGAATTATACAAAAGTAGATTGTGCATTTCATTACTGGGCTGAACCAAATAGTGCCATGCCCCCCTCAGACCCTAAAAATATAAAAATGTATAAACAGTATTCGGCAGTGGCGTAAATAAGGGGGGGCAAGGGCCTCAATTTAAAATAAACTGACATTGTTTTCTGGTCACTAATATACGTACTACGCAATTTTTTTATGACCACTGTACGTTTCCTCTGCTTGATTTTCATTTTACGATTTCATTCATTCACTGACAAAATTGCTTCACATGTGGCTGTTAAGTAACTTAACACAGGTAACTATGAACACCAGAAAAAAGCCTCGGCTGGCGTGAGATTTGAGCCCAAAAACTTCAATAAGCGTCTTCGATAAGCGCTACATGTCTAAAACTTATAACATCCAAGCACGCAATAGGTTTATTTCATGAGCCTCAGACAACAAAAGTTTAGTTTTCTGTCTCACCGGCTACTAAGTATCGTAAAAGCATTATACTGAAACTTGCTTTCAAAATGCACAAAAATGCGTATTTTTAAGAGTAATTTTGCAAAATTTTCTTGTGGGCATGCTCCCGGATCCCATAGAATTGTCGTGCCTTCGGCACTTCCCCTAAAGTTGATTTGTGACGTCACACGATTGTGACGACACTTTAACACCCTCTCGGAAATTTTCTGCGTATGCCACTGAATACACCTCTTTAGCACCCCTGCATATAGCACACGTCGCGGTAGTCGGTTTTCCGGCATTCGGATGACATTCCCTGTCCATCTGAGCTGGCGCTCAGCAATGATGGCTTCCATCGAAAGGCAGTGGGCCCGCTGACGAATCTCTACATGGGGAAGTATGTCCCACCAGTGTAGTCTAAGCATTCTTTGAAGGCAGGAAATGTGGAATTGTTCAAGAGTCTTGATGTGACGGCCATATAGGACCCAGGCCTCGCAACCATAAAGTAGCGTTGAGACACAAACAGCTCTGTAAACAGCCATCTTTGTCTTGAGGTTCAGGTTTGTGTTAAAAAATACTTGCTGTGAGAGTCGTCCGAAAGCAGATGAGCAAGGCGTACACGACGCTGGATGTCAGGTGATAGATCAAGGCTGTTGTAGTGCCCAAGTATACAAACTCATCCACATTAGCGATGGTCAGTCTTTGATTTTGAAAAAAGGGGAAGAAGGTTTGGCGAAATGCACTGCTGTAGTATGTCTGTCTTTTTATATTAACAACAAGATCAGCACGACTGTATGCATCAACTATGCCATCAAGGCATTGCTGAAGGTCATTAGCAGTGTGACTTACTAGTGCCGTATTATCAGCAAACTGAAGCTCATTTCTTCTTCTTTTGAGCGAGTTCTTTTATCCACTGCTTGGCCGCGCTGGATTTCGGGGCAGGTGTTGAGCAGCCATTCGGTAGTCCTCATCGTCCAGAACCGTCAGGCCGTGCAGTCCGTGAGAAGGTCGATGGATTGGACATTGAAGGACAACATGGCCGACGGTTTGTTCTTCTGCCCCACACTCTCAGGCCGCAGAGGAGGCCATACCCCATTTGCACAAGCAGGAGCGGAAACGTCCAACACCAGTGCGGAGGCGGTTGAGCCGGACCCAGGCTCTTCTTGGGAGGGTCACTGCGGGGGGTATACCGGCGTCTGGAATTAAAGTGCGGAGTCTTGTGGGGTTGTCCGCCCACTCCGCGTTCCATTAATGATCCTCCCACTGCGCCGCACGTTTGTTGTTGTCACAGAAGCTGATGAGTTGCTGTGCGGTGGGTAAAACTGGGTGTCTCGATTTGAGGTGCCGTGCATCTACACTCGATGGACGGGTAAGCGCTGAGTGGAGCAGATGTCCGGGCTCCATGGCCGGGCGTCCTAGACATAATGTGGCTCCATTGCGACGAAGTTCAGCAGCTTGGATGCCCCCGAGGATTGGAAGGTTGGAGCTCATAAGAGTGGGTAACAGATGTTTTGGAGTAGGCATTGAGACGACGTTTGTTAAACAGGTTGCCATCAAGGCTGTAATACGAGCAGTCGAGCATACGTGTGCGAAAAACGAGAACAGTAGCTCACAGCCAACCTCGTTACCACACAACAAATCCTTGACATAGTAATGACAGTTATTAGGCTGTCAACAGTCATCACATAAATATATTTTGGAAACACTTTCACCGTTGAAGGTCCATTCCAAATTGTGTTTGGAAATACTGTTTCCACACATGTAAGCTTTGCGACTGATTTTGTTTTCAACCAGTTTCTTAAACCAATGTCAGTGCATGTATGAGAACAAAACTAAGTATAATTTTCTAATAGGTAATCATAATAAAGCTTTTGAAATTGGATAAATGTTTTGTTTTTAATAGTTATTGCTATGGAGTTCCACATTTTAGGCCCGAAGTACCTGAAACTGTTTTGATCTTGTTTTCGGTGTCTTAAAGGAATTAAGTAATTATCTTTTGCTGAGTGTCTTGCGTTATAATTATGCGAACAAGTTGGTAAAAAATCCCTATCACGAACAAGTTGGTAATTTCCAACCAGTAACCACATACTAACCGCCGTACATGGTCATCCCCAATTGTCTCTGAAGTGTAGGCTGCCAAATCGCATCAATTTTGACGTTTTTGACCGGTGTTTCAGCAAAGTTGGAACGAGGGCATGTGAAACGCTATGCAGTTGCGCTAAGCGTTTAGGCCTCACGGTCACGACTTTTCCCGGGGCCTCGCGTTCTTTTAATCCGGCCCTGGGTCTGTTTCTACTGGTCTGTTATAAGTGGTCTGTTATGAACAGGTTTGTTTTGAAAGGGAACCGTCGAAATGATAGATTACGTTTCATTGCCGTATCCATTTGCTTCAGACATATGGGTTATGCCCAAGGCTACGGCACCGTCCCTATTTCTAAGATTTGTCCTTATTTTCCAGTACTACGTCTTAGAAAACATTCCTGTCCTTATTTCTAAGAAATGTCCTTATTTGTGACCTGCGTCCTTATTTCTTCTTATTTTCTAAAGCGTATACAATTCCAGATAAGCAATATCTAATGAACACACAGACCAATACTACCTCATCGTAAACATTTTGTGATCAAGGTTTTATGGCGACATAAAAGTAGTATAATCTTGCAGCACAGAGACATAACGCACTATCATGCATTGTGAACACTGCAAGCTGTCGACCTCTGGTTAGGATTCTTAGGAAAGCAGGTTTTTACCGGTAGCGAAGGTTTAACATTTAATTGATTCAAGAAATAAGCAAGCGAAAAACACACTTTCCATGACGATTACAAGAAGTCGAGAATAAAACATTGCTGAAGCAAATAGTTCCTGGAGATAAATAGGCAAATATATGATCTGACGTTAGTCGTGCACAAAAAGCAATTTTTTCTTTTTAGGTAATAAATTCAATTTTTCCTCAGCCGTTCTTATTTTTGGTTCTAAATCGATGGTAGCCCTGGTTATGCCATCGTTTCTTAACCTGGGGTAAATTTCACCTTTCGTAAGGGGTAAATTACTGAATCGTAAATTATAACAAATGTAAATTTTTATACATTTTTACAAAATGTTATATACTGAGTTATTAGGCTAGTTGCTTGCAGGACAATACACAAAAGTACATCGACCCGACATTGTTTCGTTCGTAGGGTCCCATGTCAGGCATCACAGAGCATTGCTGCAAAAGAGGTTTACGGATATATCATACAAACTGGAGATGCTGCATCTTAGCTTATGATTCAGAGTTATGCTTAATGATACGTTTTCTCTGTTCAGTTCATCTTTACACATGTAAGCTACCAGATTCATTTGAGAACCTCATGCGCGCAACACTATTTCTGTTCACGACTTCATTTGGAGTTGTCGTGTCGACTTCATTTGGAGTATTTGTACGTAAAAAGAGATTGTAACTCTTTCAGAATTGAAAAATCCTCTATTGTGCAACAAATTTCACTGTTTTCACATTCGTCAGACTGTAGCAACATTTTTCGCATTCCTTTCACAGCATGCTACAGACTGAACAGCAAGTACAATAGAGGTCTTTTTAGTGAATGAGTTATTCATGAGTTTAAAATTGCAGGTTTCAAAATTCTCAGTTAATATGTCGAAGAAGATAACTAGAATCATACGTGGACTTCGAATCGACTTCATCATAACAGATGAAGTTCAAAAACCTCAATGCATCTTTTGCTCCAAAGTGCTTGGTAGTGATTCCATGAAGCCGTCAATTCTGTAAGCTCAACAACCACATGTCTTTGCAGACCAATTGCGCTCGATTTCGTGCTGTAGGAATTCTACCTATATTAGGGTTCGTTTCTGAAGACACGTTAGGACTTGGAAGCATCCTCTCGCGTTGCTTTAGCAATAGCAAAAGAAAACGTAGACAATTGGGGAATAGCCAGGCCCGTAACCACAGGGACGTAGGGGGCGAATCCCCTGCAAAATTTCTTGCCCCCCTGGAAAAATGTGTTGGAGAAAGTTTAAAAAATTTGGGCGCCTCTCAGAAAACTCTTCGCCACACCTGATGTCCCAAGCTGGTTACGGGCACGGGAATTACTTATCAAACCGTACGCTATGAATGTGGTGGAATTGGTTTGTGGAAGAGAACAAAGGAAGAAACTTCAATAAGGCTTATTTACAAACCAAACACCGTTGTCGTATAAGTGTTATGCCTCGTGATGTCTGAGATCACGTAGCACGTGAAATTTGAAGTAATGAGGCAAAAGTCATCCTTCATCTATATGAGTCAACTGATGTGTCAGACTGCACGTATTTGTTAGTTTACTGTCGATATATGCATGCAGTTGACTTGAAAAAAGAGTTGTTGATGTGCAAAAGTCTACAGACGACTAGCGAAGTGGCTGATGATCAGGATGAAATGAATAATTTCTATCAACAAAATAAGCTCGTGGAATCACGTTGACTCGCTGTGCACTAGCAGACAGCACCCCTTCTGTGTTCCGTGTTGTCAGAATTTAGAGTTCTGGAGAACAAACGGGCATCGCACATCATTTCCACCTCTTGTGTTCTTCATGGACATGCACTGGCAAGTTAAACCCTTCCACAATACTTGAAAATGGTTTTGAAACGCGCAACTGAACGTGTGAATTTTATGAGGGCACGGACTTGTCTTTTAAAGGTCCTTTATTTTATAAAAATGAATCGCTTGATCTTTAATGTTGAACAATGCTTTATTCCAAATTCATATCGTGCAACTGTAACTTTTCTAAACTTTTACCGAGTGTGGATTGGTCGAAGAATTTTCTGTGCTGTCGAAGCGCGCATTTGAAGTTATTATACATTTTAAAAATACTTATCTGTGTGAGATAGGGTTTTTCTCAATGACCCTAAAACGAAACATCCATTTTGATTGATTCCCAAGGATGATATGAGAGTTTCTCGTTCAACCGCTCTTCACAGAATGTCATATGTTGTGCTTAAAAAACAAGCACAAAAGTATCACTGAGTAACTGACTGGTTGAAATTGTTCGCCATTTTTCAATAGAAGAAAAGTTAAACTTGGCTATATATTCCTTCTTCCTGTATATTCCTCCGCTGATTCATATGAAACTTTTTAGAATTTCAACAACCTCAGCGTACCACTTCTTAAAAGTATTCATGCTTGCTTGTAAGAGCATTTCATTAAAGTTTCATCTCGGAGACCGATAAGCTTCGTACAAGCATTACCCTAAAATTGGTTTCAGTAAACACTAAAATTCATACGTCTGAATAATATGTTTACACATTTTTTCAGGTGAACCTACCCCAGACACTTCCCAGAAAAATCATGCCTGGACACACCAAACATTGTTGGGGTTAAATCAATTTTTGATTTTGTTAAAGGGTAAATGGTCAATGGTCAATGGTTTATTGTTTCATATGACTCAGCCAACAAGCAGAAGCATCATAAAAGCCATCGCATGCAGTAAGCCAATCGTTAGCGAACATTAGAGCAAATGAAAACACAATGGCACAATAGTTGATCAGTGTAAAC
>Ga0210059_1004511_pt1 | contig 22492 bp, 13 predicted proteins | sample Ectturendosymbi2_FD_188042 | JGI IMG/M metagenome (GOLD analysis project Ga0210059, IMG submission 188042) | Ecteinascidia turbinata endosymbiont from Florida, USA - Sample 2 (SPAdes) (version 2) | ecosystem: Host-associated > Tunicates > Ascidians > Unclassified | place: Key West, Florida...
TGTTGTATATTTTTAGCCAAATTTGAGCCAACTGATGCGAAGTATTGATTGAATATGTTGCTGATTTGTTGTAGGTCAGATGTTTGGTTTTGTGTAAGTGGGCATGTAATTAAATTTGGTATATATTGTGTAAGTGGGCATGTAATTAAATTTGGTATATATAAGGGGAGATTGAAAGGATACATCCTCCACCCACCAACAGTAAAAATAGATTGAAATCATTTTGTGAAGTAGGCTGCGCTAATTTTAGGCCAAATGTTTTTGCCGCTGGTAAGAGGACATCAATGGAGATTTTAGTAGAGGTGGGGCTGCATGCAAGATGATGCCCAGTAGCATTAAAAAGATTTATAGCTTTTTCAAAAAACGGAGATGTGCAAGAAAAGTATATATCGTCTTTGCAACGTTAAGCGACTTGAACAAGACATCAAATCGCGCTGTAACCAACACGTCTTATAAAATGCATGAAAACTGAAGTGTTCTACTGTAAGAGTGATATGCACGTGCGACCAATGCGATTCAGCATTTTGTGCACTCCAACTGACAGCTTTGATAAAGCCCAATTGATGTGTTCTACTATATTGCTGTGCTTGTTTACATTCAAATACGATATTAATTGAAGCAGGCTGAACTACAATATCGTGTCCAGCAACAAATTTAAGCATCTTAATATGTAAATAGTCTACAAGGACAAAACAAAGCGTGATTAGTGTTGCTCTCAAAACACTTCTAGAAATAAGATTGGGAATCTGTATATACAAAACGTGCCTTCTGCATCGACCCGATGACTATATTGTTTTCACACCAAGCTGCCCCCCCCCCACATTTTACAACAAAATTGCGCCCATGCATTAGAGTAATTATTTTTGTGTTTAAATAAAAACGTCCTCTATTCTTCTTTAAAGGGGGAGGCTTTCCCTGCTTTATCTCTCGACTACACCACTGTGCATTGTCGAATTTCTATTTGAAAGTTTTATCTACCAAGCATAATAAAAAGCTGCTGGCAATATCCGATTTCTCACTCTTTGCAAGTGAACAATGTTTTTCGGGAGTTCCCTGGGTCTAACCCACCGCGCAGAGATGGGCACGGATCAGGACTGGATCAGGACTGAAGCCAATTTTAGCAGGATCAGGACTGGATCGGACTGAGAAAATATTTGTTGGTTTTTATTGTTTAAGTGAATTTATTCTAACCATATCAAAAATATTAGTTATGGTCCGATTTTACAGATTTCATAAATTTTGGAAATGCCCAAAAAACATGAGACAAAAGGACTGCTGGACCTATTTTGTCTTCACAGCGCTTTTTCCCCATCAGGCAAAACAGATACTGCATAAAAATATGTGGTTTTACATGGTTTGATCAGTGTTGCAGTTGACTGCATCGCCTTGAACTACTGAGGCAAGCACAAGAGAAAGATGGCAATTCGGGGCATTAACTAACAAGAAAGCAACCAGCAGCAATAGAGCTCACTCGACGAGTTCACTCCACTGCTACTAGGTTGCACTATCATTATATAGGGATAAGTGAACTACGATAATTCGCTTGTGGTGACTATCACAGTGACTTGTAACTTATGAGCACCATCTAGCGGTGACCATTTATTTACATGTGGCGACATCTACCTGCCGCCACATCAGGACTGGATCGGACTGATGATTTTCAAAAATTTTGCGGATCATGACTGAATCGGAATCAAATTTTTTGAATCAAGATTGGACTCGGACTGAAAAAGTTCATAGTCCGCTCATCTCTGGCGCCTCGTTAAGCAGTTAATGACATGGTAGGTTCTCCAGAACACTCTTTAAAAATAGTTCTAATCGTTCGTGATATAAATCAATTTGAATGTATTGTTTTTTTGCTTCAAGATTTGCAAGCATTGATTGCGATGTTGCAAGAGTCTGAGAATCATAGCTCGGGAAGCAAAACGTCGTTTGCCCCAATTGAGCAGAGGTCTTTAAGCTTGAATGACAAGCTTTGCAAAAAATAACTTGACCAACTGCGACCGGTTACAGTGGATCCTTACAAGGTTTATTGCATTTCCACCATGTATTTTTACAGTTTCCTCCTCCGGCAAAGATTTCGTGGTTTTAAACGATAGCTCATTCAACTACATGCAAACGATAGTGAGTTGTCAGAAGGAAAAGATGGAGCTTGCTGAGGTTAAAACTGCAACTCAAATATCGGATCTCAACAACGCTTTAAATGCAAAATTCCCCAACATCGCGAATATGAAGTTTTGGCTTCACATGGATCGAGGAGGTATTGTAGTTCTGAGGATTTTAGACCGAGGTTACTCTTCTTCTACATGGCTTCCGCATTACGCGCAGCTGGATTTTGAATAAGCAAGTTCATTTGCTGATAAGTAGCCTGTGGAATCTACTTTTTGTTATTATTAATGTTTGATCGACTAAATTTACAGATCTGCACAAACTTAATTGTAACGTATGTTTAATTAAAAATGGAGGACATGTTATCTTCATTATTTGAAACTTAACGTTTCTTTGGCAGAAAAAGAACCAACATCGATAGATTAATCGGCCAATTTAGATTAAAACATTTCTGAATAAAAATGAATTACTCAGAAAAAAGTTTTTAAATCCTTTTACCCTTTAAGTGATAAAGTTCCACAAGAGAAAAATAGCCAAATCTGCTCACAAAGCATTTTACTAGGAAATCGATTTCGTATCAAGTGCACATCTTCAGTCCTTTAAATTGCAAGCAAAAACTTACAGGTGGAATGTTGAAACACAAAAGCAAGACTTAAGCAATCATACCAGCTGCAGTTTAAAGCATGCTAAGGCGTTTAGAATCAAAGAAAACACGCCGACTGTAGTTTAAAAGACACGCCATGACTATTACGCTGTCATTACCGAACTGAAAGTCCAAACCAGCGGCGTGTGTAAAGAAAAAATAGGAACCGCGGTCCAAAACGCACGCCACTGTTATCGCCAGGGCTATGGAGCCGGAACTCAAATTTCAGAGTCCGGCTCCAGCTCCAGAAATCTAAATTTTTTGGCTCCGGCACCAACATCTAGAAGTTTTTGGCTCCAGCTCGAGAAATCTAAATTTTTTGGCTCCGGCACCAACATCTAGAAGTTTTTGGCTCCGGCTCCAGAACGATTTGGTCCATTGAAAAATGAAACCATTGTATCAATTGTACAACTCGATTACCCCACAAACTATGTCTGTGGAACCGGAACCAAAATTTCAGGCTCCGGCTCCAACATCTAAAAGTTTTTGGCTGCGGCCCACGGCCCTGGTTATTAATGAAACTGAGAAAGTATGTTGCACCAATCATGGGCGTCTGTAGGGGGGTAAAACGGGCATTTCTCCCCCCTGGAAATTGGGTCTAAGAACCAAAATTCCTAGCAAATCTGAAGTCAACAGCTTTCTGATCAATTGATATAATTCTTGCAATGACAGTTCATCTCTCGGTATGACACTGACACTGGACAAGAGCCAGGTTCACTGATCTGTTTCAGTGGCGTAACTAGGGGGGAAGGGGGGGACATCTGCTCTGGGCGCAGCCGTTGGGGGGCTCCAAATTGAGGTCGGAATATTACGTAATAATTACGAAATGTCAAATGTCGGCGGGTGGTAATAATTGCGATTTACGGCATGTCAGATGCCAGTGGCTGCTACCTAGTTGCGAAATCTCATCAAAATCACCAAGATTCGCAGGGCGAACAGTTACGAACCTTAGTGAAGTTTTAAGGCGGAACGCCTGTCTCCAGCAATCAGCGTCGCAATGTGGTTTGACTCACGGTAGCTTCACAGTGCTGTCACAAAGCCCGGTTGGCGGACTTTCCGACTTCGCTCTCATTCTATGGTTCCGTCACAATGGGACGGAATCCAGCGTTCATCCAGCGTTCACAGTGAGTGCATGAGTAGGCTTCACTTTTCGAGTTGAGTTTATTTGGCGAGAATTTAGAATTTCAAAGACGAGACGGCACCAGGTTACAGTGAACAAAAATCGAAGACGGCAGTACAGTGAACAAAAATCGAGACCTATAACCAGGGGTGTAGTGCGAAAAAAAGAGGTACGGGAACGCCGTGAGGTACGGGAACGCCGTCCCCACACCAACTAAAAAGGAAGATTCGAATAAAGTGAGCATTCGCCTACAAGAATTTCCAAATTGGATTGTTCTGTTTCACTGTAGACTTTTGACTAGAAGTGCGAATCTGCGTGTCGCTAGCACATCTGTGAGATCGCAGCCATGTTTTGATGTAATCATTTGGATCCCACATCTTCAAGTAACGTTACGAGTGCAGAAAGGTGTGGGAACCCCGTTTCCATCCCCTGTCTATAACTTGTTTGTTCAAAGCTAGATTTATGAGTGAAGATCGCTTTATGTTTCAATGGTGTCTTGTTTTCATTTTAGTGGCAATGCGAATTGTGTCACAGGATTATATCATGCGTGACGATTTAGCGATAGACGCTTCGCTTTCAATTGTAAAAAAGATCAAAATAATTTAGTAAATTTTTCAGAAAGAACATCCTTCGGAGCTGTTAAAACACTTTCGGCGCAAGTGTACGATTCCATTCGTTGAAAAACGTATTGTTTTTATCGCCAAAAGTGACATGCAAAACTCAGGGATATCTAGAAACTCCAAAACTCTGTGCCCTTGCGCTTACGTGTTACAACCAGGGTTGCCAATGAAATTCATTGAAAAAAAACATATAGACTGATTAAACCTACATTTCAACAGGAAGCTCCAGTTAGGAAGATACACAAAGTCAGGTGAATCTTTCTACTAGCGCGGCATGAGTCAGTCACAAACAGTACTATGAAGAATTGATACGGAACTAGCCAGTCAGGTCAATCAATACGAACAATAGTGGAAATCACCTCTGCCTGCAACGTTTGGTTTCTGTCGTAAAATTGATTGCTGAGCGAGGACTGGCGTTTGGAGATGATGAAAACGTTGGATCGTCCAGAAAGTTTTTCCAAAAAGTTTTAAAACTTTTTTCAAGCAAATATTAAAAAAGAAGATGCGATGCTTCTAGCGACTGGTTTTGCAACAGTTTCGAAAATCGCTAATCATTGTCAAATGCCATGTTGCATCATAAAGTTTTGTTGCAGTTGAGTTAACAAATGTGACGTCACAAGATAACATCATAAATATTAATGATATTTGGAAATACTGTAACAGTGACTTCATCGATCATCTACCTAAACATTTTGCATCCCCACATTGGACTTCCCACCACGCCTGGGCCCCAGGCTCCCACCATCTCAATCTGGCGCTGGCGGGGCCCGAGTCAGCTTTCGACGTAACAATACTCCCAACTCATCCTTCGCATCTTTGCTGCCACGAAAGGGCTGACTGGGGTGACTAAACTGACTTTGTCCCAGGGCGCGGGAAACCCTGGGCACGCCACTGTTCTGTTGTCATGTAATGGTGAGATTGCAGTTCACTCATATCCTCTCCTTTGCCTGCAGAGGCAGTTTATGAAACGTACGAGCGAATTGTTTTACTGTTGGTCTTTATTGCGTAACAGTAACATGGCAACAGATCTTCAAAAGTTCAATTCAAGCTAAGATAGCAGGCGTTTTGCCGCATGTAACTGTTGAACACAGACATCTTAGGCAGGTAATGCAACGAGATAGGTCGCAACCAACTGATGTTTTCGTGGGGGGAAATGACTGCAACTTGTTGTTTTACCTAATAACTCAAAGTTATTGGCGCTTTCAAAATGTTTTACAAACCTTCGGGTGACACAATTGCCCGGTTGTTCCCCTGTTTACGGGTCTGCAGGGAGAGAGTGACTGCTGATAGCAGTAAGTCACGTAGTTTTATATGCTGTGTGAAAAAAAAGCATGAGTGAAAAAAAACATGCTGCCAACGAAGCACAATTTTTATGACTTTTGCAGCAAAATGAGGCATTTTCTTTGTGATTTAAACAGGGTAAAGAGTTTTGTGAACGTCTATTTGCATTGCATCGTCAGCAACATGAGATAAGCAAAATGTCGACGTTTCCCCCCTTGGAAAATTTTCTGCGAAAGCCCATGGCGCCAATTGTAAAATGCCTGGTTTGAAGCAACCGATTAGGATGAGTCACACAAAGTACCAATCGGTCGCACGTGACCTGCACAGCAAGTATGGATTGCCGACGTTTCCGAACTTTTCTTCTTGCTTGAGAAAATTTCCAACATTTCTTGAAAACAGTTAGCAGTGATTTCTTGTCAGTGTCGTTGACAAGTGAAGTAGGGATGACATCATTCATGATGACATCATTCTGAAAGGACTTTTAGTTCGGTAATAACAGAATAATAGTCTTTCAGTTCGGTAACAATGGCAGCGTAATAGTCATGCCCTGTGTCCTAAACTACAGTTCGCGTGTTTTCTCTAATTGTAATGCCTTTTAGGGTGTGTTTGAAACTGCATAAGTCTTGCTTTAGTTTTCATCATTCCACCTGCAAGTTTTTGCTTGCAAGTTACAAGACTGAAGATGCTTACTTGACGCGAAATCGATTTCCTAGTAAAATGCTTTGTGAGCAGATTCGGCTGTTTCACCTTCGTGGTACTTCGCCACTTGAATGTGCTGGACACGTTCAGCCAGAATCTTCGCAGAGTTACGAAGGCACAGCATGGCAGGCAGTTTCCTCAGATACCCTACTTCACTTGTCCTTTATCATATTTAAGCTCCAAATGAAAATACTACTCAGGCTATACGCAGCATAAACCACATTTTTGATTCATTCCTCCACATAGAAATGTTCAGGTTAAAACTTTAACGAAGGCAAAAGATTGTCGAGAGGCCCTTGACTGAACAACTTACGAATTTCTGATGTCCAGTCCTTCTTGTTTACCATGTGCAATAATTTTTGACAATTAACTTCAACAAGATGCCAAACTGTATGGGAGCTTTTACCGTCATGTTTAACAACTCCACATTGTGAAAAAGGATGTTGGGTTGACCATTAACTTTAGCTTTACGGTCTGGTATGCGTGTCTGTCACTATATATATGATTGGTTTATTCTATATATCAAGCGTTCAAAACTATGAAAATGGGAAATAATTTCTGTAAACCATTTTACGAAGCATGCGACAGCAGATGGATAACTTCCAAAATGCTGTTGCACAACAACAACATTCAGGTTGCTTGATTCCTGTACTCAGCTGATCAGTAGCGTCGCAAAACTTGTTCTTCTTGAATTCTTGAAAATAATGCGATGCGGTTCGGACTTAAACAAATGTACAAGGTGGTTGAAAAAGATGTATCCACTTTTGATAAAGTAGCATCTTTATGCATTAACAAAAATCCTTTGCAATTTTTTTCATAGGTCTGTTTTACATACATGTAAGTTTTGTGTGGTGTAAGTTTTCCCTCGTACACCCCATTTTGCGAACACAGCTCAATAGTTTATAATGTGCTCGATCCAAGCTTCTTGACACGATCCAAGCTGAATCATTGTGGCTACTCGCATATTAAAGTTTTTAATGACCTTGTCCAACAGCTCAAGGGAAATTCTCCTGATACCCTTTCGAACGTTATTCTTGAACGCATCAATAGTTCGAGGATTGCTAGCATAGACTCTGTCTTTTGGGTAATCCCCACAGAAAATAATCCAGAATGGATAGGTGTGGAGAATGTGTAGGCTAAGGGTGATCTGTATACAGCGGAAGATGACCCTGTCTCCAGGGACGTTATGGTGGAGGTGTTCGAGTGAAGCACTTGAGCGAATCTGCGTTGATCCATCTTACTGATAAATTACAGCAACCATGTCCGCTCATTGCTTCCGTCTCAGTGTTGGGATGAATTTCTTCCCGTTAGTTCAATTGTACCGCTCTTTGTTCAGAATTACCGGACGTCCGTCAGCATGCTATAACCAGTATCGCTCAACAATGCCATTGCAACCCAACAGCCACTTTGTCCACACTAAGTGGGCGATACTCATGTTCATGAGACTGAACCTGAAACCAAAATTCGCATGTTCTGTTTGTACATGTGACCACTAAGGTGAAAATTTGCTTTGTCACTGAAAAAATGCTGTCCAAGAAATCAAGATGGTCTTCCATTCGTTGACTGATGGTTTGCCCAAATGCATGCTTGTCAGCCTTATTTGCACTCGTCTGACCTTGTAAAACCTGTAACTTATGCGGAAACAGGCAGGGACGCCGGGGAGCGGGTGCATGAGGAGGACATTGCTCCCCTGACCTCTTATAAGGGGGGAAACGGGGACGGAGGTGCCCTTTTTATAAAAGTATCACAAGTAATTTCATGGTTTGTCAAGATCGAATTGAAACAAATTCATTGCAGCCATTCGCGCACCCAGAAACTTCGGAAGGGTTTTCTATAATTTCTCGTTTCATTTTTGAGGTCAAAATCGTTGCTGAACAAAAACAAGCGCAATTGGTAAGTTTGCATTGCCATCAACTCTCTGCCGCTGTTCCGGGATCTCAGGAAGCAGATGAAGATCCTGGGGCATTATGTGCATAACTGAACTCCTTAAAAAATCTGTGTTAGAGAATTTGTTACCTGTACACTCTCCGTTTTCCTGAATTTGTCCAGGAGGCTTTGCTTTGCTTTGGCGAAGAGGGTTCACTAAGGATGTGCTGCTGCACTGATCCTCTTGCCGTCCGCACGCCCCCCAAAAGCATCAAGAGAGTGGAGTAGGAGATGTTGCCAGTGAGCAGTTGGTTGTGGATTGCTTTGGCACGTCCTGCCCTGGTGCTGAAGAGTGATGATCCAAGTGAGATACCAAGGAAGATGAGGCGGCGTGTTTCTTCCCAAGATTGGATGGATGTGGTGAGCTGATCTTTCTATGACTTTGTACCCATCAGCTTTAAGACAGAAGGGAACAAGTCAAGTGGAGTGAAGTTGGAGCAGCTCGAAGCCAACATGTCAGCGGCAGGCCCATAACCAGGGAGGCCGCAGGGGGGCGAAGCCCCCTTTTTGAAATTTTTCGCCCCCCCTGGAAAAATGTGTTGGACATATTTTAAAAATATTGGACATAGTTCAAAAAATCTGTCCCCCCCTCGGGAAACTCTTCGCCCCTCCAGGTGTCCCAAGCTGGTTACGGGCCTGGTCAGCGGTCTCATTGCAGGTGACTCCAGAGTGGCCTGGTACGAAGACCCATATCACCTTTATGGTTGGATTAGTGTCACGGAGGTCGAACCATTCTCTTGGAAGGTATCCTGACTGGATCTTGCAAAGAATGGCCATGAAGTCCGTGGCAACAATGAACGTAGGTGGAGCTTTCATATCCTTGACTGGCGCTTATTGTGAGCCTGCTTGGAGCGTTTCTACCTGGAAAGTCCCTCCGAAATTGTCGTTGAGTTTGAACAACCAATTTCGTCGCGAAATAGGCTTCTACAATCTTAATCTTCTCCTGCACGGATTATCTTGCTCCTTTATCCATTGAAGTGGCGAAATAAAACTTCGAAAATCTAATTATGATTTACCTGGAAACAGAAGCTTGGGCTAGTTTTATGTGATATGATAGGGATAAAAAAATGACATCTTTTTGAACCACCCAGTATTATCTAGCACCAAGTTGTCATATTTTTATGTCGAATAGTAACTTCCCCATCCTGCACTGACAACTGGAACGCGTCATAGGGAGCAAAATATTTGGAAACACAAACGCAATGCATCGCAGCAGACCTGAATTTTCTCCTTATGCGAAATACTTTCACTGGTCATAATTCTCTCTTACGTTTAGTAAACCTTTAATGATGAAAAGAGGTTCAAAAATTCCTGAAAACAATTCAGAATGTCGAGATACACATTTTGTATCCAACCACGCGCCATGCTGTGTAAAGCACCGCTATGTTCACAGGTGGCTCCTCGTATATCTGGCGAACGACTGGTGTCCCTGTGCTTCTGTCGGGGCAGGATCAGAACTGGGAAAGTGGACATCCTGACGGGGTTGCACTCGGCCAATCACGTGACTGTGGGGCGATGAGTGGACGTAAAGTTTGAAGTGGATTTCCGACGACTGCGAATCTTACGTGAATATTCCTGTTTGTGAAAAGACTGGTGAGAAATGTTTGTGTGAAAAGTGTTTAGTGAAATAAAATATTTGTTTCACGTTTAACTTCCTGAGCTTTACAGGACCTAATTCCCTGCGTCACTTTTTCGTGCTTTCTATTTCATAAAGTTGTTTCTCTTCTTTCTGTTTATTTTCTTTATTGATTGTTGAGGTTACTGTTGAGGCCAACTTCAATTTGCTATACTTGGCTGTAGTTGGGATGCACGGGAGGGTCGACCACATGTTTCCCACAAGACAATACTCGTTGCCCTGTCTTGGTTCACTCTCACTCAACAAACCTTTGCCACCGCATTAATCATTGAAAAAAATCGATATGCCTTTCTTAGATTTCGAACCATATCTCTTCACAGTTTAACTGCTAGCAAAAGCGTAACACACTTGAACTGATTCTATTATATACCAGACTGGCAATTCTTTTGATAATAATCACCTTGTGAAATATTCACCAAGATAACTTGAATCGTTCTGGGTCTACAAAGCGACACGGTTTAACGTTGCAAATGTCTCTGTCTACCACAGCATCGTGGCAAGGGACCTTAGCAGCTTACAGCAGCAAATATATTTTCCTTTGTGTGTAAGCCTCTTATTTCCATCTGAAGCCCAATTAAAACGAATTAAAACGAATAGATTTTTTTGGATTTTGATTTAAACAAAAAATGACAACATTGAACCAGGCACCTTCATCGGAAGTTGAAAGTTGTTTATGGAGGGTGGACAAGTTACTCTCAGCCACTGCTTGGGAACAAATGTGTAAAAAGTGTTAACGAAGTCAACAACTCATGCTACAACATGCGCAGGCAAAGATGATAACTCTTGGTAACGCTGAGTCTTCCTCATTAATTTAACTATCTCATTAATTTAACTTGTTTTAAAAGTGTGTTAATATTATGCCAGGCGCCTAATCATTATGACCGTGTTGTGCAAAACTATAGATTTACTGTGCATGTTCAAAAGATACATTATCTGTAAATAATTACGATGATTTTTGGATCTTCAAAAAATCACTTGGAATTAAGTGCATACTTGCAATTTTAAAACAAACGATTCAGACTGATGCACATCAAATCTCAAGTAGTGTTCCACTTTCAGTTTTGCTTTCACATACTGTCGATTCGTATTGCCTGACTGATTCGCGATGTGAAATTCCTAACTTGGTTGTACGGTTTGTTTGCTGCTTTCTTTTGTCGCCTTTCCCTTTGGTAGCTTTGTTTTTATTCGATTACCTTTTGTTTTTTGGATTTCTTCCGTATTGATTTTATTTCTTAATTTTTAGCGTGTCCTGTTCATTGTTTGATTACGGAGGTTTGGAGCAATATAATTTTCTTTTTTTCTATCTTGCTTTAATTCTATTTGTCGTAAAAAAATTTGCAGTGTTTTAGTTGACTGTTGTGCAGTAATACTCTAGCTCATTTCTTGCTCATGTACCTTTACACAGATACTGCCAACAGTTCTGATGTGTTTCAGCTCGGGTTTAGGACTAGTAAGCGCGTGCTACGAATGGCTACGACCCAGCAAAACCCCTCGAAGACAGTCTAACCACAACATCGTTATCAAGACTCTACGTAGAGCGTCAATATTGGACTCGGACTAACAAACCTTCATGGTTTCCACCTGCGTTGTGTTGAGATCACCTGAACATGCTTTAGCAGCTGGGAAGACGTGATATTTGTTGCTTTACTTATTGATTTCGCTCAATGTTGTCGAGTTTTGTATCGTTTAAACGCAGTCTTGCTATGTAACGGGAGGTAGTGGATTGTTTTACTGTACTTCCGCTACTTGGGCTTGTTTATAGCACGTGACCAGTCGCGACCATCCATAGACCCACCGCGTGGCTGTTTCAAAGTATTCTTGCAAGCAGGTTAGTAGGCGAAATATATATTTTGAGATCGTAGTGTCTGATTCTTTGTGGGAAAGGATTCCTTTCGATAAACAATTGTCATGAAGTATTTACGATTTCAACGACAACGGTGAGATACTTTCTTGGCAGACCAATTGATTATGCGAATTTTCAGCCTGTCTGCAGCTATAGTGTTTTTTAAATGAAAATGAAACAGTTTTTTTAATTGAAACTATGAAAAACAGAGTCTTTTACTTTATATGAAAAGTGCATTGGAAAAATTCGAGAGGTCAAAAAGTTTCTGTTAGTTTATTTATTGCAAAAATAAATGAAACCGCAACAACTTGGTGCAATTTTTTGGCGTTGTTGAGAAATATCAAAATTATGACATGATATTTCTTGAAAATTGCTTAGAGTGGAAGTCAAACTTTCCTGTCGTTGTCCGTTGCGGACCAGGTAGAATCATTTAATCAATATTAGACTTCAACTACAACTTTATCATAGGGAATGTTTAAACGGCGCTTGGGAACTGAAATTCATTTTAATTGTGGGGGTATGTCGCATAAAGCAGGCATTGATCCTAGTTTGAAGTTACTTCTAGCACATCAGTTGCGAATCCGCTGATTCTTGACGATAGTGTTTATCTCAATGAAAACTGCAAGCGTTGAGATGACGAAGTACTTGAGCAAGCACAACTGCGACCGTCTTCCACGTTCCTACTTAACGGTGCAACTTCCTATTCTTGAGTCCTGCAGGTTCTTACTCATAAAAAGCTCAGCAGTTTAAGTGACGCAACGCTGCAAAATAACTGAGACAAACAAGTTTCAAACTTTGATGATGTCTAAGGGAGCAAAGCCATCCCCGTTCGAACTTTGTGATCACAACCACAATCGACCACATATCCCAGGCATGATCGTGATTCTTGACAATAGAATGCCCCCATGAAAAATATGAGGGTGCCATGTTTGTGAAAGAAGAAACCCATTGTTGAGTCAACATCTCAAAGCAACCTCAACAACATCGAGAATCCTGAGTACTATACCTGAAAGGACTAAGCATCACATCTGTCTACAGACCACGTGATAAACCCTTCTGCATACCATATATACCTACCAGCAAACGAGAAGTTTTCATTGGCGATTTCAACAGCCAAGATACCAACTGGGGCTATGATAGCACCAATAACGACCGAGAAACTGTGGAACGATGGGCTGAAGCTTCCAACCTGAAATTAATGCCTGATTCTAAATTACCCAAGCCATTCAACAGTGGACGATGGAAAAAGACCACAACCCATCTTTGCAAGATGGGCAAGCATCTCCACACTCTACAATAAGCTGGTTTCAGACCCAATCCCCAGGAGACAGTAACGTCGCCCCATTGGAATCGTGATCCATATCGCCCCGAAGACCATCACATTCCACCAGCGCCGCTTTAACTTTACCAAAAAAGGTTTCTCCGTTGAGCTGGAGAAACAAGTGGAAAACCTGGACCCTATTTACACTATGATATATTCACTAAACTAGTGCACAAGACCTCCAGAAACAACATACCTCGAGGTTGCCGAACTACATACGTGCCAGCAGGCTTAAACAAGCAACAGTGCCAGTCTCTGTAAAGAATAGCAACAGATTTTTGAAAAAAATCCATTTGACGATCAGACCTTCGAAGTAGTTGAATCTCTACGCAGTTTTGTTAAGGAAAATATTAAGCAACCGTTATGGACCTGTACGCAGGGCCTATGAGAGGGGGGTCCAGCAGGAACATTGTTCCGGGACCCGACAGCAACGGAGGGGCCCGAGACTGAAGGAAAATTTGAGTGTTTGTTACTAACAAACTCGGAATAATATAGCGAAATCCCGGTGATGAAATTGGTTTGGCCTAAAAGATTTGGTAAGCTAGTGTGATGTATTTTAATGTGAATTGCTGGCAGTGCATTTTCCTGATATGGTGCATTGATATAATTATTAGCAGTAACTATTTTTGCTGAACTTGAATTTTGCCTACTTTGTCGAATTTAAGGCGTTCACGATTACTGTCCCAGTCTGTCCACTGAACTAAATTTTCCTTTTCGTCTTTCATTTTCAAACAAATCTTTAACAAAAACTATCTCCAATCAACCAAGACTTTCAATCTAAGAGATGCTTCAAGTGAAATTTGAATGGAAACATTCCAGTTCACAATAAAATCTAATCTAACAACAGTAGCCCTCGAATGTTGCGCATATGTTTAAGATATCTAAAGTTTAAAATTAATAAGTAACTGCAGTGCAGGACGCAAGTGTTTATGGTGCACCACGAAGGTGTGCTGTGCATTTTTACTAATCGTTAAATTTGCGCTGCAAGCAGATACAGGATATAATCGAATGTGAGTTTAGGATTAGCGGACATACCCAGAAATCTGAAGATTTCGAAAACATATAGGAGAAACTAATCACTTACAGTTTAAAGCAGTGGTCGCTGGCCTGTGACATGGGTGGCTTTTTACTGTGGCTCGCGGTCAAAAATAGAAGCAATAGTCGGTTGACAAAATAGTTCGTTCTGTCCCTCATTCTAGTTACTGTATAATAAGTAAGATCATTCAAAGGATACAGTTACTCAGTGAGGTCGCCGTCTCATTTCACTAGCAGCGTTTAATTCAACCTCGATCGACTCCATTCATTCTGAGACTGCGGCATTTTTTCTAATTTCTTCGCTGATAAGATTTTACTATGAACATTTAAAAGTCATGTATAAAAATGGTGATATTGTCACATTACATGAATTCCGGTATGTTTTAACATAATGTTTCATATGATCAACAAACGAGCACTTCAGAAGTTTGATGCTCAATTTTTATTTATTTCAAAATAATTTTGCAAGTCTCATGGGCCCCAAATGAGTTTTGTTCCGCGTAAAAGGATTTCTCTTGAAAGCCCTGCCTATACGGCTAGGGGCCCCATTTCTCTGATTATAGGGACCCGATGATAATTTTCTCTGATTCTAGGGACCCGATTTTCAATTCTAGGAACCCAAATCAGGTCCCTGAAACGCCTCAAAAAAACCTGCTCTGCTATATGGTATATCACACAAGTAGAAAACTCGACAAAAGCTTATTAAGACGATGGAGATGGGACAAAGTAGATGCAAAGCTTGGGGGTCTGATCCGCAAAGTGGGAGACAATATACCCACAAGTAACACTCAAACGTCACTGCTAATCAGGTAGAACATCAGCTCGTGTTAAATGGAAAGACGACACACCGGATAAAAACGAAACCCAAAATCGACCGTCACGAGTCTCTCGCGACCCAACCTTCACAAGGCCCCTTCAGAAGATGAACTGAATGTAGCTATCAGTAATGTGAAAAATGGCAAAGCTGTTGGACCGGACAGCATTTTTGTGGAAGAAATTAAGTACTTCGGAATCAAGAAAAAATCTGGTTGCTGCAGTTTTTCAACAATTGTCTTTCTCAAAAGAAGTTCCCCAAAGCATGGAGAAAGTCTAAAAGTAGTTGCCGTGTTTGAAGCCAGAAAAAGACCTTTCCGAACCTAAACACTACAGACCAATATTGCTGCTCAGCCATTTCTACAAACTACTGGAGCGCCTTCTTCTCATCCGCCTAGCTCCCTTCACTGAAAAATACCTAATTGAAGAGCAAGCTAATTTCCGTCCTGGTAGGTCCACAACTGCTCAGTGGCTCAACCTGACCCAGCACATTGACAACAGCTATCAGACTAAGAAGATCACAGGAGCGGTGTACGTGGACCTAACCACTGCCTACGACACTGTGACCCACCGTCTCCTCCTAGAAAGTCCAGAAAATGACCAACAGCTTGCACCTACCGCAGAAACAGACGCTTCTTTGCGCTACTAAACCACAAACAGAGCAGATCACGTAATCAGAAGAATGACCTTCCCCAAGGCAGTGTGCTAGCTCCGGTACTATGCAGCATCTACACAAATGACCAACCATTAGACCAGTTCCGTCGCCACGGGAGTGGTGCTTTGGTGGGCTAAGCCCCCCCCAAGGAAAGCTCCAAGGCCCCTAAATTGAAATATGACACGCTATATACCAGTGGAACTTTTGCCAAATTTTAGAATATCAAGCCTCAAGCACAAACGTAAATCTCCCCTACTGAAGATTTTCTGGCGACAGTTCTGCATTAGTCTCGGAATCGGAAACAAAACGTTTTATTTACGCAGATGATCTTTGCGTTATCAGCCAGTATTTTACTTTTAGTGTTGTAGAGTCATCGTTGACAATCGCCCTAAATGGTCTACAGCAGTTATCTTCAGCGTGGGCGAAATGTTCCACCAGGGGTCGATTTTACGCGTTGTGGGGGTGATTTACGAGATTTGGGGCACTATTTCAGTTTTCCGCGGGGCGATTTCTGCAGGTTAAATCATACTAAAATATGAATTGATTCTAAAAAAACAATATTTGTTACTTTGGAATCAGAACAATCAAGCTAACATCGTCCTGTGTAACGCTTCACTGCACCAACTATCAAAGACCACTGAGATTGACACTGGTTGGGAGTCAAGCATTGCGGTTGCGGTTCTCACGAAAATTTATGAATGTGCATGTATTTTGTTGAGCCTAGTGTTCAAATCGTTGCATGTTCAACGTCACAAAAACGGCATGAGCAATAACATTTGCCAGCCTGTATAGATCAGCATGGGTTTTGGACGTTTCTCGTATATGCGTTAATTAGTTCTATTATAGTTATACTGGTATTGGTTAAAGCGACCAATACTGATTCAGCTATCGGAAAATACCCAATCGGTCAAACTCCATTTTTCAAGAGGAAAACTTCAGATATTTTGAAAATAGAAAAAATGATCCAACAATCATAACATTGCTATCACTACTGTAAATCATCGTGTCGACTTTTGCGGCGATAGCGAATATTAATTGCAAGTTGCCGTCAAGTTCAGCCTAGTGAATTATCGTCGTGAACTTTCACAAATCCCTCCAACCGTATGTATTGTTATTAGCAAAATTGCCTTGAAACAAATGTGGCGGCCTTGGGATGACGCCACATATAAATAAATGGTTAGCGGTAGATGGCGCCCATGAGTAGCAAGTCATTGTTATAGTCACCACAGGCGAATTATCGTAATTCACTTATGCCTATACAATAATAGTGCAACCTAGTATCAGTATCAGTAATTTCGTTGGGTGAACTCTGTTATTGCTGGTTGCTTTCCTGTAAGTTTAATGCCCCGAATCACCATCATTCTCTTGCGCTTGCTTCAGCAGTTCAAGGCGGTGCAGTCAACTTTACCAAAAGTGTTCATGACCTTCGGTAGACCACTGCCAAACCAATGTTTGGTAGTCAAAAAGTATCACAGTTTGTTATAACGTGTTTTACATATTTGGTTAGCGACTTGAGTGTAACGATGTAGGCGTACTGAAGTGTGTTCTGTTTTAAAAATACTAGAAATATGACTGTTGCGAGACGATTTACGCAGCAATTAATCGCTAGTAAAACTAATAACAGTTAGCCGTAAGTTGTAAAAAGTGCTTATCGTGATTTTCAGTTACTTCCAGTGTTTTGCTGTAATGTGAATACAGCTGTACTGTATTCGTCTGACTTGTGACAGAGTATAACAGAATAGTAGGATAGGAAAGGAGCAACGTAGACCGGCAGGTAAGCCCGAACTCTCAAACTTGGCTAAACTAAGGAATCCAAAAAATCCTTTTCGCCACCTGTTGTATGAGGCTTGCTATGAAGTCATTCTGTTGTGGAGATCACGCCGAAAATTGCATTGCGTAGAAAGTTACTGGCTGAAATAGCTTTCTGTTAGCAACTAACACAAGCGAATGCGATTCCATCATCAAGGAACATCTCATCGACATTCAAAGCGACGATGAAACCGTGCTGTGTTTCACTCACACAGATGGTCAAATTTGGAATTAAGGGCAGTTGAGCGTTTTTCAGAACTTTGTGGAAAAGTGAAGCTACTACTGTATTGCTGGCGTTTCCCACGACGTATGTTGCTGATCAAAGTTTCAGCCAAGTACTGCACAAGCGTAATGAATACCCAAATCGTCTTGACGTGAACAAGACCGGGGAAATGCGATGCGACTTGACTTAAACTGACCAACTTTCAACCTGCTTTGAAAAATCTTGCAGATAAACACCATCGCAAGGTTCACATTAGTTGGAACCAGGGTTGCGGAGTCGGAGGTAAAATATCCGACTCCGACTCCAACTCTGACCTTTCCAAAATTCCCGACTCCGACTCCTCAACATAAAGAGAATGAAATTTAGCTGTTAAAATCAATGGAAGTCGTGGTGCATAGCAAGAAATCTGTTTCAACAAAAGTTTCAAAAGAAAACGTACCATTTCAACAGGAATTCCCAACTTAGGAGTGTGATGCAAAAAATGATCCAATTGCAGATCCGGAGTCGGAGTCAGACAAAAAAATCCAGCTCCGACTCCCCGTGTTGTCAGGAATCCGACTCCGACTCTACCCAAAAACCTCCGACTCCCAACAACTCCGACTCCGCAACTCTGGTTGGAACCAGCTGTTTTTTTGGAAATGAATAACATTTGTTCTGCAAATGCATTTACAATCGTTTTATTTGTTCGTTTTGGTTTGTGCTAAAACTACATTCACATTTCATTAGCACTGAAATTATTTTCAAAGCATATGCTATTTTCAGATAGCTCAAAAATTATAGGTAGGGTGCGATTTTCAAGCAAAGTTCCTGCAGGGGTGCGATTGTGCCAAAAACTTGAAGACCACTGGTCTACAGCTCTGGGCGTCGGCAGAAATTTTTCTAGAGGGGTCAACGTCGACATTTTGCATATGGTTTTCAGGTTGCTGGCCAAGCAATGCAAACGGACGTTCACAAAACACTTTACCTTTTCCAAGCCACAAAGAAAATGCGTGATGTTAGAAGTTTATTGGTTACAATACAATATAGCAATGCGAAAGAAAAACACTGCTAACGTGTACTCGCAACTAGGACTCCGAAAAAACCCTGAAGTTATCTAGTCGAGGCGCCCTAAAAATTTGTTGAAACAAAGACAATGCCACACTGCATGAATACATTTTAAGCATCGCAAATAATACATTTAAGATTATTGTTAGGACAGTAGTCACAAAAATGCGCTTCGTTGTGCTTTCACAAAATGAGCTAACGCAAATTGTGACTTTATTTTACCTAGCAAGACTTGCCAGCGTCACTTCGAAACAAGAGCTGCAAACGTCTGGGATCTCGTCAAAAGCTGCAAACGTCTGGGAACTCACTCAAAACCAGAAGTAAGCATTAACGATTAAGATGTATTCCAACAAGCTTGCACAGACATATTTCAAAATCTCACGTAATTTTATGCTGTGTGAAAAGAAACCTGTATTAACGCAGTTTGACAAAAGCTATTTACTCAGGTACATGGGTCCATAAACGCTGGAGAACGAGGAATTGCCCCACAGACCTTTCAAAAGAGGGGAAACGGGGACGGATGTGCCTTTTCATAACACTGTTATAAGTAATTTCATGGTTTATCAAGATCCACTTGATACAAATTTATTGCAGTTATTCGCGCACCCAGAAAATTCAGAATGTTTCTCTGTAATTTCTGTTATTATTTTTGAGGTCAACATTGCTGCTGAACAAACAAGGATAATTGGAACGAGTTTTTGGTTCTTATAAGTTTCCATTGCCCCCAATTCTTTTACTTCCCTCCCTGCCTATGGCTGCTCCGGTGTCCCTGCACTGGTCACACTCAGTCTCACACTGACAATGGACTTTTCAGACTTGTGGAAGAATTGCTTCAGATTCATTCATGCTTGTTTTCACACAGTATAATACTGCGTGGCTTACCGCTATCAGCTCGCACTGTCTCGCTGCATTCCTTTGGCGCAACTGACGGGGGGCTGACGGGGGCAGGGGTGAGAACAGCTCTCCTGGCAAGTTAAATGCAAAAACAAGGCCCCCGCTTAGTATTCTTTTGGTTTTCAGTAGATTGTTGTTTGTATGCGTTTTTGGAATGTTTTCTGGTGATTTCGGGTTTTAGTATAGACATGCACATCAACCCGGATTCACTATCATTTCTCAACTCTTTTTCTGAGTGTTGATTTGTGGGTTCCCTTCAGCTAAGTTTCCCCACCCTGGGTCAAGCTTCTAGTTACGCCACTGTGCATTTCCTGCTATAAGGTGCCTGCACTCAACAATCGCATGCGGCAAAACGTCTGCAGCCAGGGTTGCCAACCTCTTTTCGCCAAAAAAGCAGACCTTATCCCCCAAAAAAGCCAGATAGCAGTTTTAGGACATATACACATAAAACGTGCATGAACAAACACAAAACAGATATTAAAACTCGTCAGAAACATTGATATAATACAATTCCAATCTTTAGAAGCATTTTCTTTCCCCGTGATTACACTGTTGCACATTTGCTTCTGATTAAATACATCGATCAATTTTAGGGCAACAGTAAAATCCTTGGAATATTCTTTGCCAGATTTTGTCTGGCTTTTTTGATTTCCAAAAAAGGCTGAGTGCGTTAAAAAAGCTAGATTTACAAAATCTGGCTTCAAAAAAGCCAAATTGGCAACCCCGCCTACAACCGCAACTTGAAGTGAACATGTGTTGCCATGTATTTGTTACGCGATAAAGCCCAATCGTAGAACAATCCGTTCGCAAATTTTCCAACCTGCCTCTGCAGGCAAAGGAGTGGACATGTGTGAACTGCACGCTCATCACTACATGACGCCAGAACATGTGAACCTGGCTCTTGTGCAGTGTGTGTCATATCGGCAAGTAAACCGTCATTTCAAGAATTAAATCAATTAATCGGAATTAAGTTGCTGACTTCAGGTTTTCTAGAAATTTTTGGTTCTTAGTCCCAACTTCCAGGGGGTGAACGGACGCCCATGTCTGCAGCAATACTATGCAGAAAGCACCGTGAAAGCTAACCCAGAAAGACTCAGGTGTGCTCCTTTCACCTCAAGAACAGAGAAGCAACCCGACCACTGGACATTGTATGGCACGGGAATAAAGTAGAAAACTGTGAACACCCAAAATATCTCAGTATGACCCTTGATCGTTCTTTAGCGTTCAAATCATATTCAGAACTGAAAGTCCAAGGTGACGATGTGAAACAATATCCTCCGCAAGCTCATCTCCTCGCAATGGGGAACAAGCCCACACACTTTGAGAACATCGGCACTAACTCTATGCTACTCTGCAGCTCAGGGCCGGTTTTAAGCCGATTTGACCGATTTCTTCTAATCGGACCCCGCGCCGAAGGGAGCCCCGCTCTCCGCCCACTTACCAAAGCAAACTTACACTTTCTGTCGATGTTGCTTGTGTATAGCGCCGGCGCGGAGCCCAGTGGTTTTCAAGTTGCTTTGAGAGACCAAAAAGGTTCTCACATTTTCTCAACGGTCTCTCGAAATACAGTATAAACTCGATTTACTACCGCCATGAAAGTAAACCAAAACCTTGCTTTGCAATCATCTTGGTATTCAGATGAAACTGATGCGGTCTCTCAAAATGTCTTAGATGTCAGCAAGATCAAACCTTAAGAAATCTCTGGAGGGGCCCACAGTATTTTGCAAGCGTGGGATCCGTTGCTAACGAAAATCCAAGTGAACTGCGCGGTTTTTAACGGTCTTATTAAAATTGTATAGCAAGAATGGTCGTTGTCTTCGGTCGTGTGTAGCCAAGTTTTTCACTATAGTACTTCGATCGTTAGGGCAGATAGGGCTTAAATTTTTTAAATTTTGAAGCTGTTTTCTGTTTCATTTCTAAACGCGTTTCGTATTTGGCAGGTCAGGTTTCAATAGTTGCTGCAAAACACGTTTCGTTGGATGGTTGTTGAATGTTGATATTTCAATAGTTACTACTACTTGTCTTTTGAAGGAAACGTTTAGTTCGTAATTGCAAATGTGTGCTGCTTAGTGTTTTAACAGCGTTGTTCATTTTCCCTTTCGTAAAGATTTGATGAGGCAACCTATCATCAGAGGCAACCATCTGAGAGATTATTGGCGAAAACGTTTTAAATAGACCTAGTTTCAATTATGAATGACTATTTCAGGAGCGCAAGAAATAACGGTTCCTCAAAAATGTAACAGAAAATCACTAACAGTGAAGCCATTTGCAAAGTAACAGAAGTGACAATTTGGTTCAAGTGAAGTAAGTCTCATGATGTTCTTGTGGTGAAAATTGCATCATGAAATTCCGCCGAAACCAGGGTTATGGCATCAATGTCACAGATTGGCGTCGTAATTTCTGAGATATACCCTAATAAATTGAAATTTGCAGATAGTCTGAAAAGTGGAATCACTTTCGTAGACGTTTGCGGCCACTACACTACTTGCTTGTTTTCAAAAATTAAAAAGTAGTTTTAAACTTATTGGGAGATCTACAATCATTTCATATATTTCTTTAGTGTTAATAGAGAAAATAATTTTTACCTTCTCGGGGATATTCAAAGCCTGCTGTACTAATGTTTGTACCTTTTATCGGTGCTCTATTACGCAGTTTTCACTGTAACCACAGGCGTACGGGAAGGCATTTTACTGGGGGGCGGAAAAATATTGCCCTAACACTTTGAGAGCCGGGTTAATTCAAGCGGTTCGCAAAAAGCAGCTGTTTCGAACGTGGCTTTGCGGATGAATATCTCCGCTCCTGTTCGCGCTAGCGACTCGGC
>Ga0210059_1004512_pt1 | contig 22491 bp, 16 predicted proteins | sample Ectturendosymbi2_FD_188042 | JGI IMG/M metagenome (GOLD analysis project Ga0210059, IMG submission 188042) | Ecteinascidia turbinata endosymbiont from Florida, USA - Sample 2 (SPAdes) (version 2) | ecosystem: Host-associated > Tunicates > Ascidians > Unclassified | place: Key West, Florida...
GGGCGCCATCTAACCTCGTTACGCTTCGGACTTTAACACGTCTGTTACCATTGCAGTTAAGATTTGAACGCATTCAGTACATTAGCTTAAGCTAAATTTAGTTTGCTAAGATCAAAGTAAGCCATTCAATGTGCGGCCCACACTAATATGCCACTCATTATGCGGCTCTGGTTAAGATAGTGACATAATTTTTTGCTCAGCAAGCCGTTTGGGTTGGACATAGCTGGTTTAAAATGAACTTGTTGACACGCTGGCCGAGCACTTTTAAACACCGGCGAATAAACAATATAACTTAAATGTTAATTATTTCAAAATTCCCAAAAAGCATCGCGGTCTGCACAAAATGCCCTCACGGGCGACATGCGGCCTGCGTGTTTGAGACCCCAGAATTCATTGTAGAAATATTTTTTTTTACGATTAAGCATGCATTGTGCCGGTTCAATCACAATCATGTGGAGTGTTAACGTTTTCAGCAATGATTTCACATTAATTTGCCGGCGAAAAAAAAAGGTTTTGATAAATAGTCAGTCTGACCTGTACATAGTCTTGAAAGTGTTTCAACTTTCATCTGATGTTAAACCCTACCCTACAGTAAATTTGAAATTATTCATCTGAAACGGGTAGACTCAGTAGCAAAATCTAACGTAATAGGAAGAAGTTTTTTTGCAAATACTGAGGACATTGACATTGCCATCACTTACAGATGATTTGCAATCTCTGTTCTTGATAAAGCGCATGTGACTAAAATGAAACTAAATTGAATTTTTTCCCAGTCGATTGGATTTTGTTATTTAAACACCCATAGATAAAAAAAGCTTCAACCGCTTACGCTAAAATGGCTAGAGCAGCGGTTTCCAAACTTTTTTGAGCGTTCCCCAAACCTGTGTTTGGTGAACACGCCTCAAACAAGACACAATCCTTTAACAACGTATGAAAAAATAATGATTGTAGGCCTATTGGAGATTTTTGGCAGTAAGTTGCTAAGTTTGTTTTTAATGTCAGCATTCCACTCTTTTCTCAGCAAGTGCTTATGCTACAGACAAAGACAAGCAATGGTAACGTTGAAAATACACAACTCCGTTATGGATCGCCTCGGCATGGCCCATTTTTTGACACTTCGCCACTGTTATTTCGGTTACGACCCATACGTTGGGAGCCACTGGGCTAGCTCAACTAACACACCGTTACGTTAAGCTGCGGCGACAAGTATTATTAACTTCACTCCAGAGCCGTGGTGAGAATCGATTGTGGCTTCGTTTCCGCAAATACACAACCACTTTCACATTTTGCGTCGAGGGTGGGTGAAACACACGCAAGTTTGTAACTTTTGCATTTCAGAAGCGTTTAATGAAATCAAATCCAAACATTTTTCAAACGCGTAGAGGTACTCTATAGCCTTTACGTTATCTGCTGCATGCGTCAATCAGTCGTTCAAAAATTGGATAAGATCCACGTCTTTTACGCGCGCAAGTTTTGTAGACCAACTTCGGATGTCCGTGTGTTAAAGCAAAGTTGCTACTCGGCTGCGATTGAATGTGTGTTGGTGTACATCAGAAGCGCACAAATATAGAAAACGCAAGCATAATGACGGTCACAATGACTTCTTACTCAACTGGGACAAAGGCTCCAAAAAGCATACTGCAAATCTTGCTCTTGAAGCATCGAGATTTTCACCATTGGTCTTGCATGAACGTTTTATAAGCAAGTGGTGGCTTTCATCCAAAATCGAAACGTGGAAATTTACTAAAAACAAACTTGAAAAACTTGTCAATTCAATGAAGATTGATTTCTATTTGCCGGCTTAAATCTGAACATAATGATTCAGAATAAAAGCGCCAGAAAAATGCACCTTTTGTGGATGATGCTTTAAAAACAAGAGCCATTATATATTTAAATGTTGAGACTTCGTTGTTGTTTGCCCCCCTATCAAAATTTCTGGCTACGTGCCTGAGTCGAAGTCGCTTGTGTTTAGCAACAATGGAATCGAGACGGATTTAGACTAGAGCTTTTAAAAGCGGAAGCAACGAAACTAGTCTGCACTTATTACTATTTTAAAAGAATGTGGTAGAAGGGTAAATGGAAATATAAGCAGGGCTGTCGAGGTTCAAGGAAAGTGCTCACATTTTGTTTCAGTGGGAAGACGCATGCTCAGTAGCCCTCCCAAATTGGCCTTGGTGAAAAAATTAAACCAATGCCTGTAATTAAGTTTACTCAGTTGCCCAGCAATTTCACGATGACGTTGCTTTAGGTCTCTATGCCATTTTTGATGAAGAGAAATAAATTGCATTTCTATTTATTCCTTTAATCACTTTCGCTTTGTTTTTCCTCCTTTTTTTTTCTATTATCACTCTCAATTTAGGAGCTTAATTCGTTTCAGGGGCTCCATCTGGGTGAAAATGAAGGAATTCTGCATCCGGCTGCTCATCAGTGCTGCTACCTCGTTAATTTTATTGTAAACTTTATTCCTATTGTAAAAGTTGCTGGAAATTTACCAACAAGCATAAGGTGTTGAAATGTACAATTTTGGTTTCCAGTTGATCAAGTGTAGAAGTGTCCAAAATTCAACGAATATACCTTTCTTGCTATGATCGTGAGCTTGCAAGCTTGTCCTGAAGCCCAACGCTCTGATTCAATCACATATCTTCAGCTTTTGCTACCTAATAAATAGTTACGCTCACGCTCAGGCCAGGCGGCTATTTTGATCAGGCATTTCATCTCATCAGCGAACAACTCTGAAAAGCCTGGGGATTCTGCAATTAGAGCCAGAAACGTGACAAGGCAACTGGTCGTCTGTGCCAATGACAAGTGCAGTCCGGCTTTGCGCGGTTGCGAAAAGATTGTCGCCATGGTAACGATCGGGTACAGGAGATATCGTGAAAGGAAACGTGATTGCTTGAGCGAGTCTTGACTTCTGATTGGCAGTTTTGTTTTTTGCGAATTTCGGTTGTATTTGTGCGTAAAATCCAATCTTTAGAAGCGGTTGAAAACTTTTGCGTACTACGTGGAATAATTTCGTGTGCCATCGTTCCGACTCAGCGTTTTTGCACTCATAACAAGTTTGCTTGTGGTGAGTGGTGAACGAAATAAAGCTGATTGAGCTCAATTTGTTGTATCTTTTTATAGAACTGCCGTGACGATGCCAAACGTTTGCAGTGGCTGAGGATGTTAACGTCTTTCCCTTTCGTACAATTTTCATTTCATTTCAAACTGCACTTCCGTTGACGAAGATTATGCGTTTTTTCAGCAAATCACCATATTATTGTAATAAGATATGAATAAAACAGTCATGAAAAAACTCGAAAATTTTACCAAAAAAAACTTAGAAAAACGCTTGTTTTGCAGCAAAACAATGCTTATTGGCACAAACCGCGTTAAGCACTGTTACAGCAACGCAATTTTCTGGTAAAAGAGCAATATCATCTCAAAATATTATGCACTCTGAAAAGAGCAGTATCATCTCAATATATTATGCACTCTGATGAAGTACTTAAACTTTAATGAACAGTGAACATCCTGATAATGCAAAAATTTCTATTACCTTTGACAAGATAGTTTAATAATCGTGAAGATCTTATACTGATAGAAACAACTATCTCCTCCTGTGCACAAACAGGACACGCACCACCTCATCCGAAAACACCGTACCAGTAATTGGCATGCATCGCGCTTATTTTGGCCATTCTGTACGTAATAAGGTTTCTCAAGCGAATGTACCAGTTAATGCGTCGACGTTCAACTTTTTATTTGCATGTACAACCTTCCATTAAGTTTTTTTCCTTTGCCATACAAAACTAGAAACAGCCGTACAAAACTGGAAACACGTTTTCAGGGCAATTTCGACAAAATCTGATCCGGCGACTTTGCAGTTCAGTGTCTGGAAGATTCGCAAAGGGACATTTTTTGGCGATAAAGCAATGGTGGTTTACTCGTCAACTGCCTCCCAGTCGTCTCTTTGGCCGAATGATCACCGAAGCGTAAATAACACGTTTCGATTCAATGCTGTCTGCTTTGTCTTTTAATTGTGAAGACCCTGAGCAAGCGACTTGCTGGCAATAACTGTGGTACTTTCATGAGTCGAGGGAACTGACTTGAGCTTTTGTTTTCGTTACGTTTTTCTTGCTGAAACGCGCATGCATTGCAAAACAGTTTTTTGCGCATAATTTTTTTTGCGTTTAAATATGTTCAATCAACCTTTGCATTCTTAATGAGATCAATTGTGGCCAAGCCTATCACTGATTACAGCAAATGAATACCATTACGTTCTTCTGATGTATAGGATATATAACTCTACAGCAGTGGTATTAAAAGGGGGGCGAAATCGCCAGCACAGAGCGATTTTACGACCTACCAGATTTGGTAGGGGGGGAATTTCAGTTTCCAGGGGTGCAAGTTGTGCAGGTTAAAATATACATAATTTTTTAATTGATTCCAAAACAATAAACACAGCATTTTCTGCTTTACAACCAAATCATCTGATGCACTTTCTAATGCATGATTCGTAACAAAGGTTATAAAACATATGATATAGGACTGGTGATGTAACAATCAAACTAACATTGTCCTGTGTAACGCTTCACTGCACTGACTATCCAAGGCCAAGCAAAATGTCACTGGTTGGGAGTCAAGCATTGCGGTTCTGACGAAGATTATGAGTTTGCAGGTGTTTCTTTGAGTCTTATGTTTAAAATGAGATAAAATAGTAAAGTGTTGCACTGCGTAGTTTTCTAGGTTTGTTGATCCAGTCGTTGCATGAGCAGCGTCAATAAAGGGACACCACGCAATAACATTTGCCAACCAGCAAACATCAGCACGCATGGGATTTTGAACTTTTCTCGTGTAGTGTGTATTAGTTCGTATTATTGTACCTATATTGGTTGAAAGCTACCGATATTGATATAGCTATCGGAATACCCAATCGGTCAAATTCCATTTGTTAAAGAGGAAAAACGTCAGCTTCTTTGAAGATACTGAAAGTGGCCCAGCAATCATGGCATTTCTGCTAAATCATTGCATTGACTTTCGCAGCGATTGGGAATCAGAAGTTGTCATTGAGTTTAGACCAGTGGCTTTTAAACTAGGGGTAAATTTACTCCTAGGGGTAATTTCATCTTTCAAGGGGGTAAATTTACTGAGCCATAAATTGCAGCCAAGGTAAATTTTTATAAATCATTCTAAACTGCAAGAGTTTAGAGTTAATTTCGCATTTTTAATAAATAAGCACCATTGATTGTATCGGGAGTAAATTTGGCAGTCTTGACCCATAAAAGGGTAAGATATGTCAAAAAGTTTATCAACCACTGGTTTAGACTAATCAATTTTCGTCGTGAACTGTCACAAATCCCTCCAACTGCATGTGTTATCATTAGGAAAATTGCCTTGAAGTAAGACTTTACAGCATTCGGTAGAGCATTGCCAAAGCATTGTTTTGTAGGCAAAAAATGTCACAGTCCGTTATCAAGCTATCAGATGTTTTAGAATCTTTGGTCCGTAACTTGAGTGAAACAATGTACCTAAGTGTGATGTGTTGTAAAAAATACGGGAAATATGACTGTTGCAAGGCGATTTACGTAGCAATTAATGGCTTAGCAAAATTAATTACAGCCAGCCGTAAGTTATAAAACGTGCTTATCGTGTTTTTCAGTCAGTTCGAGTGCTTTGCTGTGGGCGTGGATATATCTGTACTTTGTTCATCTAACTTATGACAAAGTACAACAGAACAGTGGCTATAGGAAAGGGGTAATTTAGACTTGCCAGTAAACTCAACCATCTCCCATTTTGGCTACTCGACTCCACAAAATATTTTTCGCCACCTGTAGTTTGAGGCTTGCTAAGAAGTCATTCTGTTCTGGAGATAACGCCGAAAGCTGGATTGCGTAGAAAGTGACTGGGTGAAATGCCTTTGTGCCAGCTAACTAGCATAAGCGAATGCGACTACACCGTCCAGGAACGTCTCATCGACATCCAAAGCGACGAGGGATCCCGTGTTATATTTCATTCACACGGACGTTCAGATTTTTGGATCAAGCGCAGTGCGCGTTTTGCGGATCTTTGGCGAAAAGTGAAGCTTTGATTACTACCGGCGTTTATCACGTTTATTGCTGAACAAGGTTTTAGCCAAGTACTGCATCCCGCGTAATAAATACTGTAATCGTCTTGACATGCCAAAGCCGTAGGAAACTCCATATGACTAATGCAGAACCGTCGCCAGTAAGTTTTCAATAGGGGGGCTTTGCGTTTCTGCGGGGGGGCTTGGCACTCTAAAAATTGACAGCTCAACTGATTTATAGTGTTTCATGTTTCAATTTGGGGGGCTTGGAGCTTTGTTTGGGGGGCTAAGCCCCCAAAACACCCCGTTGCGACGGGACTGGACTGATGACTAACTTGCTACCTGCTTTGAAAAATCTTGCAGATAAACACCAGGCGCAAGGTTCGCAGTAGTTGGAACCGGCTGCTTTTTTGGAAATGAATACATTTATTCTACAAATGCATTTGCATTCGCTTTGTTTGTTCGTTTTCTTTTGTGTTAACTAGATTGCCAGTCTATATTTAATTTGCACTGAATTATTTTCAAAATATAAAGAATATTTTCAGACAACACCAACGTCCGAGGTAGATAGGGGGCGATTTTCAAGCAAATTTCCTGTAGAGGGGCGATTGTACAAAAAAGGTTGAAGACCACTTTTCTGCAGCAAATTTTAGCAATTTCGCCACAACAAAACTTTTCTTGCCAACGTGATGAACTTTTTTTCATTCTTTCACTTTCGTGCCCGCTTTTTCGCTTGGGAGGGTCGCGGGGCAGCAGCTACAGGCGTTTTCGAAATGCATCACAGTATTCAGCAGCCTCTGATATCTCCGCTACACCCACGGTGACTCCACACTAAGACGAGACCAAGCAAGGTCGGAGATCTAATCGCAACAACAATCCCTTGGTCGACCTCTTGACCGCTTTTCCGCGGATGTAGCCAGCAGGACTTGTCTCATGACCGAAGCATCGAGCGGGTATCTGGCCATTCGGAGGGGGAGTGGCTCGATATTCAGGGATTTACGAATTTCACAGAAGCACACATTGTTGCTAAGTGTCACATCGTGAACTCTTCGCAATTATCCCGTCACTGCTTTATGTACTGGAGATGGCATTCGTTCAGCCGTTACACAACATTCGTGAATATACTGTGCAATAGATAAGAAAGGGCGATTTAAAAACAGACAGCTTCTCGGTAGTTGAAAGCTCTCACTTTGTGACCACGGAATGATAAAGCTCATGTATATCTAACAAAACTAAAACCAGTTAGTATTCCAGCTTCTTTTCAGCGAACTTCGTTTTTTCGGGCAAACCGGATTAAACCGGATTTGATGTTAAAAAAAGTTTCCAATTTCCTTCACCTCAACAACATCGTTTTTCAACGGGCATGGCTGAGATCGTTGGTTCAGATGTTACTGGGCGGTGTTTGAAATTTGTAAGATGCGTATAAGTGTTCGCTTGTGAAAACATTCACTACAAAACGAGTTTTCAGAGGAGTGATACTGTGGTCACAAGCTAAAGTGCTATTGGCGCAAAAATGTATTTTTGTAATGTGCGACCAAGTTTACGCAAAAAAAACTTGCGTGCAATAAGCCAGTGACAAGAATCAACTATACTAAACAATTACTTGGCCCAAAAAATTTCAAAAAATTCGGTTATTTTCTTTACACATAACATAGACGCGCTGATGTCCTTCGTGCACCCGAATATATTTTCCCGCAAGATTGTTATTGTTACGTTCGTGTTTAAGAGAAAAAAATCCTTATTAAAAGCAAAAATAACTGCTCTAACAACACCTTTTCAAGCGACGCAAAGCTTAAACTGGCAGTTTTGCATTCCAACACATTTTCACAACGGATGAAAATATGAACATACGACTGGTCGTTCCACGTATTCAGTACGCGTGACTTTCACAGCGTGAAAACACTCGGCCGCTCTTCCGCCACGACGCAAGCTTTCTCTCGCTGACGAGCGACGGTGTGCATGCAGTCAAGGCCTCCTGCAAAACACTATCTAGAAGGCCCTGATGCAGTCGTGCGCAACTACGTCATTACGCAAAACTGCGTCAGGCTGAGGCACGTGACGCCGATTATTCGTCAAGATTTCGTCAGAGTAGCTAACTTTAGCAGCAGGCGTATCTTCGCCTCAGGGGTCCGACACGCAAGGATGAGTCTCTGGGCTTATCGCTTGTACTTGCTTGTGAGCATGAGTGCTGCACGACTTTGTTATAACGCACTTGTGCGACGTGGCCTTTGCTAAATCGGATAACTGAACGATTAACACAGTATTTGCGAAAAACACAAAAGGTGGATCAGTTGTTTTTCTCCACGATTTACTTGGCGTCAGTTCCGCTGTATGGATGTTCAAGCCCAACTATTGGCTTCAGTGTAAGCAAACTTTTGATTTCTAGCTGGAGGTTGCTTTGGACTGCGATCGTTAGGCTGAAGTAGCAGGTTTTCATAATCCACATAATAAGCAAACTGCTAAAATTAAAGGATGCAAGAGAAGATTAAATACAAACAGTGATGCACCGCACATTGCCGATGACATTTTCTTCACGCTCTGTCGTGAGATTCACCCGGAAAGAAATTGTATCTGGCTCTTGCAAGTGTTTTGCGTCGTTCCCACAAATATTTTGAAAACGTCACAAAAGTCTGATTAAAATAATAAGCCAAGTTTTACGCAAATTCTAAACAATAACTTTCAAACAGAGCAGAGATGGGCGCCTCAACAACAACCAAACATTGTGATGACAAGAAATTTGAAAAATCGATATGTTGCTTGAAAATAATGGCGACATCGAACAACTTCAGTGTCTCGACCTAAATGCCGCTCCTGGCTGCGGACTGCATGGATATATCATCTGCGTAACATTTTTACCGCCAAAACAATTTCTGAAAATAAAGTATTTTCGGGTCATATATGTCCTGTACGTTTATGAACATGTAGGCGCAAAAAGCAATTTAAAACATGAACCATACGTACAATTAAGCAATCGCTTGCAAAAGCATATTAATTTCAGTTTCTTACTGCTGCTAACTGCCAAAACGCGGCAATCATTGACTTCTGCGAAATGATAAAAAGCATTTACCGCCTCCAGTGCTGCTTTTTTGAGGACATGCGTGTTTGCGGAAAAAATTTGCACCTGTGCAAAATTTGTCAAAAACCATTTGGCAGAAATGATCTTGAAAAGGGTAAAATGATTTTTCAAATGTAGTCGAAATTTCGCCATTGACTAACATCCTTTTTCTACACTTCGTAAAAGAATTTATTCTTGAAAAAGCCACCAATTATTTCTGAAGCGCCTTTGCGGATGTAGGTTGTGGACGACACCTTGAAAACAGGCCCGCGCAGCAAAGTTCACGCGAGACGAGAGTTGGCTTGCTGGGTTGAAAAGCCATTCAGAACAAAGTTGTTACTCTTCTTGTAAAGAATTTTAGATGCAAAAATAACTTGTACAGGAATTTGTTTAAAGGGGGGGCTGTTATTCAAAAGTTTTATATAAAGTATGTCGACAAAGAGCAACACCTATTCATTTGACCGAAAATGACATATTATTTGACTTATAGATATGTTGTTATTTTCTCATTCGTTTACTGCCGTTTTGCAGCTAATCGTAGGCTGCAGCAGGCCTGAACCCAAAATCACGAACAGTTGACAGCGGCCACTTTGCAAGTTTGCAACAATATGAAACGGCAATTGAAAACTAGAGATCTGATGCAAAGCAACATAAAAAGTAAGGCATCCTGCGCATTTGAACTAAGATTAGAATAAACTCCAAGAGGTCAGGGGCGGGTACACGAGGGGCGATCGCCCCCCACCTAAAACTTACGAAAGTAACTTTATTCACGATGATTTTGTACAATTCGGAAAAGAGCATTCGCGATCTAACGCTATTTTGTCGTCCGTTGTTTTGTCACAGCACTGTTGTGAAGTATACTTCATCTCTCTTACAGTAGTGAATCCGTTATGAGACTTGGTTACCGAATATTACTGAAATCGCCCCCCTACCTTTACTGGCTGGATACGTCCCTGCAAGAGGTTGTAAGCTCAACTTGATAATACGCAGTTGTAAGCATAACACCAAAACAACACAAAACAGCAAAGTTAACCGCACTTACAGTAGTTGACATTTCACTGAAAAGTACAGATGAGATCTTGTTAGGCACTGCTGTGCTGATTGGTTATTTTTTCAAGCATGGCAGACAGTAGTTCAAACATTCTGCGTGTGACCACGGCCATGGTCAGTGAGTTCAATTAACAACGTGTTCAATTAAAAGTACGTTGCTGTTGAGAATGCAACAGAAATCAACAGTTGCGATATTACGTGGTTGTGTCAAGATGAAGAACAATGAGTATCTCACAGTACTTGCGAGATTCTCCATGTTAATAAAAGATTTTGACACTTGAGGGTACATGAAATTGGTACTTCAGGTGGTATAGTGAGTACTTTGGTTTGCAAGTACGAGACACTCGGTGCTTTTGGCCGGGCTTCAAGAAGATTAAAGCCTTCAGAGTAATTTTGTAAGATATTATGCTGCGGTCAGAAACAGTGCAACATTGCGTCTTCGGCACGAAAAAGCTACTAACGAAAGGTACAATGCAAAAAGTTACATATTGGTGATAATATATTGAGACCTGAGTGAATGTGAACCATTGCGATGAAGCAGACTTGGCAAAAAACTACATACAGTAAGCACAAAATTTACGTTATAAGAAATGGGGATCTAGGCAAGTCCCTCATGTGTCTCAACCTAAATCCATCTCTGAGATGGGGTTCGATTTCCCCGGCGGGTTGAAAAACAGCCTCATGCTCGGCGTTAATGGGTGACAACAAGGAAAGCTTCACTCATGGTTATACCATTGAGCTGCCATAAGCTCAGTATTCACCACGGAAGTAGCGGCCCCGACGAAGAGTAAGCGGAAATGGGTGCCGCAGCAGACTCGTGACACTCCAAAGGGGGTACACAAGTGTATTGGAACTCTTTTTTCTTTCGCGAAAACTTCATGAGTTGAACTGGATTCCATTTGACTGAAGCCAGTGAAGAGACCAAACAAACTGTGAGTAACCACTGCTTAAATCGTACATGTGAGGTATTAGTCAACTGGCGACCAGTGACGAAAAGAATGTAGCTCCACCAGCCCATCACTGACTTTGGCAGATTGACGAAATTATTTTTGAAAACTGGAAACCGGGAAAAGGCTGACATGGTTTGCTTTTGCTTGCGTTGTGACCAGTCAGGTTTGTATATCTTTGTGCTTGATCGACACTGCGTTTCAGTCTAACGGAAACTGACGTGGAGCCAAAATGAAGTTAGAAAATAGATTTAAAAGGTGTTTTCTGAGAAAATCGAAACAAAGCTTGAACAAACGACCAAACAGATCATGAATGTCTTTTGACTAGCTTTTTAAACTGATCGAGAATCTCGCAATGGTAATATGATTCAATTGCACGTAGAGTAATAAGTTGTTTAGGGCAAGAATGGAAAGGACCAAAGGAAGAGGCGTCCTTGAACAGTTTCTCTTCAAAAGCACAAAATATTACCTGCATAGAAAATCATCTTCATAACCTCGTTGCGTTAAGCATCGTCACCAGACAAAATATAGTAGGAAGGAAATGAATAAGGGAAGCGCCGGGTTACATTTCCCAATGATCGTCCAATGCTGAGGTGCACTGTTAGAAAAACAATACATTTTTATCATGAAATGTGAGTTGGGTTAACGTGTAAGTTTGTAAATTATACGTCTATGCATTTTAAGTTCGTACGCAGCTCTGTTTATTAACAAGAATGCTCATCTTTTCCAAATTTTGTCATAAACTTTTCGTCACTTCTGTTGAGATGTATCGAAACTAAATTTATCAGCTTTGATAAACGTGTTTATAAGTTTTCTGAAAGAGCCAGACTTGTGCAGCATATTGGCTACAACCAACGGTCATGTGATTGAAAGGAAATGTTGCAATCTGTGCTCTTTGACACAGGCTGTTATTACAGGGTTACCATTTCTGAAGAGGCAAAATTCCTGACAGTCTCAACGGCTTTTTTTTGCGACAACAAACAAGCGCTATACGGGAATTTTGAGCAAATGTTGTTACAACTACCAATCCACCGCAAAACAACATCACTATCACAGAAGAAAGATATCACAGAACTGTTACATAACAATAGGTTGCAAGCGATAAAATACAAAGGACATTTTTTCACTCCCAATCCTGAATATTCATGTTTTCCCTCCGAAACTGTCAAAATTCCGGACATTAGAGCATTTTTAAAAATCATTTCCGGGCAAAAATTTTAACACCGAAATTCCGGACATGTCCAGGGTATTCCGGACGTATGGCAACCCTATGTAATTACAACAGCTTTTGTCATAATACTTTTATCAGATGCCCGTTAATGGAAATTAAATTTTGACGCATTAATTTGCGCTTTGAGTAATTTTTGTTGCAAGCGATGTTGCGTTGTTTACTTTGAAACTCAGCGCATTGTTGTAAAAAACATTACTCTTCAACCAACTGCCGCGATATAAATAGCATTCCTTTTCTGCAGAGCAAGCTATCTTGATACAACACGGTTTCAAAATCACCTTCAAACCGTTCTTAATAATTCACAAGGATTGACCGCAAGCACATGCAGTTTAGCGGCACACGTTGTCAGTGCGAGTGATTCTTTGGGCGTAAATATAGCGGAAAATGCTCTCAGTTACCAAGTCTCCTGGCCATGACGACACAAGCTCTTCTTCAACGGTTATTAACGGTCTCGAGCGTACGCACAACAAGCGTGCGTAACTACGTCATGACGCAAAATTGCGTCGGTTTCTATTCTTCATGGCACTGTGTCACAAAAGTGTTCGGCGGAGAAGCTAACTTTAGCTTGCGTCGTACTGCCCCTGGGCATCCGACGCAAGTATAAAACTGAGGCCGAATTTTTATGTCAACCAAAGAGCACTGAGTCAGTTGTCATCTGCACTGAACTTCCTATGAAGGCATGGCGAAGATTGTTCTGTCTGGCCTGTTCATCATGATGTACGCCAGACGAATGAATGATAACGCCAATATTTCTATGATATGATGTTGGGCTGCGACAAGCTGCAAAAAAGTTGCAGGTAAGTGCTCTATGGCAACAGGTTTTTCATTGTACGTACCTTTCAAGGTGCTTGATATAACATGATACTCTGTATTCAGGCCAAAGTACTATACTATCCTCTGTGGTTTGAATGCAAAAAAAAGAGATTGATTTTGTCACTTAGGATTAAACTGTTTCCAGACCCCTCGGACTAACAGGTAGTCACTGAAAACAGATTTTGGGGCTTTATTTTATAGCGAGTCTTAAAATCAAATAATAGCATATACTGCCTGCACATAATATATTGCACTGCCTTATATACCTCAAGGCTTTTTTAACACATTAAAATTTTACCATATTCAATAAGCTTTCATTGATTTCTTCTCAAACTGTACTCCTTTTCGAGTGTGTCGCAAGATTGAGCATTTCACTGTTTTTCTACAGGGAACTATATGGATGTGTCTTTGGCAGATGTATGCGTGTTTGGTATTTGCTAACCAATGATCTTGCACATTCCATTAAAAGAAAAAAACCCTTGTGGGGCTGTAGTGGTCAAACTTGCTGAGGTGCTTCCATTTTCCTCAGAACGTCAATACTGGTTTCGTTTGAGACTTTCTGGAGCAGAATGACTCCTAACTACAGACGTTTGTTTTCAAATTTATTGAAGCCAGTGTCAGATAGAATTTCGCAGCTTACAGTCTTCATGCATGGATGCGTATCTCAGATACCAAATGCTTCATAAAAACGCCGGTGATACTGGTACGCACAATGCTACCCGAAAAAACGTCTTTGTTAGGTCACAAACGCAGTGTTTCCCGAAAACAATTTCGGCGATACTTCTACTCTCACTGTAGCTGTAGTTCTCACAACCCCCCAGGGGCAAAATCATTCACATTTCACTGCTCCAGACCATAAAGTAAAATAACATTGCGTGAATCTTTAATTTAAGAGAAAACAGACAGGATCTGAACTGTCTAAGACAGAATTTTCTGCAGTGAATAGTGATCAATTTCACTGATGTAATGAGCAGGTAACAGTGGAAATTAGATGCGTATTTCAGGATGCAGAGTAGTTAATTTCCAAAAAAATGAAATAACAGACTTTTCTGGGCTCAGTAAATAAGTTTGATATTCACTATAAAAAAGGCACAATATGGGTCGTTGAAAAATAAGGTGGCTCTACAATTGCAAAGTTTCATCAACTTGGCCACTATTGGCTTGATGATCCTTCTTGAGATTTCATAACGTTTACAATTTTGCAATATTACAACCGTACGTTATCTTTCAACTCCTCTGCTTTCTCAAATTAATTACTCACTATTCTCGAAAACGTGAACGCTGTGGAATCTAAAAAAGGATGATGAAGCTGATGGTGGATTTGAGGGTAACATTCTTTAAATTGTGACGTTGCAAATTAGTCACGTCAAACCAAAATTCCAGCCCATCCCTTAAGAATTTTCGAATTATTCCACAGCTACCCTCATTCACAACTTCGCTGACAAGTGAGACAACGTAACGAAAACTTATTGGAAATGCTCTATTGATTATAACAATGAAAGCGTGAGTTAAAATCTGAACCGGTGCTCGGGTTCAAATCAACAAAATCATCTGTGTTGCTTTCAACTTCGCCTCACACCCATGTCAATCAGTAAAAAAATTTTCTGGAAATCGCAAGAGCTCTTAAACCTGACCACCACTGCACCGGTGAAGAAGCTGAAACATTCCACTCGATATGAGATTAGTTATACTACCACGAATGTTCGTGATTGCCATGTTTGTTTTTAAGGCTTTGCCAAGAAATATGTACATCAGTGGAAGCCTCAAACGTTTTGCACAATGCTTAGACAGAAGTTCTTGGTTAAGAGTTCGTATAACATAAAGTCAAGGCATATTTCGGTACCCTGGTGTGATCAAAGTGTTTAACGACTTTTGTGATCAAGGTGTTTAACGACTAAACACTTCCAACTGTTTAAAAACTTTAAATTCCCGAGCACTGTTTTGAAAAGTGGAAAGCAGAAATATAAAACTTTGCTTTTCTGATTAAACTGTTCAGCAAATGACAACAGAATTGTTCTTTGGCTACAACAATCTTTTAGCTCAATCACATGATGAAGTTAAACTGCAGAGGAACAGGATTTGGCCAAAGAACTCTACAGGTTGCGCAGCTTAAAACCAGTCTTTGCGTAATGAATTTGTTTCTACTTTGTTGTTTATATTTCGTTTTGTGTCTTTATTGGATTTTTCCTATTGCTTGGAAGTTCTATAGCTAAGAACTGACCATAGAGTCTAGAGTAAGTTACTGAAAGTTTAAAGAGAAATCGTTTACCGACTTGAAGTTAATGAACAACACAAGCAATGCAGTGGGCTTTCTAAGAGATCTAGAAAGTGTAAAATTGGCGACAACAAGTTTTGCCTCTACTGCAAGTCATAGACCTTTACTGAACAATAAGTGCACTCAACAACAACCAATGGTGTCACGTATTATAGATACGCTATTTACATTATTTCGGTCTTGCAAATGTGAACACTGTATCTAAAGTTTTTTTGTTTTCAACCTGTGTTCTACAGTCCTAATTAGGTTCTATCAATTCGAAAGAAGCAGACGTTGACACCAAGTTGAATCTGGTAACAAGATCAAAGCTTACAAAATGTGTTTATAGGTCGTGTTCCAAAACTGATTTAAAGCAATCGGGAGCACTAGGCCAAGAGGTCGGTGATGTTCAAATTAGACCGTGTAATGGTCGGTTTTAAACGTCATGACAGTCAGGGGGTGGTGGAAAACCATATGCACAGTTCCAGTTACCTGCGAAAGAGGTTTTGAAACAAGAGGCTAAGGAAAACCAAGGGTCTATTGCTCGCAGGGATGGACTACTTGTGTTAGCAAAAGGGATACATCTTTTAGCGTGAAAAACAAAAATTCGTTTTTAAAATAAATTCCTGTTTGCTGACCGGGCATTCCAGAGAGATCTGCAAAGATGTAGTTTTGTTCATTTGTTGACTGTTTACGTTGTTGCATCTGATGGCAGGCCGTGGCGTTAATATTTTTTGCTTAACTGCTTATGGCTTAGTTAGTCTCAGGCAACAGTGCCTGATTCTAGACCTTTCCTCTGCCTGTAAATCTCTCCATCCAAACCTGAACTGATCACCGACGTTCAAAACTGATAAACCACGGTTGTCAAAGCAAGAACAACAGTAAACACGATTGACGTAGCTAAAATACTAAATCATGTTAGGCAAAACGTTGTACATGAATGCTAATTTGGCAGGTTGCGTTGTATATAATGGTGTAGAAACGATGTGAATTGTTAGAAATCAAAGTCAAAAAATTGCTGAGCTCTAAATAGCTGATCAACAAAAATGCAAAAATGACTAAAATGCAACTTCGTTTTTTTTTACAAAGGAATAAAGAAGGTTTTTTATATAACAGTCTGTTTGATTTAACCGCGCAAACGCCTCGTAAGTTTAGAGATAAGTGGTTTTAAATATCTACAACAAAACGACACTTCTGCGGTGGAAAAAGGCCTGGTTTGACCTCTCACAAAAAAACGACCATTTTCGGTGGGACAAGCAAGATGACGACGACGGGCTTGAAGTGCAATGCAATTTTTCCACTCTGGTTGTACAGGCTTTTGCGGTTGAAGTCGTGAGGTGAATTATCTGAAGCAACCGTGGCGCGAGTGGTCATAGCCAGCAAAATATAAATCTACAACGTTGGTTCGATCCACATTTTCCGTCAGCTATGCGCACAGGTGTAATTACATATTACGTGCATGATAGCTTTGAGAACTGTTATTCACTGTTAGCTGTTATGCGAAACTAAGAATCACCAGACCACCTGCTTTTTTATACTGCTGCATCAATAGTGAGGCACGGCTTAAAGGTTTGTGTGTGGCAGGGTTTATTCAAGTAACTATCCTCCACAAGGGAGATAAAAAGGAATCAATCAGCAAATTTTTAATAGGAAATGGACTTCACGTAACACTAAGCATCCCCAGGCCTGAAAGCTGCAAGCAACGCTTACGGGTGAAACGTTGAAAGGCTGAAGTAACAGCAAAGCACAACGGCTGTTGTTTCAGGCATTAATAATTTTGAAGTCCCGGTAAAAGGCATTATTTGGGAAAGGCGTATTTTCGGTTTTTAATTGTCGCAGCTTGAGTTCTGATTTATTCAGTTTAGTCTTGAGTTTATTGGCTTTCTCTGCTCTTACTTTAAACTTTTCAACATTTCACCCGTAAGCATTGCTTGCAGTTTTTAGGATTGAGGATGCGCAGTGTCACATGAAATTGATTTCCTATTAAAAATCTGACTGATTTCTTGTATATCTCCCCTGTGGGGAGTATTTACTTCTGTATAGATATGTGCAAGCTTGAATCACCGCAAAAAAGATGAAGCCAGAGCACAGTCGGTTGATTCCTCGAAAGCTTACAGAAAACCTAGAGCTTTAGCAGGGTTTGAAAAGTAATTTCACCAGCTGCTGTCCTTACGTAAAGTAGGTAGCTGAGAGGTGTACGAAGCTACACCTGTTTAGGTTTGCGTGTAAATTTTATGTTTTTCAAAGATAACACAAAATTTTTGTACTGTTCGTTGGAGAAAATAGTCCAACTTCTCAAATATGGTCTTCATTACAACTTGCAAAGCTTTAAGAAATCTGTTCAACACTTCACACAACGTCAACAAAAGTTTGTCCAAACTTTTACCTCGTTTTGTCAGAGTTTCAATATTTGTGCTGCAAGATTTTTGAGCTGCAGCAGGGCCACGCACAACGACAAAAGAAATTCGGATATTTGTGATGCCTTTTTAGTCAACACTTGTATTCGAGAGTTTTGCCTTTAACATTTCCAGACTGCAGTATACCAGATTGACTTGCTGAAACAGTGGGGTTTTTAGCCTCTCACCCCACCCATCCATCACTGCTATGACTTATGTGTATTTCATGATTTGCGTACGTACAGGTTGCAGCGTATCAGCCAATCTGCCTGTTGCTTTAGGACTGTTAATCCAAAGCAAGCTTTGTAGAACCAAACTTTTAAACAGTTCAAATTTTTTCCAACTCAAAGCAAAGCTGTAGGAAAGCATTGCCCAGCAGAAGCGAATCTGCAGGATCACTTTTTAAAATGCTCAAAATTGAATAACTGTATAGGATGAAACAGAAAAACAGCTTCTCTTAAACGCAAATCGGCTATTATCTGGTCGAATGAAATATTCATTATTTGAATAATCAAAAGAGTGGTTTATGTAGCAACAGTGCCAAACCTTCCCAGTAGATGCCTCAACTTATGATATTCAATATGAAATGCTGATTTGTGGTGTACTTGACGGAAAGCCTAGTATATTGTGATTTTGTGTGCAGCATTCTCGATCCAATAGTCTCGAGTTAAGTGCTTTACAAATCAAGGAGTGAAGTTTCTTACGAAAACGACATGCTTTGTCTGCTCGCTACATGGAAAACTTTTCTTGAGGCAAAGTTATTTTTGCGATAAATTTCCGTTAGAAACAGAAACAAACAGCGGCATTGCCTCTGGGCGTGGCTAGCTGACGTGATTTTAGTTCTTTTGTCGCAACAATGCCGTTTTATCTGTTGCGACTGAGGTTGCGTTGAAAGCAATAACACGCATTCACAGTGCTACATGCAGGTTAGTATCAGGTTGAGAACGGACACGACGTAACACACATGATGAAAAAGATCTCTGTGAATGGTACGACTGAATTTTCTTTATACAAAAGCAAAAGTTGCTAAAACATCGGGCTCAAACTAGAAACTCTTCAATTGTTGTTAAAAAATAAAAACGTAGTAATGCAAATCAGTATTATTAGTTGCTTGCCCTGAAGTTAGCTTCGCAAATTGTGATGATCAGGATTAAATAAGCGAATCGTGTTTTGGTACAGTCCCTAAGCAAGTGCCAAGACCTCTGCAGATACCATGAACTCAAAACTCGATGCAGCTGGAATTTGGTCATTTCTGATTTAAGATGGGGTGCAGCCTAATTCGTCTATCAATATATCAACATCAACCAACAGGCTCAAGAGCCTTTTTCTAGCGGTGAACCAGCACAATGACTGTTGTTCTGTTTTTGATAGTTTTTGTAGTGAAACCCAAGTTTTAGCAACAAGTTTTAAATTTCACAGAAATATTTTTCAAAATCATAAGTAACAAATGAATAAACAACCTGTGCAAAAATAGTGCAACACTCACCATTAAATTGAACGCTATTTAGTACGGCAGTGTTAGCACTGCTTGTGAAGTATCGCAGAAAACCGTTTGTGGTGATAATGTTTCTATTTAAATGGATTAACTCTATTTATTAGTTTGAACCCTGTGTAATATTCATGACAGTGCTGTAAGTGTCTTTGCTCTCGCATTCACAAAAAGAACAGTTTTTTTGTATAAATATAAAAGAACATATTTTTTCTATTTCGTTGCAGTAGGCGGTTTTTATGTTATTGTTGTTGGTGGTCGCATAGCTCTTTGTCTGGTTCAAAAGATAAGTCTAGCAGCTTCTGCGCAAAAGCAGTGGTACATATAAGACCCAGCATCTTTTATTGTTGTAAGTAATATAAAAATTATATTTGATGCCCAGCTACCGTTGGAACGCACCTGCGACCATTTGATGACACAGGACAACTTTTCCTTATTGCAAATCGCTTACCCTTACTTTTACAAATCATCTGAGGTTTACAGTGATTTTGTTGTGCAAAAGACAAGTCGCCGAATTGTCGCTCCGCACAACAGTCATTGACCAACTTACTCTCAATGAACAAGGTTCTCTTCGCAGGAACAAGAGCAAGTAGTGCTGGTTTTGATTTGACTGAGTAATCAAGTGGCCAAAGACGGTTTGCTGACACGAGCTGCATTAACAAGCCGATGGCAAGCGTCAGATCTCTTGGCAAATAACAGAACATAGCTTGGGTGGATCAAAATAGAGCTTCATTTCAACAAAGAAATCATTGAGAAACGTGAGAGCTTTGATATGATCTTGCAGTTTGTCAGCGGCGTAATTCCCCTAAGTATTGTGACATTGTCTTCTCAGAAAAGCTTTGCATAAAAAAACAGGTACAGTGTATCTGTAAGAGAACAATCCTTTTCAGACCCGCACACTATTTTCGTTGCAATAGGCGGTTTATCCAGTCATACTACATATTATGAGAATGCAATGAATGGGTCACTTGTTACTTGTTATACACTTGTTATGAATAAGCATGAGTGTCCACACTCATTGCATATTACCTCCTCTGAAAAATGCCAAAATACTAGTCTAGTTAAATCATAGCTCGCTACCAATTGTCAAAGTAACTATTGCTGCATTTTTCCCAATTAATTAACGGAACGTATCACCTTCAGACTTTACAGTTGCTTTGCTACAGCGTAGAAAAGCGAGTACGACTTTCCGCTATGAAGCATTATCACTGGTTCAGCAAATGTGGTTTAGCTGGCAGGCAGTGCACTTACATGAGGTTTGATACCATTCTTTGTTTATTAGGCGAACTTCACCAAGCAGAGACCAGAGTACAAATTGGTTCACCAAGATGCAGTGCTATGCAGTACATTTCGCTATCGCTATTTGTGGTTAATGCGTTGTTAAATGTACAGCAGGACAGATGCGATTGCCAGATAGGTAAGACTACAGCTTATTTGAGCTTTGATCATGGAATTTTAAGACGGATTCGATCAGGCTTATCAATAAGCGTTGGTGCGCAAAATTTCAAATCGTGATCCGTAAACGCAACTACACTGGCCAATGGTGAAACTCCGTGATTTCATTTTGTTCAGTCACTGCAGTTTGCGTTATCAATCACTGTGCTTCCAGTTTCGACTGATCATAAAAGCTGTAGGAAGTTTGTCTGTAATTGTGTCTTTGTTTGTAATTGTATGCATGTGTTTGTGACCTATATTCTTCATTATTTAAGCGTCCGCTTCAGCAAACACCCCCTTAATTTTTCGCATGATAAACCAGGTTTCCCCCTCGAAACAAATCGCTTTTTTCCGAAAACTCAGTGTAGTGAAGGTAGAAAACAGAAGTCAAATTTCAACGTCATATCCACAACAAATTCAGCAAACGAATGAAATGAGCTATTTCTTTAGTGATGCTTATACTTCATTACTTTTCGCTGATTGGGGGGTGCACTTAAACATCTGCAGATTGCGAAAACTGGAGGTGTGCTGCAGGTATTCACGAAACAAGCCTTACAGCCTTCGTTCTGTTCTTCTGAGATGTTGCACAGGTGGGAAACTGAGTTTGATTACCGTCACTCGAAGCAGCAAATTATAGCTTCAAAATACAGACTACAAAGCGAACACAATTCTAACATCTTGGGACTTTGAACCTCCTTGGAATAGTTTCTGTAGCCGCCCATGTGTATCAGGTGAAAATTTTCTTTTGCTGTTGAATATTTTGTTTGCCCATTTTCAAAGCTGTGGCAAATGGTTCTTTTCGGGCCCGTTTTCGAACGTTTGCTTTTCATAGAATTTTTTGTTGAAAGTAAGGATGTCGCGTCTTAACATTTATAGTACTGCTAATTGAATAAAATGACTTGCAACAGGAACAAGTTTTTCACTGATCCAGGACAATTTCGAAATTAATGTACAGCAATTTCTGATGGGTCACAGCTTTACATTTGCAGAACATCTGTTTCACACCAGGTCCTTAAGAAATATAAATGAGACAACTTCCAACAAATAAATTTAAATTCAAAGTTCCCGTAAGATGCGTAAAAACCATCGCGAAAAAGTTTTATTGCTCCAGACGTAAAATTTGATTGTTTCTAAATAACTAAATGAAGCACATATTTGCAGTGAGATTTTACATTTGATAAATCTATATGCTCTACAAGATGTATGCTTAATATTTTTAAGATCTTCAGCATAGTGCCCTTTTACAGCCAGTTGCAAGCAAAAATTTATAACGTTAAAATTTGAAATTATGTTTTTGGTGGCATTACTTGCGGTTGATCAAAGTTAATTGCCACAACAATTACTGTCAATCGGTTAGTTATCTACTAATGTATGAAAAAGAGCCACAGAAAGTAATTACGTAAACGAATTGAAAATGTTTTGTTATTGACGAAATGCAAAACGAACGGCAGATTTGTATAAGCACACCTGTTTATCTGAAGATATCCTTTATTAATCTTTGTGAAGGCAAGTTTGTGGATAGATCAAACAAAAGCGGAAGGTCACTTTGTGACATATCACTGCCCAGGAATCTTGCGGTGATTTTTTCTGAAAAATCAATTTTGTACCTGCCAGTTGGCAAGCAAGATTGTAAAAAAGTAAGCGATAAATTGGCAGTCGACCTTTACCAACACCTCCGTTTTTAAAAGTTGTGAAAATATAAAAGCAAAATGTGATCTAAGTCCAAATATCAATCCAGTCATAGACTTGTGTCTGACTCACTGCAGCCCGTGCTCA
>Ga0210059_1004513_pt1 | contig 22491 bp, 13 predicted proteins | sample Ectturendosymbi2_FD_188042 | JGI IMG/M metagenome (GOLD analysis project Ga0210059, IMG submission 188042) | Ecteinascidia turbinata endosymbiont from Florida, USA - Sample 2 (SPAdes) (version 2) | ecosystem: Host-associated > Tunicates > Ascidians > Unclassified | place: Key West, Florida...
CACGGTTCGTGCCACTGTCAGTTGCGCCACTGCCTCTGAGCTTGTTTACTGCACAGTACATCGATTTCACTTGTCTCTGGATAGCATCATCATCCTTCAGTGAAGCATTTAGCAATACACCATGATCTTTGGCTTGGTCAAAAATTGTATTTGTACACCATTCACAAAAACATTTTAAGGAGCAGGTTGTTCATACTTTTCAGGATAAAAAAGTACACCAAATGTTTTGTTGCAGTTGCAGTACAAGCGATTTCGTTTTCAGCAGCTGAGCATAATCACGACAGATAGTCCGATGACTATCTGTGACTACACTACGCTAGGTTATATATTGCAAAAATGTACAGAATCTCACAGTAAAAATACAGCCATGACATGTTGCAATATTACGTAGTATATGTCTGTGCAGTAGTAATAGTATAGCCATCTCCAATCTCGTTCTCCAACATTGCCTTGGTACACAACAACAATCAAATTTGCCTGCATTTTTGGTCACTTTCAAGTCTTCACAATAGTAAAGATTTGTTTCACTATTAAGTTGTGACTTACTCGCAAAATAACATTTCACATGAGAAGTTTTTACTTGTTTCTAAGTTTTGCGTTGACACATGCAACATGATTAAACATTCTCCGAAACAAGAGTTCTTGTAGTAATAACTAGCAGAGGTAGGGTTGCCAGATTTTTTCCAAAGCTTACGGCCAAAGCCAAAACAAAAATGGCCAAAATGACCATTTTTGCTAAGTTTCAACATTTTGCATATATCGAAGAACGGGTTGTTGAAAAATTTTTGCCGTTAGGAGAATCCGATTTTGCCGTTAGGAGAATTAGGGTCATTTTGCCGTTCTTCGATATATAGGGTCATTTTGCCGTTAGGAGAATCCGATTAGGAGAATGCCGTTAGGAGAATGCCGTTAGGAGAATCCGATTGTTTGCATTGGTCAAATGACAAGGACGATACACTTGGATTAGCGTAAGGTCCTTGTTACATGACCTGAAACCCTAAACCAAAAACCTAAAACCAAAACCTTCTGTAAAACCAAAACCAAACCCAAAACCTAAACTCAAAACTTATACCAAAACTTAGACCCAAAACCTAAACCTTTAACCTAAACCCAAAAATCAAACCTAATCCCAAAACCTAAACCTAAAAGTTGAATCTAAAGCCTAGACCCGAAACCTAATCCGTTAACCTAAACCCTAAAGGTAAACCCTAAACTGAAACTTAAACATACACCCTAAACACAAACCCTCAACTCTTTGAAAAAGTTCATTAAAAGTACTCCTATCAAAATTGTAACCCCCACAAGCTATTGTATGCCACATGAAATGGTGAGAGCAGAACCAAGGAGCAATCGCACAGCAGGCATCGACACTAACCACTCAACTACGTTCACGTTGCTACTAGAACTCAACGTTATATGTGAACAAAGGTGGATACAGTTCGAATTGCAAAATAGTCCCAGCAGAGTTTTTGCATTTGATGGCAAAATATACTCTACCATTTATCAAACCTGTGAAATCGGATCACGACTAAAATTTTTGATATTTTCAGAATAATCACATTAAAACAACAAAAATTTTCTCAGTCCGATCCAGTCCTGATCCGACAATTTTCAAAAAAACTGCAGTCCGATCCAGTCCTGATCCGGCCAAAATTGGCTTCAGTCCTGATCCAGTCCGATCCAGTCCTGATCCTTGCTCATCTCTGGTATGTCCTCCTATACGTACGGCCTGTGAGTGTGGCGCAGAAGAACAAACCGTCGACCATGTTGTCCTCCAATGTCCAATCCATCGACGTCCTCATGAACTGCACGGCCTGACGGTTCTGGACGATGAGGCAATCGATTGGCTGCTCAAGCTCAACACCTGCCCCGAGATCTAGTGCGACCAAGCAGTAGACAGTGACAACTCCCTCAAACGACGAAGACTGAAGATGCCGAGTACGCCCTTCACATAAAATAATTCCAGGCACTGGTGTTTGTTCCGCCTCAAGATGTTACACAACCGTTCGAGAACTTTGTGGCCTCGTTCAGTGATGAAGATGTGCAGAGCCTGCGGAATACTTTGACTATTTCATGACAAGTTGGATTGGAGCAGGGCGCCTCTGGAGTCGTCGTCAACCACTATCCGGTGTTGGAATGTCTTCCACCGAGTCCAACATGACCTTCTACGAACGAACAACAGCATTAAAGGATGGCACAATGCGTTCAGCAAGCGAGTCTCAATGTCCCATCCGACCCTTCGCAGACTCGTCAAGAAATTATGCAGGAACAAGGTTCCAACGAAATAGTAATTGAGCAACTGAATGTTGGAAATGTTGGCCCTCCTCCGAAAAAGGGCTGTGACGCTATCAACCAACGGCTGATAGGAAATTGTCGAACTTTATGACTCAATAAATCTTGACATAAACAATTACTAACGTCGAGCAATTGCACACAACTTGTAGATTTGTTTAAATACTGTTATTGGTAACCATGTACTGTAAATATATGAATGTGACTGAAATGAACATTTAATACGCCTTGCGTAATCCACTGATAAAATTCGTTCCATTCATAAAATTCGTTCCATGGCATGTGTGCTTTAAAATGTCGATATTGGGTTCAATAAAATTCGATAAATAGTTGATTTGATAAACTGTCGGTGGTATTAGTTGGTTCAATCAGTTGTTCATCGATATATTGTCGCACAGTGGCGTACGCAAAAAATTTTCATGGGGGTTTCATTCAGTGTCATATGGTGGTCATTTGTATTTGGTGTGGGATGTTTGTGACGTCACAATTTGACGTCATATTCATGTTTCCAAACCAAAGTTTTGGCGAAGTTTCTTGACACAATATGCATATTCTTCCACACGCACTCTCCTTATGTGTTATTGCACTGAATATAAACTACATCAGCGCTACAAGTTAAGATATCAGAGGAAAATACACTCAACGCTACGACACAGCAGTTCAAAACTACAAAAATATCACGCTTAGCGTTAAAACAGGAGAGTAAAACACGCTCATCATTGTGTCAGAGCATTTACAACTACAATTTTTGCATTAAGTCGACAAATTAACAAGAAAAAAGTATGCAGAAACAATTAATCTCCTTTTCGCAGGTAACAAAGTTTTTATAACATATCAAATTAAAGTGGGGAGGTTAACCTCAAACATACGCCTTGGCAGACAATATAAAACAATGGTTTCGGATAAAGTGAATTATCGCGGAACACAATCTTAAACATGCGTAATGGACGAAAGGTCTGCAAACTGTGGTGAGATGGTTTCTGTACGCAGACGATAACCCAGATTCTTACCGAAATGTAATTATTATTTTTTTGGCCCTTTACAATGTTCCTTGAAATTTGCCCGTGGTATTTGCATTAAATCCACAAATTAACAAGCAAAAGTATGCGAAAGTAATTAATATTCTTTCCGAAGGTAATAAAGTGTTTGTAAAATATCAAGCTCAAGGGTGGGGGTTAACCCCAACCCCCCTTGCGTACGCCTATGTTGTCGCATCACGGTGTTTGATACAGGCACACGGCTCAAACTCAGTGCGATATACCTGGAATTCATGAATAATACAAGTGCTGCTTTGCAAAGGTTTAAAATTAACTCTTCCACAACCTTTTAGGAGACTTCAATGCACACGTTGGAACGGTGCTGGTGCAACATAGTGCAAACAGTCCAAAAAGCAATCTTGGGGGTATTTGTGACATAACCCGGATTCCATTTGCTAGCAAACAAGCAAAGTATTCTGGCAAACCATCCGGCATCTTCGCGGTTAAATATCTACAACTGCTAGATCAACCAAAAATCAAAACGGTGACTTATTCACCAATGAGGACATCATTCGCAGATGGAGAGCATTTCAAACGTATCATGAAGTAGGTCACTCTCTTACCATCAGACATACAGGAGGTGCATTTAGGGGAGGAGAATACCATCATTGCAGGCGAAACCTTCCTCTTCGTAGCAGACCAAACTTTCACTCATCAACAAATTTTGTGAAATATTGGGAATGCGTCACATATACTCTTGTTTCGTCAACCTTGAAAATGCATATGACCTGGTTCCTCGTGAAAAGCTTTGGGGAGTGTTGCGGGAATACGGTGTTGACAGCTGCCTAATTACTGGTCAAGTCGTTGTATTCCTGCTCTGTTTGTGTTCCTGTCGGAGGAGTTAAATTACAACCGTTCACTGTGGTTGTACTCGTATGTCATAGTGAACCCAGTCATCACAACATACTGCTATAAGGCAATATTTCAAGAAAGCTCCCTGGCTCAGGTTGCTTTACTTAACCGCGGGCTACTATGCATTTGCAAGTATTCTCTTCTAAGTTAACGCTTTGTCTTGCCCTGAATTATGTCTGGAAACATGTAAACATGGACTGGACTGCTTTTCAGGCAATCAATATCTCGTCGAAAGAGTATGCTTCTCGTCATCAGTCGTTTCATTGTCAACAAATAATTCCATGTCCCATTGCGAAAAATCTGCTGCAATCTCTAGATTTACAGCATTGCCGTTCAACTTGGTGGTCCTTTTATCAAAATCACTTTCAACCTCATGCTTTTTGAAATTTCTTCTCTAATCTGACGGCTTCCTGACTGATTTTTTTGAAGTAATTCAGTACGCACGCTTGTTTGGTGGCTTTGCTTGCCGATGCCGAATTCTATTACCTGACAATCAAACTTACTATGATCCTAGTAATATTTTTGGTAGAGAAACGCTAAGTCGAACGGTCGTACCTAAACCACTTTAACAAAACACGCGTTTGCAACTGCCTCCATAAAAAAAGGTAATCCAATTAACGCAATGCTGCCAATGAGATTTTCAGAAAAACTCCATATCGATCAATCAAAAAAATACCAGATTTGAACATAAAGCCCCAGGTAGGAAGATGCACAGAGTGAGGTGAATCATTCTGTGATCTGGGCATCATTACGTCACAAAACATGCTAGTGAATATACAACTTTGCTAATTAACTTTTGCGTCTGTCTGAATCTTTATATCGCAGTAACATTCACTTGTTTGCATTTCTAATGCATCTGGCAGAATTTTCAATATCTGGCAGAATTTACAATAACTAAAATCTTCATTCCTACTGCCCTGCTGTAGCCAGTCTTTGAGATATGGATCTTTCAACCACTCTAATCACAAATTGCTGTGTGTACAACGGTGTCGGTTCATAACAGACCTGTTCATAACAGAACCATAACAGACAACGTTTATAACGGGTCTGTTATGAACGTGGGATGTTTGTTACGAAAGTGTTCACAAAGAAATGAAAGCAGTATTATAATAGGAGGAATATCTCTTGCCCCTGGTGCAGGACGCATTTTAAGCTAAAGCATTTGAAAATCTGAAATTTTGTTAAAGGGTGATTGTTCAATTCGCTGTCCAATATCCAAATACGCAGTTCCTGGAATGCAGATAACATAAACTACTTTCTGAACAAAGCTGCTATTGCGAATAAACTGAATTATGTAGAAACAAGGAGTTCAGTTTACAACACAAATACAGTAGTTATGTAAATACTTTATTCAGTTTATTTTTCAGACGAAATACAGATCCACGTAACCTTTCTTTGAAAATACAAAACGATGCATGAATTTTCTGCTTCTCACGTATATGATCATGAATCTTGGGTAATGACTGAAAGAATACTATCCCAAATACAAACAGCAGAGATGAGGTTTTTGCGAAGAGTTCACACGACATAACACTGCGACAAAAACATGTAACACCAAAACAAGAACGAAGTAGTTCTGAGCATCTTGTGAAGATGCGTAGGCTTGAGACAAAACGTTACGGACTTCAGTATCTGTTCGAAATGGAATTCCCAATCTAACTTTGCAAATGTCGCTTTTTTCTTTTTTTTCATGCATGTGTTTGTCAGAATCTTTCTAAAGCAATTATTCGGTAAAAGAGTTCAACCCTACGTAAAAAACATCGTTCATTTCGTTATGAATGACTGAATATTTTTCGAAAAAACGCAAGTTTCGTTGTTTTTTCGTTTTATTTCCGTCATTAGCTGAACCGAAAGTACAATGTGGCGACGAAAGAATAGATGTTGTCATCAACAAAGGTCTGGTTGAAGAGCTAGGTCTGGATGGGGAGGCGAAGTACATTTATTTTGGACGATCCAGCGCCACTAACCAGTGCCGCGCCACAGAGCAAAACAATTTGTATCAACTTTCAATCAGGGCTCCTTTTTCCAATTGTGGAACACAAGTCATAGTAAGCACTTTATCTTTTTAAGTGTAATCTTAACACTATAGTTTGAATGTAATGGTTTATGGTATATACCAGTGGTTCTCAACCTTTTCGCTGAATAGAGCCAAATCCAGACTTACAACTTTGCTAGAGAGCCGCACTAAAATTTTTAACACAAGTCGATTGACACATTGTGTTTGACAGCAGAACGAAGTGTGTTGCTCAAAATATTAGGGGTTTCATTGAAAGACTGCTAAGAGCCACACAAAGGATGCTTGGGCCGCATGCGAGAAAAGTGGTTGAGAACCAGTGGCGTAGCCAGCCCAAAGTTTGGGGAGGGCCAAAAGTTTTGGGGGCCAAAATGTTTGATTTCAGGCAAATAACACTATTTTGTTTAGTATAATGCCTCTCAAAGCACAAAATGGCTATATTTTCTAAAAATTTTGGGGGAGTATGACCCATTTGGGTCACCCCTGGGTACGCCCACGTTGAGAACCACTGGTATTTACTGTTTGTGTTGAAGGTCATACATTGCTTTAATTTCTGGGAGTGTTTGTTGTCGTTTTAATGAGAGCAGCATGTTGATGTTAGTCCACAACTACTGGAAAATCTAACTATCTGAAATATGAGTCTGAAGAGAAAGTATGTCGTCTCTCAAATGTAGGTTTTACTGTTCATCACCAATTCATAGCACTACATTCGTTAAACTAAAACATTGAAGCGATGAAGACGACTTGACAGATTTATTTTGTTTGTACACTGTTTACAACTTCGAAACCTTTGTTAGGTAACAGGCAAGCCTCACGTTTGCGCGAAGTCATTCTGTTTAAAAGTTTTTGTTCATGGGATAAGTTCAATGTAGACTGAAAACCTTTTTCGCGCACTGGACATACTTCAAGGGTAATAAGGAAGATGTAAGGTCAATGCACGTGGCATCCTGGTGTTGACTCATCTTGCACTTAAGTGTTATGATATTGATAACACTCTTCGTGGACGTTTTGAAGAAGTAGATGAAAACAACAACAGGTGCACGCAGGCCCGTAGACACGGGGAGCATTCAGGGACAGTTTTGAATATACAATAAAAACAAAAACCTTTTCTCCCTCAAACTGTATTTTGCCCCTCCAAACCGTAAGCGTGGCTACGGGCTAGGGTGCACAAATATCGTGGTGCCTCTCAATTTCGGGTTAAGCTCTTCAGCTGTAGCTTACGCGTAAACAAAGTGAAACAATCCTAGACATATATGCATCATGTGTGACGGCGCCACATAGATCAGTGGTTCCCAACCTTTTTAGTGTCGTGGTCCCTTTTGACGATTTGGTTGAAAGCTGTATATCCTCAGCTGAATCCAGTTAAAACCCTGTTCAGGGACATGTGGCTTAATCTGCCGAAAGCAGTTCTTAAATTAATTTTATCGTTACTTAGAATTAATGTTTGTTGCTGATTCTTTCAGTAACTGCATTTTTTATGCTCTGTCGAGCAGCCATATCGAAACCTGCGTAAGTTATGTTTTTTTTTCAAGTTATGGGGGTAAATGCCCAATCTGGCCCTGCTTTCTGGACTTGTAATAAAAGGATTTGCGCAATTCGGCCTTTGGTAACTGTCTCGGCCCATAGATACCTGTAGAATAACAAAAGGATACATGACCACTTCAGGCATCATGGGTACATCACGTGTAACAATGGCGCATGTAATAGCACTAGTATAGGCTACAGCAACTTGTTTGTGACCTAAATCATGTGGACATTTTGAGTTGAGGACCTTTTGTGGTTAAAAAGCAGTGATGTAGTTGAGACCGTAACCTTCGAGACCGAGACCTCATATAAAATTCCGAGACTCGAGACTTGAAATTCGAAACCGAGATTCAAGACTTCAAAATTTGTGCATTTTGCCGAAATTTTTCAAAAAAATGTCGTCATCTCTTCTAAGATGAATTTTTTTCAAATTTCTGGATTTTTCGGACGTGTTTTGGTTGTTTCTTACCTGCAATTACAAGCAAATCTAGTTGAATTATAGAAGTTTCACAAAGCCATTTCTTTTCGATATTCAAAGTCTTGAGACCTGTAGCCTTCGAGACCGAGACGAGACCTGAAACCCTCGAGACCAGTCCCGCAATCCCCTGCTAAATTTTTCGCCCCCCTTGCAAAAATGTGTAGGACATAGTTTAGAAATGTGGTCCCCTCGCAGGAAACTCTTCGCCCCCCCTGGTGTCCGAAGCTGGTTATGGGCATGTTCGAGACCGAGACTCACAGAAATGGGTCTCGAGACTCCATCACTGCTAAAAAGTGCAAAAGTATACTTGAAAATAACATATTTTCATGTATCAACGTAATTTACTTCTGTTGCATATAGAACCGCAAGCTGGAGCAGAGCATGATTTTGATCTTAAACCGACCGCCAATATTTCTTTATTTTTCATGCCTTTTTGGGGTCTTTACTATGAGTACTTCACATTTTTTGGAAAAATTATTTTAGTATTTTTACAAATTAAAAGTTTTTCAAAATCCAACAAGTTTGTTTTTCAGGTAAGATGAGCTTGTGAATTGTTCAGCAATTGCTGAGTTGTTGAAAAACGCACCTGTGCTCCCTAAAATGTTTCAGTAAGCCTCGGTGATGATGGGACAAAATTCTTGCCAGTTTGACCTATGGTTCCAACAGTGTTAGTGTACACTCATGGACCTGAGCAGGGGCTGCTACTTACAAGTGGTCCCTTCTAGATATAAAAGTTTACCAATCATTTTATTTGCAGGTCAAAAATCATGAATTTTTCATGAAGCTTCTCACGTGACAATTAAAAACTCTAGGTTGCTAAATTGCTCCAAGCTTTCGAGGAATCAGTCGATTAGGTTCTGCTCATAGGCGTCTCCAGGGGAGCTATGGTCTCCCTTCAAACTTCTGGCATAACTTTTCATTTTGTGCTTCGAGAGGTGTTGTATCAAACCAAATGCTGTTCCTTGCTTAAAGTCAAAATATGTGACACCTCCAAAAATTTGGGCTGGCTACATCACTTCCTCCGCTTTCTTCACTTGGTTATGATTCAAACTTGCACATATCTGTATTCGAGTAACTAGTCACCACAAAAGCGACACAAGTGAATCTATCTGCAATTTTTATTATAAGAAATCGATTTTATGTAAGCGTAACACTACACATGCTCAGTCCTGAAAATTGCAAGCAATGTTTACGTGTGCAAAATTGAAAGGTTGAAACAAGAGCAGAGAATGCAAACAAATTCAAGAATGAAACTAAAATCAATAAATCCAAGCATAAGCTGCAGCCATTGCAGCACTGGAAAATACGTCGTTTCTGAATAATTATTTTCACTGAAACTGGCAAACTGTATGACGTCACCAGTCGAGCAATGCAACAAATTCACATTGACGCACGCTGCTATGACTCAAAATAGAGCAAAATAGAGTGAAACTTCTATAATTCAACTAGTTTTTGCTTGTAATCACAAATAGAATGGCCAACATATTGTTGATGGCATATCTTACAGTTACAATGTTACAATTAAGTCGCTCCATAAACACACCATTTGCACATGCCAGGTTTTGCTTCAGCGGGAAGGTTTTCCGTTTTGTCATTATATATTTGCGAAACACACGTGACCATTGATTTGATGTGTTTTCCATGGTAACCATAAAGTGCACAGTGCTTGCAAGACCTTCACACACCTTCCTGTTGCTTTTTTGTCTTGCTTAAAGTAAGGTGCATATAGTTTCTTAGCTTTTATATAATTGTGGCAGATCTTTTGTAGGTAAGCACTGCCTTCGTATTTGAGCCTTTTGCTCTCTCTCTGGTGGAGTTAGCAGGTGGATGCAAGATATACCCGGCATGATAGCAATAACATCAAATTGGAAAAAACCACCACGCCCCCCAAAATATGAAAAGAAAGAGAACTCACAGGTTGGGGCTGCAGGATAATGTAAGATGCGCTCTGTCACAAACTTATCCTTATATAGATAAGCTAATCAAGAACAAACAGTATCAAAATTCCCATTGAAATTGATTTCATGGCAACTTGCATACCTTTGTCAAAGTGCATAAACATGTCCGTTCATTATAGGCTACATCTTGTGTCGCTCTATGGCCTGGGTTCGACTTCCAGAGTTGCTCCCATGTTTGTCTTCTGCGAGCTAGACCACCACGGCACGTAGTTTGGCATTTCGCTATTTTGTTTTCATCTTATGCATATAAAGGTCATGGACCCCCAAAAATCTTTCTGTGGATCCCCGGTTGGGAACCACTGACATAGTTCATCGGAGCGTTAGGCACCACGAACGGAAAGCGCGCTAAGAATAACACCTATAAGAATGTATGACAATCAAGTGGTAATAGGGTGATTCCGCCATGTTAGCTCTATTGCTTCTTTATGTCATATGTGTAACATTGCGTGCTAGCCGGTGTCAAGCGAAATTTCTGGTCTACTATTGGTTGTCAGTTATTTTTCTTCTTTAAGTAAAGGAAAAAAGTTGGGGGATTACTTTTTTGATGTGTGTTGTGCAAATTAAAACTTTGGTTAGATGCCAGATACCCACAACAAGCTAATGTACGGGAATAAGTAAAACCACTGAAAAATATTGGACTTAGTATTAGACAAGGGCGTACGCAAGGGGGCGTTGAGGTCAATCCCCCCTTGATTTTGATATGATACAAAATCTTAATTGCCTGCACAAAGGAGATTAATTGTTTTCGCATACATTTTGTTCGTTAATTTGTCGACTTAATGCAAAAAATTGCAGTTGTAAATTGATCTGACGTAGTGATTAGTGTCTTTTACTCCCCTGTTTTAACGCTCATCCTGATATTTTTGTAGTTAAGAACTGCTCTGTCGTAGCGTCGAGTGTCTTTTCCTCTGATATCTTAGCTTAGATCGCTGATAGTTTATATTCAGTGCAATAGCACATAAAATAAGGAGAGTGCATGTGGAAGAACATGCATATTGTGTCAACAAAGGTCGCCTAAACGATGGTTTGGAAACATGAATATGACGTCAAAGTGTGACGTCGCAAACAGCGCACACCAGATACAAATGATCACCGTATGCCACTAAATGGAACCCCCTTTGAAAATTTTCTGCGTACGCCACTGGACTACTAGACCTCAATTATTTTTCTTTTTCTAGCCCAAACCCTAACCCGAAACACTTACCTAAACGCCAAAGCCTAAGTCCTAAACATCAGTTTTCTCAGCGTATTTGATATGTAGTATATTACTCTGTGCATGCGTTCATGGTGTGGTCAGAAATTTTGCAATTCAGAATTTCGCTTGACACCGGTCAAGGTCGGCAGTCTGCGGCACGAGTGCTACACTTCGCACGCCAAGCAATTTCCAATGGCACGCAGGAATTCAAAGCTTTGCATATCAATTTTGTTACGATTCACACAGAAGGTATTGGCTGTTGACCTTGACTTGTATAAAAATACATATCTTGTTGCCACACTGAATGATTTGAAACACAGCTAGCAAAAGGTTGCCCACCCTTGCCTAACGGACCGCAACATATGACTAAAACATTTCAAAATGTCGCGTTTGTGTAAAGAAAAATCCACGAGTGAAACACAACTGTGCTGAACTTTATCTGCGAGCAGATAAACTCGTGGACTGTCCTTGTTGAGTAGTTGTGTATCACACACGTTTATTTATCTTCGTGTGTGACTGAACTAGCCTCAGCATATTTTAGTCTGAAAAAGATTCAGCAAAGTGAGGTGTCGCTCTTCTGGTTCGCTGGTGTAATCGGATTAAGCCATAAACCACCAAAAGGCAGAAAATGCTCCTTTAATCACCTAGAAATTGTAGTAGTACAGCTATCCTTCTCCATAACCACTCATTACCAAGAAATTCGTTGTCATGGAGCTTTTGACATAGTCACTACCAGACAGCCTCAATTTTGTTTCGCAGATAAGATCAGTCAGATCAATTGCATGCTGTGCCGTTTGAATATTCTCGATTGGATCAGGCGTAATGGTATGCTGATGTCATCCTATCTCCTGATATAAAGGGCAGGACCTTTGCCTGACAGGTTTTCCGTCTGTGAAACCTTCATCTATGCAAGGGTATCATGGTCAACATTACCGTGTACAGCTATTTGCTGTCGTAAGCAATTTTATCATGAAATGCCATTTTTTACACACGGGCAGAAAACCTGCATGCACCGCTGAAAAAAGCGTTCATATCCTTTTTTTTCTAAAAAACACGAAACAGAAACAAGGAAAGTAGGAAAAATACAGAATTTTTAGGTAAAGCTGAAAATGTGTTTGACGACCACCCATGTACGTCCACCATAATTTCAAGGTTTGGAAACAGGAATTCTTTTCGAGCCATTTTATGATTGCACGCGCTTTGAATACAGTGGAGATTTTTTAATTCTGGAAAGGAATATCAGAGCTAGCGATAATTTTTTTGCTGACTTAGAAAGAATCTATTCTTTCTGTTCTGCCTCAACCCCCAGATGGGTCATCCTTGTAAAGAACGCACCAACTTCATTGAAACGAGTGTTGGTGAGCGACGGAACGAATGTTAAGCAGCTGCAAAGGCAATGAATTCTTTCATGGTTTGTTACGTTCATGTTACAGTAGTTGATTTGTTGTTGGCCTTTTAATCTAATTTGTTATTTTGGAAACAGCTAAACTTAGTGTAGCTTTGCTGTGGTTGTTGGAATACTCCACTGATATGATGATATCATCATTAGGGCAAGTTTTTGCAACTTTTGCAACTTTTTTTTACAGCTTCCAACAGCTTCCTAAATGCTCAAGATATATATAATTCAATGTTTTGAGCTGTTTCCAGGAATTTTATATTGCAACTTTTTGCAACTTTTTCGATTTTTGCATGCAACTTTTCGCAACTTTTTCGATTTTTGCATGCAAAATAGGTTGTTTCAAGTCTTTCACAGTCAAATGTGCGCATAAATGCAACTTTCGCTGAAAATAAATGCAACTTTCTCGCTTTGTTACTGCAACAAAAACTTGCCCTAATCATCATGTTATGATATCATCATGTTGTACGATATTATACGGGTGGATTTTTCTGTGAGAGCGGGGGGCTTCAGGTTGTACTCCATGCCACTGGTTCAACCACAAAGAAAAATCCTGAGACAGAAAGTCAAATTACACTTTTTGCAATTAAAAGCAGGTTGGTAAAAATTCATATTGCCTAACACAGCTTCTTTTTCGCAGCAAAGAAGAGCAGGAGACGACTACACCTTCAGCAACACTGTGGTGTGGAACAGTGACGCTCATTCGCAACAAAACCTCATCGACAGAAAACTAGTTTTACTTGATTTTAAATGCATTTATGAGGACACTTACACTGTGTCCGGCCCGCCAATCTTACCAGCCTCCAAGTAAGATTATGTTTGACAGTTGCTTGCTCTCTGGTAAGGGTGGATTACTTTCTTAATATTGCGCAAAGCTGTTAGAAGAAAGTTGCATATGTGCTCGACAGGTTTTGTAAAAGAAAATCAAACATACAGAAGCAAAAGCGTACAATAAATATGTTTTAGCGCAACTGAGGAACAGTCACAGACATAGTTTACGGAAAGTTCGTAAACTATCACGGACGAAACGTCTGAATCCGCCGGTAATCGTTTTTTATTGACAGGCCTTGACGTTAGATGGAATTAAGATGCGTGTATAGCGGCTGGTTTATCCGGTTTGCTTCGTTATTAATGACTGGGAAGGCCATAGCCTGGAGCTACGCATCTCGATGATTTATTGCAAGTGGTTTTACAAATATGTCATTGTTTCAACAAAGCATCGGCCAACCGAGCCGCGATGAAATCCATTGCATGAACATGGTTTTAAAATAGTCGTAATCCTTGCAATTGAAATAAGAAATGTCACGAAACGTACTTGTGAAGCACCCTTCGCGAAAAAAGTATAAAAATATGTCCTATATTTTCTATGTCCTTGAGAAGTTTGAATACACATGGCATGAATTATTTGACACGTCGTGTGATACGAAAATAGCTTCCAGTGGAATCGTCCCTCTGCAGCATTTGCAACCCGCTAAAGAGTGTCTGCGTTTCACTGTTTGCTATATAAATATAAATTGCTGCAATCGATTGTCAAACCACAATTTTTTTATTGTCAGCGTTCTGACGTTTGTTACGGAAACGGGGAGATTTGAAGTTCGTATGAAGATATTTGATGACGGGAGTTACTCGGCAGAAAGTGAATACACTCATGCACCAACAATTGCGATAGGGACTGATGTTTACGTTCAGGTATAAGTTAGTTTACTTCTTAAAGTATTTAACCAGCTGCAACACATTGTCAGCAAACGCTGGCAAAGATGGCTGAAACGTATGCGTTTCCTCATCAGACCATAACCAAAAGAGCGAAATTTAATATATTTTGAGAAAAGTCTTCTTTGTCCTCTTTGGAATGGGTTATTTGTGACAAGCACTTGTATGAAAATGTTTTGATTAATAGCCTGCTGTGGAAGCTTTCAACTTCCACATTTGGTTTTTGTTTAAGATTGCTGTGCAGGATTTCTTGACCTCATGGTGATCAATTTTGGTGACTCTGAGAAGCCCTGGAGCGCAGTGCACGTCACTTTCTGCAACTTATCCTGGATGTCACATCATAATTCAGCGAAAAGTGGATATTAGTCTTCCAAGATTTGACCGCTGGAAATGGTTAGATAGAAAAAGGTTCAGAAAAATTTTGCGCAGCAAAACGAGTTCTTTCTTCTTGAGTAAAACTTTTCCCTGGAGCATGGGTTATTAGGCGAAGAGAATGCAGGTAAATACCATAGCAATCAGTAGCTTCAACCATTCGACTGGGAAAAGATCATTTGCTGGAAGTGTGGCTTGATGAAGTTGAAATAACCATATCCATGTCTTTCGAGCTCATTGTTACAAACAACAACAATCTACACAGGCCTGTTCATTTGAGATTAATCATTAACCGCCTTGATGGATACCCATTTTTTTGAAAACATGATGCTCCCAATAGACTCTTTCGACCGCAAGTATATACATGGCACAGTAGTTTTGAGAACACGTTATTCGAAAATACTCTCCTGATTACTGTGTATTTGAGACATTTAGCACGAATATTTTCACTGGAAATCACCAGTCATTTTGTTTAGTTTAAAAATACATTTGATTAAATATTCTATTTTAGGCAGTTTACCGATTAGGTTTGTCCACTTTCACGTATTTACGAGTTTAGGTGGCTTGGTTTCATTAAGTAGTAAGATACGTCAAGAAACCAGCAATTCAGAAAGGATCGGGCAGTTCAAAGCCACCAAACGTTTGGGTAAACCGGGACGGTTTTCAAGTTGTTTATCTAGGTCGTTGCGATAAGTGGAAGCTGAGCATTTGTGGGTAAAAAACATGCCAAAAACCCACAACTTTGGGTTTGAGATAAGTCAGCCCAAAGTTTTCCCTTGAAATGTAATAGGTTTTTGATTTTGCAATCCTGTGCCTGTTTCTTTTGGTATAAGGCTAGTCCTCGGGACACTTTCTCTGAAATATCATATACCGTTACGAACTTTCAAGCTAGAATCTCATAAAGCTAAAAGTTCACTGAAGATCTTAGGTCTACGTCAAAACTTCTCTCGGGTAAACAAACTGTAGGAATTGATCAAAGTAATTGTTCAAATTAATATCCCAGACAAACGTTTCAAAAATAACTTATTCAAGAACATGGGTGTCGGAAGGATTTTTTCCAGGGGAGCCACGAGGGGATTTTTCCAAAATTTTTCTATGGGGGCCAAAGTTGGTGAAATTTGTTTTTTCCCACTCGAAACTACTGAAACAACCTTTTTGCTGAAATTTTCAAACTCCTTGATCCCTTTCCGACGTCCATGCTCAATAATTTACTCAAACAACCTCCGAAATGTGTACCGGTGGCTAAATTGCAACATTTTATCGTGATCTTTCAGGAGTCTGGTGTTTGTGTGGGGCATAATGGCTCCACTCTGAGGCCCTGTCGTTTTGGCGGAATTGAACTGTGTTTAGTTGTTTGCAACAGTTGTGTGCTTTGTGCATGAGTGACGCTGACTGGACCAGAATGCAAATAATTAAATTTGGATCACATTGGAATATTTTTTTGCAAATGCTCCTTAGCTTACTGTCACGGATACAAAATAAGATCATGAGTCCTTGACCAGAGGGCAGCCGTAAAAAAGTTTAAATCATATTGTTATTGTAAAACACACCAGGCATGTTCCAGTTAGCTAGAATTGCTGCTTTTGCGTAGAAACGCAATTTGCAAGGAGAAAGATAAAAAAATATTTAATTGGACTGGGCTTCAGCGAATGGAATGGAACAATCGGTTAATGAATAAGCAAGATTTCAAATAAGTTTTCTAGACCAGTAATTCTCAACGTGGTCCAGGTGGACCACAGGTGGTCCACCTGGAATTTCTAGTGGTCCACAGAGTGTTCCATAAATCCTTGATAAAACGCTTCTGAAAATTGTAACCTTTACCATTTTTAGGTTTTTGTGTTTAACCTGTTGTTCATGAGATGTCACCATTGCAAAGAGGTCCATCGGATAATTTTTTTAAAAAGATGGTCCGTGGACCAAAAAAGGTTGAGAACCACTGGTCTGGTCTTATAAACCAACAAGTTTTTAACAATTTCTTCTGAAATGAACGTCATCTCAAATAAGTTAGCCTGAATTAATGATGATGCAGAAAACCTTTCAACCCATTTTTCAAGATCAGCAAAGTCAAGTCAAATTCATTTGTGTTGCAAGTAAGCAACAAATAACGCATTTCAATCGACAAAGCTTAAAACAAAAAGCACAGGTTGAGCGAAAGACGGTCAGAGCAGTCACTTAATTAAGCCCAGCCTATAATTAATGACAGTCAAATTTCAATAGCACAGGTGGGGCACAAAACATGAGTTCAAAACAAAAGGTGAAAAAAAAATGCGCTCAAGTTAAGGTAAGCGATTCAAAAACATTTTGCAAACCACATTAGGCGCGTCACCAGGGAGGAGTGTTGGGATGTTTGGGGCATTTGCCCCCCTCGAAAATTTCAAAACATTGCATAGCAAGACATTTGCAGAAACTTCTAAAGAATCAAGATGAAATTTTATATTCTAATCATTTTTAAGAAAAGTCTTATTTGCATTTTTCTTTGTCCTTCTGGTTAATTGCCTTCTTACCAGATTTATGTTGAGGCAGGCCATCTGATCGAAAAATTTGTACATGATTGGTATTTAAATACAAATATGCTGGAATTGTCAAAACTTGGGCGATAGTTTAAAATGTTCGTATTCCTAAGGCATTTTTTATCCTACTGTGCGTGTACCACCTTTTTCTGCGACAGGCATCAATTTGGCCTTATGAAACTTCATACCATTAGGGCACTGTTGAACCGTGCAAACTGCTGAAACTTCCAAAGTGATGAGAGAAATCTTAACATGTTGGTTGTTATTTAAAAAGTTTGTGGCCACATCAAACAGCTTGTTCTTCTACATCATTTTGATTATTTTTGTTCGGGGCAAAACGGATCAGTGTGTTTGTGCTTGTAACCAACCGGTAGGGAAGATGTTAAGAGTATATCTTTATTTATAAAATAAATGTGAATTTTTTATATTTTTCCCACAAGTAAAGATACATTTTTCTTCCTTGATAAATGTAATCTGACAGTATGTCAAGCATAAAGTAGAAATAAATCAAAATATTTGTATACACAATATGCAGCAGTATTTTTTGTCACCTTTCACTAGAAAACATATTTTGCAAACCTTTGAATGCTTTGAAATGTTTATGCTCTGTGCAGTAGCGTAATAAGAGCTTTGAGCCAGGAGGTTAAAACTTAGCTGAAGGGTGCCCACCGGCCAACTTAGGAGGGCCACTAGCCAACACTCAGACAAAAGTAGAGAAATAATAGTGAATCCGGCTGTGGATGTCTATACAACAACCCCTAATCACCTGAAAACACTCCAAAAAACTTCCGAAAAACGAAAAAAACAGCAACCTGCTGAAAACCAAAAGAATACTAAACACCCAAATATAAACTATGTGAGGGCCCGGTTTTTACATTTAGCTTGCCAGCGGAGCGATTTGCACCCCTGCCCCCATCAGCAGGGACGGATTTAGGGGGCGCGAGGCCCTAGGCCATCTTAGTTTTGGGGGTCCCAAGCATATGTGACCTATTTGGCCGTTTGTCTGAAAAGCGTGAAAGTATGCCCCTCTTATGTGTAGTGCCCACCTCAAAAATCTATCTTTTGTTCTGGCGACTTTGGTTCTGCATTAGATGTTCAATAGAAATTAAAGCCTTTCCTATTCTTCTAAAGGACAAATTTCACTGCGATCTTTTCTTGGGATTCATAGCACTTTCGCGTAGTTCAGAAGTTCTCTTCGTTAAATTTCCGTGATTTCTAGCGTTTTTTGTAGGTTTGTTTTTTGGATGTATACATGTTCATGCGGGACCTGTTCATGTCGCTGTCGGAAATATCGTCTAGCTGTCGATCTGACTACCTGTACGTAAACTCCTTTTTTATAGTAATAGTAGTCACATATTTAATGAAACAAACAAGCACAATCCATTCAGTCGACACAGAGTTCATTTATGCCGCTTTGAAGTTGTCATTTTCCAAGCAGTACAAAATATAGTGTTTTAATCCTTTATGCCAGGGCTTCTCAAACTTTTTTGTTCTGTGACCCCATTTAAAAAAAAGGTGTTTCTATGCGGCCCCGTTGATGGATAGGCTAGATCAGCTATGTTCAACCCGCAGGCCGCATGCGGTCCAGTTCAGGTGTTCGCTGTAGTAAAAGTATCCTACATACCGACAACTAGTCCTTATTTTCATAATCTTGAATTTGACATTTTTGATACAGGTGGTCCTTAGTCCCACATTATCAAGTCTGTCACCATTGCAGTTAGGATTCGAACACTTTCAGTGCATTAACTTAAGCTGAATTTAGTTTGTTAAGATAAAAGTAAGCCATTAAATGTGCGGCCCTCATTAATATGTCATTCAATTTGCGGCCCTGGTTAAGATAGTGACATAATTTTTAGCTCAGTAAGCACATAGCTGGGTTGGACATAGCTGCACTAGATTTTAATGATGCATGTCAACGTCTCATTACAAATCTCATGCACACAACTCACAAAAGTAACTACACAGTAATGAAACGACCACGTAATGGAAACAATAAGGCGAAAAATAAGTAACAAAAAACGATTCAGTTTATAAGAATGTGTCTGTAACCCTATGGTTCTGTCTTCAATGCAGTTGCAAAAACTGTCTGTAACCCTGTGATTCCGCCGGCTTCAATGCCTTGTACTACGTTCTGTATTGTCTGTTTTTATCAACCTGCGTTCTGCAGAGTGCGTGTGTTCATACTATGGACTTCGTGTCTGCTCATAAACATATTAATTAAATTAAAATTATTAGAAGTTATCAAGCACAACTAATGGGATGGATGCACTTGATAATTTTTACACAGATCAATCATTCGTAGGTTGATACAAGACAACGCAGGACGAAGGACATTCTTAACATTTTCCAAAAAGGACTTGTTTTTGGACTTGATGATTTTATCAATTTTAGGAATACCGCTTCACACAAATATCTTGTGCAGAAACCTAAGATTTTATGAATGGCTAGATCAGAAATGACTGAGCATATATTTCTGGTTCTTATCCAAAAATGACAAAGACTAAACTTTGTTTTGAAAATTCCAGATGCAAACTTTTGTCGTTTACTAACTCCGCAAACTCATCCTGAGCATGGCAGGTGTGTTCCCTCCTGAAGTTTCAATTGTGTATGGTTTGTGGATCCAACTTCTCCTGAATCAAAGTCCAAAGTGCTCCTGAAACTGTGTATGAAGATTTTAACTTTAGTTTGAAACTACTCAGTGTGCTCTCAAAGCAGTGAGCATAGCCCTTAGAGTAGACGTAGAGTCTAAAGAGAAGCATGCCTTCGTGTCGGAATGAATGCAGTAAGGTCAGTATCGGTTAGCACGTGAAAACAATCATGGTGTAACAACGCATAACTTGTCGTGCCTGGTTTTTATTATCATTTGATAGCTCAAGCAGGCATCATAATAAACAACTGACAGCACAGAAAGTACGATATTGCCCCTAAAAATAAAAATGGAGTAGAAATAGATTCACTGCAGGCCTTCTTTTAATTTTCTTGTAAATTTTAAAAAAATTGTTGTATGTGATTTGTCAAGCAAATTGGCTTCGCAACCCCAAAATTATATTTCGCGACCCCATTTGGGGCCACGGCCCATAGTTTGAGAAGCCCTGCTCTGTGCCATGGGCCGATGGTAAACAGCATGAAGACAAGTTTTGCACAGCAGCAAAGTATTGTCACAACACCCTCAGTTAACCACATGAAGTAAGCCCAATGTAGACATGTTTCTTCCTGTAAAACTCACGAGAAGCTGTTCAAGCTGATTTAACTAACATACAGAGTTTCAACAAGCAATCTGTTTGCGCGAAATTTAGTAAAAACAACCAAACGTAGGATTCAATACTGACAATATTGCCTTTCATCGGAGTTTTGCAGTGTCTGGCGGTCTTGTGTTGTTGCGAGCTTTTTGTCAGTGGAAAATTGAACATCAATTAAGTACAGTTTTTTTTCTTTTTCATTCTTTGTGTGACCAGTTTCATGCAGAAGGCCTGCATCTCTCTCACGCGCAGATGCACAACACTGTCGTGTTGTTACTGTACTGATAAGAGTCTAGAGTAGACATTTGCATTCCGCTCGTTTCAAGGTAAATTGTAAAGCTATGCCTCTGCGTAGTTTCGCAAATTTTTAGCTAATATTGAGTCGTCATAGGAAGAGTTGCGCGGGTTCCCCAAAAGCACGGGGCCCTAGGCCATGGCCTATTTGGCCTATGCGTAAATCCGTCCCTGCCCATCAGTTACGCCACTGCTACTGGCTCTATGACCTGAATGCTGCGGTCGTGTTCTCCTGAGGAAAGAAATCTTGAGCGCATTTCGCACTCATGTATCTTATTGCTTTTTGCTGCTTGTGTGATATTCTTAACAAACTTACTTAAGAGACTCTCTGCTACTTCAAAGAATCTGGTTTTTCATAGTAATCTTGCTTTAACCACCTAACCAGGTTATACTCTCGTACGCAAAAGATTCGAACCTTGTTGTAACGCTGGAGAGGTGCTTTGCGTCTCAGTCACGTGATCCAGGAGATCCAATCTCAACAACGCACGCCTTAATTGTTGAAAGGTATGCTGAAAAATAAGTGCTTGTTCGTTGACTGTGATGGGGTATGTCAGTAAAGAAATCGAATTTAAGATATTGTGTAAACTTTCTAAGAAAAATATTTTTACTTCAGACATATGTTGTGTTTTGAGTGGTTTACTGCTCAAAAAGGAATCAAAATTAATGTACAATTTTTACAACACGAGTTTTGTGCAATCCACCTGTAAAATATTTTGGTGCAAATAACTTCACAAAACTTTCCAGACGTATGAGATTCTTTGAAAAATGTGAAAATCTGTGAAGGAACGGATTCGTGCTTTGACATTTCAAAAATAAGTCTTTCTTGTCCCAAAGATTCAACAAATCAAGCGCAGAGTAAAAGCAAACACTGGAATGATAGGCTATACATTCAGCACTCGTCGTCAGTGGCAACTGGGAAGACAATGGCACCACCAGGAAACTTGGACGACTAAATTTGAACGTTCAGCAAAACCGCTTTTTGAATGGATAACGTATCGACGTTTAGCGTCAGTTTTTTTTCCTCTATCAGAAATTATCCCAAAGATTAAAAGCTTTTCGAATCAATAGCGAGAGCCCATAAAATTTGGTTCGTCCTATTTCGCAAATATGGTCAGGATGCAGGTTTGTTTATCTATGTTCTTTTTCAGAGTTTGAGCACTCCTTGCATTTTTTTGTTTCGATTAAGCAAGTTTTGTTTTGTTCCAAACTAATAGTTTTTTAGAGGTTTTTTTGAAATTTTAAAACAAACCCCCGTAACACTTTGTTGTGATGCAACGGATTTTCCTTTTACGCATCACTGCGACTATTTGGTAGTAAGCAAACATGTGGGGTGGGCGTCTGATGCCATGTTTGTTAAAATCAGGCGAATGAGTGCAGTGCTTGCGGATTTTCAAGAAATATATATTTGAGGGGAAAGACAAACAGATCAAGCAGAGTAGCGACATTTACGAAATGAAACGCGTAAAATTTGGGTACAATGGAAATAATAGTTTAAAAAACTGAGAAGAAATAGGTGGTTGCACTTTAGGAATATTCCGTTTCTCAAAAAAAGATGACCCTTTGCAGTCCTTTACTTGACCTTTAGACAAAAACAGAAATTCCGCCAAATTTTACGCGGTG
>Ga0210059_1004515_pt1 | contig 22478 bp, 8 predicted proteins | sample Ectturendosymbi2_FD_188042 | JGI IMG/M metagenome (GOLD analysis project Ga0210059, IMG submission 188042) | Ecteinascidia turbinata endosymbiont from Florida, USA - Sample 2 (SPAdes) (version 2) | ecosystem: Host-associated > Tunicates > Ascidians > Unclassified | place: Key West, Florida...
AAGAATTCTGAACGTAATATTAATGTCGTAATATAGTTGCTTAGTTCAGCTATCTAATGGCATGGTTCAGCTATTTCATACGTGCTTTAAATAAAATTCTTTATATTTACTACCTTGTGTTTGCTTTATCAGGCTTGGGGGACGAAAACGACGTGTCAAGGGTGAAAAGGAATAAAAAAGTTTGAGAAACACTGGTCTAGGCGCCCGATCAATTCTCCGCTTTATGACGCAATACACGAAAAAAGCATACTTCAAAAGAGAGCAACCCGTACATCCGCCCAAAATTCCCAAAAATCCAATTTTATAATTATTCTTGATGCACAAACTTGGAATGCAAACTGTTCGCGATAAATTAGAAACGTAATGCACAACGATTTTACAACTATCACGTCACAGGCAATAACGCCACTGACAGGGGGCAGGGGTGCGACCCGCCGCCCCCCGAAAGCTCAATGTAAAAACTGGGCCCCCACTTAACGTATTTAGTATCATTTTGGTTTTCAGTAGATTGTTGTTTTTTGCGTTTTTCGCGGAGTTTTCCGGTAATTACAGGTTTATTATATAGACATCCACATCCGAATTCACTATGATTTCTCAAGTATTTTTCTGAGTGTTGGCTAGTGGGCCCTTTTGAGGTACGTTTGTCCACCCTGACTACAACCTTTAGCTACGCCACTGGTCACAGATGTACAAACACTTATCAAACGCAATATATAGTGCGCATGGTTGATTGATGAAATAGAAGCATGTAACCGCCCAACATGATGATAAACTGGAACTAGTGTGGCGAATGACATTCACCACTTTTGCTTTCACGAGTCAAGCTGCTGGGCAAATTGAAGTGTCCTTTACGTTTATGAGCCTGAACTGAGAAGTAGCGTCTTTTCTACCTATTTATGCTCACAAGCAGGCAAAACACAATGAAAGTTTGGTGGAGCTGCAAATGATAAAAGTACTTGCACGACCGAAACATACCGCGGAACAATTTTGTGGACCAAGGAAAGGAGGCAAATGTAAATGTGAACAGTTCACAAAATTTTGCCCTGGTTTGCATGACATTTTTGGCTTCAACGGGTTTAACCTCTCATCTTTGGCGTTTGTTTCAATGAGGTAGAGCTAATTTCATTTTGACGATATGTAACCTATGTTGAATCTGCAATGGAGAAAAATGCAGGCCTTTGTCAAAATGCTGATGATTCTCGGCAGCAACCAACCAAGAACTTTGCAAAACATAAGGATCTTTCGAGAGTTGAACAACGTTACGTTGGCTGAGCTGACCGCAAAGTTAATGCGACGGATGCATGTCTGGACCTGTTCTTTACGAGTTGAATCAATACACACCTTCTTTGCAATAGCTGTAGGTTTATGCTGCAATCTTAACTGGCACTACTAACAACCAAGTTCGATCCATAAAAAGTGGGACATGGCGGAGCGTAGATGTAACGCTGGATACGTTTGATATCGGTCGATAATTTGAGGAAATTCATCGTTCGTTCGAACGAGATAGTTGTTTGCTAGCAATGAAATTATTCGCCGTTTTTGCAATACTCGGAGCGCAGAGTATCTGGCAAAAATGAACAACCTGCCCAAACACCATGGCGCGGGGCCCCCAGAGGCGCGGGACCCAATGCAGCCGTATCGGTTGCATCGGCCTCAGGCCGGTCCTGCTCGCGATTCATCTTCACCTCAAAATCATACACAAAAACAGAACAATACTTTAATTACCAGTATCCTGCTTTTCAACAATTTGTCGCTGTCATACTCGCGCCCCCCTTGCGAACCTTTCACGCCCTCAATGAGTGCGCGTCGTACAATTTAAGAACGTAGTCTAGACCCTATAGATTTGTTCAACTGACTTTTTTGCCATTACTTGAGGATCCAACGAACAAAACATAATGATTTCTTCTGCTTGTCGTGGGTTCACGAAGTTAGCCTCTGCGAGGCAGAAGAGGCTATAAATGTATTGCATGGCCTGCACCTTTTGAACAAATTCATTTTATTTAAGGATACAATTAACGATTAGAGCTCTGAAAGACTTTATTCCGTCTGCCTTGCTCCAGATTTGTTTTCTGCAAGGCTCTCAGTTAAATTGGCTTCGTTTTCTTGATTTTCTTCAGTTTCGAGATTGCGCAATCCGCATGTACTGCAATGGAGCTAATCTGTGGAGCAAAAAATCAGTGGCGCAATCACAAAACAACGAGACTTCACAAGCCATGGTATCAAAGACAAAGCGCGTCGCACGCGTTTGATGACGTCTGTTCTTCCCTGCTGTGCAAGACGTCTCCAGTTAGTGACATAAAAGCAGACAACCATAGAATCTCAGTTCTTTTACAGACAGAAGCAATGTGTTTCTCGTGTTTGAAAAACAGGAAGGCAGTATTTTCCCAAAACAATAAAACTTTCTGAAGCACTTACTTTGGTAATGCGTTTTCATCAGATTATCTCTGAACATTCCTTGTTGTTGTTATGCAAAAAACTCCAGGAGAACTTCACATATTAGTGCAACTGGATTGCTAACATTGAGAAGATTTTAGTGATGTGGTCTAACGCAAACACTTGAAATTGATTACTTTCGTGTGTAAATATAACTACGACTTAAAAAAACAATGAAAAATCACGTCTATTTGTGTCATTTTGTGCTTATGTACAGGATGGAATGTCTTCATAACTTCCAGGTAGTTGACAGTTAACTGATGAATTACAGTATTGAAATTCGTGCTTAGTGAACCTGGAGTGCAAATGATTTCATTGGTTGAACATGTGTTCTACGACGTAGACGTGTAAAATTGGGTGCTCAAATTGTAGATAACAAAATAAAGAAGTAGAAAGATATAAGCCGGTGGTGCTCAACCGCGGCAACGAGAGCCGCCTATGGCTTGCAAGGACCCTTTATGCGGCTCTCAGCAGTCTTTCAATCAAACCTCTAATATTTTCTGTAACAGACTTCGTTTTGAAACAAACGCGTCAACATGCTTCTGTAAATTTGCTTAGTGCTGCTCTTTAACGAAAGCGTAAGTCTGCATTTGGCCCCCTCAGCAAAATATTTGAGAACCAATGACATAAAAGGATTTTTAAATAAATTTCCTAAAACTTTTGTTCTTTTAAAAGCAAAATAAAAACATAAATAGCTGTAAAATATTGCCAGAAAAAACTTTGAATGCTCAATTGGTTAAAGCTGAAAGTTTGCAAAAATTAGGATTTATCTGCAGTCAACATTCGAGATCTTGATTGTCATAAAATGTTTGCCTAAAGATGGCAAAAAACTTTGCTGGGAGAGGGACAGACACTCCAGCAATATAACTAGATTGACCGTTCAGTGAGCAGGAGACACTTGCAATGTACATATCCTTCTCTACATCGCTGTACCTCGGAGCCTCAAGCCTGGCATAGTATACAGATTTCTCCGACCTCCTTTTGCGACAGCTCTCAGTATATTCACTTTTTCACAGGGATCTCTCTTTGAACTGAATGATTATCTCAACAGAATCTGGAAACCACAATAAACCAAGAAGTTTTTTATTCCTTGCAATAACAATTTAACCATTCAACCACACAAAAACTGCTCATCGATAGTAGGAAACTCCATATTTCATTGATTCTACTACAGCATCGCTTCAACCGAGAACGCAAAACAAATACTCCGAATTTCTGCATTTGACAGGGCAAAATATCTACCAGGTTTAGCTTAGTTCGTACTTGGGTTCAAACACTAACATCATTCTGATCAAGGTACCAGTGCATTCGACACATTTAAAACTGTCGATGCGTGAGATGAGCAGCCCACAGAGATTAAGAACGTGCACAGAAGACCACAAAAGCTCTCTTTGTTAAACGTTTGTCTAAGACAGTAGAGCGCAACCTATGTTGCTATCCCGGGCTGCATAAATTGTGGATTATCGCTAGCGGACCGCAAATAACAATTGATTTTATCCTAAAGGTCGACCTTCACCTCAATACGAGGGATAGAAACTTCTTACGACATGCCTACCTTAAGTAACTGCTTATCATGGAGCTTCGTTTTGACGCGATTTTGTTCTCTAAATTGGGTGACGAAAATTCTGATGCGGGCCATGTCAAATGTTCACGCGGGCCGCAGGTTCCCCGCCTCTAGTTTGAAACATGGTTCGAAATGCCGTAGTTACGCATGCTCTACCATTTGCATTTAAACGAAAGTTTTTCTTCGTTTTGAAACAAAATTTTCATCTCACTGAAAAACAAATTTAACACAAGCAGCAACAAAAACATCTTTCCTTAGTCTTCACAAAGCACGTTTTGAATTACTTGCGTTGTTCTTCAACGTTTAATATTTGACTTACTTTTGACCACAAATTACATCAGAAAAAATCAAATAAAATCTTCGTGTCTCTGGACAAAGCAAAGTAAGCGCAGAATGGTTTTTATATATGTTTTACGTAGTGAAACATTCAAACAATGAACATTTACACTTTCCCATTTAGGATTTTATTGCTTTGATATATAGTCGTGCATAACAACTATACAGCAAAGTGCATAAAAAATAGTCGTGCACTGAGTCGCAGCCAGGGTGTTTTTTATAAAATAGACAAGAAAAAAACTCATTTTGTTTAAGCACTTCTTTTCTGAAAATCCAAGCAAAATGGAGCTTCTTTTTACGTAAATTGGCGTTATTTTGAAAGATATGAGGCCGACGTTACTATTACTGGGAATTCCAAGTTTGCTTCCACCCTTTACAGCTGACGATTTGTCAATGATTACTTTATTATAGGTGCATGTTATACAGTGACATGCAAGAACATTTTAGCGGTGTTCACCACAATTTTTGTAATCGTCTTAGGACCAATTACAAATATGTTTCATTGCTATCCTTAAATGTTGCAGAGCTACCGTTTTTTCTACGCTTTACCTTTGGAAACGTTTACGTGTTTCAAATTTAACATACGCTGCTGACGTCATTCGTTTACTTCAAAGAAATTGACTTTTGTGAAAAAAAGCTTATGACTGATACATTGGATTTGTTCGGAGCTCATGGATATCTACGATTTTTGCTTTTGGAGTGTCTATTATCAGCTTCTTTTAAAAATGTAAAAAACGTTGCCGACTCAAACAGTAGTTATTCGTTATTTGCAGCCGTTGCGCCACTTTTTCAAACATACGGAAGAAATCAGTGATCTGGTTTTTCCAGCGATTTGGTTGACAGAACAATAGACTTATGTGAGCCTTGTATTTAAATAAAAATCTTAGGGCAATGCAATGGTTTTCTGTGTTTGGTTGAACGATTACATTCACAGCGTTTTCGATAACTTTTGCATTGAACCGTTGATTTGATTATTTAAATGCCTTGAAATTACACAAGATACATGAAAGGCAAAAGCAATTATGCATTCATTGCAGCGCTTCAACGCCAAGCTTTTCCATAGGACTGCGCAAAATCCCTTAGTTCATAAACAGGGTCTGTAGCTTATCAATATGAATTCAATTAAAAGAAAGGTTTCAAACAGTTACTTCAACCAAACGGTTTCATTGTTCAGCGCGGGATGGTCGAGGTGTCACTGTTTACCAGCATACAGCTTCCTACCCGCTCGTCGTCAACTGCAATTTGTCCAAACTACTCATGCATTGTTGATGCTGTCAGCAAACTTAGAGGATTCGACGCGTAAACAACTCCGGCCCGTGACAGCAGCCGATAAGATAAACCTTTCAATGGGAAAATGATCTTCTTATAATGACTTCCATGTGGAGCTTTTGCAAACGCCGGAAACGCTCCTAATCGATTCCCGTGGAAGAATGACACAGGAGTTGTCGCGCTTTTACCAGAACTGCAATGAGCTTAGCGAGAACGATGTCAGAAGCAGTGGATTCCATTCAGATGCTGTCCTGTTCGGCCAGCGGTGATCGGAGGTCCCAGACCGACAAACTAAATTCAAGCCTAAAATCTTGTGCTTGACATTAAGTTGTCCGCGGGAGTACCGTGCTGCAAGCGTATTGGTGGCGATGTAACGCTTGTAAACAGCAGGTCAATGTAAAGTACGACAGGAAGCTGATAAGCACACGTTATTACAGATGACTTCGCATTTCGAACTTCGTAGGTTTTGTTAAAGTGCCACCATGTTCTTTAACATGCAGTTAGGGATGCAGCAAGGTTCCAGTTGAATGGCCTTGCCACATAAGCGTGGAAGCATAAAAGAATCAAGTTGTCAATATTGCGGTTTTCAGTTGCAGTACATGGCAACACATTGCTCAGTTAATTGTCGCATGCTGTCTTCGAAACGCGACGAAATGCATTATTTGGAAAATGTGCGACAGGACACTAACATGCGATGAAGAGTGATGGGCTATTTGGAAAATACTAACGGTTTTGCAACCCGTAGAACTTAATTTAGCGGTGAGTCCAACTACAATGGCATTGAACCTATAGTGACGTAAAGCGGCTTACACCAGGCTGACCTGCTGTGCTATTCAACTTGTGAGAAAAGGTTGAAGAGAGGTTTGCGCTTTGCCATCTTCCAACAAAGGATCCGTTGCGGTTGAAAATAGAAAGAACATGCTTTTATATCAGTCTAATTTCCTATAAACACGTTCGTCTAAAGGTTTTGCGTTACTGTACAGTTTCAGTTTGAGAAAAGAACGTCAGGTCTAGCAATTATTTACAGAACCTACAACGATGTTGAATTCTTCAATAAAATTTAGTTATTCTCTCCTTGAGGATCTCTAATGTTATTGCCAACCCTCAAAAACTTTTTTCAATCTTCGCTTTCGACCGTGTAGTTATGTTCCGTGTAGTTATGTTCGCTTTCGACCGTGTAGTTGAGATCTTTCCACTGAAATTAATTTCGTTAGTTTCCGTTCATGAAAAACAGCTGCGTAGAGAGCGTTTTCAAACAAGATACAGTATATTCTTGTAAACCTGAAATTCGGTCAAATGGATCACCGAAAAACAATTGATTAGAAAAAAATGGACTTTCAGTTTCAAAATGGTGAATTCATTGTGGCATACGTAGGTTGCACAGTAGGGGTTATATTTGTGTTGGCCAAAATCTATTTTAACCGATTTTTGAATGGAATGCACAGTAGAAGAAAACAAAGCCTACTCTTTTCCAATTGTCTTTATCTTGCAAGAGACGTATTACGCATTGTTGACAGATTCACTGTTGCAACAATCTCAAAAATAGTCAATACCAATTTATGCTCGAAAGCTAAACAGCGTTCCCGCCGCCAGATAACCACCTGCATTGAAATGAAACGAACTCTCATCTGCCAGCTGCCGCAGAGGGTTGGCAAAAGTGTTGCTGACCAGGTTCTTTCGTAAAAAAACTTCTTGCTGCACCAACACCTCTTTTTGATTGAAAACACAATAAAAGATTATTAAGTATTTACACAAGCAGCACAATGTGACTAGGTCACAAATGAAATATTGCTTATGATTTAATTACTAACTTCATTATAAGCAACAATCTGTAAAAAGTAAACATCAAACTCGCTCAAATTCGTGCTACACTGCAATCATAACTTATATTAGTTATTTTGAAGCACAGATTTTTATTGCCACTTTAGCGGACAGCATATTTTTCCAAATGCTCCACTTCTGTTCGGGTTTTCAGTCTGCCTGCTGTGGTCATCAGCACAGAATGTTTGCTTTCGGTCGGCCTAGGCCGAGCAGCATTGGTGTTCATAAGGCTTTTACATGTTTTTCATTATTGATGCAAAGACAGCATTACACCTGCTTAAGTGCAAAAAATCTAGACTAGGATTCAAGTTTAACGTCGGAAGTTTATTCTGGAGCAGGTATTTATCATCTTTTGTCAGTAACACGCTTTACATTTAGACAGCCTTTCCTTCATCTGCTTTCAAGTTCACACACCTTCACTGGCGGTGGAGGCTGATGTACAAAGTTTCTTTTGTGGTTTATTTTCAGTTTTAATAATTTGGTTGTCTACACGGTTTGGGGCTTGTTGTTTGTGCAGCTATATGAACATAGGCTGTGGCTTTACTATTTTAAGAATATTTTCGCAAACGTTTCGAGCTATTTTGCACAGTAGTGAACCATAATATATTATTAACTCTTCAATTCTGAACATCAAATTCTCAGACATTCCAACAATAAGTCTCCACAAAGGTGATGCAGTTGAAACAATCAGCAATTGTTTCACCAGGAAATAGGTTTCACGTATGTTACGCTTCTTCAGGCCCGAAAACTGCAGGTAAACGCTTACGAGTGAAATGACGAAGGACTAAAGCAAGATTAAGGCAAAACGGGCGAACTGTATGCAGCAGTTTCAAATGCAGGTTGTGACCACAGAGCTGGAACCACACGAAAGTAGAACAAACTGACACCATGTACGGAACGACTAGTTTCAAGCAACATGGTGAATAGTCAACAACCATAGCGTGTCGCGCTGCACATAGGAAAAAACTTTTGGCGTAAACATTTCATTTCTCTTGCTTAGTCAGATTTTTAAGTTTTCTCTTGTTTACTGTAAGAACTATTGAAATATTTTTAGAAAGCTAATTTCTGGAAAGTAATTGCATTAATGGCTTTTATTTTCAGTTGCATTGATTTTTCTGCAAAAGTTTCTATTGCATTATTTCAATTTACAAATGTTTCTTAAAAACTTTAATGACTCAGGGATAGAACAAGTTTATTATTCTTTTTTCATCTTTTGATGGGTTTTCTGGTTCGAAATACAATTGCAACACTCAGCTACCGGAAACATGTTTTAACAGGTCTCAGTAATGTTTTTGCCGTTGAAAAAAAATAATTTATTTTACGGCGTAAAACCTTCAAAATTTACCGAAAAATAGTAAAAAATAACAGCTATTTCGACCCTTTAAAGGGAATTACATTTTTGGGTTCCTGGTCTTGCGGAGCGATTAAAGCGTAAATTTCCAAGTTTTAAGTGAGCAATAGTGCATTTGCACTACGCATATTTTTAGAACTAGTATTTGATTTTGCAGTGTAAGCAAATTTTCATTCTCATATTAAGCTTTTTCAAAAAGATATAGTAAAAATACACTTGCATTGCCATCTATCTAAATATTTTCTTTTCACTTAGTTACATCAATAGTACATGTATAGATGATCTACGATCATCTGAATAAGGATTGTTTTCGTTTTCCAAAATATTCATGTATGTTTATTGTTTGCATAGAGGTTTAGGATTTAATTACATATTTCAAAGCGCAACATGAGCATAAATACCACCGCCATTTCTGAGACTGTTGTTCATGCTTCTTTAAACATCAAGCAAGAAGGTAAGTAGCGTCTGGCTAAACATTTGCATAAAAAACAAGCTGATTAACTTATTTGCATAAAGCAATAGTTTGCGGCATAATCGAAGACGCAGTTCTTGAGTTCACAGCTTTTCATCCGAATATGACGAAAACAGATAAACATCATAACGTGAAAAATGCAGTAATGGATAAACATTGACCCGGAATTGAAACCAGTACCACCTCTAGTCACGGTGTATAGTGTCTAAATACTCTAAAACAGTGGTTCCCAAACTTTTTTTCCGCGGAATACTGCAAGGTTATTTTTAGTGGACAAGGAACCCCGCCAGAACTGCCACGGAAACATAAACGCCTTTTTTCACCCAAATTGCCGTTATTAAGGTTTGGTACTGTAAACAAAGTTATGCACAATAAAAGTAACCATAAAGCATAATCAGTTCAAAAATAAGCACGCCTTTAATAGCTATTACTGTAGTTGAATGCTTATGTCTGATGTGGCGTCCAATCTGGCGCAATACTTGGGCTTCGCATAGCTCGATGGAACCCTTTAGACTTGTCTGTGGAACCCCGGGCTTCGGCGAAACTCGCTTTGGGAATCGCTGCTCTAAAAGAACAGGAGACTTCACAACATGTTTTTTCTATGAATAAAGCTTGCATCTACTTCCGTTTCTACAAAACATTGCCTTTGCCCGAAATGTTAAACTGGATTTTCAAACTTCTGTTATCGTCTGCACGCACCCGAAGAAATGTATCGTCCGTGAGAAACGTTTACATGTTTTGAATAAAATTGTGAAACAAACAACCGAAAAAAGAAACTAGTAATTTTCAAAAAAAATTGTAGAACGATTTTCCGAAAAACGTCTACATTTCTTGAAAAAACGTTCCACCTAGGAAGAGCAATATCGAATTAAAACCTGGTTTTGACACATTGACGTATACCCTTTCACAATCGCCAAAGCTGCAGACTCGGAGAAAAGCATATTTCAATATATGAAAGTCAAACGCCCAACGCAAATTGAAAAACACCGTAACTTGACTGAATAGAAGTCTTGCACAGTCCTCCAATGGCACTTGATTCGATTTCCGGTGTGAAAATGCAAACAGTTGTTTGAAACCTAAAGCTTGTGTATACTTTTTATGAAATCCGGTAAAACTTCCCAGAGTACAGCATGACTAAAAAAAAAGCAGAGTTTTCCTCTGTTGGGTGTTGCTTTTGTTGGCGCTTAAAGTAAAGAAGTGGCGATTGACCTTCAAAGATTGACGACAGAAACAGTAACTGCTTAGATGTATTTTTCACTAAGAAAATTAAGTTTTTCGATCGAAAGTCTTAAGCAGAGCGATTGTTATCTTTTTACCTGATTTAAAAAATGATTAACGGCCTCTAACTAAAGAATCATAGGCTTTTGCCGCAACAAACCACAATCAGATATTACACGTGTTTGACCAAAGAGAAGTAAAAACGTTTATGTTTAGTAACATGAACACGAGTTTCCTGTTGTGCTTATTGAGACTTTTCAAATAGTTTTGATGCTTTCACGAAAGTGTTCTTGGCATAATTGAAAATTCAATTCAAAGCCTAAAAAATCGTGACATCTGTTTATTTAAAAGAATACAAACCATCTTTGTTTAAAAGTTAGAACAGTGCTTCCCAATCTTTTTTTGTCTAGAGCCCGCTTTTCTGACAAACAAATTTCTATCGCCCCCCTACCATGCCTAGCACACATATCAACACAATTTTTTCGTATTGTATATTTGGTATGTTTGAAAATGATTAAAACAAGAATTAGCGCAAAGATGCATTTCACATAAAACTTTAACTCATTTAGCAGTTGGAAGCTGTTTGAGTTCATGACGGGCTCGATTTCGTTTGAAAAGCATTAAACTTGGACAAGAAGGTGGAGATTGCTGATTTGGCTTTAATGAGGTTAACATCATTCCCCTGCAATTGCAAATTAACTTCATTGAGCTTCGTGAAGATATCTGTGGACTGTAAGAGCCAAGACACTGCATCTGTGACACCCTTTGTTGACAGCCACCTTCTGTATGCAGCAACAGGCGTACAAACCCTCTTCATCATTATCCGAGTGTACCACATTGCCTAAACTTAGCAAAACACTTCTAAACCTTTTGGTATCCTTTGATCAATCCATTAATACTCTGCCGCATTTTTAGTAAATTTTCAGTTCGGAACAGTGCAGGATTAAAATTTATCTGCAGAACTTAAAAGCATTTGAACTTAACCGTGACACTTGCACTCGTCCACTGGCTCTACCATCTCTCTCCCGCTGGATTTCCTTGGCGCTGCTCAAGTTAAAGGGCGTTTTGAAACACACTTCCGTTTTCCATACTCTTTTCGATTCCCTTTAGGTGCCTTATTCTTGTTGGAACCTAACAGTGTCTGTAAAACATATAAATTGCCTTTGTGCTTTCGAACTGAACTCGCACAAGGTTATTATCATCTTTGTGATAATTAAACCATTCCATCCAAAATTAGCTCACGCTTTTGGTTACAGGCTGATTCTAAGTGCAAGCATGCATTCTCACACATGACCAGTGGTAGTCACTGTAACAAAACGGGCATTATTAAGTAGCAGTTTACCCGTGCCAAAAAGTACAGCTGACGAAAATTCCAGTCATGATCATTTCATTATAGAGGAGGACAGTTTTACTGCGCAGCTTACCTTTGGTGATGGAAGCTGCAGTTCATCAATTTATCTCCTAGCATTTCACCTCTGCTTTGTTTCCAAAACACTAAGTTTTTGTTTACAAATTACATCCATACATGTTTGTTGGTCATACTGTTTTTTATGAATTTTGGTCACTTAAAGTTCGTAAGACAACGGAAATGTGATTATTAACTGGGTCTCCTATCGCCCCCCAACCGCCCATTTCTGCTTCACCGCCCCCTAGAGTTTCTCACCTCCCCCAAGCGGGCGGTACCGCCCACTTTGGGAACCACTGAGTTAGAACAACCAATTCGGTAATCATGTAGCAGGTTATGCAAGCGAAACCGATGGAATCGGAGATGAAAACTGTGATTACTGATTAAACAGCATCACAAAAATGTAAATTCTCGCGATCTGTTGAAGCATTTCATTGCTACGTGCATGTATAAGAGCAAACCATTTACAACTTTGTTTTCAAGTGGCTTATCAGAACAGATCTTCTGGGGAAGGAAGCTTCAAGACAAATGATCAAACAGGAAATATTCGTGGACATAATGAAATTCCCAATCCATACGAGCTTAAGGGAGACGGCTGGATCCCAGACCACATTGTGATTACAAGTCGTGAAGTATACACCCTTGTGTGCTTGATGATGACATTGGTAACAATAGTAAGCATCGTCGCCAACTCAACGGTTATTGTAACAACATGGAAATTTAAGGTGAACGGCAGTTGCCTACATGCAGATTTCATAAGTTTATTACCACAAGATAATGGATTTTAACTGAGTCTAATTTCTTTATTCGCACTGGATTTGTCGCACATGCATAAAATTCTTTTTGTTTTTACCGGAATATAAACAGCAGGGTCCGGATTGACATGCCTGGTGAAGCTTTGAAGCTTTACAGCGTTTCTCACAATTGAGGTCATTATTCGCGACTTTGTTTCAGAAAAAAATTCATCATTTTAATTTTCAAAGTGGCCCAATTTGTAAATGCAATACCTAATTGATGTGCCACAAGCAGTGGTGGGTTTAGGGTTGGGGGGCCCGAGGCAAGACTAAAAAGGGGGCCCCTCTGACGACGTCATCATATTCAGCCAACCGTGATAATCACTTTTGATCAAGCCTAAGATACGGCCACCCAAGGATACGTTCCTGACACTACGACATTACTGACATAGAAGGAGAAAATACAAAAGGGTGTTCATGATACACAACTTTGAAAACACTGAAAGTTCGGAAGATAAGGTTGGCAACACATAAAAGTTAGGCAATAGCAAGTGGGTATCGGCCCCAATTCTTCATTTTGGCTCCCCATTTCTCTGTGCATTCACCATCAATAAACTACAAAGTTTACCCTTTTGAAAGTTTCACATTTTCCCCCTTTGGTAAAATGCTTGGTAGTTGGTATCCTGAATTTGTTCACGTTCATGTCTCTATGGGAATCCATGAAATTATAAACAACAACCAACAACATTTAAAAGACTAAATTTGTTTTAAATTTCATCCTTTTAACTACAAGAACTAACCATAAAAATGCATCCAACCTGAGACTTGTTTTGGAAAGCTTTCAGGCTGGATGAGTCAAGGCTGCCCTCATTTTGCATTGACACTAGTTGTTTGAAAATGTGCCAAAGTAGGAAATAATTCATCACATACCTTATTGCAAAAATTTTACTGCAGCATGTAGCCTACACAATTGATTCAATATGTGCCAAGAAAAACGGTTCAAGTTATACTGGCTAAAAACTGGCAAGAAACTTTAACATCATCTCCCCAAGTCTACCTTAAACCAATCATTTACTAGTCAAGCTTCAAATAACCTGTGACTTCAAACATAGGCATAATCCAAACCACTTAAAATACCTGAAATATCTGTAGAAAAAATGAGTACTCGTAACACTCGAAAAATATCGTTTCTGTTTCCTGATAAGAAACATGAACACAGCCTTGCTTATTAACAGTCTTTGCAGTACAACAGAAATAATACAAATTTACTTTGTAAACTAAGAAGAAAATGTCCTTTAAAAGATGTACTGTGGTCCCTGCTGTAACAATTGCATGTTGCTTTATTTTCCGATGGAAATGTTCACTAAGGTACAACATCACACGAAATGAGAACTTTGTCTGACCTTTTCAACTCAGAGACATAAAACGACTACTTTCTGTTCAACTGTAGCATTTTCACAAAATTATCGATGTACCAAATACTGCCTTCTCTAAAAATCATCATTTGGTATCAAAAATTATCATTTGCTATAAAAAGTTATCATTTGGTAGAAGAATTTGCTCTTATTCGATAGGGTCTTTTCAGAACTTTTTGGAAGAAATTTTAACCCACAATTTTTTAGGTATAGAAGTTGGTTTGAAGTTTTTTTTATTTGCTCATTGGATATGGTGGTGCAGTCACTTTGGAAGGAAGGTACTTGCACATTACAATTGCTGTTGGGGGCCCTCTGAAAGCAAAGACTACTTACACATTAACGTTGTAGTTTGGGTCCCCTTTGAAAGCATAGTACTTGCACATTACAGTTGCTGTTGTGGGCCGCTTTGAAAGCAAGGTACGTACACATTACAGTTGCTGTTGGGGCCTCTTGGAAAGCAAGTTGCTTACACATAACAGTTGCTGTTGTGGCTCCTGTGAAAGCAAGGTGCTTATACATTACAACCCCTGTTGGAGGCCCCTTGGAAAGCAGAGTAGGCTATTTACACATTTCAGTTTCTTTTAGGGGCCCCTTCAAAGAAGTTCAAAAGCAGAGTACTTCCACATTTCAGTGGCTGTTTGGTGCCCCTTTGAAAGAAAGGTACTTACACATCAGCCTACAATTGCTGTTGGGGGGCTCTTTGAAAGCGAGGAATTTTACATTACAATTGCTGTTGGGGCCCCTGTGAAAGCAAGGTGCTTACACATTGAAGTTGCTGTTGGGGTCCCCTTTGAAATCAAGGTGCCTACACATTACAGTTGTTGTTAGGGGCCCCTTTAAAAGCATAGCACTTGTACATTACAGTTGTTTTCCATGGTCCCTTGAAATCAAGGCACTTACACATTGCAATTGCTGATGGTGACCCTTTGAAAGCAAGGTGCTTACACATTACAACTGCTGTTGGGGTCCACTGTGAACGCAAGGTGCTAACCAGAGATGAGCACGGATCAGGAATGGATCGGACTACATTTCTTTTTAAAATTGGCGGATCAGGATTGGATCGGACGGAGAATATTTTTGTTGTTTCAATGTGACTATCCTGAAAATATCGAAAATAATAGTTATGATCCGATTTCACAGGCTTGCTAAATGGTAGTGCATATTTTGCCATCAAATGCAAAAACTCTGCTGGGACTATTTTGCAATTCGAACTGTGACCACCTTTGTTCACATATATGGCTGAGTTCTAGTAGCAACGTGAACATCTTTGAGTGGTTAGTGTCTATCCCTGCTGTGTGATTGTTCGTATGTTCCGCTCTCACCATTTCCTTTGGCTTGGCTTGTAGAGATTGCACCTTTGATAGGAGTGCTTTTAATGTACTTTTTCAAAAAGTTTCAGGTTTAGGTTTAGGGTTTACGTTTACGGTGTATCTTTAAGTTTCGGTTTAGGGTTTACCTTTAGGGTTTAGATTTCAGGATTAGGTTTCGGGTATAGGTTTTAGCTTCAATGTTTAGGTTTAGGTTTTAGGTTTGGTTTTAGGTTTAAGCTTTTAGGTCATGTAACAAGGGCTTTACCCTAATCCAAGCGTATCGTCCTTGTCACTTGACTAATCCAAGCAATCGGAATCTCCTAATGGCAAAATAATTCCAGCAGTGCTTTCCCTCTGATGCCAAACAGACACTTCCTTGTTAAATTTTAGAAATGCCAAAAGGCTGTGTCCATTGTGCCTCATGAGGCAAAAGCACTGCCTTTAGCCAAATATGATTGGTTGAAGGCAAAATAGCTCTAGTAGTTCTTTTGCCTCATGTGGCAAAATATAAATACATGATTTTACATTGGCGGATCAGGTCTGGATCGGACTGATGATTTAAAAAAAATTGCGGATCAGGACTGGATCGGATTCAATTTTGTCGGATCAGGACTGGACTCAGACTGAAAAATTGTACAGTCCGCTCATCTCTGGTGCTTACACATTGCAGTTGCTGTTGAGGGTTCCTTTGAAAGCAGAGTACTGACATATTACAGTTTCTTTCAAGGGCCCCTTCAATGAAGTTTAAAAGGAGAGTATTTACACCTTTCAGTGGCTATTGGTGGCCCCTTTGAAAGCAGATTATCTTCAAATTGCAGTTGCTGTTGGGGGCCCCTTTGAAAACAAAGCACCTGCATATTACGGTTTCTGTAGGGGCCCTTTGAAGGCAGAGTACTTACTTATGATTTGCTTTATAGTACATTATATGAGTGAATAATAAGTTATTCACCAAAATAAGGAAATTGTACGCGCGCAACACCTCAAGGGGGGCCCCAAAAAAGGGGGGGGCCAAAGCAAGTGCATCGCTCGCCTCCCTTTGAACACACCACTGGCCACAAGAAGCCATTTTCAGAATACTTCACACGAGTTATTTTGATTACTTCAAACCATGTGCGATTAATTCAAGTTTGTTGCGTACATCTCATTAAGTCCTCTGTGATCTGAACGCAAATTTATAATAAAAAGTGAATGCTGTCTATGGACAGAAATCTTCTCAGCGCAGAATCAGACACTAAGATCTTACAGAGTATATATTTCGCCTACAAAGTAGGCACTATAAGCTCTTATTCGAATAGAATCAAAAAAGTGAATACCTTTTTCAAGCAAAAGAAAAATTTGCATCAGTGCCTAATGCATCATATATGTGTTACACTGACTTTCTTTGTTTTAAGTATAGAAACATGTATTTATGAAATATGTTGCTCTAAACTTCTTGATAGTTTAAAAGTCATCTGTGTTTTTTGTGCATGCATCCGAAGGTGCTACGAGAGCCAATCAACTTCATTGTCACCAACCTCGCGGTGGCCGACCTGCTGCGGGCAATTGAGTGTGGAGTGATGACGATACCATCCAATGCAACAGGTTATATTTTTCTGGGAAAGTGGTATTGTCAATTTGACGGCTATGTGGTTTCCGTTTTTGGTGAGTGAACTTAATGAACTTATTTTGTTAGGGTATGAACAAACATGTCAGGTTGGACATTTCTCCATGTGATGTGATTCCAGTGTGAACCAGTTTTTGTTGAGAAAGTCATGGATTTTAATAGTCATTTTTGCCCAAAATTGAAACAAAACGAAAAGTGATTCACCAGGGACATTCACTTTTAGTTTAAACTCACAGCCACGTTATAACTTTTTGAAAATTCTGTAAAAAGGGAAGTTTCAAGAATAACGCTGTGTTGTGTTTGTAAAACAAAGAAAGATAAACAACAAATCGTTGAAAAATCTTTTCAAATCATAGTACGCCAATAAATGAGAATCAGGTAAGAATCAAAGCAGGAAGTTCGTTAACTAGAGTTTTGTACGGGACAATTGACTGCTTCTAACTTGTATGACTGCAGAAAGTGCTTTAACTTATGAACTGCTGGCTTTAGGTAGAGTGTAACAGTCATCAACTGTGATTGTGAAGTAACAGTTGTTCAAAGAACTGGCATTGTGCAGGAATAGTTGGATTGATGTCAATTGCGGTGATGGCATTCGAACGATACCTTGCTGTTTGCAATCCATTTGACATGTCTCGCTTTACAAAAACACATGCGTATATCGGTAAGTTTTTTGGTATTATCGGACGTTTAAGTTTGCTGTTTCTTCGATAGGTAATTCAAATTTAGCTTCAAGCCTTTATGAAAAAGCTGAAAGGGCAAAAACCCAACGCGGCAGTTCTCTCTTTTATCGATTTGCCAACTACCGCGTTGCTTCTATCGTTTATAAAGTCAGGCTTCTTCCATACATTTGGTTCATAACAAAATTCCTGCACTACAGATGTGCTGGTTGCACTTTTGATTCGGCCTTTAAAGAAAAGGTATTAAAAGCTGCGAGAAGATTAAATAGACGATTTAAAATAAAACATTTGACGTCACTTTGACCTCATTCAGCCATGAAAAAAACATATGGAATTTCCAAAGTGTTATTGAATTATGTATAAACAGGTTAATCTAATTAATAATTCAAATCTAAGCAGGTTGTGGTCAGCATTGACAGGAAGTAACGCAGTTCGATAATGACAAATGAATCGTTCTGAAAGAAAACAGTAAACAAAAGCAAACGCTTGTATCAATCACGTTTCTATTTGAATAAGGACTGAAGATGCGTAGTTGGCGCGAAATCGACTTCCTGGTAAAACGCTTTGTGAGCAGATTCACCTACTTTGCCCTTGCTGTCCTTTGTCACCAGGGACAGCTCCAGGAAAGCGATTTGGGCGATCGCAACCCTAAAACCTACGAAAGTTACTTTATTCACTATAATTTTGTACAATTGTACAATTAGGAAAACAGCATTCGCGATATAAGGCCATTTCGTCGTCCTTTGTTTTGTCGTCCATTTTCGTCGTCCATTTTCGTCGTCCAGTATTGTGAGGTATACTTCATCTCTGTTACAGTAGCGAAACTGTTGTGAGACTCGACTACCAAATATTACCGAAATTCACTCCCTAACCTTACTTATTGGATAATGTTTTTTTACTTAAATATGGATACGTACAGTCAGAATCCTAGCAGAGTTGTGAAAGCACAGCATAGCAGGCAGATTCATCGAAAACCCTACTTCACTTGTATTAATGAAGTTAAAAAAAAAAGAAATGAATAACCAAATTCAATCAATAAACTCAAAAAAGTTTTTTAGATTAAATTCAGTAAAATTTCATATTTTTCCAAGCAAAGCACGTCAAAAAAAATTTTTTCTTATGTTAATTCAATCATTATCTTCAAATAAAACTGTAATTCAAAATTGAAAAAGCTTTTAATTGCCGACGTTCCTCAGAATGATTGCGCTGCCTACTTTGTGTTTCGTGGCTAAAACATTTTTCATAAATTTCAGCTTTTTCACCCCTTTATATAGGAAAAGTCCCTTTCTTTGTTCGAAGACGTTTAAGATTTGGTGCGGACTGCATGGAATACATAGATTTTAAAATTTTCAATTTCTAAAAAACTATCATTTTTTTCCAATGTCGACATAGTGCTCCTCTTTTGCTGATATTTCAAGCAATTTCTTCCAAATGTTTCTCCAAGACCTATTGTAAGTATGTTAAAATTATTCACAACATTTATTCTGTCTCAACTTTTGTATTGACGAAGAAATAAGACAAAAAGCATACCAAGAAAAAGCATTTTTGAAATACCTTTCGTGCGTAAAACAAACAAACAAAATCAAACAAACGCAAAAGACAAAAAATGACATTGGTGACGTGATATTACCAGTAGGTGTGATGTCATGTAAATTTGCAAGGAAATGACATACTGCCTCTAACTGCAGTACTCAAGAGTTGCAATGCAAAAATATGTTGAAATCATGGATTGAAATGAAAGCTTTTAATCAAAAAGGCTGAAAACCAAAGTAAACTGATTTCCAAATTTCAACACCAACATCCGAAGGTTTCCAAATTTCAACATCTACATTAGCATTTTCTGTTCAGAGAGTTTTATCTTCAATCTAACAAATTAAAGGACATTCGGAAACAAATCTAAGAAATATTTATAACGAAATGCCTTAAGACAAAAATTTTCTCACAGCTTTTCCTCTCACCCACCGGTAGTGTTTACATTGACTGAACACTTTTCAAGAAAACTTGTCTTGAAATACCAATAACCTTTTCAGCGTCGATGTCTTAATTGCTTGTGCAGGAATAGCATTGACATGGGTTTGGGGGATTGCTTGGGATACCCCTCCTTTATTTTTTCGGGATGGTTTTATTGCGGAAGGAATTGGTACGAGTTGCGCCCCTAACTGGTACGCCACAGACCACAGGTAATGTTTCACGCTTACTTATGTTTTGGGGAAATATTATTCTCCAATCACGTTTTTTGTAAGTGATATTAGCATGTACAGCACTGTAGCGTAATAATGGATTTATGCGACTAACAAAGAATTGTCATGCAACCCGCCAAATATTAAAAATACGGGGTTTTACATCATTGCAGTTTAAAAGGGAAGAGAAGCACTGTTTCAGTCAAAATGAATTGAATGTAAATCTACTTGTTCGCGTAATGTACACTTTCTCAATTAGACGTACATATTGCCTCAGTTTATATTTCAGCCATTCACATTTTCACCAGATCTTACATTTGCTCTGTGGCCGTTCCTGCGCTCCTTGCGTGGCCTGAGCTTATTGGTCAGACAAAAATTAACTAGAAGATAGTGTTTCGTAGTTGTAAATCTTTAAAACCAACATGACGTTCTTACCAAACGTCGTATATACGTTACGTTATTCAGCCAGGGAAAGAATTCGTTGTACACAGTTATTGTTTTGGTCAATGATACAATTTAAAGACACCACTTCTCCAGGATGCGAGAGTGTCTATTTCAACCTGAAAAAGATTTTGACTGCATCACCGACTGGCTGCGATTTCTGTATTTCCTGAAGGCGCATTGGTGATTCCGCTCATGTGGCAAAAAGCTAACGGTTTGAATGCTGTCAATTTAAAAACGTTCCTTGTTTTACTGCCGTTGCTTTTTTTCAGCGGAAAACTGTTCCTGATCCTTTACTTCTCTGGATGCTTTGCTATTCCATTTGTAGTTATCCTTTTCTGTTATGGAAATATCATCTGGACCTTGCGAAAGGTTGTTTGTCTTTTCAGAGGGAGGTTTTCTTTGTAATTTGGAAGATGTTATGCTGTATGGTCAATTTCAGTTTTTTGTTAATCGCATCTGTTCTCTCTGAATGACAATAAGTATGAGGATAAACATTGCAAAGCTCACTCCGTACTACTTTTGATACTTTTTCTGTTTTCTCATTTAAGGCAAAGGGTGCACTGAGTTGTAATTCAAATTGTTCCAAACTTGCAGAATGCTAGAACCAGCTCCTTGAGAGAAAGCAGAAGCCCGGTGGCTCACATCGCAAAAATGGTTGTTGCCATGATCACTGGATACCTCGTCGCTTGGTTGCCATACGCATTTTTTTCCTTGTACAACGTCGCTAACACTGAATCACCGGTGAGAAAGAAGAGCTCGAGGCATTACTGTTGCTTGTAGGAAATAAATTTGTTCGCTGAAAATGGTACTTTTCAGCACACGTTTCAATTGTTGAACAATTCATCAACTGTTATATGTTAAATCGCTCCTCTTCTTTTGTAGCATTTGTGAGTGTTCAATCTCTGCAGCGCCTCCTTTTCGGAAAATTAAACATTTTATCGCGAGAGATAACAATTACCTATTTTTATTAGAGATATGCATACATGAGCGAATGTGGTCAAACCGGCATTTTTATAAAATCTGCGCATATACTTGGGCAGATTTTATTTTCAGAAAAGCGAATGCAATATCGGCTGCTTGATCATCAATTGTTTATTGTTTAATCTTGTTTAATATTTTATGCGTTGAAACCTTCAACGAAACCTTCTCTATAGATTTCAGTGAAACCCAATTACCTTGTTTGTCAGTATTTGCCCATTTTGAAAAGCAGATTTATAAAATGTGGCGTAAAATGTGCTCTAATGGGTCCTTAGGTAAAAATATTGCAAATTAAGCAACCATTTCAATGTTCCGTATATTGCATGTGATTTACATGTGATACATTAAAATAAACTAATTTACAACCAAGTTTTTCACCTTTGCATATCAAACTTCAGCCTCCTCATGCTGAGAGCATGGGCGTCCTTAGGGGTGGGAAACGGGCATTTGCCTCCCTGGAAATTGGTACTAAAAAGTAACTATTTCTAGAAAACCTGAAATCAACAGATTAAATCCTATCAATTCAGTCAATCCCTGAAATAACAGTTTATTTTCCGGTCTGACAATCAAACTTCACAAGAGCCAGGTTCATATTTCTGCAGTATCATGCAGTGTTGAGTTTGCAGTTCACTAATTCCGCTCCTTTACCTACAAAAGTAGGTTTCTGAACTTAGTAGCGGGCTGTTCCACTATTCGCCTTTGTTGTGTAACAATGTCATGGCAACAAACCTTTAAAGGTTCACTTTAATTGCAGCAGCAAGCGTTTTGCCACATGTAACGTCTGAATGCAGACATCTTGACAGGTAAATATCCACCCCTGTTTTAAGCAGGATATAGAATATTTTCAGTCCCAGAAGTCACTATATTGCTAATTTTGCCACAAGAAAGTAAGCAAAAGTTCTCAATTGAATGCTTTTACATTAGAACATAACCTCTGAGAGAAATTTTACCAGGGGGTTAGAAGACCTATACCGGGCCCCGCTAGCGTCTGGTTTCTCGTCGAAACTTCTACAGCTTATTTGTATAGTAATCAGAATATAGATAAGAACAGCTACCATGCCAAGATTTTCAAATAAAACTTCCAGCGCTGCAGTTGAAGAAGTCAACCATCAACTTTGGATTGATTGCCGAAAAACTTAGCGTTTGCGCTTTCATCCTCCAGGACCGCAGTACCTCCCAGGCCCAGTGGCCGCTCCAGCCAGAGGCGATTTCAGTAATATTTGGTATTCACGTCTTTTGACGGGCTCACTACTGTAAAAGGAATGTAC
>Ga0210059_1004516_pt1 | contig 22472 bp, 14 predicted proteins | sample Ectturendosymbi2_FD_188042 | JGI IMG/M metagenome (GOLD analysis project Ga0210059, IMG submission 188042) | Ecteinascidia turbinata endosymbiont from Florida, USA - Sample 2 (SPAdes) (version 2) | ecosystem: Host-associated > Tunicates > Ascidians > Unclassified | place: Key West, Florida...
GTCTTTTCTACAAATTACCATAGCGTTGTTTGTTATGATACTCGTTTTTGTTTTCGTAAGCACTTTCAAAAAAGTGGTCACAAACCCCACGACAACGTTTTGCAGCCGTGACAAACCAATGTTTGGCGCTCGAAAATGTTTGCATAATTTACAGCGGGGGGGTTTTCTCATGAAAATTTTCTCCAACCAGTACTTCTGGTCCGTTTGTAAAACTTTTTAGTGTGACATCAACCAGTTGTAGATCCGATCACTATCCAATCTTTGGAAAACTGTGTTTACAAAAAGCTACTCCAAAGCTTTAGCAGCCACCTCTTTTGCATCACTGTACCTTCACACACACCCACTTCTAACCTTTATCTAGCGTTCAAAGTGTAGCTTGATTGATTTTCGTTTTTTTTCTAAAACCATTTGTGTAAGCAAAACCCACGACCGGTAAGTTTTTTCATCAACATTTGTTCCAACCAATCCTATTGTGCAAAAAGTTCAAGGTTGTTCCATTCTCACTCACGTGTCCAAGCAGAATCAATCTGTTTAACACAAACGAATAATTTTATGAAAAACAAATAAAGAAATGAACAAAAAAATCACAAAAAAATATATATATATATTTGCATATATTGGAAGATAAATTTTGCCACATACTCGGTTTTTCCGCAACTCGTTGACTCTGCCACAACGCACGTGAACGTTTGATGAAAACGCTTGTCCATATTTCTTAAACAAAACACACGCCAACGCAGATCAACGGTTTTATGCAATTCAAATTTTTTTCGTTTCACACGACCAATCCGATATTTATGAAGGTGAACTGAAGAACAAGATGAAAAGACAGCACTTTTTTTTCATAATAGATTGTGTACTGCATCGGAGATGGGCAAATGCATTGCCAGTCTTTACAAAACATAACGGGTTGTCGTGTGTTGCTTGCTGAGCAGGTCGTAATGAATACCAGGAATGATTTTCAAATGGCGTGATATCAACGGCGTACATGAGGTGAAGTTGCGCTGTTTATGATTTCTTGACTCTCGGTCGGATTTGTGAACAAGAAGTGGTGTTGCTTATAAGATGATGCGACTGTAGGATTCGAATTTACGTTTGCTACTTTACAATAAAATAAATCGTAAGTGCAACGGTCGCACCATATGTAACTTGTGAGGAAAACGATCGTCCGTCTTTCTTAGCGCATGCTGACACAGGTATAAGCATTAACTTTTTTCCGGTTCTCCAACAACATGAAGAGAACTGAACAGCTGCTATGCCCAATTTCACAACGTTGTGTTCCCTGTTTTCGAAAAAGACGACGCACAGTCTGTTGTTGACGAGTGCGTATAACTTTATCAATTCCCAGGTGTGTGACGTTGCGTTCAGTTTGTTTTATTTGAAAAGTCGAGACAGCGTCACAGCGGTGTAGTTAAGTTGTCAACAGGTGCTATTGCAAATATTTTGAGGACAGCAGTTGCACCAACATGCAATTAACGAATCAAAACTGTGAAACACGTCTTCGACAGATTTTACCGTGAAATTATTCGTTTGTGTTAAAAAAATTGATTCTGCTTGGACACGTGAGTGAGAATGGAACAACGTTGAACGTTTTGAACAATAGGATTGGTTGGAACAAATGTTGATGAAAAAACTTACCGGTCGCGGGTTTTGCTTACACAAATGATTTTAGAAAAAAAAACGAAAATCAATCAAGCTACACTTCGAACGCTTGATAAAGGTTAGAAGTGGGTTTGTGCGAAGGAACAGTGATGCAAAAGAGGTGGCTGCTAAAGCTTTGGAGTAGCTTTTTGTAAACACAGTTTTCCAAAGATTGGATAGTGATCGGATCTACAACTGGTTGATGTCACACTAAAAAGTTTTACAAACGCACCAGAAGGACTGGTTGGAGAAAATTTTTATGAGAAAACCCCCCCGCTGTAAATTACGCAAACATTTTCGAGCGCCAAACATTGGTTTGTCACGGCTGCAAAACGTTGTCGTGGGGTTTGTGACCACTTTTTTGAAAGTGTCTACGAAAACAAAAACGAGTATGATAACAAACAACGCTATGGTAATTTGTAGAAAAGACAAATATTGTCATTCGTGGTTCTAAAAAACGGTATTCATCGGTTCATGGAAAAAGGAAATTGTGTAACCGCCATAGGTTTAGTCGGAAACAAACGAGTCAAGAGGCTCGAAGTATATAACATCGGTGCGACTACGCTTACAAAGATAGCGTCTACGTAAACTAATCGCTTACGTTGTGATCCTCATAAGAAAAAGTAGTCAGTGATGCTGAGATATACAGTAAGCGACATTTCATTATCAAGGTAAACTACAAAAAAATTCTCGTGTTGACTTTAACGAAATGAAGTACGACCACACAGATTTGAAACAGCAGTTTGTCTAAGGTGATGTAACGACAGACTTGAAAGCACTTTCAAGAAACAAACGAACACCAAAGCACTTGCGTTGCGAAAAAGAAATTTGGAGGTGGCAACAAAATTTGTTTACAACGAGACCTGCGCTGGACTACGCCGTTGCTGAGGGATGACTGATTTGCTGCACTATCGCGAGTTGGTTGTGTGATGGCTGTCGGTGATGACTTCGTTTTATGCTGCGATGAAATGTTGCATTGTAGGATCGTGAAAATCTGGAAGCACGTCGACGTGTCTTTCGATGTCTTTGAATGTGAAGTATCGCCAGATTCGAGACGAAAGCGTTCTGATCAGTCGCTCGGTGATGGAAGATTCTGTTTCTTGATTTTAAACCGTTAAAAAGTGAATCTGTGTCTTCTTAAGGTAGCGTTGAAAAAGCTTGTTGTCGAACGCGAGACCACGGTCCGTGTACAAAAACAAGGTCTTCAGCCCGCCTCTGCTCAGAATTTTTGCAAAGGTTTTGAGAGTAGAATTGCTAGTTTTGTCCTTCAGCGGCTCAGACCGTTATTGAACATTTTCGGATTTGGCAAGTCAATCAAATCACCTTGCCACTGATCATCAACGCCACTGGCGACAGTGCGACGACGTTGGGAATTATGACGAACAAGGTGATGCAAAGGGTGCCGTGATGCACATTCCGTTGGTGGCCAGTGCGTTCAACTATCTCCAAACCTGTGACGATGCGTTCAGTTGTTTTTGAAAAGTCGAGACAGGATCAAAGCGGTGGAGTTAAGTTGTGAACATGTGCTATTGTGAATATTTTGAAGATAGTCTTTGCACCGACACGCAATCAACGAATCAAAACTGTGAAATACGCCTTCGACAGATTTTACAGTGAAATTATTCTTTTGTGTTAAATTGATTCTGCTTGGATATGTGAGTGAGAGTGGAACATCGTTGAACGTTTTGCACATTTGGATTGGTTGGAACAGAAGTTGATGGAAAACATACCGGTCGTAACTAACGCATCTTTTTAACAGTCGTGCGTTTTGCTTGCACAAATGTTTTTAGAAAAAAAAATCGAAAAAGAATCAGGTGTCACTTCGAGCGCATGATAAAAGATAGAAGTGTGTGTGTGTGCGACGGTAAAGTGAGTTTGTGTTAAATTGATTCTGCTTGGACATGTAAGTGAGAGTGGAACATCGCTGAACGTTTTGCACGTTTGGATTGGTTGGAACAAAAGTTTATTGAAAACTTACCAGTCGTAACTAACGCATCTTTTTAACCGTCGCGCGTTTTGCTTACCCAAATGATTTAAGGATAAACAAAAAAAATCTAGTTACACTTCAAGCTCATGATAAAGGTTAGAAGTGGGTGTGTGCGAAGGCGAAGTGATGCAAAAGAGTTGACTGCTAAACCTTCAGCGTGGCTTTCTACGGACACAGTTTTCAAAAGATTGGATAGTGGTGATGTTAAAATTCTGACCAGAGCATTGGAGAAAAAACGTTGCACAGATAAATCTTTCCACAAAACTTAACATCGCGGGTGGTTGATGTTACCGACAACTAGCAAAACAGAGCTGAACGCTCACTGTGACCGTTGCAGAACGATGCACACGTGCCCATCTTTGAACAACCGAAATGTTTTACAAACGTCCACCCACAGCGCCAAGGTCACGACAAAATGCAGTATCTCGAAACAACTGCTGATGCTGCTTTTGAGATTTTGAAAGAGAAATTGCACTACGTTTCTGATCAACTCGAGCTGAATAGCAAGCAGCATCAGGCCGTGAAAGGACGATTCGTCTCTTACCAGCAAGAGCACGTTGTTGTCGGTTTCAACTCGTCTTGTTACGATATTCACTGGAGAAAGCGCACGTGCTTGAGTACTTGTTTTTTTGGTTTTGTTAAAGCATGATGAACGGTCAGAGGGGTATGGTATGCAGAAGAGCAGAATGAGTTAGCAAGTTGTCGTCTGTGGATATGTTTTGCTGTGATAGTAGGGTTTACACTGTTATCAAATGATGTTCAAGTGAAGCGGACGTGAATATTTGCTTATCGATTTAAAACCCGGTTTGCATTTCCACCACACGGTTAGTTACAGGTAGAAGCAATGGTGTGGCCAGTTTGGATCAAAATATCGTGAATGAAGCATTTGAAGTTTGAAATGTTTCGTACTTTGCTATAAAAGCAACTCCACGAAACTTTCATGGTTCGTTTATTTTGAACAACAGCAAACTTCCCATTGATTTTTATGCCGCGAATCGCTTGTTGTTACTGACAACTCGCAAAACAGAAAAAGAAATGCCGGCTTCAACTGTTATGGGTGGTTTGTGTTTTCACGAAATGGTGTATAGTGCGTTGGTGATATGTTTCAAAAGTTTTTATCGATCCTAGACCTGTGACATTGCATTCGGTTTTTGAAAAGATGGTTCAACACAGCGAGCAGGTGTTGTAGAGGTGCAGTTAGTTGTCGACGCTCGCAGTTGTCAATGTCATCTGACGCTGAAACATTCCCAGTTTTTGAAAAATAGTTTAGAATGCGACAGCCCAATATGCTCAAACGATAGTTGCGCCCTCGGTCAGTAACGCGAACTAGGTATAGCAACTGGCGAATTTACGCTGCTGATAAGGTGATTCGATTCTAGCATTTGATTTTTGAACGATTGCTGCTTTCGAATAAATAAATCGTAAGAAAACGAAATGTTGACGATGACATGAAACAAACAGGCAAGTTTTGTGGATACTGTTTTCTGAAGAATCATACGGTCGTACACGTTTTGTTCAGAACAGGGTAAGTCGGATGATTACTTACTGTAAAGTGATTCGCGCTTTAGGTTAAAAGAGTCCTAATGAGCAATTTTTTGTCTGATTTTGTTAAAACAGGGGAACGTTCAGGGCCGTATGCTACGTAAAAGGACAGAATGGGTTAGCAGGTTGTCATCTGTGAATATGTTTTGCTTTGATACTAGCATCCACAAGGTCATCAACTGATGTTCAAACGACGCAAGTGTGAATATTTGCTTACAGGATTAAAACCCGAGGTAGCGGGCATGCCTTTTCACAACGCAATCGGTTGCAGATTGATGCAATGGTATGGTTCGTTTGTGCAACATCATCATAGGCTATGCGATTTTTGAAATAGTTCGTTAATGAGCGAAGTAACACTACACAAAGGAACAACAAAACTTACAGAAAGCAAAACATTCGGAGGAAAAGGAAATTTAAACTGCGAATGAGATATACGTATCGAACATTCGAAGTTTGCAATGGTTCCTGCTTTCGTTAAAAGAAGTCGTAAGATATGAAATGTTAACGATGACGTAAAACGGCAGACAAATTTTGTTAAAATGCTGCTCTGCAAAAAATGATACGGTTATATTAATTTTGTTACAGAGCGGGGTGAAACTTACTATCTTCAAAGTGGTTCGCGCTTTACCTAAAAGCAACCGTAATGAGTAATTCCTTGTTCGCTTTTGTTAAAACCTGCCCGTTACGTACATGTTTGTTTATAAGGTTAAAAACTGACACGTTTGGGCATGACCTTTTGCAACACAGTCTGTTACAAGTTGGGGCACAGGTGGTGTATTTGCTTAAAACGTGACACCCCGTTTCGCCACAGTTGGAGCGGTGTGGAGACCAAAGAAAGGTTGGGAGCTATCTTAAAAATATGAAATTAATATTGAAAATAACTTTGCAATGGCTGCTACTTTCGTTAAAAGAAGTCGTAAGATATGAAATGTTAACGATGACGCAAAAAGACAGACAAATTTTGTTAAAATGCTGCTCTGCAAATATGATGCGGTTATATTAATTTTGTTGCAGAGGAGGGTGAAACTGACTAACTGTAAAGTGTTTCGTGCTTTACATCAAAGCAACCGTAATGAGTAATTTCTAGTTTGATTTTGTTAAAACAGGGAAACGTTCAGGGCTGCATGCTACGTAAAAGAACTGATGAAGTTAGGGGTTTGTCAATGAGTTTTGCTTTGATACTAACATCCACATGGTCATGGAATGATGATCAAGTGAAACCATCTTGGCCGGTTGCCTGAATATTTGCTTTGGCATGCCCTGGCACGCCTTGGTTTTCCACAATCAGTGGTAGGTTAGAGCGTGAAGTGGCCAGCTTGGAAAAAACTCAAAGTAACAAGTTAACTAAAATATGAAATTAAAAATCGAAAAAATTAACGTGAAAATGAAAAAATTACCATAACGCAAAAATATGAAAAATATCAAAAATATGAAAAATATAGGTCGGGGGAAGGGAGGTTGGGAAAACCCCCTCGCTACCTGATCCCCGATCCGACTCCAAACTCCGAACAATACCCACCCTGACCCTCTCCCTTTACTACTATGTCCTTTTGCCACATGAAAGGTAATCGTGGGCTAAATTGGCCATATATCCCCTGCTTCAAAAACAAAACTTATGCAGATTTCGACAGATCTGATCGACAGAGTTCATAAAATATCAACTTTCTAGCGCTTGTGGTTTAGAAGTTATGGCCTAAAAACAAGAAATTATATAATTAATCACCTAGAGAATTGATTAATTCTTTAACTGTTTATTTTGTGCTTTTCAGGCCATAACTTGCCAAAAGGCCAAAGCTCTTCCAATCGACCTTGCGAAAGTTCTCAACACTTCACGTTCGACGGTAATTGCGTTGAACAACTTTACTCAGCACAGCCATTGCCAGGCTGTACATACATTTCGATTAATGTCCTTTTTAATAAAAGCCTTAACCACAATCATATCTAAACATATCGTTCACCCAGCGCCGGATTTAGGGGGGAGTCCAAGGGGCCTGGGCCCAGGGCCCCCCACCTAGGAGGGCCCCCAAGCATGCTCATGTGTTTAACCATATGTGCGACATGTGCGTGTCACTTAGTCCTATTTAACAAGAAAAGTGTGTTTGTAGACGCTTTTAATTATATCGGTCGGCCAAACAGCAGTATTTCACTTGAAGAATATTTGATATTGTGACGAAACAACTATTACACTTATTGGTTTCCTGAAAGTCGGCCAGGTATCTGAATCTGGTGAATGCAAGGCTAAGCTACGTAGAACACGATAGAGTAGCTCACGTCTCTACTCGTTTCTGGAAGATTTTGCGTCTGCTCTACTCAGATTTGCACAGGTCCCATATGAGCAGCATTGCTAGGTATGGCTACTATACGCCCTCTTTTTGATGTACATGTCCACTTTTTTCATGAGAAATGAAATATTCTCTAAGGATATTCGAAAACGTCCTCCTTTTTGCATTCTTATTTCGCATAATAAATGGCGTAACTAGAGCTTTGAGTCAGGGTGGAAAACGTAGTTAAAATGGGCCCACTGGCCACTGTGCAGGGCCCACTAGCCAACACTCGGAAAAAAACTTGAGAAGTGATGGTGAATCCGGATGTGGATAGCTATGCTAAAATCCCAAATCACCTGAAAATAATGGGAAAAACGCAAATAACAACAACCTACTGAAAACCAAACGAATACTTAAACTGTAATGTCACTTAAGGTGGCGGTCCAGTTTTTACATTTAGATTGCCAGGGGGGAATTCGCGCCTGTACTTCCTGTCAACTACGTCATTGGCTACTATATATTGTTTTTGCATACAGTAAGCTGTCCCTACTCTCCTGCAACAAGATACCAGATGGTGGCGTAGCTTACTTTATGGGAGGGCCTGCAAGTTGTCTAATTTCTATATGTTTTGGTTGAGTTGATTCTCGGCTGTAAAAGCGGGAATGCTTTCACTTTAATCGTTACATAACAGTGGTAAATCTTTTTTCAGTATCTCAATGACCTTGGCATTAGAGTGCGGACCTGCTGACGCCATTATGCTGCACGACTAGCTTCGCTGATGAACCGCGATACGGTGATCACTGATCAGTGTATTGTACACAGCTCAGTGTAGCACGTTCCAGTAATTATAGCGAATCCAGGGGTGCAAAAATGCGGTCGCGCACTGGCGCCACGCAATTACGTGCAGTTGCATTTGCACAGTTCGCAAAAATGAGTGAAGAGAGTGTTGTGACTTCGTGGATATTGAGTAGTAAAACTTATTTCTCGCAGCGTAGCCAGCTGGCTATCACTTTATCGCAGCTTGCCAAGGATGCTTCAATTGTACCCAGCTTCAAATCCATACTTCATGTCCATCGACAAGCCAGCTGTTGTTCTGAAACGTTTTTTTGGAAATTCTTTGACCGAATTCTGTTCACATTAAGATATTTGCAATCATTTCTGGTTGCTTTTATTGAGCAAATTCAGAATATTGAGGAGTCAAAAGCATCCGTTGTTGAGGTTGTATCGTGTTTCGCCACTGTGAAGGTAAGGATTCAGGAGAAACAATCAGATGTACATATCGAGCCAAGGTAAATCAACCCTAAGAAAATTCAGCGAAGGCAAGGATCATGACTGTGTATTTTCATGTCAGTGTATCTGTATTGTACAAGTCTTGTGTTTCACAGGTGGCTAAATGGACCACTTTATCTGCTGAATTTAAATGCTTTGAATAGATTCCTCCGTTTGCAAACAACTAATTTGGAAAAAGATGAAACATGTAGTAGTATCTGCTTGACAGAAACGTGTCCATTGATGAAGCTGAAGTAAACTGTGCGACCAATACCAACACTTGTTCGAGTTCGTGCAAAAAAAGTATCAACCAAATGCAATTTATTGTAAAATGATGGAACATGAGAGACGGGCAAAATATTTTGCAACTTGCAATACTATTAAACGCTTCAAGAACTGATAAGGATTGCACAGTTTTACTTCAACATTATGGCTCTTTATGGTAATATGGAATGATTTTTTCCTTGATGCAGCCGCAGACCAAAAAGAAAGAGAAACCTTCCTGGTTGAACCAGTTTCTGGTCTAAAGCTGGTGTGCAATTCGAAACATCTTTCCTGCAAGCAGTTTCATAAAATTGTGAAAGGTGATTCTACATTTTTAGGAAATTTAAGAAATCTGCAAAATATCCATGAGCAAAATAAGTTAAGTAAATAGGGTTTTGTTCCGTGTGTTTTGAATGAAGCATTGTCTACACTGGACGTTTTACTTCAATACTTAAAACTAATCAATAGGCCTATATGTTATTTGACTTGTTAAGTGTAGATAATACACTCAAATTAGTGACAGTCATAAATTGTCCTCCCTTTTTGCGATGAAAATATGACAGCACTATTGAGCTAAATAAACATGGACAAAAAAAGGGATCGTCCCCTTTACAAGTGTAGAGCTTATCCAAGTGGTTCTAAAAGACATTAAATACCAAAAGAGGCAAAAATGATAGAGGAAGATGTTGCAGCTAAGTCAAGAAACATCCAAGTTACTATTTTACAGTGGCAGTGAAGTCCAGTGGAGACATTTCTGTGGAACCTGTGAGAGGACAGAAAATCGAAGAACGTGTTGTGACAGACTTAGATCTACGTAACGATGACAATAGACGTGTTTAACCAGCGGTGCAACAGCAGAAGAACGTCGATAAGTATCATCAAAAAACACGATAGATGGGTTGTCTGAAGCTATCACTGGAGGCAGAGGTATCGGTCCCTGGTCATTCAATATACTGAAAAAAATGCGGGAATATTGGTTGAAAAACGAAAAGTTATTTTTCAAACATGATCTTCCACAACACAGAAAAGACAGAAACTCGTCACGTAAATGTACCACAAATCTTATTCAGCGCTAGAACCACAACGTCGAAGTCGTTGAAAGAAGCAGGTTTTGTTTTTCTCCTTCACAAAATTGTGTTCATTGTTTCAAGTGTAGACTGATGTGCGCGGATACGACTAAATGTGCTCATTTCCTTATTAGAAAAGGAATCTTCGACTGGAAGCTCGCTGAAGAGCCACGAGCAGTCAATCGAATATAAAGATGCCGCGATTATGTTTAGTCGCAGATGTAACTATGGAGAATTAATACAGAGCAAGCTAGTCAGGTCAGTCAATGCCAACAATATTGGAAATTGCCTCTGAAATGTTTGGTTTCTGTTGCCAAACTTATTGCTGAGCGAGGACTGACGTTTAGAGATGAAAACGTTGGATTGCCCAGAAACTTTTTTCAAGCAAAATTTCAAAGAAAGTAAATACGGTGCTTTTGGTCACCGGTTTCGCAACAGTCTCACGAATTGCTAATCATATCAATTATCATGCTGCATCATAAGTTTTGTTACACTTGAGTTAAGAATTGTGACGTCACATGATTACGTCATAAATACTAATGATCCGTGGAAATACCAGTGACTTCATCGGCCACCCCTTACCTAAAGATTCTCTATCCGATCCGCGCGTGGAGCCTCCCACCACGCCTGGGCCCCGATCCCCCCACCATCTAAATCCGGCGCTGCGTTCACCCTTGCTGTAGGTTTCCAGACTAAGGTTCTTGCCTCAAATTCATCGAAACGAGAGCAGCACCTTTTCTAAGCTTTTCTTGTTGAAATGAATTCTATGGCTGCAAATGTTACGTATAACGTTGAACAAAGGAGACTTTTACGAAACTCGCGCTACCCATTGGCTGGCTCTGATTCACTCTCTACCTGCAGTTCAAACCGACAACCGGAACTCAAAGTTGCCCACGCAAACACACCAACTGCACCACCCCACTTCAAGAATGTCATTTTTCGACACCACTACGTCATGAAGAAAAACAGCCGTTGTATTGGAACTGAGCAACGTTACCCCTTGCAGAATTCCTTACTTCACCCGCCAAAATGTAATGTTGATAAACCCACCTAATGACTAGGTTACAGCTTATGGCACTTATTGGAAATATCACACTGAACATTAAAAACTAGCATGGGATGTGCCAAGAAATGTTTTTTTTTATAATTTTGGCGATGGCAATTAGTGCAACACCTGAAACATTCTTGTTACCGGGACGGTTGAGGCGAACGATCCTGCCCAAGAAGCGCTACGGCGATTCACTCCGTGTCGGTGAATCAGACACACAACTTTCCAATTGAGAGGCGGACACTTTACCACTGAGCTCTCGCCGCCCCAGCGAAATGTTTGTCGCCAATGCCTAGGTGTCAGGTGATGTTATGATGTGCCGTTGGGACGCTACTGAGGAATCAACAATACGAGAAGAAGCATTAAGCTAGTCTTGACTATTTACCGTGATTTCATGCAAAGCCTTTTTTATCAGATTTTGAGAGGAGGGGCAATTAAAACCGCGAACAAACGGAGCCTTAACATTTGCTAGTCTGCCGTCGAATGTGATCTCTTACCTATGTGCAAAGGACTTTTGACAAAAATGGCGGAAATGTCTGTGTCTGGCGAGAAAGGTGTAGGAAAGGGGACACAATTGGCCCTCAAGTAAGTGTGTTAAAAAATTTCAAGACAAACACTGGAGCACATTGGATTTGACCCAGACTTTTGAGTAAACATTTCATCAATTTGCTCACTCCACAGCCACATGTCGTGTTTTTGGTCTTCTAAACATAAGAATTGAGAAGAATTAGAACTTTTGAAACTTTTAAAAATGTATTAAAAAACTAAGAGCTAGAACTTTTAAACTACTTTCAAAAATTAACTTTTATCAGCAACGTACCGCCCCCCAGAAGGTGCCGCCCGCGGCCCCCAGGCCTCCCCTTGCTACGCCACTGCTTGGGTCTTGCCGATTTGTTGCGCTTATATCTACATGGTGTGCCTGATGCGCCGACTGCCGTTTCAGTAGCTATTTTTAACGCTGTTGATGAATTTCTGAAATAAAATGCTGCAATAGATTCTAGTAAAGCAGTGTATTCGTTTTGCGTATTACTTGTTTTTTTGGAGTTTAGTCGTGCTGCAGTTTGAGACCTCGGCGTGACACGACAAAATTGCACCAGTCAGGCTACCACCTGTAGCAAGATTGTCGTTAAATAACTAAATAAATAAAGAGCCACATCATACACATGGGCACACACGAAAAAAACATTTTCTCCTCTCTCACACACATACCTTTGATTTATAGTAAATATCACACACCAACAGTGGCGTAGCGAGGCTAAATGCCACCCGGTGCCCAGCATAAAAGTGCCGCCCTTTCCACCCTTCAAATTTCCTTACAAGAATTTAAAATGAAAGAAGATCATATTTCGTGCTTATTTAAAAGTATACGGATTAATAAAACATTTGAAGATCACAATCAAACACTCACAAACTGAAAGGGGTCTTGGTTTTCCTTGCCGATTATAAGTCTTACTTTCTTTCTGCTTGTCGCCACCTTCCTCATTATTGCTTTTCCTAATTTTTGCTTTTTTTGCTTATGCGTATATGGACCCATCACCCAACATGTTTCGTCAAATATTCTTCCCTGTTGGTTTTTAGTCTCCGGTAAGCCCATCGGTTGGCTTTTTAATAGTTTACTTATTCCAGGGTATCAAACGAAAACATAAATGGATGCCTTGGCGGCATACCTACATTGCAGATGTAAACATTTAAGAATGTTATTTCGTGTAGTATCCTTGTCTTAAACGAAAAAAGTATGTATACTGCATACAGCAGGCTATAATATTAATTTCATAATATGATTTCAATGATGTAAAGGACGTTTCATTGTTCACTTCACGTTTCAGTAGTGGTTTAATTCTCTTAGAATATATAAAAACGTTAACTCTGTCGGCACTTGCGCGAGGCCCTCCATAGGTGCAGGGACCCATTTTGATAAAATAGGTCAAATAGGCTTAAAACTGGCTCTGGGTGAGAAATGCTGACTTGCAGCCTCCATCGTGACCTGCACACTTGGTCTAGCTGTTGGTCTTTTTCAGGGGTGTAGTGGGGTGGGAATTCGTGGGAACGGCGTTCCCACACCGTTTTGCACTACATTGAAACATGGTTACGATCTCACAAACGTGATAGTGACACGCAGACTCGCACTACTAGACAAGGGTCTACAGTGAAACAGGGAAATCCAGTGTGGAAATTCTTGCAGGCTACTGCTCACTTTATTAGAATTATTTGGTGCCGTCTGTTAAGACGCGCAACGACGACATTGCCTCGTTTAACCGCTCCAAGCTGTTCATCCCGTGACCAATGTTTTGATGCGTGCAACTCTTTTCGTTCAAAGAACTTCACCCCAAACGCCGCCTTAAAGCCTAATAGTAATGGACAGCTTCGATGGATAACGCTGTCACTTCTAAAGTAGCAACCGTTGTGCAATTCCCTGGCGTGCGTCGTAACGGACCAGCACTGCACTGAGTAACAGTTTTTTTCTCCTATTCCGATGTCTTGTGTCTGCTAAACAGGATGAACGACATATGCTGCGTATGTTTGGTTGCATTTTATCAGCTGTGACAAAGAAAGTTGTTTTTCTGTTTCGCAGCGCTTTGCACGATAAAATGCAGGTCGATCTAATCCAGACCTTAGCAACGATTTTCGGCTTTACCTGAAATAGACCATATTCTGCTAACCGAACAGCAGCTTTTTCTGATAAACTTGAAAACCAAAGATCCGAGCCGTGGTTATCACACCAGTGGCGTAGCAACCCAGTGGCTACTCCGGCTATAGCCAGGGGCGGCACGTTCCAGGGGGCTGCAAAATCTAGTCACCTATTGTAAGCAGAGATAAGTGAAAACAGGTGTGGAAATTATTTAGACGGATTAAAATTTAAGCTTTCTTAATTTCATCAGCTAAGTCCCACTTCCCATGAGAATCTTCCTTGGCAAATGAGGGCGACACAGCCTATATTATTAGCGCCATGGTTACAGCCATGTTATGCTCACCACCGCTTTGTCCCTACCTATATCTCAATATTATTGCTCAACAATGGCCACTATTTCAGAAATCTATTCGAAAAGCGCCTACTCTAGCAAGCTGCAACATCGTTCGTTGGTCAAGGTCCAGCCCAATGGTTCTCAAACGTTTATGAGCCGTGGCCCCCTTCTAAGTTTAACTGGCGAATACTTAAAAGACGCTTAATATATCGTGACACTTGGGTTATGCAATATCACGGCAAAGCTACCTAGTGAAGGCCTCTGCTCGTGGTCCCCAGAGAACCGCTCTGTGGCTTCAAGAGGGGGAGAGCGCCCAGTTTGAGAAACCCTGGTCCAATTGTTTTTAGTCTTATGTCGTCCAAATGAGCTAAATTTCACCCAACTAATCGCAGTGACGTTTACTACAGTCAGACCCGTCGCCAGGATTTCGCAGCAGGGGGCCAAAAACCACAAGGGGGGGACACATTTTGTAAATACAATATTGACTGTATGCAGCAACGGCCAAGAAAAAAGTCGCTTGCGACAGGTAAACTTCATTTACCTCGACCCAGAAAGTTATAGAGATATAAACGCCGAACCGGCCGAGCACCGTGATTTGCTCTATTGAAACTTGGGAAAGGGAAGAGACAAGGAATAGCATATTTTGCAAACCGCTAAAACTTTTATCTCCTTGTAGATTGTTCTCGCGTTTTACCTTTGCCCCTTCTTCTTTCATGTCGCACAAGCTACAGCATATCAGGTAGTTCGATATACAGCAGAAATAAAGCAAATAGACGATACAACGTGGCAACTGATGCGCAAAAGCAGAAAGAATGTCATCCTCTAAACCTCTCGGCCTGATGCGACAGGGATAGGACATATTTTGAGACTGAGAGTTGAATTAGTCAAAGCAAGGTCAGAGAAGTATCAAAACAGAGGTCTTTTGTAGCACCACCAGCTGGTCATAGCACGAAGAAATAGCGAAGAAGTCTTTCTACAGAAATGGTTCTACAAAACACTTATGAATGAGGATAATATTTTGAGATCTTGGTTATTATACTCAAAATTTGAGTGTGGGTTATATTGTTTTTGCTGTAAGTTGTTTCGATTGGCTGATGATCATTATTTATTTGTTGCAAAATCTTCAATAACTTTTTTGAATTTGTTTGGCTTGGGACTGGCGTAGCCTACTGCATTTCTTGTCTATTGACAAAAACGCGAAAATAATTTCTTTTTTGCAAAACGATTAGGACTACATTTGTTGTGGTCAAGTATATCAGTCAATTGTCTCAATGTAGATTAATTTTGTTGATGATTTTCTTCCTAGACACACTTTCTATTTGCATTTCCCCTTCGTTAATTTCTTCTTTTTTGTTTGCGTTTCGGTTTCCTGTTATTCATTTTGAAAATTTTTGTTTGGCTGTTAATCGTCTTGGGAGTTGAGTAATTGTGACTTCGGTCATACCAACTCCTGCCCACTACAAATCCTGTGTTTGATCGAAAATACTAATTGTTGAGTAAATGCTACAAAACCGTTGGTTTTTACATTCATGTTTCTTAATTCGTTGTTGCCTCATAATCTTCCTTTTGGTTAGGAAAGAGTCCAGCTTAAGGTTTTCTGTATATAGTAGTTATTACTTGTTCGAATGCTCTGCTGATACCACGATGTTGTAGCTGTTATAACCAGCGGCAGCTGTGTGTTGGGCTCCGCGACATGGTGTTCGTGGAAGTTAAAGCAGTCGACAATTTACGCTAAATTTGGCGAAAGTTTTTGCAAAAAGGTCTTCAAAAATCAAACGATCATACCATGGTTGACTGAACACGATGACGTCATAAATATAACATCACTTCCCGCACCAGGGGGCGGAATTTTCTGCTAGGGCCAGGGGCGGCAGACTGTGCTCCTACGCCACTGGATCACACCACTTGGTACGTAAACCTATTTTTTGTTCCTGGCTAAGTGTCGCACAGTAAAGCTTAGTACAAGCTCGCTGTTGTGTCTTCGAGTTCGTGTTTATTCATTGAAATAGTCGCAGCCAGGTGCCTCTTGTTAACTGTTGAATTACGTTGCGCGCTCACTTGGTTGTGATTCTCGCACGTCTGTTTAATTACGACAGCCGTTCGCTTCGTAGTCCAGCGCAGTTAGTGGCACTGCAGTCACGCGCTAACGCGTGATTGATTTACTGGTCGTGTTTGTTAATTGTTTGTCTTGGTAGTTTAGCTGCGCGCTTAACTGTTTCTGGTGTATTTTCAGAAGCCGTGTTGACCATCAATTGCCGCTGAAGTTTGCTGTTGTTGGATTTAATAACAAGAAATTGTGCTGATTGCTTTCCGTTTGCAATTGCTGTACAGATCAGTTGATGCACGAATTCGTAAGGGTCAGGTTCTAGGCGAAAGGTGGTCAGGGCGCGTTTCTCAAAGTTCTGCGGACTAGGTCCCCTACGGCTCGCGAATAAAGGCAAGCTGCCGCAGAACAGTCTTCCTTTCATTTGGTGTAGGAGCGCCGTTCCCACATCTCTGTTTTAGCACTACACACCTGGGCTTCTTCCAATTACACGTGCATGGTGTAATTCCTTGCCGTCGTTCGTTACCAACAGAACCGTTGCCGGAAGGTCTTAAATAGGGAGGCTTTACGTTTGTGCAGGGAGTCTTGACAAAAAATCCACTGATTTATAGTGTTTCATTGTTCAATTTGGGAGGCTTGAAAATTTGTTTGGTGAGGTCGAAGCCCACCAAAGCCACCTATGGCGACGGAAACTGGTGACCAAGAGACATCTATTTCAAAAACTGTATTACCAAACCATGCCAAATTCATCAAAATGAGAGTGATTCACTCTACTTGCAGTTCAAACTTACAACCTGAGCTCTACGTTAGCCACACAGTCACATCACTGTGCTACCTGCTTCAAGAACGTCATTTTCCGATTTCATTACGTCAAGCGGAAAAACAGCAGTTGCATTGAAACTGAGCAATGTTACCTTTGCAAAGTTCTTTACTTCAACTGCCAAAACTTAATGTTGATAACCCCACCTAATCGCCAGGTTACAACTTATGGAACTTATTGAAAATTTCTCGCTGAACATTAAAAAATAGTATGAGATGTGCTAAGCAACGTTTTTTTATTTTGGTGACGACAAGCAGCAGTCACCCAACGCCGGAAATTTGTTTCTTGCCGGGACGGTTGAGGTGAACACTTCCCAAGAGCGCTGCGACGATTCACTCAATGACCGTGGATCGAACACCCAACCCTCCCATTCAGAGGCGAACTAGCCATCTCCGTCCCAACGAAATGTTCGTCGCCAATGCCTAGGTGTCAGGTGATGTTATGATGTGCCGTTGGGGCGTTACTAAGGAACCAACAAGAGGAGAAAAAGGATTAAGCTATCCTTGACTATTTGTGGTGATTTCATGCAGGGCCTTTTTCAACAGATATTCAGAGAAGGGGCAATGTAAACCTCAAAATATCAGTACCGGATCAGTAACATTTATAAATCTGCGGTCGAATGTCATCTCTTTCCTTTGTTCTAAGGACTTTTGACTGGGATGGGGAAACGGCTTTGTCTGGAGAGGAAGGTGTAAGGACCGCAATTACTCCCCAAGTAAGTGTGTCAAAAACACCCTGATTTCAGGACAAACACTGGGGTACTTTAGCACATTCGATTTGGCCCAGATTTTTTAAGCAAACATTTCATCGATTTGCTCACTCCACAGCCAGATGTGTTTTTTTAGGCTAGCCTACCAGTCTAGAGCTTCTAAACACAAAAACTGAAAACAGTTGGACCGTTTGAAACTTTATTTAATCGTGTCGCGCTTCGTTTCTTTTGGAAAACTTCCTTCACCAGAGTGCGGCATCGGTATGGTGGTTCAACGTCTGCAAAGAACAGCTGTTCCGCGATCTTCGCTTATTGTTCTTAGCATTTCGACACATTGCTGTGTACCTCACACCTTTGTTTTCCCTGTTGCACGCTGCTGGCGCCCTGCACAGCTCCATACAAGGTGGCCGGCAGTAGATGTCCGTGGTGTTCTCTTAACTCAGCGACGAACTCGTCAAGTGGTGTCACCGTTGGATTCCGGTCAGTCGGTGACCCCTCCCCACAAAATAAAGTAGGAGAGTCGTGGCCAATATGAGATTGCATCGGGGTCGCTTGCGAATAGTCGTCGTTGCCGTCAGGGCTCATAGGCTGTAGTTGTGTGTGGACGCGCCTTTTGGCGTTGTTTTCTCATGACGAGGTACATGCTTGCTACGCTTGCGGCGATCAAAAGAAATGCTCCGATTCCTATCCATTCTCATGACAGAGTGCCGGGTCGGCACGCTGGGAACAGATTGCTTGTGGCAACTTGAGTTGTCATGGTCTATTTTCAATATAGTGTTTCTCTGTGCGGTTCAGTACCACTATTTGCAATCCTTGCTTGTAGTGATATGTCTGATTCAAGCGTTCGAGCACTTGTGGGTACTATGGACATGGCGGGCACGTGCAATGCGAGTGGTCCTGTGCGGGCACTGCGCTGTAGTCAGGGCATCGGCAGGAGCAACGCGTCTCATGACCGCCGCACTGCCTACGTGCTATTGACGTGTATTATCGCTTTCGCTTTTTCTCGCGAGGTTGCTAATCTCAGCAAATACGTTTCAAAAAACTTAGTTTTTATTATGCCAACAGCATGACTTATTTATACAGGTGTGCAAAAGTAACGGTTTCTTAAAAAACAGGATTGTCCATGGGACATATTTGTCCCCCCCATCGCATGCAGTGGCGATTCTAATGGGGGGCCTGGGGGGGCCATAACCCCCCAAATTTTTCTTTGCCCCCCTTTTTCCCCCCAGCTTTTTTCCTTAATTTACCGTTTAAGTTCATTTGGCTGACATATAGGCTACCTTAGAGAACTACAGTAGATAACTTTCGGCCAGCAATATTTTAAACGATTATCTAGATCAGGACTTCTCAAACTTTTTTGTTCTGCGACCCATTTTGAAAATGTTTTTTCTATGCGACCCCATTAACGGTTAGCCTTGAGCCCGAGATATTAATGATACATGTAAACTTCCCGTTAAAAATTTCAAACGGCATTTTTGTCTGTAGTGAAATTATAAAAATACACACAATCCACGAATGTAACTATACGGTAATAAAACTATCACGTAATGGAAACAGTACGGCGAAAAAAATTAACAAACAACAATTCAGTTCGTGGAAGTTATCAAACACATCTCACGGGATGGAAGCACTTGATGATTTACACGCAGATCATCCATTCCTAGACTGATACAAGACAACGCAGGACGAAGGACATTCTCAACATTTTTCAAAAAGGATCGGTTTTTGTACTTGATAACTTTCAGTTGAGAATGGAATGCCGCTTCACACAAATATGTTGTGCAAAAGTTAAAAAAGTTATGAGTGGCTAGATCAGAAATGACTGGGCATTAATTTCTTGTTCTTAGGAAAAAATGACGTAAACTCTCTTTTGAAAACTCCAGTTGCAAATTTTTGTCGTTTATAACCCCTCAAATTCATCCTGGGCATGGCAAGCGTGTGACCTCCTGAAATTTCAGTTGTGTATTATAGGCGTAACCAGGGTGGAGGTAAAAGGGCCATATCTTAGCTTGTTGTTTTGTGTGGTGACCCAAACCAAAACTAGTGCTCGCTTGAAGTCCATATATTTGACACTGATCGCATAGCAATTTATGCCTGTCCCAACCCACGGGATTCCCATTGTAATATTAATATGGAATACAATTCAATTAAAATTACTAAATTTATGAAAGTTTAGGTTTGGTATCTACTAAATAGGACTGTTGAAAGTTGCATCATGAAATACACAGAAAAAAGGATCATGGCATCAATCTCACACAGATTGGCGTCGTAAACATTCTGAGATAGAGCCTAAAAATTGAATGTTGCTAAAACCTGAAAAAGTGCAAAGGTGGGATGATTTTCGTCGAAGTTTTAGAGGAGACTACAGTACTTGTCTGTTTTGAAAAATTAGAAAGTAAATTTAAAAATATTGCGAAATTGCTAATCACTTTACAGTATCTACTGTAAAGCGACATACTGTAAAGTGACATACCCTTTTGTGTTAAAAGGAAAAGGATATTTTTAATACGGAATCTCCAAAACTTGCTCAAATTATGGTTTGCACTCTTTTAACTGGTGCTCTTTTAAGCGGGTTTCACTGTAACAATTTTACACGTGTACACGTGTGAAACAGAATATATATTGATAGGCAGATATAGCACTGGACATTTTTTAGTTTAACAGTCGATTTTGGGCTATCTACTTAAGAATATGTTATTTTTCTGTAAGTAAACTAAAACCATGAATCAAGGGCCGGGTAATTCAAACCAAAAACATTGAGTGGCAGTCAAAAGAGGTCTATTTAAAACTGAACAAATAAAGCTGAAGCCGAGAAAGAAGCTTGTGCGTTGGACAAGTATTTTAACAGAGGTACCTCGGGATATGAAGAAAAAGCTTTAGAAGAGCCACACCAGTGAAAATTGCGACAAAGTAAGCAGCCAGACTGATGGTGTGATGCCAGATAGCCAAAGGGGAAGTTTATGTACTAAAAGAGAAGTAGGTCGTTTCGAAAGTGTTGAGTCTGACAAAGAAGGAAGTTCGTCGGCTGGTACATCTGATGAGTCGTACGAGCACGAAAATTCAAAATTAGCCGCAACCATTGGATAGACAAACAATCCTGCTACATGGTCAGGTGTCATGGATTGGAACATTAGGGGCAATTTAATCCAAATAGGACCAGCCATAATCACAGCATGATCTTCGCCAGAAGCGAGAGTGACCAAAAGGTTTTAGTTTCACTGCAAGTTTACTGCGAAATGGTGAAACGGTACGTCATCCATGTCTCGGAGTCACCCATTCGGGCCAAGTTTTATTCACATTATTGACTTCCATCATTATGACGTGATGCCCTCCAAAACATTTCTGCACACACAACTCAGTCAGGCCCCGCAAAAGTACTTCCAATCGGGCCCTGCACTTGCTAAAGCAGGCCCTGTCCACGTTTGTATATTGACAATAAAACTGTGTCATGAGTTTGCATTCAATTTATCTAGAAAATCTCGCGAAATCAATTATCTAACAATTAGTGGTTATTATCCGGTTTATCGGTTAGCTATTATTGATATCAGAACTAAACCTATTGTCGCCGATGATGGGAGTTACACCACTGTCAAGGAACTGAAAGGTCTCGATATCGTACGAAGAGAGTAGTGCGATTTGGCGAAGGTGACTGGCAAGTAAGACGTTAACAAAATCTTGACTTTAAACGGGGGGCATATGCACGTGCGTTCTCCTTCATGAAAGCGCTCTTTTTCCCTTGGCTGTTCGTGTTTTTCGCAGAATAGGAGAGATAGTTATTGTTTTGCATTACCATTCGCGAAAACCGATCCTATTTCAACAGCTCGCTGTGCACGCTCAGTTACGTCCCTCCCCACTTGGGTGGCTCAAAAATATAGTTTGTAGCGTTCAAAGTCTCTTCCGCGTGATCCTTGAAGGAAAAGTCCCCCCTAATTTCACTCTCGCAGTGCGTGCGTGTTGCTGCGTAGAACAATGGTTGCCATGCACACGCCGTGTGTCGCGCACTCCCGTAAAATTATTTTCAAAGCGAAATGATATTTTCTTTGTTCAGTCGAACCGCGTAGCACCAGACACGGTACGAACCTAAGACGAAATTGCTTCATGCCGTATTTGGATTCCAAAAAACAGTACTTCATCACAATGTGTTTTTCAAGGGGACCATTATTTACCATATATGGCAATGTTGCTAAATTTGGCTTCAAACGAAAAAATATGGATATTTACTGAAGTTCGGATAAAGTGAAAAATAAAATCAACGGAAAATAAAATTAGCATAACGCAACCAACAGCAGGTGCTTTGAGTTGTTGTTTAAAACAGGCAACAACGTCTGTTGTTCTTCATTCAGGTAAACTCGTACAACAATATGACGCTGAAGCTGTCTGTCAACAGTGTGACACTCTGATGCTGCCGTAGCTCTTCCACACTACTTTATGCAGTGTGGTATTTTTGTAGCATTTCCGTTTCTCCTTGAAATATAAACGGAGGTCACATTTTCCATATGTCGTGTTTCATGTAGCCGCGAATAGCGCTCCGTCCACGTTTTGTTAGCTTTATTTTCAAGTGTCCAATGCCATGACACTCTGATGGTGCCGTAGCTATTTATGTGGTTTATTTCGCATATATTGCTTTGTCCCATTAACGTCACTTTAAGTGGAACCATTTGTGCGTCAGTTAAATTGAAATAATCAGGAACGAGTTGAGACAGTTTTCACAAAACGAAGCAAGCCAACGCCGGTTCTTTCATATATTGTTCACACAATGCTGCAGAGAAACAATGTTCCGAAACTTGTTTATGCTCATGTCTGCAACAAATGCATATCGACTTTCTGTTTCACAAATTGCTCACAAGTCCCGTC
>Ga0210059_1004517_pt1 | contig 22465 bp, 19 predicted proteins | sample Ectturendosymbi2_FD_188042 | JGI IMG/M metagenome (GOLD analysis project Ga0210059, IMG submission 188042) | Ecteinascidia turbinata endosymbiont from Florida, USA - Sample 2 (SPAdes) (version 2) | ecosystem: Host-associated > Tunicates > Ascidians > Unclassified | place: Key West, Florida...
AGCAGAAGTAAAACTGAAAGCTCTGACTCACAGCATATCCAGGCTCGGGTGGTATGTTGTTGAGTGCTGAGAACCATACCGCCAACCGGCCGTCGTTCTCGGCGTGAGTCTTCACCCTGAAAATGAAGTTAAATTTATTTTCAGTTAACAGAAGTATCTTGTCCCAATGAGATTCTGTCACTCTGTTTCACAAAACGGCTTGTCCAAGGTAATCGCTGACAGACTGTTTTGTAAATTGGCGTATCCCCACGAGAATCTGTCACGCTGTTTTATAAATGACTTGTCCTATAAAAACCTTGTCAAAATGAACCCTAAGTCCTACAAAGACAAATATGGATACAAAATACTTGTTACAATAATACTTTGTCATTCTATAACATGAATTAATCTTGTCAGAATGAAATTCTGTCCCAATAAATGAGAACATTAGGATGTCAAAACTACGTACTGTTAAAACAGGTCATCAGTAAGACTAAACGTTTGTAAGTCAATAGACTTTGCTCGCCTGGCAAACCAGGAAACAGCTGAGGTATTAAGATAGTGACTCATAGCTTCCTGACTGAGACAAACACCTGAAACAGGAAAGACCAACCATGGCCAGGCGATTTAATATATGTACTACTTCCAGTAGAGATAATCTGTCTGAATAGATAAATTGCTATAACGGTTTAAAACTACGTTGATGATTGCAGATACAGCTTAGAAAAAATACTTTGTGTCTATTGGATTGATTCGAGAGAACTTGTGTGAACTGTAAAAGAATCTAATTGGTAAGTACTCTTATTTAACAATGCGACAATAATATTCTGAACAATAAAATACATCTTAACAAGCCTTATTTGTGTTGAATTCTTATGAATTAAATTAGGAAGGTGTCAGAAGCAATAGGGGGATCAAACAGGCATTGACCTGCGAATATCTTCCTTGATGTAGCTGCTAAGACGAACCCACAGATTAGCCATAGTTACATCTAAATACTGCCTTTTAAGTTCTATTATAGACTAAAAGACCAGTACATAATTGAGCCAATATAAAATTCTCTTCACTGTCGCTGTCTTGTTTGACAACAGTATTGTGCAGCGGCGTAATTGAAGGTTTGCGCCAGGAGGGAAAATTTAGCTGAAAGAGGCCCACTGGCCAACACTCAGAAAAATAAACTTGAGAAATAATGGTGAATCCGGATTTGGATGCCTATCCTAAAATCCAGTGGCGTACGGTGGTCGTTTTGGTAGGGTGTTCACCAGGCTAGCAGCCAGCCTAGAACTATGAAGGTGCACCAGCCGTGGTGGTTGTCGCCTTGAACAGATTGGCAGTTGATCATAATCATCAAACCACGCGCAGCACGTACGCTAGAACGTCGAGAGCATGGGACACAAACAAGAATTGATTGATTTCATTTCTCGTGACAAAATCTTTTCAACTGAACTCACTGATAAAAAATAAATAGCATTTTCGACATAGAGTCATCAAAATAATTTACTGGCTTACGTGTAACACTGTCTATGGAAAGAAATCCTTTCTCATCAAAGAATCAGACACTAAGATCTTACGGAGTATATATTTCGCCTAGGATCATGTAGGCATCATCAGCACTGCGAAGTGCATGAAGTAAAGTAGAATAAAAAGAAAACCCACGAACAGTAAAGCTACCAATTAAGAAAACCTAATTCAAAAATTGCAACCCCAGCTGCCCACTTTACATTGGTAAGGAAAAGGTCACAGTAGGAACAGCTAAACAAAGCAAACTACCAAGTGTACAGTGACGTAACAAACAAATAATAGTTCAGTGGGTTACAGGATGCGTAAGTGGTGTAGGTCAGGGCTGGACAACTTATCTTCGATTAGGATAGACTAGAAAATTTCTTGCTAACTCGCAATCGACTAGTCGGTAATAAAGTCACAAGTACAAAATGCCAAACTTGAGTATTGTGCGTGCAAATACAGTGTACCGTCGCCTAAGTAAGTGATGCACAGGTAAAAAATAAATTGTCTCTTGCCCCTCTAAATCATGATTGTCACGCAATCATAGGAAAACATTGTACAAACCCTCGCGGCATCTGCCTTGCTAGCCTATGGACAGCCACCACAAGAGACACCAAAGAATATACGTGACCAACCAACTGATGGATAATTTTATGTACTTTCTGGAATATTGATGTTCATTGAAAGTGTTCTTTTTAGTTATCTTGTCAATTCAATGCAAAATCAGGCGCGATCGACCAGCTGAGCTTCGGCGATCGACTTGTTGGCCACCCCTGGTGTAGGTTAACGTGCTTGCAAGGATTCATTGACACAACCATGCGGTGGGTCTATGGATGGTCGCGACTGGTCACGGGTCATAAAGAAGCCAAAGCAGCGCAAGTAAAACCATCCCAAAACCTTCCGCGACATAGGAAGACTGCGTCGAACCCAAACAAATTTCGACAACAATTATTAGCCAAATCAACGAGCAACAACGACAAAAAGTAAGTAAAGCAACAAATAGAATGTCCTCCCAGCCGCCAGGCACGTTCAGGAGATCTCAACGCAGATGGAAACCATGAAGCCCCGACTGTCAGAGCTCAACACTGACGCTCTGCGAAGAGTCTTGATAACGATGTTGTGGTTAGACAGGCTTACGTGTTAGGAAGTAGGCCGGTCCGTTTATCGACTGCTATGAACATTCCACACTTTAGCGTTAGGCTACTTTGCACGTGAGCCTAGGCTCACCACTACTAAAGTCAGTAATATTCAGCTTAGTTAGTGCATGCTCATTTTAAAAATCGTCCAAACTCTTACAGTAATCATCACACAGACAAACCACATCACCTACCTAGCCAAAGTAAGCTATTTCAACCTGAAGCAAAACCCATCTGTACAAGTCCACTAAAAGGAATCCAGCCTACTGCACAGTTTGTTTGTACAACGGTAACGCTAGCAAAACAACGCATGACGTAAACAAGTTGTTCACCAGGCAAGGTGAACAACCTTGCTGCTGTAGTTTGGCTCCACTGGATTTTTTCTTTTCTTTGTTTATTTCTTTAACTTCGGTTGCTCTTGAACAACTTGGAGTCATGCTTGAGCAGACAAGCGAAAATCGTTCGATCGTGTTAAGAGACATATCCGCTGCATGAGAAAACAATACAAACAAAGGCAGTTCTTCGCATTAATCGCTAGCGAATGTCCAAAAACCGATTTTTAACTTTTTTTTCTTTAATTCCAGGTGTTCACTGAACACCTTGAACACCTGGAATATCCGCCACTGCTAAATCTAGATCACCGGAAAATACTCCGAAAAACGTAAAAACAACAACCTACTGAAAACCAAAAGAATACTTAACCGAAATATAAGCTAAGTGGGATTTGTTTTTTTACATGTAGCTTGCCAGGGGGGAAGATTCTCCCCTCTGCTCCCCGTCAGTTACGCCACTAGTACCGCGGCTATGATTGCATTGAAAGAAGTCCTTTTCACTACTACGTATCACTATGAGGCTGGTTTTTCAAGTTTGATGAAATTAAATCAAAATATGGAAACAGATTGGATGCGAAACAAGACATTCGACTAGCTTTGTCCAAAATCAGGCCTAGAATAACAAAGCTTGCTGGAGAATATTGTCAGGACGACAAAACACACTTAATCTTAAATGTTCAGAAGACAACCGTGCAAATATTCATATGAATAAAACACTTGTGTATTTTGTTCGTGTGCATAGCCCGTCTGTTGTTTTATTCGTTGCTGGAACATCATTCGGGGGCGGAAAAAGTAAATGATTTAAGGATCTGCGAGATAATAAAGATTGAGAAACGCCCACCTAACACTTACTCTGTAATGCGCTATGACTAAACATTTTTGTGCTCTTGTGTTATTCGATGACCACTGTGATATGAACCATGAGTCTGCGGCAAATACACAATAGACATAAAGTTCACGCATCAATAGATTTATTCCGTTTTTTTCGCCTTCGTTTTCTCAAAGAAGCGCTTTCGACCAAAGTCTGCATTTCCGACTTTATAGCGTCACGTGACAAGTACTTTTCGTTTGTGTCGTCATCGCTGCAGAGGAAGTCTTCCGCGGGAAGCATCTCCTCGTCATCGTCGATCGTGATTCGCGGGTTGCTCGGTGCGCATGCGCAGACAGACACGAGCATGTCTTGGTGCCCATCACCCACCACCGCCTCCTGCGTCCGCGAGTACTCCTGTTCAACATCAGTAAGGTTGCGAAGAGACATTCTGCCACCTGACGTCACCGCGCAGTGACGTCATCCGTCCGTGCAAATTTCAAAGCGGCGATTTTTTCAGTTGAATGCCTCTGCTGCTGGTAGGGAGATACAGCCATGTATTAAAAAATAGCACAAAATTGGAAATAGTCTCAAAAGTATACAACATCCTTTGGGATCCGCGAAACATGAGATTTGTTAAAATGAAACCCCCCGGATGGTCAATATGTTTTTAGTATGGCGCGAGGATACGAAGACATTTGACCGAAATTTGAGTGATGTAAAATAAAAACATTGAAGTCCACTTTGGAACGCATGAAATTTCACAAGCATGTGTGAATAGAAATAACAGCCTGTTGTCACGTCATAAACCTTGCTAATTGCTTTTCAATATATTGATCTGTTCACTTATTTAAAATATTGCATCTGACTAAACTACATAAACAGGAATCACGGGAGCGTGCGTTCTGAAATGTCGCAGCAGATCACAATTCACAGAAGCAGTGACGTAAGCAGAAAATTTTCGTGGGGGGTTTCATTCAGTGGCATATGGTGGTCATTTTGATTTGACATGCGCTGCTTGTGACGTCGCAATTTGACGTCATGGTCATGTTTCCATACCAACGCTTTGGCGAAGTTTGTTGACATAATATGCACATTTTTCTACATCCACTCCCCATATTTCATGTGGCATTGCACTGAATATAAACTATCAGCGCTCCAAGTTAGGATATCGGAGGAAAATAAACTCAACACTACGACACAGCAGATCATAACTGCAAAAATATCAGGCTGTGCGTTTAAACGGGGGAGTAAAACACGCTCTTCAATGCGTGAGAGCAATTTACAGTACTACAGTAAAATGAGGCTGCGCTAATGTCTTGTCAAATACAAGCAGACGAGCATAGAAAGTGTGATACTGGACAGGCTGGCGTACACCCCGGTTTGCAAAATGGAATCTTGCTAAACTACACAAGAATTGAGAATGCGCATAAAGTACGCAAGGAAACTTTCGATTTTTGTTATTTACAGACGTCCTGCGAACTTTTAGTTTTTCTTTGACCCTGGCGAGACATTGTGAAATTCTTGAATGCTTCTATGTTAAAAACTGTTGTTTTTGAGCTCGTGCAACAGTTCAACCATGCTACAGAAATTGGCAATAACGTAGCCAATGCGGTCAGCGCTTGCGCTGATCAGCCATAGCGGACCAAAAAGGCGATTGTTTCGGATGAAGTGAACTATCGCGGAACACAATCTTAAACATGCTTAGTGGACGAAAGATCTGCAAAAAGTGGTGAGATTGTTTCTGGACACAGACGATAACCCAGATTCCCACCAAAACCTAATTGTTACTTTTTGGCCCATTTACAATGTTCCTTGAAATTTTCATGCAAATTCATTCCGTGGTATTTGCATTAAGTCGACAAATTAACAAGCAAAACGTATGCGAAAACAATTAATTTCCTTTGCGCAGGTAATAGTTTTTGTAAAATATCAAGCTCAAGGGGGTTTTTAACCCCAACCCCCTTTGCGTACGCCCTTGCACAGAAGTCATTGAAGTTAAATCTTCAACGAACGTCTTGTTTTTTTGTTATTTTTATGGATGCCCTTCGATTCAACTTGAAAGAGTGAATTACGTTCAACTTCCAAGTTTGCTGACAAAGCTTAATTAAGCGGAAAGTGATGTTCCACAACTTATCATTTCACTGGGACTCGTTCAATGAAGTAGTCAGCCCAAAATTTGTGGGGGGCCAATCGTTTGACTTTAAGTAAGAAACAGTATTTTGTTTGGGACACCGCTTCTCAAAGCACAAAATGACAAGATATGCTAAAAATGTGGGGGCCATGGCCCTCCTGGCTGCGGCCATGGACTTGTTACAAAACAAATGGAGAAGGTCGAGCATCATTTAACCCATTGGTTCTCAAAAAATGGTGCATACAAACTTCCTTCAAGGAGTGAACGAATTTTGGTACACGAAAAGCGGAAGTGCTAAATAGCCTTATAATAAATACTACAGCCAAAGCAAACGATACAACTGACATCTTGCAAACGTTTCGATAACAACTGTTATCATCTTCAGTGCATAGCAATAGAACTTGTCTATTGCTATGCACTGAAGATGATAACAGTTGTTATCAAAACGTTTGCAAGATGTCAGTTGTATCGTTTGCTTTGGCCGTAGTATTTATTATGAACGAATTTTTATCTTCATAATGAAATTTTACATGAAACTAAAGTAAATACAGGTTAATTTCTAATTATTTTGCTCATGATTACAGTCAAGGGGTACTTGATAAACAAAATTTCACCCAAAGGGTAGCCTACATCACTAAAACAATTTGAAAACCACTGATTCAACCTGACCTTATTTGGGTATTTGAAGCAGAAGAAAGGAAAACTTTGGACATAAAGTGTTTATCACTGCCACAAACTTACTTCCTCTGTCATTCGCATGACTTGCAGATTATTTATTATAATTTGCAGTTGTTCTTCAAACAACGCGAGGATGTCCGATGGATCTGTAGGAAGAGGTTTCTCAGGGATAAGACTGGACGCTCTTGTCAACTGAATTTGCTTTGTCGTTTCATTCACTTTGACATCTCTCTGCGGAACATGAAATATTACAACATTTTTAACGAGTCGTAGCGAAATAGCAGATTGCTCGTCAACAGCTGTTCTAAGTGTCAGCTTGCTGGGACCTAGCGCGGTGGTGAGAAGATACAGGAGGTGAATCTGAATCCTAAATGACGAAAATGTCTTGGACGTGGAGAAAAAGTGGGAAAACAAGAGTTAAATGTTAAGGTTAAATAACGAAGAATGGCACAACCCCCCACTAATCATAGAACCATCACTATCTGTCAGTAAAAGGTGGTGGTGGCTGCAGCCGCCACACAAGTTACTGAAGTACAAGTACTTTTGCAGAAAAAGAAAATCCTCTCCACTGAAGGCGCCCTGTTGTTGTTCAAATCTACTTAAGTTATAGTAAAGAAAAGGAAAACATACTTAAGCAGGCTAAATCGTCTGATAGATATTCATCAATCCAAATTTATCCGTGCGACAAGACGGTGAGCATAGGGGGATCCACGGGGGGGGCTACGGGGACTGAAGCCTCCCCTTATTTTTTTCAGATACGTTTTTTGATCGATGGTTCCCTACACAGAAATGTCCATTGGGATGATTTTTTTGTATAGCCTTTAAACACATCATTTCTTGCACAGGGATAGGGACGAAAATATTAAATGCAAAGCTTATTTTTGCTGAATTTGGGCAGTAGGAATGCATTTATTTCACTACAAATGAAACTTGCAATATACAAGTTTTTATATAAAAAAATATGGTCCCAATGTTATATAAATACGAAAGTGTTTACATAAAGTATTTACATTACATATACGTTATATAAACCGCACGTACATGCGAATAGCCAGGGGGGGGGGCATGGTCTCTCCAAATTTTTAGAATCTCCAGTCATTTTGTGCTTTAAGAGGCAGTATATCAAACAAATATTGTTACTCACCTAAAATCAATCATTTTGACCCAGCCAAATTTTTGGGCTGGTCATGCCACTGCGCACGTAAATATCTAAACTCTTGTTTCATTTGGGTAAGATTGGGCTTCTTGTTGGCAAAAGATGAATAAGCAGCAGGCTCAGAACCGTTGCTAGAAAGTTTTCAACAGGGAGGCTTTGCGTTTGTGCGGGGGGGCTTGACATTCTAAAAATTGACAAAAACTCCACTGATTTATAGAGTTTCACGTTTCAATTTGGGGCTTGGAGCTTTGTTTGTTGTGGCTAGGCCCACCAAAGCCCATCCGTGGCGACGGGACTGAGCAGACTGTGGACAAAAGTTGAATAAGCTGCAGATCATACTTATTTTTCCTACAAGCTTTTATGAATGAGTGCTGCTCTTGCTATTACTGTAGTTAAGAGAAGGCATTAAAATTACACTTCAACGAACCTACAATGCAGTTAACTACAGGCTAGGTTAGAGCGCTCAGTGACAGCGTAAATTCCAAAACAGCAAACGTAACCGTAAAACGTAGCCTACACATGTCAGGTAGACTTAAGGTGAACTGCGTTAGATCAGCTGTAGGCTATGCTAAAGAAAAAGATGACTACTGACTAGCATCAGACCTGCCAGCAACGATTTTTGGACAAAAGTTCAGCTCAGTACGAAATCAGATGCTTTTATATTGACCAATATTCTACTGTCTCTACTAATTTTTTTTCAACCTACTGTGCAGTATTTCTAGAATTACGTTCCCGCAATATAGTCGCATTACGTACAAAAAAATTGAATGGATGAGAATTCGGTGATTGATTTACTGCAAACTTGATGTTTCCCGCTGTGACGTGGAAAAATCACCTCTGATCATTTTCAATGCCTTTGTGATGCAAAAAGCACCGTCCAGGTCGAAGTGCCAGCGTAATTATTGCTTTCGAGTTTCTTCGTACGTTTGTCTCTACGCCTACCCCAAGCGTTTTTTTGGGAAAGTTGTGCTTGTTTTCGAAATAAAATACCTTTTATTCGACCTTCAAATTGTTGTCTATGGTCAAATGACTTCGATAATCAACAGCATTTTGTTTTAAATAGTTTGTGATTTATAGTTTGCCACTGATGGGCAAGTATTTTTGTAACAAATTTCGCCATTTTGGTTTGACAATCGTGATATGCAGGGGCGTACCGAGGTTAGATGCGCCTGGGGAAAGAAAGAAGTTTGGCGCCCCCATGTTTGGACCTGAGGTCTTTCAGAAGCAAATGTGCTATTTGAAATAAGTGCTTATGACATTGTTGTGACTTCTTGGCTCCTCGCAGTGATTCGGCGCCCGGGGGATTGTGCCCCCTTCCCCCCTCTCGTTACGTCTCTGGTGTTATGCAATAACAATCGGAAATTTTTCCCAAAATAAACAAATTTTCAAGTCCGAAAGTCATGAACTTCTATTCCATGCACATCTGCAATTTTCGAACACAAAAAGGCATGGATCTTGCACAGACTGCCGACAAAGGTTACTGGCGGCATTTCAGGTTTCTTCGTGTAGTTTTTGTGCCACTTCTATGCCTGCCCCACGCGTTTTTTCGGCGTGGTCCTATGTTTGTTTTGCTAATAATAATTAATATTTTCTGACAATCAACAAGTTACTTTTTCAAGGTTAGATAAGTTTGAGAATAATTTCTGAAATGATGCGGAGGCCGCTCCTGTTCCGGACACGTCCCAGAAAACCTGGATAATGGGGAGAATGAGATTCAGCCTAAATGTGTGTGGTTATTGACCGTGTTTGTTAAAAAAGTTACCTGAGCAGTTGGATCTTCACTGTTGTGCAGTCAGTATACATCCGGATGAACTCGTCCGTGAGCCCCCCTAAAAAAATCCTGGATCCACCGATGGTGAGGTCGCGCAACCTGCGCCCATTCTGTACGTACATGAAAAGTACTGCGACCCTTTTTCCTAAAACCAGATCAAAGATCTCGTCCCGAAAAGCTGTGGTTCCTGACCTCGATCCTAAACTGATGCATTCTCAAATCGAAGGCACTGTTTTCAATTGTCCGCAATGCCCTTCAACGGAAACAATTTTGCAACTATTTTATATAAACTACTTCTAAATAGTGAAACTACTCAGGTAATCTACTTTGGCCTCACATAGAAGTAATGAAATGAACAATGCAAGCTTAGTAGTCTTTGCGATATTGTTTCAGAACAATATGAAAGTTTGAGGTGATGTACGTTTAATCATCTTCGCTACAAACTATAACCGCATTCCTTTGTTGCAGTTATCATCATCCGGACCCACCCATGACTTGCGCAGCAAATAGATGCAATACGTCAATCAACACAAGTAAAACTGTTGTTTTCAACCAGGGTTGCGGAGTCGTGAGGAATCGGCGTCAGATTCCGAGCAACACTAAGATTTGGAGTCGGATTGTTTTGTCCGTGCGTACTCCGGAAGTCCAATTGGATCTTTTTTGCATCACACTCCTAAGTTGGGAATTCCTGTTAAAGGTACAATTTCTTATGGAACTTTTGTTGAAACAAATAATTCTTGCTTTGTACTGCGATTTCCATTGAGTGTTTGTTGCTACAAAATTCTTGACAGCCAAAATTAATTCGCTTTATGTTAAGGAGTCGGAGTCAGAAATTTTGGAAAGGTTAAAGTCGGAAATTTTTGGAAAGGTCAGAGTGGGAGTTGGAGTCGGACATTTAACTCCGACTCCGCAACTCTGTTTTCAATGCGTCTTAAAAGGACCTGAGTTTAAAATTAAAATGTTCACTTTCCATGAGTTTGGCAACAGTAATGTTAACACAACAATGTCATCAATGTTAAATTATTTTTGTCGCATGTTTTTTATTAGCACAAACGTTTGATTTCTGCAAACCTTCTCGCCCCCCTCCTGGAGAAATGTGTTGGACATAGTTTGAAACTATTGGATATAGTTTGAAAAGTTTGGGCCCCCTCAGAAAACTATTTGCCACTCCTGCTGTCCCAAGATAGTAACGGGCCCGGTGTCCATGAATGACGCTGCATTGCGATTGTGATCAGCAGTTCAGGTTCAGTAATCAGCTGATTTTTTCAAAGCATTGAAACTATTTCACACAAAATTACTCGTGGTATTGCTGTGAGTCTGAGTCCGAACAAAGTGATTCAGTGCACATGTACATTAGGCAGTCGGTCGATGCGCTGCAGGAACTGATTTAATCAGCTTAGTTTTCAATGATAAATTGAAAGTTGTATTTGCGTTGGTACACACAGGAAGTTGACAAATTATAATAAACATATAAAAATGCGACACTTGGTGCGAAATGATTCAAAGGAGATCTTTTTCACAGGAAGACTTAATTCGGTGTCATTGATGAAGAACAGCAATCAATCTGCTCTTGGGTGAAAAGGTAATCACTGTTCATATCTGCATTTATTTTTGGAAATACAATCAAAAAAGCGAGACAAACTTTGGAGCTTCTAAGGAGCAGCGCAAATATTTGTGTTTTGCGAGAAATCTGTCAATTTCGAGCAACAAAGCGAAGACCAATTCTTTCATGTTTGTTCAGCCTTGAAACGTTTTAGAGCTGAAGTAAAGTTGCACTTTCATAAATGCGATTTTCAATTATTTATATTTTCGATCTTATTTTTGAAACAGTTTTCGGAAAAGAACAACAAATTGTTGGAATGCGGGACATTCCAAGTTACACTCCCAATATCATCCAATAAGGTCAGAAAGTTTCAATGCGCAACAATACGATTCGCATCCATTCTGCATTATACGTCATCCAATCTGTTAATACGTTTGCTGCATACGTCACTAATGTTCAACAACAAGACGAGGTGATCAATTGTGTCGGTGTACGCGTCTTGTCAGTATTGCTTTTGTGTTGTGATAAAAAGGAATCTTGTGTGCAATGTGTACGAAACAAGCATACAAAAAGTAAGAAATATAAAAGGTACCATGCTAACTACCACATCCTGCTTTAAAATTCAGAAAAATTGATTGGCTGTCGATCTCATGGCAAATGCGTCGCAAAGCATTCGAGACGTTGATCGGAACAGTTTGCATACCTCTTTGCGCCAACGTGCACCCACATTTGACTTATTTTTGACTTTTTTCTTTTTCTCTGTTAGCTGTTTACCTCAAAGTTTTGATGTTAGAATGCCTTCATTTATGTAACACTACTGGATCCCTACATTATGATGGGTGAATGACGCTACAGTTGGGGTCTGTTAAAAGGGTTTTGCTCCTATCAGTGTTGGCCGTGTGCAAACACCGATTCTGTAACGCGCTACACTATGGATAACCATTTTTGTGCTCTTGTGTTTTATGATTGTGTCTGTGATATGGACCACGAGTCTGTAACAAAACTACTGTTATTATTATTATAATTGAACAGCAATGCATCGTGAACAAAACCTTTCAAACACAAAATACTTTGAACCATAGTTTCAATAAGTCAGTTTTGCCATAGCCAAGCAAAATATTAAGCCAAAGCGACAATTGTATTTGTGAACGTCAGAGGAAAGCAGCAGGCTTATTCATGCATTTATGACTCAAACCAGGAAGTAACAGAAATGCAGTAAAAACATTAAAACACCAAAAGGAACAAAAATGAAATGCATGTTAATAAATAGGCTAAATAATCAAATAAAAAAGCAGTGTGAGGACGTATAGGAACTTGGCAAATTAGTGTGAACTGCATATTTGGGACACAAAGAGTTGGCGAAAGACCTTGATGATCAACAACTCAGTTAAATGTACTGTTGGCGTAAATCAATACTAAATTGAAGACATTTTAAGTGAAGAGGAAAAATGAAGTGACCAACTGCAGTAATTTCAACATCAGACGCATGTTATTAATGTATCACAACATCAAAAAAAGCACATAAGTTTAAAAGCATGACTATGTACAGGAAGGGCGGAGTGAGCCCTAGGATGGGTCGAAAGCTACAGAAAGAAGAGGCGATATATAAAAACTTACAGAAGATTGCAACAAACATCAATGAAGAATCAACCAGCATTTTGAGAAGAGAACATGACTTTTGATTTTTTCCATATGAAAAAGATTTCAAGGTTTCAGGAATTTCAGACCAAAGTTTGTGACCAGTCTGGGGTATTTACAAAAACTTGTTAACAATGAGCTCAAAAGTTGATAACCAGATGTGCTAAAACTTAGTTCTATCAATTATTCCAAAAGTAATTTCATGCTCATGAACAACCATAACAATACACATTTTTAAGTTTCTATTAATCATCAATCAATATCGAAACTAAGTAGCTTAAAACATATTGGCATTGTACAGTGCATGATGATAAACTCAGTTGGAAGCCTCAAATTGAGAACTGGTGACACAACTCTCCAAACCATGTGGAATGTTGTTCAATTATCCCAACAGCCGGACAGCACCATACTAACATTTCAGTGTTCAAATCTGTTTATTTTGCTCTTTTTCATTCCTATTTGACTATATATATTTTCATTCCTACATATATAGTGAAGAGCCAACAAAACTACTTTACTCCCTCTACTGTAATTACATTGCAGATTAAAACTGTAAGAACCTTTAAATATGACAAAAATAAAACCACTATACTTTATTCCTATTGCAAGCACAAAGTTTTAAATATTCCAGTCTTATTTAAATTGTCAGTTGCCAGATTCATGCACTCTTTAGATAATAGTGAATTGCCTACGCACTTTGATAACTGCTTTTCTGATATATCCTGAGTCCACATATATCAAACAGGTTTCTTTCTTGCAAAAATATCATTTACCCAGAATGAAAACGTCTCTGGGTTAGCTCTCTAGTATGTTGGTCCCAAAATTTGGTCTGACATTCCTGAAATTTTGAAATCTCTCTCGTCTCATTTATTTGGAAAACGTCCTGCTATCTTGCCAAAATTCCTGTTGATTTTCTTTTTATAAACTTGCCACTTTTCTGTAATAATATTGTTTTTAATGTCCCCTGTTTCCCATAAGTCTATTACCTCTCCACTTGCCCAAAGCATCCCCCTGTACAAAGGCATGCTTTTTCCTTCTGTTTTTGTTGTTGTTTTGTTTGCTTATTTTATCTGACGATGATTCGATGCATTTTGTCACCTTTCTTTTATTACAAGTGAACGTCTTCACTTAAAAAATTATTTGTGCTGCAACAGGGCTGAATGTACAGTTTACACATATGATGTTTCCCCAAACCTTTGTGATTCAAATATGTTAGAGCACATCAATTTGCTAAAACTCAAGTTTTTGATGTTTTTTGCATTTTCATCAGCATGCAATTAATTTCTGCTCTTTGACATTGTTCCTTTTTCTTCCTGTGCATTTGTGTTATTTCGTGATTTTAGTGACAAAAATGCATGAATATAACATGATGCGAGTGCATATATTTCACGATTGAGTGAGCACGTCTGTTGCTAGCTGTTGTTGCAGAAAATGACGTTGACCTTTCCCATATATTGGCCAGACACAGCACTAGCAGGGACGAATTTAGGGAGCGCGGGGCCCTAGGCCATCTTTGTTTTGGGGCCTCAAGGATATGTGCCCATTTAGCCGTTTGTCTGAAAACCGTGAAAGCATGTCCCTCTTATATGTAACGCCCTCTCAAAAATCTATCTTTTGTTGTGCCGACTTTGGTTCTGCATTTTCCGTAGATGTTCAACAGACATAAAAGCCTTTCCTACATTCGTCTAAAGAACAAATAGCATTGCGATATTTTTTTGGGATTTATAGCTCTTTTGTGTAGTTCAGAAGTTCTCTTCGTTAAATTTCCGTGATTTCTAGCGTCTTTTGTTGTTTTTGTTTTGGATGTATACATTTTCATGCGGGACCGTGTTGCCGCCCTCAAAAGTATCATCTAGCTGTCGACCGTATAGCCTGCACTGTACACAAACTCCTTTTTTATAGTAATAGTAACACATATTTAATGAAAGAAACAGGCACAATCCATTCAGTGGACACAGAGCTTATTTACGCCGTTTTGAAGTTGTCATTTTCCAAGCAATACAAAATATAGTGTTTTAATCCTCTAGTCCAGGGCTTCTTAAACTTTTCTGTTCTGCGACCCCATGTTATAAAAAGTTTTTCTATGCGACCTCTCGATGGGATGTTAATGATACGTGTGAAGGTCTCATTACAAATCTCAAGAGGCATTTTTGTCAATGGCGAAATCCTACAAATGCACACAATCCACGAAAGTAACTACACAGTAATAAAACTACCAAGTAATGGAAACAGTAGCCTAAGGCGAAAAATAATTAGCATAAAACAATTCAGTTTACATAATTACCAAGCGCAACTAATGGGACGGATGCACTTGATAATTTTTACACAGATCAATCATTCGTAGATTGATAGGCCTACAAGACAACACAGGACGAAAGACATTGTTCATTTTTCAAAAAGGATCGGTTTTTGGACTAGATGGTTATCAATTTTGAGAATACCGCTTCACACAAATATCTAGTGCAAAAGTCGAAAAGTTTATGAATGGCTGGATCAGAAATGACTGAGTATTCATTTCTTGTTCTTATCCAAAAATGACATAAACTCTGTTTTGAAAATTCTACTTGCAAACATTTGTCGTTTAATAACTCCGTAAACTCATCCCAGGCATACCAGTTGTTGCCATCCTAAAGTTTCAATTGTGTGTGGTTTGTGGATCCAACTTCTCCTGAATGAGAGTGCTTCTGAAACCGCGTATGAAGCTTCTAACTTTAGTTTGAAACTGCTAAGTGTGCTCTTAAAGCAGTTAGTCTAGCGGCTGTAGCCCCTGGAGTAGACCTAGAGTCTGAACCAGTGGTTCTAAGCTGGGGTAAATTTACCCCTGGGGGTAAATTTCATCTTCCAAGGGGGTAAATTCAATGAACCACAAATTGCAGACAATGTAAATTTTTATATATCATTCTAAACAATAAAAGTTTCTTAATTTAGTTTTTCAATAAATATCACCACTGAGTGTATTGGGGGTAAATCTTGTAATCTTCTTTGATAAAAGGGTAAGACATGTAAAAAAGGTTAAGAACCACTGGTCTAAACAGAAGCATGCCTGAATGTCGGAATGAATACAATAAGGTCAGTATTGGTCTGTACACTGAAACAATCATGGTGTAACAACGCATAACTTGCTGTGACGGGTTTATATTAACATTTGATAGACAGGCATCATGAAACGACTGACAACATAAAGTTCGATATTGCTCCTAAAAATAAAAATGTTTAGGAAGAGATTCACTGCAGGCCTACTTTCAATTTATTGTAAATTTTACAAAAATTGTTAATTCTCGTTTGTCAAGCCAATTGGTTTCGCAACTCCAATGGGGCCATGACCCATAGTTTGAGAAACCCTGCTCTACGCCATAGGCCGATGGTTAACAGCATGAAAATAAGTTCTGCACACCAGCAAAGTATTGTCGGAACACCCGCAGCTAACAATATGAGTAAGCGCAATGTGGACACGTTTTCCCCAGTAAAGCTCACGAGAAACCGTTCTAGCTGATTTAACTAACATATAGAGCTTCAACAAGCAATCTCTGTTTGCGGGAAATCTAGTAAAAACAACCAAACGCAGGATGCAATACTGACAATATTGCTTTTCACTGGAGTTTTGCGGTGTCGCGTCTTGCGTTGTTTCGAGCTTTTTTCAGAGGATATTTGAACATCAATTAAGTACCTTTTTTTCTTCATTCTTGTTTTGTAACCACTTTCATAAAGACGGCCTGCATCCAGTGTTGCCACTGCTGTTTTTGTCACTAGATCTGAGGTTTTTCTGCATTATCTGGGGTTTGGGTTTTTTATTGAAAATCTGGGTTTTTTTTACTCAGGTCAAATCTTAGAAATGTATTGTTGTATTACTGTATTTTCCATTCAAGAATACAGTAGTTTCACATCCGTAATGTGCAGAGTCAGTAGCCAGTGCTGTTGAGTAGAGTTGAAAGCTAATGTTCTACAGATTAAGCACTGACTAGGCACAGGTCAGCACTCTGATCTATCGCTGATGTGTCAAGGGCTGCTTGTGCATGATGTTGGAATGCATTTTTGTTATGGATGAAAATGCTGTGATTGAGAAGCTGTTCATTGTTTTACAGGTGCATTGTGATAGGTATGAATGTAAATTAATTTTGAATGTTAAATTAGTAGTCAAATTTGAAATGAATGCTATGATTAGGATGAAACGAAAACTGTAAGACCTGGAATATATCATGTACATGTTTCATTTGTGCATTTAAGTGAAAGTGAAAGAAAGCATTAAACGTTTTTCAGAAGACATGTAACTAACATTTTATGTCACTTCATACATGTGGTTTGCTGCTAGCTTACGTGTAAAGTATTTTTAAAAATAGACTTGAACGTGCATTTGTTGCGGCAGATGTAAAAGCACTTTACCCAAGCTTGTGCAGAAACAAAAGCCCTTGAATGTGCATTGAAGAAGCATTCCAACTTCAACACCAATGCGCAAAAAATGATTGTCAAGTTGAACGAAATTTGCCTAAACAATGTTGTCACCAATATGGAGACCAGTTATATACCCAAAAAAATGGTATTGTAACCGGTGACAACCACTCGGTCTCATTGGCAAACATCGCTGTACATTACATCCTACAGCCGATTGCTGGGGTGCTACGCGAGGCAGAACTTTTCCGCAGATTTATCGATGACATAATCTGGATCGCTACATCAAAATTATCAACTGAAAACATCCGACAAGCACTCACTTCAGCATTTGCCAACAGTGGTTTGGAACTAACGTTTCGCCAAGCTTGCACAGCCGATCAAAAAGGTGAAGTTGAATTCCTAGATGTTAATCATTGCATAACTACTGACGATGATTTTGGCTTTGTCACTAAAGACTTCGTTAAACCCACAGCAGAAGGGAGGCAGTTCATAAACGGAAAATCACACCACCCACAGTCAACCTTCAAGTCAATCTTATGTGGAGAAGCAATAAGACTGAGACGTCTGAACCAAAGGAAAGAGGACTACCTCAGCAGCTTAAGCCGACTCAAAGAAAAAGCGATCCGCTCAAGCTTCCCTTTGGACATGACTAATGACATGATAGCAATGGCATCTAATTGGGAGGAAAGACTACGGGCCCCAAAAGGCGAAAAGAGAGATGACCCACAAGTTTGGGCTGCATCTTTTCCCCACCTGATAACTCTCACAAAGAGAGAGAAAAACTTAAACCCGAAGGCAATGATAACCTACAAAAGACCAACTACAATTGGACAATTACTTACTAACTACAAGCACCTTGCTTTAAGCGAGATGAGAGAGCATGTCAAAGGGTTGTTGGATCCTTGTGGCCACTGTGCACTTTGTGGTAATCATGGAAAGCGCAACAAATCAATGGTGCCATGTGTTTCACAAATATTGGGCAAAAATAAAACCTTCCCACTCAACCAAAAATTGACATGAACTTAAACCATGGTATTTATGTAGCGACTTGTGTTATTTGCCACGAACAATATGTCGGTCAAACCAAGAACAAATTTTCCATGAGATGGTCATCGCACCGTAGTAATTGGAACAGACCCAATTGTGAATTTGATGGAAATAACAAAGATAAAGTGGCCTTTTTGCGGCACTTTTCAGAGTTTCACGGCGACGTAAACAAACCGCCAATACATGAAGCTTACATCGTTACTTTTGTTGAAGAACCTAATTCCCTTTCTTTAGATTTCTGTGATGATAAGTGGTATCGCAGACTTGACGCACAAATTAATATTCAAAACATGATCCTCCCACGCGTAAGATAATCATTTTGTTTCTCTGCCGCTGAACTCTGATGAACTTCATTTCAGACCGTTTTGTTTCGCTTTTCGCGGCAAGTGTGCAGGTGTTTTTCTTCGCGTCAGTCAGAGATTTTGCATCGTGCCCGCAGAGACTTCGTTCCCACAACGACCAAAACGCACGTTGCCTGATTCATAACGATTGTTGTTTCAAGCTATTTCGGAAGCCTCGCTCTGCGAAGAGTTACTTTTATCAGAAAGCGACTTTTGCTTTGGTATTAATCGTTAGCTGGCGTTGAGTTTTAGTACTTTTTGTCATTTATGCAGTAAGTTTTGAGGCCTCAGCCTTTGCATGTAGTTTAGCAAGACGTTTTGGTTTTGTTTTATTTGTCGTGGTTGGGTCTGCGCAGTTTTTTCATTGCAGTCTTGAGGTTGTTTACTTTCTCTGACCTTGTGTTGGCCTTTCTACGTTTCACACCTGTTAGCATTGCTTGCAGATGACAAGACTGACGATGTGTAGTGTTACGTGAAATCGATTTCCTATTAAAAATTTGTGATTGATTCCTTGTTTCTGTCACTTGTGGAGTGAAGTTACTTGATATGCGCAAGTTTGAATCATGGCAAAAAGATGAAAGCAGAGCCCAGTTGGCTGATTCCTCTAAAGCCTATAAAAAACGTAGAGCTTTTTATAGACTTGAACGCGTTAAAATTTTGATGCAAATAATGCATATTACCTTAGTTTTTATGCGCAAGAAGTACCGCTAGCGTACATTTCAAGTTTGATTTTGACTTTTTCAAAAAGTTTGCATGTCTGGGGTTTTTTATTATTTTCTGGGGCTTTTGCAAGGTAAATTCTGGGGTTTTTCTTCATGACAGAGTGGCAACACGGCCTGCATCTCTCTCACGCCCAGATGCATAGCATTGTCGTGTTGCTACTGTACTCATAAGAGTCCAGAGTAGACATTTGAATTTCCGCTCCTTTCAAGCTAAATTGTGACGTTATGCCTCTGCGCAATTTCGCAAATTTTTAGTTAATGTTGAGTCGTCATAGGAAAGAGTTGCGCAGGGCCCCGAAAGCGCGGGGCTCTAGGCCATGGCCTATGCGTAAATCCGTCACTGAGCACTGGCAAACGTTCTTTTAATATGCACCCTTTCTCTTTGTATCCCATTTAATGGCCACATACGCCCTAGCTTAGAGGTAAACTGTGAACGACTGTTTCCACAGTTGAGACAACATGAGACGCATGGTGGGAAACTTTCAAATCGCAGGTTTTGTCGAACTGCGTCTACAAAGTTTACAAATGAACTGAAGCGAAAGAAAGATATTTCAATAATTGAGCTGTTTGCATCACAAATTCCGCGAGTATCTGACATCCAAGATAGTTTTTCACTGTTATAAAAATATCTGATTAATTTGCTACATTAATTGGTGGCATGGATATTAAGTGGCTTTTCACGTACATTAATCGTTCAGGAAGAGAGCAGTGAACGTTTTCCTTCGCTTTTTTCGTCACAATATCTTGATTTCTTTACGGCGACCTCGATTGTGATTGAAAGCGAGGTCTGGAGGAAGCACGATCCACTTTTTATAAAGATGTCGATTATCATCTACTTCCACAATAAACAACAATCCGCAAAAACTCAACCGACACTGACTCAAGAAAATCTTCAAGTGGATTTAAAATCAAAGCAAGTTGTTGGTAAATCGTATAACAAATACTGTTCAAAGAACTTATGTTGATAGGGTCGTCATGTTAGAGCTGAAAAAGCAATATACAACTTTAATTTTGCCAAAACGGCAACAGAACAAGACGTAAAATCACAAATAGTGGTGAATTCATGCAATTAGACAAAACTAAACAAAGTGTTGCTCTAAACGGACTCTGTACTGGCAAAAATTGGAAAAGCTGATAAACAGACAATAAATAGATATCGTTGCTCGATGAGGTTTTATTGCATATTCAATGTCTACTAAACTTTTATGTTGTTTGCTCCATGATTTAAAAACAAAGCAGATCAATGTGGAGTCAGCCATCAAGGTTCAATGCTTGGGAAACTTGACCAAGACCGAAATGTTTGGAGCCGTTTTCTACAACGATTTGCACAATTTGGTTGAGCAGATGCGTTTCTGACGTTGCATCTGCGCTCAATGCGAGAAAATGAAACAAGCCGGAATGAGGAGATTGGTCATTTAACTGAAGACCTCGCCAATTAAAAATATCCCAATAATAACCACTTGGTGGTATTTCTCTTCTTCTGGGTGTGACCACCTTTTTCACTAAAAACTGCAATCACAAACAAAAATTTCAAAAATGATATTCAAATACGTTTTTATATAAACCTCAGCGAACGCGATGCAGTCCATCAGTTTACTGTCTTATAAAATTGAAACGAACAAACTTATTTAGGACAATAGGATATGGAGGGAAAACACAAAAACCCCGTAATACTCCAAAGTTTCAGTTGGACAAGAATAGCCTTATGATCCAAAAAGTGAAACTAAACATTTTTTTGATATCAAACCTGACCTCCAATTAAAACTTCGCAGCTGATGGACGAGATCTTAAAACTCTGGGAAAGTCTTTTCAAATCCTGTCGTTTAAAAAGATTGCCGAGGTCCTTTGCAGAGGTCCTTTGCAGGATTTGATTAAAAGTACAAGAAAAAAGTTGTTATCACTTGAAGTGGATAGTGTTTATCAGCAAATTCGATGCAGAGTATTCAGTTTGATTAAAATTTTGATATAGAGTACAAGCATTTGAATAAGATATTGAATCGGATGAATTTTATGTTCGAAGTCCATCGAAACCCGATATTTCTAAGAGATTACTGAGTAACCCCACTTGTTTAAATATTAGATATGCACAAAACTAGGTCGGCAATGGAAATATTTTTTCAAAAGTACGAACAATGTAATTTTCTTACTTTGTTCTTTCTATAATACGCAAAAATTCACAATTTCAGGAAATGTCGTTTATTTGTGTTCGCAACATGATTTCTTTGAGGCGTAGAGACTAGAGAATGAGTTGCATTCATCAAATGAATGCATTCGACAAGCACTAACTTCAGCTTTTGAGAACAGTGGCTTGGAACTAACGTTCCGACAAGCTTGCACTGCCGAGAAAACAGTAGAAGTTGGATTTCTGGATGTCAATCATTGCTTAACCATTAAAGATGATTTTGGTTTTGTCACTAAAGACTTCGTAAAACACACAACGGAGGGAAGGCAATTCATAAATGGGAATTCTCACCACCCGCAAACGACATTCAAGTCAATCCTGTTTGGAGAAGCTATTAGATTGAGGCGCCTCAACTAAAGAAAAGATGAGTACCTCAGCAGCTTAAACCGACTCAAAGAAAAAGCGATCCGTTCAAAATTTCCCTTGAACATGACTAATGACATGATAGCACTGGCATCTAATTGGGAAGATAGACTACGGCCTCCAAAATGCGACAGAAAGAAGACCCACAGGTTTGGGCTACATCTTTTCCCCATCTGCTTACTCTAACACAAAAAGAAAAATAGTTAAACCCGAAGGCAATGATTACCTACAAAAGACCCACCAAAATTGGACAAAAGCTAACGAACTATAAAGACCTTGCTTTAAACAAGACACGAAAGCAAACCAAAAGTGGGTCAAGGCCATGTGAGCACTGTGCACTTTGTGGTTGCTATGGAAAAAAATAACAAACCCATGGTACCAAATGTTTCACAATTGCTGACTAAAACCAAAACTTTTAAGCTAAACCAAAGCTTGACTTGCGCAGATTTTGGCATTTACATCGCGACTTGTGTGATATGTCGTGAACAGTATGTTGGTCAAACTAGCAACAAATTTTCCAAAAGATGGTCAGCGCATCGCAGTGATTGGAACAAACAAGATTGTAAAACTGACAGTGACAAGGACCAGATGGCCTTGTCGTGGCACTATTCAGAAATCCACGGCACTATAAACAAGCCACCTCTGCACGAAGCATACACCGTTACTTTTGTCGAACAACCAAGTTGTCACTCTCTGGATATCTGTGAAAATAAATGGTATCACCTAATTGACGCGCAAATCAA
>Ga0210059_1004518_pt1 | contig 22463 bp, 9 predicted proteins | sample Ectturendosymbi2_FD_188042 | JGI IMG/M metagenome (GOLD analysis project Ga0210059, IMG submission 188042) | Ecteinascidia turbinata endosymbiont from Florida, USA - Sample 2 (SPAdes) (version 2) | ecosystem: Host-associated > Tunicates > Ascidians > Unclassified | place: Key West, Florida...
AGGCGGTCCAAACCTGAGTTCCATATTTTCAACGTTGCCACTGCTTGTCTGTGTCCGCCTGTACTGCATATACTCGAGAAAAGAGTAGATTGCTGGTATTAAAAACGAACTTAGTCGCGGGATGTTCGCCAAGCTCAGATTTGGGTCGCACTCAAGCTTGGGAATCGCTGGTCTATATTGCCATTCTAGCATAAGCGGTTGAAGTCTTTTAAATCCATTTATGTTTAAATAACGAAATCCAATGACCGGGATAAAAATAAATTTTTGTTTCATTTTGTTCACATGTGCTTTATCGAGAAAACAGATTGCAAAATTTGTGTAAGTAATGGCAGTGTCAATGCCCTCAGAACTTACTATTTCAACTTTGTGCCCATGCTCAATTACTAAATGTGGATCAAATGGAAAGTAATGCTTCGTGTGACTTTTTTTGAGAAAAAATTCTGGCGAACAACACAGTTTCCTTAATTTTTCAATATTATTTAAACTTTCTGCCAAAACTACAATTAAGAAATGTAAGTCAGATCAAAGATAATGTTCATGACACACATTTATTTTGAAAATATCCGACTTACGTTGCTGTTTTATGAGTTTTGAAAAGAATTTCAACTTTCTGACCATGCTAAAATGATTAAATGTAGATCTTTTCTAATTTCAGTTAGTTACAAGCAATGGTCAATTGACAAAGCATGGTCAAATGGAAGCTAATTGTTTTAGAATAGTCTTTATTCATAAAGGGGTGTTGTCTAAACATTTGCCTAATGGGTACATTTCTCTGCTTTAATCGGCCAACACCTCACTTTTGCGTTTTTTGCACTTTCCCCAAATTGGCAGTGTCACGCGAAATTTCTGACTTCACGCCATGCGCAAATGCACTCTGGTGGCGTTGTGTTAGATGTGTGATTCACCACGAACGGGATGTGCGTGAAGAAAAACACCATATATATGTAGCGCAAACAAGCAATAATAGAGTGATCTCGTCGGGTGATCTCTCATGCCGCTCGGGATTTCCGATCGCAGCAATGTTATTCTACATACCGTAGAGAAATCTGATGATTACAACTTGGATTTAGAGTTTAGTTTAGTCCTTCGCGTTAGAGTTTGCGTTAGAAAAAGAAAAAAGTAATTGAAATCTGAGAATAAGTACAATATTTTTCTTTGGTTCTAGTTATTCCCGTAGGCTACTGCAGCTTATTTTGGGTATCTGACATCTAGCCAAATAGTTTTAATTTATTCTAGACACATCAAAAAAGCAATCAACAAACTTTATTCCTTTACTCTGAGAAGCAAAATAAATGACAAACAATAATAGGTCAGAAATTTCGCTTGAAATCAGCTACCTTCCTTGTGGGTTTGCCTACATCAACCGGCACAGCCATCAAACACTTTTTCAGGAGTTGACCTTAGCTGACATTGTGCATTTCGGACTACTTTCGCCACCATGCACGTTTCCAGGCATTCAAATCATACGACACTCTGCATATCGTTTTTTTGCACTTTCTTCGACTGTCAGCTGCCTTCTCTCTGGATGACGTCAGCCGTCACATCCAGCCCGCATTTTTAGCGGTATTTTGCTGGATCCGCTTTATTTACTGCCGGCTAGGCGACTGCAGGCTCACGTAACTTTGGTTCAAAAAACTAAAGCAAATCTATAGCTTCCAGGAAGAACGAGCTAGTAACATTAATATCTTAGCCTGCGTGACTGCCAAACTTCATAGTAAAAGCAGCTGTGCTCAGTTCCCTTCACCATGGTCGTTCGCAGAAATTTTTGCAAGGGATGGGGCAAGTCGACCTTTTGCTTATCCTCTTCAGGTTGTTGACGATGCAGCGCAAATAGACATTCAGAAAACGCTTCCCTCTTTCTACACAATAAAGCAAATGCTCATTGTTACTGCAACAGTTGCATGCAGTGGTTTCCTTCTAAGAAAATTTTACACTAAGCGAATGTTTGTTTTGGTGAGCATGGATATTTTAAGACTGGGTTAGCAGAGTTCTAAATGAATTACAAAGTTTGTGAAATATTGAAATAAATCTAAAATTTTATCAAAATACGAACAAAATACATGTTTAATCGAAACAGCCTCCCTTGCTTTATTGTTTTTCCAATGTTTTGGAATGTTGTAAGTGCGCGGTATGAGATTTCACTGCGCAAATGGTCTGGTGGTACTGCGCAGTTGTGTTCTTTAGAAGGAACATTAATTGCAAAAAAATGCCCTTTGTTGGCAGCAATGCTTCTTTTTCACTCATGTTTCGCTGCACAGAGTATAAACCAAGGGTGGGCAAACTTGTTTAATGTGAGAGCCATTGGCAGAAGGCCAAAAACACCAGCGAGCCGAAAATCCAGTTTGTAGTGCCTACACAAATACGGTAAAGAATGCAAGTTTTACATGAAATGATGTACAGTAATTGTCACTATTAAGTTTTTGTTTGATTTTGTAGTACCAGAAAATCCAGACAATGCCTTGTTATTGCTGTGCAAATTAATTCTCCCAATTGTTCATTTTTTGGGGTTGCACGATGGTTTGATTTTACGAACTTCAATACAGAGAAGAAAGTCATAGCAATATGTCGTGCTGTGTACAGAAATGTGTTGTACCCAGGTCTTTTAAATTGTGGGTATTTTCTGGAACCTGCGGCGAGATATTAAATGGTAGAGTGGCATTGACTAAATTTTTTTCAGAGCCAGTCAGTTTCGTTTGTACAGCAGACAAGTTTGTGACAAACGGTTGACTAACTGGATAGCCACCACTGACAACATTAACCATGAACGGATTTATAAGGAATGCAAAGCATGATTTTAACTCTTGGAAATGGTCAAATCTGGCTTGGAGCTCCTCCAGTTGTGCTCCAATTTATTTTTGTATTCTTCCACTTTGTGGTCCTGCTATTTTCTCTTCGCGAAAAGCATTCGTTTCGTTCTCATTCTGACATTGGGACAATGACAGCATGCTTTTGACAATATGCGTCTTTGAAAAAATTGAATTTTCTGCTGGTAACTTAAAGAGCCTAACCTGAGCTGTAGGTCCACTATCTTTGTTATCAATTCGCGTTGACTCTCTCGTAACCAACCTTATGACGGGGCGATCATCCCCCAGAAACCTGCGAAAGCAACTTCATTCATCATAATTTTTTTTAATCCGAAAAACAACATTCGCGATATAAGGCCATTTTGCCGTCCATTGTTTTGTTACAGCAGTGTTGTGAAGTATACATCATCTCTCTTACAGTAGCGAAGCCGTTGTGGGACTTGACCAGCAAATAATACTGAAATCGCCACCCCTACTTTTACTGACCTGATCCGCCTCTGCCTTACGAGCTCGCGTGTAAACACATTGACAAATGAAACAAACGTTAAATATGGATAGCAACTCTAGATACTGCTATTTATCTATAAGAGTCGCACAAAATACGTCGCAGTTCGCACACCATTGGTATGAACGTATGTGGCTTACCGCTATTAGTATTCGTTGTCTCGCTGCATTACTTGCCAACATGTCTGCGTTCAGCAGTTACATAACATGCAGCAAAACGGCTACTATCGTAACTTAAAGTGAAACTTTAAAGATATTGTTGCGATGTTCTTGTGACGCAACAAAGGCGAAACAATTCGCTCCCGACTTTCGCAACTTGATTTTGCAGCCAACGGAGCAAATTAAGTGAACTGCAATTTAATGACTGCACTATACGAGAACAGTGAACAGACTTTTGTGCAGTGTGAGGGTCATATCGGCAAACAAACTGTCATAGCAGAATTAACCTAACGAATCGGAATTAAACTGCTGATTTTACGTTTTCTAGAAATTTTTCCTTCTTAGTTCCAATTTCCACGGGGGGTGCAAATGCCCGTTTTTCCCCCCCTGTGGATGCCAGTGCCCTACACCCCTGAATAACTAAAACTTCCAGACATGTCAAGTGTTGGTCTTGTGCCCCCCTGCTACCGCTCTGGAGCTAAACAGCACATGCTCCAGTAAGATTGTTGTTGTGTTTGATGTTGATGATAAACAGATGGGCTGTGGTGAAATACTTAACAACTAACTCTACCGCAAGGATATTACCTTCCGTGAATTCTAAAACAAAACTTCCAATGCAAGCGACTATTTACACTTGAATAACAAGCTGCCAGAAGCAAAATACATACGGAAGTGTGTCAATTTTGTATGTTGGAATGCTTTTGCAGCAGTGCAAAGTGACGTTTCCACGTAAACCTAGATGAGTGAACTTTAAACATTGCAATGCTCAATTGCTTCCTGATTGTGAATGCTTAACAAGTAACAACCGCTCTGACGGCGATCTGCAATTTGCTTTGCCAAAAGCACGTTCGTTCGAATTCAGGTGCTAAAATGATGAAACATAGTGCAATAGAAATCTGGTCAAGAATTCCTTAAGAAATGAAAAATAAAACGTGTTTCGCACTTTTTTGAGGAGTATAAGAAATAAGAAATATGTATAACTCGGATAATAGAAATATACTCTGTCCTTATTGATTGGTATACATAAACCAATTGGTTTGATTTAATTACGTAACGTTTTTACAGTGGAAACTGTCAAACACTGAAGTATCTCCTTAAATATTACATCGTTTGGTTGTGCACAAAAATTGGTCGCATCAAACCAGTGTATGAAGTAGTGGGATGCTGTAGCCTGTAGACACAGAGTGCGAATTTCCGTTCTCAGCATGCATTGACAGCAAGTTTTTTTTTCCGCGAAGCATGATTGCGCGACTGGTTCTCAACCTGCTCAAATCTCGTGACACCATTGCAGTACTGCAGCGATCTACAGATTTTGACGCATTTCCTCTCTAACATACACGAATATTTTTGAATATGTGAAAACAGTGAATGTTTAATTTGACAACTCTAAACCATTTTCTTCTGGTGGCCTGGCTTTGCCTGCAATACATTGTACTTCAATTTATCGTATAACCGCATTACCCATATTACATTTTATACCCAAAGCAAAAGACTTTTACTAACTATTATGCACTGTTCCCTTTAGTGGCGTTACTCAATACAATACTTCTAGAGAGTGGCTTGATAGACAAAGTAAGGCAGCAGTTTAATTATTCCACACACAACTAACCGCTTTTAAACACGCGTCACACCCGCACTCAGTCAGACGCCAGCGTTGCCAGATCGAAATAAAAAACTGTCGCTGAACTCATTTCAAAAAATAACTAAACTCAGCAACAATTTACCAAACTTCTTGAAATGGTTGCATCTTTACCAAAACATTAATATGTTCACGGAAATCATTCGTGTAAAATTCTTTTATCTTTGGCCTTGTAGCCTATTTTACCAGAAAGCTCATAGGTTTCCAACATTTTGCAAATATTTCTAAATAATCAGTGTCAACATCTTACAAACATTTTTCAAAAGAAGTGTTTAATACCATGCTTCTACTTTCAAAATTTTCACACTTTATCTGGTGTCATTAATTTTCAAACCATCAGCAAGCTTAAAAATAGTACATCTACATGTCAATATATAGGCAAAGCACATACGTGCAAATATTCAGGTCATACATTTCGCCAAACCAAAACATTTGGAGCCAAATGCTTTCAAAAAATTGCAGAAATTCGCCAAATCGCCAAACTAAAATATTTGTAGCCAAACGCTTTCAACATTCGCCAGATTCCGCCAGATTTCCGGAATCTGGCGATAAATTCGCCAAAATGGCAACCCTTGTCAGATCTAGCGGGTTGACAATCGACCTGTTAGCAACAGGCTGGGCAATGTGACATATCCGACCGTATCGTAAGGAGGCCGTGTGTTCGCATAAATGCTGGATGGATCAAAAACTACTGCACAGTATTCTGGTGAAGTGAACCCTCTCACTGTTAGCAGCGTTGTCTTTCCCTTACCGCGTGAACTGCGGTCAGAATTACCCATAGCTTTTCTATACCAGGGCTCCTCAAACTATGGGTCGCGACCCCGTTTGTGGTCGCGAAATGTAATTTTGGGGCCGCGAAACAAATTGGTTTCGCAAATCATATATAAAAGTTTTTGTAAACTTCTCATCACGAAAATTAAAAGTAGGCATTCAGTGAATCTATTTCTACTGCATTTTTAGGGGCAATGCCGTTCCTAATGATGTCAGTTGTTTACTCGGATGTTTTCCTGAGCTATCAAATGATAATAATCAACCAAGCACAAGTTATGCGTTGTCGCTTGTCACGCCACGACTGTTTTATCTTACTGATCAATATTGACCTTTTTGCGTTCATTCCGACACGAATGCATGCTTGTGTTTAGAACTCTAGGTCTAGTCTAGAAGCTAGGCTAACCGCTTTGAGAGCACCGTGACTAGTCTTTGGCTAAAGTCAAAGCTTTATACACAGTTTCAGAAGTACTTTCGACTTTGATTAAGCAAACGTTGGATCCACAAACCATACGCAATTGATATTTCAGGAGGAAACACACCTGACATGTCCAGGATGAGTTTGTGAAGTAATAAAACGACAAAATTTGCAACTGGAATTTTCAAAACAGAGTTTATGCCATTTTGAGATAAGAAACAGAAATTATTGCCCAGTTATTTTTTAGTTAGCCATTCATAAAATCTTAGAATTTTGCGCAACACATTTGTTTGAAGCTGCATTTTCACAACTGATATAATCATCAAGTCGAAAAACGGATCCTTTTTTAAAAATGTTGAGAATGTCCTTTGTCCTGCGTTGCCATGTATCAGTCTACGAATGGATGATCTGTGTAAAAATCATCAAGTGCTTCCATCCCTTTAGTTGCGCTTGATAACTTCGGTAAACTGAACTGTATTTTCTTAATTTGTTTCGCCTTATAATTTCCATTACGTGGTACTGTAGTTTTATTTCTGTACGGTTACTTTCGAGCAGTGTGTGCATTTCTATGAATTAGCCATAGACCGATATGTCCCCGCAGCTCTTCCGTACACCGTGCGTTTGGCAAGAAGGCTGCAGTACCAACGTACAATTTCTCGGTAAGACCCGACCCAGAGTCAAACTCCCGACCTACCAGCACCAAAGCGGACGCTCTTACCACCAGGCCGCGGTCTGGTGGTATTAACCAGACATGTGCTTAGTGTGCAATCAGTCGCCACGTGGTAAGTTGATTTAAGGTCACTCAAGCAGAAATACACCAGCATCGACATCAACGGCCCTCTCGCAAGTACCCACAGAGGATACAAGTATATTCTGATATTTTTTATATGTACAGCTGCATTTGCCTGCAAAGATACTTCAACTTCATCCGTGACTAACCGCCTTGTCTTCGTTTTGAGCTTACAGATTTTCTTTCTGTTCATGGCGATCGTGGAACGGTTTTCATGAGCAAAGAGTCGAAAGAATCCCCGCTCAGCCGTGGCATTCCAAGTCGTTCCACACCGTACCAACCCAGCAGGAATCTCCCAGTGTGAGGGTTGCAACTAAACTGACTAATGCTGAAATGTCTAAATGTAGGTGCGCAGTTGTAGAGGTCATTTTTCCCAGCGCTGCCAACTCCGTGCAGACTTTCCTATGTATAGAAACAAATGCCGCATCCCGTGATACGTTCTTCCCGTTCCTTCCCTTTTCGATGTTAAGTCGCTACCTCCTCAGTTGAATAATTACATGACCACTCTAGGTATCGTCCGTCTGAAAAACCTTGACCTAAACAAAAGCGACCCTATGTGTGGAAATGGTGACCTGTATGACACTAATATTCCACGATGAACGAGAAATGACAGTCTCTATATCAGTTTTTGCCTCCACAGGGTATGAACCAGGGGCAGATCCAGCAAGTGAAGTTAGGGGAGCGATTGAGTAATATGTAGTTGTCACGTTTTCAAAAATATGATCAGCCAGTCGTCGCAAATCTAACATTCTATGATCCTTGATGAAAAAGATTATTGCGATTACCTACACCAATGAACATCCTGCATTGATTTTTAAAGTCGTCCGTCTCTTTCGGAAGCAGTGATTTGAAAACAAAAACGTCTGTGGCATTCGTAAAAATATTTGAATCTGACTTCGTGTTGAAAATATGTAATATTTTGGTTAGCTATCGCTTCGAGATATGATTTTACTCCACCGCGTAGCACACTATAAATTAACTTGCTGCACAAATCTTAGCAATGCGCCTGTTATCCATGTGATGTGTACCTGTTATCTTTTCCCTATAAGCAGCGGCACAGACTGACGAGTTAACTGAATAAACTCCATTCTTCTGATCAGCAACGTGTACATAGTTCTTCAGGCAGTTGGGAGGACATTCAACTTCCATTATGGTGTATTCCGTGTTTCCCTTAGTGCTGCAGGAAGCTGTGAAACATTTATGAATTAACATCATCATTGCCACATAAAAGCTACCTAAGTGGCAGAGAGCAAGAGGCAGAGTGCCACTTAATAAGTATAAACTGCAGATAAAGTATGAACTGCAGAAATCTACAGTACAAACTTTAGAGAAACCTTACAGTTGGTTGGGCCGACGTTAGCAAAGCAGGCAAACAAAGTTAGATTCTTCCATGTGTCACACGCAGTGGTGAAAGTAGAATAATTTTCTTACCGGAACGATCCAGTGTTTGTCAATACCCTTGCAAAATTTCAGCCATAAATGTAAAAAAGCAATCAAGAGCGCGTTTACGTTTGACCCAGCCTTTATTGTACATTTTCAAAATACAAGAAACGTACAGTGCATTCTGAAAACCGCCAATTCAAAATCAACCAAAAAGCGTTAGGCGAAAGGGTACGTACGTAAACTTGCAGTATCGCTGAAAGTGGTTCAGGCAATGCAACTTTTGAGTTGTCTAAATTTAACACCTCATACTACTTGCTCATACTGTATTTGCAATTTACATACCCTAAATAAGCAAATCTGATACAAATACTTTACATCGTTTGCAAGGCCTTGGGCTGTTTTAAAGGGGGCTCTTGTGAAAAGTTTGATGTTTGATGTCATACAAATTAGCACCACACGCAGGACTGGATTTAACTGATGTGGGGCCGTAGGCTAATCCACTTGTGAGGACCCCTCAACCATTGCTGCGAGGAAACAAATGGAAAGCGTCAATCAATTTGCAAAAATTGGAAAATTACGCTCTGAAAGTGCGGTAATTAAAAACTTCTCAATCATTACTGAAGTGCCCACGATCACTGCATTTGTTGCTGCCTTCGACGCAAAAGCGTTAAAGTGCACGGAATTGCTGAAATCTTACTTGGCTGGCGGGAACAGGATTATTAACTGCCACAGGCAAACCAATGAAATCGCCACAATTGAAATATTTGACACAACACATGGTCTACGCTTTTTATAAGAATCACATGTGTGTTTTTTTATCTGTGCTGAAAAAAACAAACACACTGCACCTATATGGAATGAGTGGCGGCATAAAGACTTCACAGCACAACGTGAGGACCACGTTGCAACTCGCTTACCACGACTGTAAAAATCTCACACACACGAGCAAAACACCTCACCTACAACGCATCCAAATGGTTGTAACTGTTAGGTTCACGATTCGCGTAACTTCACTCCCCAGGAGAAATAAGCAAGAGATAAAAATCTGTGATCGATTCCTTGCTTATTACACCTGTGGAGTGAAGTTACTTGAATACATATATGCGCAAGTTTGAAACATCACAAAAAGAAGACAGCAGACCCCAATCAGATGATTCCTCTAAAGCAGTGGTTCTCAAACTGTGGTACGCGTACCACTAGTGGTACGCGAAGACCTTCGGGGTGGTACGCGAAGAGGCCTGCTTTCTGTTTTTCTTCACAAAAATATATTCACAGCTGTAGTTTTTACTTGTCTGGTTCTGTTAATAAATTCCTGAATTTTTGTGTTGCCTACTTCCCTTGCTGTTTTCTAATAATGGCCATTAAAATTTCTCACAGCCATTTTGTTCACGTTGGATTTGTGTCAATTCTGGTTTTCCAGACTTTTGATCGAATGATATTTGGCACATTGACTTTTCATGGAACAAGGGAAGGTGGTATGTGATGACAGTACGGGACACACAAATGGTACGTGATCAGAAAAAGTTTGAGAACCACTGCTCTAAAGCCTATACAAAACCTTCTAGAGCAGTGGTTCTTAACCTGTGGGGAATTCCCCACTGGTGGGAATGGTGGAGTTGCCAAGTGTGGAATGACCGGTCGGACACTAGAACCACTGCTTCAAAATTTAACACATAACATCCGAATGTTGACTTACTTTACAAATCACAACCATTCACAAACTATTGTAATAACAAAAACAACCAATATATGAGGTATTGTAAGTCTTTTCCGTACTAAACACTTCACGGGTTAAAATCGATTTTGTCAAAGACCGATGCTGTGGTGGGAATTGGAGAGTTGGCCCACTAAAAAGTGGGGAATTGGAGAAAAAAGGTTAAGAACCCCTGTTCTAGAGCTTTTAATTGTTCACTATTGGCGTGTTTCTTACTTTTTCAACATGGTAAGAATCCAATGCAACTAAACTGTCGCGTGAGAAGATGTGGAGTTAAAACTCAGAACCGTCGCCAGGAAGTCTTGAAGAGGGGGTTTAAATTTTCGTAAGGGGACTTGACATTCCGAAAGTTTGATAAAATCTTTACTGATTTGTAGTGTTTCATATTTAAATTTGGAAGGGCTGAGCTCACCAATGACCACCGTGGCGACTGGACTGGTTTAAGTTTCGCATTTGCTGTCATTATTGAAATATGTACAAAAAAATGAAAAGCTACAACCATCAAATCAAGTAATGCTGAACATAACACAGTGAACAGTTAAAAAGGTTTTGTCCTGCCTTCTTCATGACAAAATTATCTAATAAATCATCACAATTTGTTTGGCTAAGTTTGTCCCTTTTAATGTACCGAATTATAAGTGCGAACAACCTCTCCTGGAATATTGCGGCCCTTTAATTCATTTTTAATTCTCTTGAATCTTGAAAAGGACCTTTCGCCAGAGCAATTAGCGGCCATCAAGCTAAGAAATAAGGCTTCGTGTGGTTGCATAAACGAAAAACCACTACTCTAAGGCATCAGACCCAAACGCGCTTTGTCATGTTTTTTTTGTTTCCGTGTGTCGTTGTGGAAGAGTTCTGCGGTTGCCAGTTGGTAAATTGGATTTTGCTTGCTTTTCAATATCATCAAGCTCTTCCTTGATTTGCTTAGCATGGGGTCAGTACAAACTTGCGCAAGTACTCAATAGCAATCTGATTTCTGAATGACTTTACTGAAGAAAATTCAAATGGAAAAGATCACATCTAAAAATACCAATCGAGCTATACGCGATACAAACGCTGACAAAACTACAGTATTGCTCAGTCACCTAAGAAACAACTATGCTTTTATAGTAAGATACTGCTGCTTGCCTTACGCATAGCTCGTATCTGCAGTTCAATCTTGTTTAGATCAGGTGCAGTGACGTAACTAGGGGGAAATTTATCTGAAGGGGGCCCACTGGCTAACACTCAGAAAATAGTTGAGAAACAATAGCAAACCCGGTATTGAACGGCTATACATAAACCCAAATCACCGGAAAACACTCCGAAAAACGCAAAAAGACAACAATCTACTGAAACCAAAAGAATAGTAAATACCATAATACGAGCTACGTAGGGGCCCGGATTTTACATTTAGCTTGGCAAGGGGGGCGGGGAGGTTCGTCAGTTATGCCATTGATCAGGTGCATTTCAAACATGAACAGCCATAGTTCATTTGATAGAGTCACACGTCACAATCGGTACGATTCAGCAAACGCAGGACGTAGCCAGCGTGCTGTGAGTATATCGACACAATAGTTGGCATGCGGCTTGACCAACCGTCACATTGAGATTCATGGAAACTCGTTGGAAGACCCTGGCGTTATCACTTCGAAAGTTGAATAAAATTAAATTTCGTGATTTATAATTAAGACATGCATTTTTGACGAAGTTTAATCTAAATGATTATATACCGGCCATTGACTGTTTGCGAACCACTGTTTTTTGGAGGCCCCCTTGAATCTTGAGACCCAAGGCTTTAGCCTATAGTGAAATCCGTCCCTGAGTCTACACGTGCTCGCTACATTCACTGAGTAAGTTGTTTCAATTCATAAACATATTACTTTATTCTGAACTCCCTCGATATCCGAGAAAAAACTGTCACAATGAAACTAATGAAAAGGGCAACGGTGCGCAATATTCCCTCTCAGGTGCGCCACTGCGCAGTATCACTAGAAATCATTATCAATTTTGGCAGAACGCTTTCTGAGCCTGTTGTACAGCTAAAATTCGGCAATAAACCTGAAAAAGTGTACGCTGTATTTGTTCGATTGTAAACTGCCGCTTACAATCAAGGACAATCGAGGGCGACTTACATTTTTTTCTTGAGCTAATCGAAAGGTCTAGATCAGGGGCTCAAAGACGCGGGCCGCATGTGGCCCGTGAGGGGCATTTTTTGTGGGCCGCATTGATTTTTGGTTATTTTAAGATAATTTGAATTTACGTTATTTAGGTTATTTACCGGAATTTAAAAGTGCTCAGCTAGGAAGTGAACAAGTTCCTTTGAAATGAAAGTTGAGACGACTAGAACTAATTTGCCTTGAACTCATATAACACCTTGCTCAGGAAATAAGATGTAAAAGCTATTTCTTATAAAGTTCAGGTACCACCATTGTTGCGTCAGCGTCATAATACCAACCTACTTGAAATTCTAACCGGAACGCCGTATCGGCAATAATTCTTTTACCGGAACGGCGTTCCGGGCCGTTCCGGCTTACTTTCACCTCTGGTCACACGGAAAAAAATCCTTAAATGGTACTTGCAGCTTGTACAGTCTCGTGTTCGGCCTGTATAATTGGGTGCAAGAAAACCTTGTTTTGCCATGAACGTTTGTTTGAATTGATTTTATTGGCGCAAACATTAGACAACTTCATACATTTTCAAAGTCAAAGCTCTGGTTGCCATTTTGAATCTGCTTGGTGATTAACACAATTGTGCACGATTGCTGGGTCGCAACCGGCATCTATCGTGGTTTTCCCAGTTCCACAAGGAGCAGAGCATGGCAGAGAAAGTGTGAACCCAGCTTAAATGAAACTCGTCCCGGGTTTCCACAATCGTTTCGCCTCCAAGCAGACGTATGTTGCTCCGCAGAAGTATGACTTTTAGTGAGAAAGAAAACCGTAAGTTCCATCTTCCGTAAGGCTAGCCACTTGCGAGATCATGCGCAATGTGGTGGAGAAAACTTTTAACGTGTGTCGTAGATACAACTTACCAACAATGTAGCTTTTATCACAAAGGGAGTAGCGTGTGCCTTGGTGTAGAGAAAGATGGTATGTGCATTCACGGACCACTCGTTGAAAGTCAGGAGACTACGAAATGGGTAGGCTATAATGAAAACATTCGTTCTTACCACATAACTTTGAAAGGGCACATTTTTTGTCGATTTTGACGTTCCCAAAACATGTTGAAATATTTATGCTTTACAGTAAGTGTCTGCAGTTTGCGTTTAAACTTAAACATTTTTGATAAGACCATGACATTTTCGCCAAAATGTTGATCCTGTCAAGATTTTTCTACAAAGTAACCAACTTCTAACAGATGTAAGGAAATTGTGTCGACACAACATGGCATTGTCTTTCAACTGTTTCACTAACACAAAATTGAACATAATTTTATGAACGACTATTTGACGGAAGATCAGAAGATTTTGTGCGATTGCGACCGACCTGTTTTGCCGCCCTGTGTGCTGACTTTGTTGTTTACTCCAGAGGTGAACGGAGTCACTTTTTTTACTCCTGCTCCGGAGCTGATTGGAAATTTACACTCCGGCTACTCTTTGGAAATTTTAAAGCTTTTTGTCTCTTTGTGCAAAAGCATAGTTGGAGCTGTTTTGCCTTTTTCCAACACGGACAAGTTATGCCGTGGTTTTAGTGCTGGGAAACAGGTAGTGGCTGCTTGTCTGCATTGCATCAACTGCAGACTAAACTTTAACGTAATTACAAATCCTAGCCCTTTTTCTCTTAATGTGTCGTATTATCATGCAACCACTGTAGCTAGCCATGCTGAACTAAACTAAAGGCAAAATAACCCTAGCACAGCTTTTGAATCATGAGGCAAAATAGACACTGGCAAACTGGAAACCAAAAATAGCATTAATTTATGTTGTTGTCATCTGGACCAAATTTCGTTCAACTCGTTCCATTCAAACCTGAACCGAAGCTTGTTTCTTTTTCATTTTACTCTTTGTGCTTTGGGCAGAAGCAGCTTATTTTCACGTTCGGATTGGTTGACCCCCAATGAAGTTTGAACGACAGAACTTATCAGAGCATAAGCGTTTATGTTGCGAAATTTTAAATGACGTAGCGCACAAACTATTACGTATAACCGGCTAGCAGTGTCAACATATTCCTGCCAGCACGTTATATCACTTATGCATTCTCTAGCCTACTCCACTGTTATTTTTGCTTGTTAAGTCACTGCACTTTTCATTAGTTTGTGTTGGTTAGTTGTTCCTTCTGTGGCCTTTTCCTTTGTAAGTGGGCAGCTGGGGTTATAATTTTTTCAATTAGATTAAGGGCGCCTAGTGCTGGATTTTTTTCATCCAGATCTGTTTTTCGATTTCACCGGCGTGTCTACGTTTCATTATAAAAAATCCCGTTAAATACGTTTTTGGAGACATAAATTCAGCAATAAATAACAATCATAAATCTAATAATGTAAAAAAATCTTCCAGTTTTCACAACGTTTGCATGCGCCCATCAAGTGAAAAAATATGCATACCCTATGAAACAAGCCATATTCAATCGGTTTCATACCCTCATACCAATATCAATATCAACTAGGTTACATGCGGTCGCTCTCAGCCAAGACAGAGCCCCCCAGTCTGCCCCCTCCTTCATCCTAAACAGCCTGCATTGACTTTTCATGTCAGAATTTAAGCAAGAAAATAGAACCATCATATTAATCTAACAATTGTCCTGTCAGAGAAAGTTTAAAATTAATGAAAGCTATTATCCGGCCCCTGTAAAAACTGAAAATTTCATTCCTGCTCCAGGTCAGGTTTATATTCAAAATTCCGACTCTGGGTCCTGATCCGGTTCTGAAAAAAATCTTTGACTCCGGCCAGAATCGACTCCGACACTCCAGCACCGTGATCACTTCTGGTTGACTCCGTCACTTCATTTAAAAGCGTACTCTGGAGAATGGTTGCTAGCGTAACGAATGCAAACTCACTCACGCATTCTACCAACGTCCTTGGTCATAGTGGCGAGTTGTTTTCAAATATTAATAGCTCTGTTGAGTTATTGGATTATTGGCGTCAGTCAGTTAGTTTCATTATTCCAGTGAAATCAATTATTTGGGAATGACGTACTTCCCAGGTTTCAATTGTTGCAGTTTGTGTTTTGACTTACACGTTTTAGTCTTGAGTTGCCTTCCTTCCTCTGGCCTTACTTCAACTTTTCAACATTTCACCGGTAAGCTTTCCTTGCAGGATAGCTTGTAGGCGTAGTATTTGGAGAATTGATTTTCTATTGCAAACAGTTGCTAAAGAATTCCTTGCTTAGCTCCCTGTGGAGAATAATTTTTTGGCGAGACTAATTCTTAACTCTCCGACAAGTTATTGAAAAACCATGGCTGAAAGTGTTTGTAATCCACATTCTCTTAATTGAAACGTCAGAGTACAGGCTACATGTCATAACAATTCAAAGTCACGAATGAATACTATGTTTGCAAAATCAGTGGCTTCGGCAAAGAGCTTTTAATCGAATTTCTTTTCAGCCAACGTTTGTGTTTCAAGATATATGTATGCCATCGACATATTTGCGCCCCGAGTGTTACTGCACGATTGCAAAAAAAAACAGAAATCTACGAATTTCATATATGGCTACTGGGCTATCTGCGGCTGACACTGTAACTAAAGATGAATTTTTTGCAGCATGCAAGGGTTCTCGGAAGGGGAATTTTGCGGTGTTCATGAGATGAAGTTTCCAACCCTCATCAATTGGAGGTGGGATGCAGCAAGCTTGTGCGCGAGCAGCTGCTGCGAAAATCGTCAAGCCTTGTGTTTGCGTCTTTACTCTAGGTTGGTGATTACATACGGTTCGATACAAGTTTGAATTTCATAATCACCAACTTTCACACGAAACTAAAACCTGAGGTAAAGGTCAGCCATGATATGAATTCACTTCCACATACACATCGTCTGAGTGATCATAGACGATTGGAAAGCCATACTGCTTTGATAAACTTTTCTAAAACCGAAACAGAGTAGGACAGTTTCCCTATGGTGTTTTGTTGATTTTGCTGGTCTTATTTCGTTTTATTCATCAAAGGCTTAATCAACCTGAGAGTTTGTTTTGCAACGTTTTGAAATTGGGCTAGGTAGTACTCCTGTTGAGGTCATTGGTTTCATGCCTGGGAACTTATGATACTGATTCAAGCAGTCATTCATTTGCTGTCGGAGCAATAGTTATTAAAACTTTCATACTTGAAAACGCATAGCCTCTTGCTTTTCGTCCACACTTTGACGTCGTTACGCCGAACTGCACACTTCCTGGTGATGATGGAAACCCTTTTGTTTTGAAAACGTGAGCAAGTCCTCCATACTCTGCATCATAAAGAAACATGAAACAGATGTTTGTTTGTGTTCTTGCGTTGCACATCCAGTTATTTCATGATTTAGCTTATGTTGTCATCAAAGTTGTAAATTATGTTGCCGACGTCTTTTCATTTGAGAAAACGCAAAGGAGCAGCTTTAATTTTTACAAAATGCGTTTATCGATAAAATTTTCGAAAATGTCGCAAAAGTCTTAACACTATGCCACAATTTATTTTGTGTATGCCATATATTGTACTCCTTCATTTTCAGATATGGGAACATTCCACTGAACCTAGAATAACAAACAGAGTAACTTTTTACCTGATACAATTCCAGCGTGTATCGCGGCCAGACAAACAGGTCCATCTCCATAAACATTTGTTCCACACAACTCGTGCGTTTTTCTCCAGCACCCAGGAGGGCACATGACCGAAGTTATCGAATATTGGAGCTCAGAGAATTTCAGGAAGCACATCCCTTGAAACGTTGGAAATTGTTATGAAAATTAGACCTTGTACTCTATTTTGTCTCTATTTTCTATTTTGTGAATTAGCTTCAGCGCAATGTCGAGAAAATTCTGATTTTATGTTTGTTACAGATTTAACCTCTGCTTTCTATCATAACATCAATTTCTGTCAATGCTCATAACGCTTGCTAGTTAACTTCCATAAACAGAAACAATTACGGGGAATTTGTAAAGTCTAACAATGTATACAGCCAGGAATGTAGAGCCACCAAAAAAGGTGTGGGGACGCACCCAAAAACTAGTCATTTCAAAACAGCTTCAAACTAGAGATGGCACTGACCGCTAGATGGCACTGGCCGCTAACAGTCCAGTCTTCGGGCGTCCGCTAAATGTTTTGAAACAGTTCGTTAACAATTGTTCTAGCGGTGACGTCATTCCGGGCTGCTGCGGGTCGCTGCTCTCTGCTTGCCGAAAATTTGTGTTTTTTGCAGTTTCAAAACCTAACAACGGACTTTTTTGCTGCTGTTCTTTCCATTTTACCGTTGTGCCAAAGTTCTGTTTCACTTGTTTCCACGCAAATCACCGAACCATGTTATGAATCAATCAAAGCAAAAGACACTTTCATTTATACTGCAGTGTGTTGCTGAGGTGTAGGTTTAGGACAGGTATTTCCAAACTTCCCTGGCCATGTACCCCTGCAGCATTTCGTTATATGAACATGTATCCCTAAAATTTCTTATGACAGAAAGACTGAGGAAAATAACAAAAATATATTTGCCAATATAGACCTAATGATTTTGAAAATATTCACCGATGTCGACCTATGTACAAGCATGAGCATTTCAAAATGAATAGTATATAAACATAATTTTTCCCTTGTACTGCTAACCTTAAATATACACTTTCAGATAGGAAAATCTATCCCCAGGGATACATGTCCATGTACCCTAGTTTGTGAACCATTGGATTAGGATTAGGGGTTAGGCATAGGTGGGCAACCGCTACTTTGAAAGTAGCGTCGCTACCGATATCGCCATTTGCTGAAAATAATAGTGGCGCTACCCCTCTCGTTACTGAAGAAAAATAGTAGTAAGCTATCGCTACCGCTACGTTTGGCGAACTTTTGAAATTTGTGCTGTTTTGCAGAAGTAGGATTTATTTTTCAGTCTCACCTTGAAACGTTTTTTAAACTATCAATTTTGTTGGGTGACCCTTTTTTGAACAACCATGATCTGTAAACCATAGTCATTGAGCCGTTATGATTAGGAATTGCTCATTTTACAGCAAATGCACATATAACTGGAACTTACACTGCAGACAAACATAGAGTGCATTTACTTTTGTAAGTGGATTGCTGTAGGTTTATCAATTGCGTTTGTTGCTGCTTTCTTGCTGGAGTCAAATATAGAGCTCAAAAAATTATCAAGCAATAAAAAGGTCAAAATTTCTTTTTAACAAGGTTTTACGCGCGTGCAAGTTGAATCAGGCCCACAACCAGGGTGGGAAAACCGGGCATTTGCATCCTCCCCGAAGTTTTCCGGCATATTTTCAGATTTTATAAAAACGGTGATGCTGATCTTTGGTTTTAGTGAAAGCCCCTGAACAAACTATTGACTACATATATTGCAAACTGAGCTCCTTGCTTCTCCGTGCTTTTTCGGTTTATTCACAACAGCAGCTTTGAATAGGATGTAGTTTGGACTGTATAGCCTGCATGTAAAGATATCCTATTTAGATATCGAGGACAAATTGGCCAACCACCGTTTTGTTAACATTCTAGCTTTTGAAAGTGCAATCCAAGTGTTAAATAGATTGGCTGCAAACGTGCGTAGTCCCGCACCAGCTGTAAAAATAATCCGTGTACGATGCGTCACACACGAAACTAGTTTCCTTAACGCAATAAATTGCGATTGATTCGCTTAGTGTGGGTCACTGTTGTGACTTAACTATTATTGCTGAATGATGAGTGCAAGCTTGAATCATTGCAATAAGATGGGAGCAGGACCAAACAGAAAATTCCTCATGCAGCCTGCTGCATAGCTAGAGCCTGTAATTGTTGTATATGTTTATTGGTAAACATATTTTTATTATCTTCCTCAGCCTTTTTATTCATAAGAAATTTTAGATTAATGGTTCTCAAAGTGGGCGGAATCACCCCCGTGGGGGCTATCTTGAGGAGCAAGGCGGCGATAAAACCATAGGGGGAATAGGTGGGAAACAACGCAAAGGGGGCAAAAATGCTCAACCACTAATCAATCGTTGAGCTAACTTCAAAAGCCTACTGTTATGACATGTTAGTTTCTTACAAATTTTAATTTACTATGATATTCGTTGGAGTTTGCAGTTAAAGCTATTTATCCGCTAAGTTTTTACTCTGGATCGTCTTTGTGTCCGGCTACAGTGTGGATTATTTTCACAAGAATCCTGAATGTAATATTACCGTCGCAATACAATTGCTTAGTTAAGCTATTTAATAGCTAGGTTCAGCTATTTAATATTTCCATTAAATGAAATTATTTGAATTTACTACCTTTTATGTGCTTTAGTAGGCTTGGGGGCTCAAACGACGTGTCGAGAGTGTAAGGGAGGCGACGGAATAAAAAGTTTGAGACACACTGGTTTAGAGGTATACGCTCATCTATCGAAATGCTGAAGGTACATGGTCAGAGAAAGTTTGGAAACCCCTAGCTTAGCCAAACTTACGTTTTTTATTCAACCCTGCTGTGAGCCTGTGCACCTCACTATTTGTTCAGCGAAAACCCTAATTTTTCACCGGTGCAAAGTCTTTGTTGCTGGGCTTGTGACCATGCAAGTACCTACGAAAAATACAAATGGCATTGCAAACAAACAACGCTATTGTTAATTGGAGTAATTATATCGTTTTTGACGGTTCTGAAACACGATCTTTTTCACAAGACGAATTTGTTTCGATTGCAAAAAGCGAATTGTGCAGTTGTTTTCAATTTAGTTAGTACAATCCGTGCCACGAAGCTCAAACTAAAAACTTACTGCGACCACTTTTACAAAGATAGCGTCTCCCCAAATCAATTTTAATATGAAAGAAACGTACGCCTGTACGAAAACGAATTGTGATGTAGCAAAAAGGCGACATTTCATTACCAAGGTAAGTTACACGAACGTTTCCGTTTTGGTTTGAACGAAATGAAATTGGCTACGACTACGTAGATTACAAACAGCATTATTTTGCTCAAACGTGTTGCAGCGACAGAAGTGACAGCACTTTGCAAAAAACAAACGACTCTCGAGGACAGAATCGCTTCTGATACAAACTATTTTCACAGAATACAAACAAAAAGAAACTTTGCTGATGCGAATAATGAGCAGCATTATGCCGTTACTGAGACACGTCAGATTTTTCTGCACATTTGCAAAATGGTTCTGCAAAACAATCGGTGATTTTGTGCTTTTGTATGTCTAGTAAGCAGTTTTTTTTTGTTTCGTAAGTCCGTATAACTTTATAAGTTGCAATTGCAGATGTCTTCGAAAGTCACGTTACGCGATTCAGAACAACAAATATTGGCTGTAGATGATATTGCAGTATTGAGAGTCCGGGTGGAATGTGCGCAATGCTTCAGACTGTGCTGGAAACCAAGCAACAACTGAGGTCACAAGCAGTGCTCATTGTGTGACTGGCTGTTTGCGCTACGTGCACATATCTGTTATCCTTTGAGCACTTCCCGTTCGAACATTATTCAGGAACTGCGTGATAATTTGTTACTAATGTGAATTAGAAGTTGCATAAAAAAACACAGGATAGCAAATATTTTACTATTAATAGCTAGCATTCAAACTAATGATGGAAAAACACTAACCTTCCTTGGAATGAACGGTGTTTGCAAGAAAGAATAACAAAATAATGTCTGCCAACATAATGATCCTCAATTTTTCATGGGAATTCCAACAAATCTTTAGCGAGGTATTCACAATCTGTTATGCAACAGCTTTTTGTGCTTAAAAAATGATTAATTTTTAATGAGTTTTGTTGATAATCTTTTCCATTTACGCTTTCAAATACTAAAACAGGCTATTGGTTATCTCACAGCACGAAAAAAGCTCTGGATTACCTGTAAGCTCTCGAGAAATCCGCCGACTGAGCTCCCTTTTCATTATTTTACAATGCTTCAAATTTGTACATGTCTATATTCAAGAAAGTAATTTCCACAAATGATACAAGCAAGGATCGATCAGCAAACTTTCTTAGTAAGAAATCGATTTCACGTAGAACTGCGCATTCCCTCCTAAAAGCCCATTCAAAGAGAATCTATTTTAATACCTATTTGAATGAGTTTTCTGGATTGTGGATGCGTCATACACCTGAAATTGTTTTCCTAAAGCCTTCTGATCGATTCTTGTTTACCCCCTTTTGTGGAATAATCACTTGGATAACGCAGTATTTCAGTAAAAGTGATCGCTATGATTGATTTTTGCATTGCAAAAAAATTTCCCAGAATACCAATCAAAAATAATCTGCTTTTTTGCAGCGAATAAGTCGATCAAACTCTTAATGCAATCAGTCAAACGTCAAACTGCCTTGCAAAATGTTATCGCACATAATAACGTTTTGCTTTGATCAATCCATGAATAAATTCAAACAGATTGTAGAAAAAGAAGAAATAGAGCAACGAATAAACAGAAGTAATTGAGTAAATAGAATGCTAGAACAGCAGAATGTGCACTATGTAGGTCACTGCAACGTCAGAGTCACGTGGTTTCTGCAATGATTGGTGAGCGTGAGGGGAATATTCTCTCACAGGAAACAGGAACACGTCATAGCATCGATCAGACGCATTGTCCGGCTCTATAATGCATCATAAAGAGCATGAGCTCTTACCGTCAAAAAGAGCAGCGTGAACGATATCAAGGTTTTGCAAGCCATGAATTATTCAGGGAAGAAGGTTTTGGTAAACGTTAGAAATTCATATTATATCACTCTAAGCCTCAATAAAATAATTCACAGAAAATGCTTCTTTGTTTGAAATTCCGTAGATTCTGCTTTTATTTAATTTAATTTAATTTATTTGTTTGTGAGCAGACACAAAGTCCATAGTATGAACACATACACTCTGCTGAACGCAGGTTGATAAAAACAGACAAAACAGAACGTTGTACAAGGCATTGAAGCCGGTGGAATCACAGGATTACAGGCACTTTTTGCAACTGCATTTAAGGCAGAACCATAGGGTTACAGACACATTCTTAACACTATTATTAGATAACACGTAACACTTGTTACAGCACTACTGCGGAGTAGGGCGCTAATTCCTAAATTGGACAAGTCTAGGTAAAATGCAAAAGCATTGTGGCTTGGCACGCCATTGATCAAACGGACACTGTAAAGTTCGATCACTCATTCACAGAGTAAAATGCGATTATAGTGTTCAAAGAATAGTGACGAGTACAAACAATCTGACTGCATCAAAGCACGTAACCATACGTTGTTAGACTTTCTGCATCTTTCGA
>Ga0210059_1004519_pt1 | contig 22462 bp, 16 predicted proteins | sample Ectturendosymbi2_FD_188042 | JGI IMG/M metagenome (GOLD analysis project Ga0210059, IMG submission 188042) | Ecteinascidia turbinata endosymbiont from Florida, USA - Sample 2 (SPAdes) (version 2) | ecosystem: Host-associated > Tunicates > Ascidians > Unclassified | place: Key West, Florida...
AAAGTACCTTGCTTTCAGTGTGGCCAGCAACAGCAATTGTAGTGTTCAAGTACTATGCTGTCAAAGGGGCCCCCAACAGCAACTGTAATGTGTAAGTAGGCTACTGTCCTTTCAAAGCTACCCACCACCATCTCCAATGAGCAAATAAAGAAAGCTTCAAAACAACTTCTATACCTAAAAAATTGCGGGTCAAAATTTCTTCCAAAAAGTTCTGAGAAGACCCTATAAAATAAGAGAAAATAAGCCTACTTATACCAAATTATAACTTTTTATACCAAATGATTATTTTTAGAGATTGAAGAATTTGCTTATTATAAATATCACTGCAGTTCTTTTGCTATGCACTGAGGATGATAACAGTAGTTATCGAAACGTTTGCAAGATGTCAGTTGTATCGTTTGCTTTGGCCATGATATTTATTATAAGAAGTATTTGCTATATTGGTAATTTTTTGAAAAGGCCACAAATGAATCAAAAGTAGTCTTTTTTATATCTCTGAGTTGAAAAGGTTAGACAAATTGCTCATTTCTCATTTCTTGTGATGTTGTACCTTAGTGAACATTTCCATCAGAAAATAAGACAACATACAATTGTTATAGCAGGGACCACACCACACTACATCTTCTAATTTATAGGACATTTTTTCTCAGTTTACAAAGTAATTTTGTATTATTGCTGCAGCGCTGAAAAAACTGTTAATAAGCAAGGCTACATCCATGCTTCTTATCACGTAGCAGAAATGGCAATTTTTGAGTATTATGAATCCCCATTTTTTGTACAGATATTTCAGGTATTTGAAGCTTGACTAGTAAAAGGTAGACTTGGTAGGTGATGTTTAAGCTCTTTTGTCAGCTCTTAGCCAGTATAACTTGAACCGTTTTTTCTTATCACATGTTCAATCAATTGTGTAGGCTACTTGCTGCAGTAGAAATGTTTTCGATAAAGTACATGATGAATTATTTCCTATTATTGCACATTTTTCAAACAACTAGTGTCAATGCAAGATGACGGCAACCTTGACTCATCCAGCCTCAAAGCTTGCCAAAACAAGTCTCTAATTGGATGCTTTTGTATGCACTGTTTTTGCAGTTAAAAGGATGAAATTCAAAACAAATTTGGTGTTTTGAATCTTCTTGGTTGTTGTTTTTAGTTTCATGGATTCCCACAAAGACATGAATGTGAACAAATTCAGGATACCAACTACCAAGCATTTTTTCAAATGGGGAAAGTGCGAAACTTTCAAAGGGGTAAACTGTGTAGTTTATTGATGGTGAATGCAGAGAAAAGGATTGTGAAAACAAAGTGGGGGCGATGCCAACTTGCTATTGCCTAACTTTTAGCCATGTCTTACCAACTTTCAGTGCTTTCAAAGTTGTGTATCATGAATACCCTTCTGCATTTTCTCCTGCTATTTCAGTTTTGCCGTAGTCTGAGGAACATACCTTGGGTGACTGTATCTTAGGCAAATCAAACGTGATTATCACAGTTGGCTGATTATGATGACGTCATCAGAGGGCCCCCTTTTTAGTCTTGGCTCGGCCCCCCCAACCCTAAACCCACCACTGCGTCTACGTCTGCTATGTGAATGGTTTTCGGTTCGACTCTCACCTTGAAGTCTTTCATTTTGGTAGCATTCTAATGGTTGCACTTGTTAATGGACCACTTTTTTACTTTTTCCAAATGTTTCCAAACCTTTGTGTTCAGATTTACAGTTTTGGTTTAGGGGTAAGGTTTAAGTACATTTTTACCAAACCTAGTGCACTCTACTACACACTCATAGTGTGTTACTGTCACGTTACAGGTGACGGATGAATAACTTTTCAAATATGAAGATCCACTGACGAACCTGTAGCCACTACGGACCTTTTAGAAACAAAAATTCTGAATAGTTGCACATTGATTAGTCAAATATGTTAACAGGATGTTTCAAGATTCGGATTTCATAGTTGTGTTGCAAACAGCATTCGGATCAGGATTCCTACCTGTTGTATCAGGACTGGAGTCGGACTCAAAAAAACTTGAGTCCGAACACCTTTGCTGCACAGTCCCTTCGCTACGGGGGGGCTTTGGTGGGCTTATCCCCTCGGAAACAGAGCTACAACCTCCCCCAAATTGAAATATGAAGCACTATAAAACAGTGATGTTTGTTCAAATTTCAGAATGTCAAGCCACACTGCACAAATGCAAAGCCCTCTATATAAAGCCACCCCACTGCACAAATGTAAAGACCCCACAGACTTTCTGGTGACGGTTCTGTTGTCACACCAAGCTTTTCATTTGCCATTTCTTTGGCAACAATGGTTAGCTTTACCACCATCCATGGGTTCACATTCATAATTTCATTTATGAATCCTACCAATTGTTGCACTTTAACCAAACCTAACTACATAGCAGTGCTAGTCTACACACCAAAACAGCATTCAAAACAATACACTGGCTTAAAATATGTCATTTATATTGAAATGACTGACTAAAAATTCAATCTAACACGTCAATGTTACAAAACAACAATTTTGTATATCATGTTTAAGAAAGAAAGTAGCTATCTGGCCTGGTATCACTCAACAACCAGTCAATGATAAAGCAGGCTCACCTAGGATAGGTGTGAAGACTGCAAGGCCTGGTGCAAACTACAGACCACATTAAAAGAGCTAGAGTGCTGTAACTAGTCTAGACCACAGATCACATAGGCCTACACTAGCTAGCCTTAGACCAGGTACGCAGCAAACAACGTCCTTTAATGTATAGGCTACTGAAAGTGCCCTATCTTGCCACACCAGGAACAAATTCATGCTGACAAACTTGACGTGTCCAATTAGCAGATTGAGAAATGGGATTACACTACAGTACAGAGATTACACCAGAGACAGACTCAGAGTCATGGCACAGAAGGCTAGACTTACCATAATTTCTTAGGCTTAAACCGGGTCAAAATCAAAACCATGAATGAAATAACCTGACGAGCGGCCAAAGCCCTGAGCTTGGCAAATTTTATATCTTATTTATTTGTTTAAGATTGTCTGAGAACACATATAAAGTATTGTATTTCGATTAAAAGGGAAAATTTTTGTCTTGTTGACACAAAAATAAGCCCCCAATTTTACAAATGGCCATTGCGCGGAATTATTTCATAAAAATACATCATCAGGCTGGAGTTCATTTTGAAAATTTCACTGAAGTGAAATTCCGGGTCATTTTGCTAACTGGGACAGACGTTCAAACCGGAACCGGTTTGAGTCCCGGTCAAACCTGGACGTATGGTAGGTCTACAGAAGGTTGTAAATATAAAATAGGGAAATTTTTCCAAAAGTCTGAATCTTCAAAATACAGTATCTATAAAAGCGCTTCGGATATCTGGATCCCGTTTAAAAGCAGTTTTTTGATATCCGTATCCGGTTGCAAACTCACTATTCTCCCGGAAATTCAACCGGGAAACCGGATAGTGATCCTCTCTGGTGGTCATGGATCCGGTGTCAAGCGAAATTTCTGACCTGTTATTGTTTTTCAATTATTTTGCTTCTTAGAATAAAAAAATAAAGCCTGGCAATTGATTTTGGATGTGTGTTATGTAAATTAAAACATGTTGGTTAGATGTCAGGCACCTACAACAAGCTATAGCACGGGAATAACTTTAACCATTGAACATTTTGGGACTTAGTCGTTGGCCTCAATTATGTTTCTTTTTCTTACCTGAACCCAAACCCTAACCCGACATACTTACCTAAACACGAATTCCTCAGCCCTAATAATTAGTTTTATCAGCATGTTTGGTATATAGAATATTACTCTGTGCATGCGTACATGATGTGATGTCAGAAATTTTGCAAGTCGGAAATTTCGCTTCACATCGGTGTGCCGGAGTCGACTCCGGCAGGATTCTGCGTTTTTCTCTCAGACCCGGATCCGGAGTCAAAAATGTGTGAAGAAACGGACCTGGAAGCGGAGTCACTTTTTAATTTTGGCAGTTGCAGGAGACTGCTTGATCATTTCTCAAGTAAAAACATGGGTGAATTCGCGGTTGGATCGATGGTAGCAGGAGTCTGAACAGAATTCGGATTCTCAAATTTGAAGAATTTCTGGAGCAGTAACCGGATAAAAAAATTTTGGAACAGGAGCGGAGTCGAAGTCTGAAAAAGTGACTCTGGCCACCTCTGGAGGTGATCGGAGTCTCTTTTTTTGACTCATGCTCTTGTTACAAAAAAACTGACTCCAGCTCCTCCTCCTGGTACGGAGTTCATTGGAAATTTCCACTCCGACTCCTGTTTACACTCCGAAAAACTTGAAAGCAAAGTATATTTTGCCTCATGAGGCAAAGACGCTGCTGGAGTTATTTTGCCTTTATCCCATATGGTCAATTATGTGATTGTTTTAGTGCTGGCAAGCAGTTAGTGGCTTCCTGTCTGCGTTGCATGAAACTTATGTAAAACTCTAACCCGTTGTCTCTTTTTGTGTGTTGTATTATCACGTGACCACTTCAACCAATCAGTTTCAACTTAAGGCAAAAACCTCAGCACAGCTTTTGGCTCATGAAGCAAAACAGGCACTACCAAACTAGAAACCAAGACATGGAATCATATGTTGTTGTCACCTGAACCAAATCTCGTTCAACTCTTTCTTGTTAACTTATTCTTTTACCTTTTTGTGCTTTAGCCACACGTGCAATGAAACAAGAAGAACTACTGTGTTATCTTTTCACTTGTTATCCTCTGCAAACAAAGGCATATATTGGCTCCACCGAAAAAACGTCGTAGCCTGCCACCTTATTCACGTAATTAAATTATCTCCCTTATTATACTGTGATTTTTCAAGATAATAACGGAATGTTTAGGAATAGCCTGAAGCAAACTGCATTTCTGCTGGCTTGGATGAAACCACACTGCTGTTTTTGCATTTTAAAGGTACATGCAATGTTTTCTTGTCAGTTTCACTAAAAATAACAAATCGTGAATACCGCTTGAAAAAGACACAGCGCAGAGGTGAAATTCCAGTAATTGACGTATACACGAAATCAAAGAAACCTATACCTGTGATACAGCAGTTGAGCATTGTCTATGTGCCAACCATGCCAGAGCCCGCCAAGGCCCCCAGTGTGCCGCTCTCCTTCATCCTGACCGGCCTGCTCTGAATTTCCACCGTCCGAACTTAAGCAAGAGAATAGAGTCAGTATACTAATCTGACAATTATCCTGTCAGAGAAAAAATCATTATATAGGGATAAGAGAATTACGATAATTCGCTTGTGGTGACTATCACAGTGACTTGTTACTCATGGGCACCATCTAGCGGTGACCATTTATTGATATGTGGCGGCATCTTCTGACCGCCACATCACTTCCCTCTCCATTAGCTTGAAGTTCCATCACTCATCATCCACACTTTGACTCTCAATTTACAAGCTCGACCCTTACCTTTGGTTCAAAACGATCTTCAACGGAGGGTGTTACTGAGAGGGGCTTATGGCCTTTCTCCCAGGTCCCTTATCGGGCACCATTTGTTGCAGTTGACTGCATCGCCTTGAACTATTGAGGCAAGCACAAGCGAAAGATGGCAATTCGGGGCATTAACTAACAGGAAAACAACCAGCAGCAATAGAGCTCCCTCACTGATTTCACTCTGCTACCACTAGATTGCACTATCATTATATAGGGATAAGAGAATTACGATAATTCGCTTGTGGTGACTATCACAGTGACTTGTTACTCATGGGCACCATCTAGCGGTGACCACTTATTGACATGTGGCGCCATCTTCTGGCCGCCACACAGGTCTCCAGCTTAGTTTGTTCTAAAACACTCATATGTTCTTAGTTGCTTCCAGTGCTGCTGGTATTATTGATAAAGAAGTGGCGTCAGATTTCAAACAATGTGAACGGATGAACGGTTTTAAATCAAAGAATTGAAAAGTGCAAAGTAATGCTGAGAAAGCCTAGTGCAAGTTTTGTCGCTGTGAAATCAGAGCACATCGATCAGATTTAAATAGCCGTTATGGTCCTAATAAACACCAGCGTAATGCCGTTCCCCATTCTACCATGTGGCAGCATATTGGTTTGTTAAACTTTGGTTTTCAAAAATGTTATGACAGCAGTAATCAGTTGTTTCGTTTTGCATTTGTAAATAGTTTTGTTATTGGTGGAGGTTGTGGATACATGTTATAATCATTACGTAAGGTGAGATAATATGTACAGTGTACACCATCTAGAGCCATTTACAAATTGGTTTTACAAAAATTGCATGGGTCCTAAATGTTGCAGAGAGTAATTTTGTACAGTCCATGGAATTGACAAACTGAACTATGTTTTGCGTTAGTTTTCAGGCTTGTCTATTTTGGCTGTAGGTTTTTGCCAATTTTGGCTACTTTTGGCTCATTTTTTTGCGAAATCTGGCTATAAACGTTTTGAAATCTGGCAACACTGACGTGATCTGTATGAACATTTCTTTTGGCAAGTAACTATGGAACGGGCGTAGGTGGAATTGTTGTCTGAAGTAGGCTACTACCGTAGGCTATTGCAGGCAGAATGCAGGAAAATCATAGAAATGGAGAGGACGAAAGTGACATAGTAAAGACTAGCGAACCTTTTACAACCACGCGAGCTGCTTTGAACAAACACATCATTTCATCAACGGACCATAACTAGGTCAAGCAAGTGTTAGCGAATCAACCGGAAGGTCATACCTCGGCCAGTCGTAGTGTTCCGGAAGGTAGGTGAGATATTTTTTGAAGAGTTTCAGGTGAGCTAGAAAATATTTGTTGTAAACTCAAGAGAATGTAGCACGCAAGAAATTATTAATTGTGTTATGGTGTTCATACAGGCAATGCCACCGTAGAAAAGTAAATGCCATCAAATGGAACGGACAGATGTTCACTTCAGAAAGTGATATACACCATGTAAATTTAATGAAGTGCATTATTTTTCCAGAGTTTAAGAAAACGCCTCCGCTCACATTAACACTGCAGTTATCGTTTTTTATTTAAAGTAGGTTATTTTGCTAATGCTCAGCAATTGGGCTATAGACTATTCTCACAAAGCGTACATTTATACACTATTTGACACATCTTCAAGCCAACCATTGTAGGAACTTCATGAAATTGTAAAGAAAATAACATGAAAAATAAATGCATTGTCAAAAAGCGTTCTTTTAAAAAAATGTTATTCGAGAATCCAGCGCCATTAAATATGCGCTTACGAATGCAGCTTAGATCTTTCACTGTTGACAAAATGGCCGGTATTTTTGCAAAACCCATCGGGCAACACTATTCCGGGCCGCTGCGGTCTGCTCGCGAATTCGGCGAAAATTTTTGTTTTTTACAAAGTTTCAAAATCTAACAACGAAATTTTTTTGCTGTTCTCTTCGTTTTACCTTTCTTTTAAGGTTCCGTTTCACTTGTTTCCACGCAAATCAGTGAGACATGTTATGAATCAATCAAAGCAATCACTGATGCCATGCCTAGTGATTTTTCACTAGATCTAGTGATTTTTAGACTGATCTAGTGACTTTTCACTGCAATCTAGTGATTTTTACAAAGTCTATGTGTTGGAAAGAGATCGGTTGCCTTTTGTCTAACTTCTCAACTTTTCAGACTTTTCAAAAGGTTTTCAGCCTTTTTAAATCCGTAAACAATTGATGATATAAATTGTTGATTGAAGATTTGCATCAGCAGAATGAACAAGTGTTTGAACTTGAGTTTCTCATTGTTTTCATTTCCGTGAGGTTTATTGATGCATTATTGGCCATGACGGTATTTTCATTTCTTTGCAGAGACACTCACTGCAGTATTTTTAATAATTCTAAAAATTACTTGGAAATAATTAATTTTAATGTCAGGTTCATTGGTCTAAAACACTCCTTGAGTGGTATCGTTTTCAGCTTTTGAGAAAAGCCTAAAAACCGTTGCTATGAGATTTTGCAGGCTTCAGCGTGATATATTTTAACAAACTTGCAAATGATATGAAGGTTTTTAGGCAATAAAGAAATAATTATATGCGTAAATCATATCAAGCAAAACTGCAAATTTCGACGCCCAAGTTGTGAATTTTTTTCAAATCTAGTGAATTTTTCTTGTGAATCTAGTGATTTTTGCAGAGAAACCTGCGGAAGCACTGAAAGCAACAAACACTTTCATATATAGTCGTTAACCAAGCGTGTCGCTGCATGCTTGATCTTGATGATGACACAAGACGCGTGCAGATTTTGGCGTTCACGTTGCCGTTTCTTCGCAATTGCTTTTCCATTTTTCCATGTAGTATGGAGTTGCTGTTAACAACCTTATATAATTGCGTTGTTTGGCACTGATTGTATGGTCACTCTACGACAGGGGTCTACAAACTTTTTTGTCCAAGGCCCACTTAAGCTATTACACAACAGTCCGATGGTCCGACATTTACGTAATGTGATTGTTTCAGGATATCTTACATTCATCCAAATCAACAAATTTTTCGTAAATAATTTTTCACTATTGACAAAATGTCTCTGCGGGCCGGATGAAATGGCTTTGCGGGCCGGATTTGGCCCGCGGGTCGTAGTTTGGAGACCTCTGCTCTACGGCACAGTCGGTTTGTGCGTTTATTCGTGTTGCTTTACCGAAGATCGATGGAATCAGATTCAGATTTTTATTGTTGTCCTGCCTCTGCCATACTGTGACATCATACCATCATAGTGCACGACTTGAGAACGAATGCTTTCCGCGTCAGCTTACTCTGAGCTTAGACGCACGCGCAATACGATCGCGAGCTACTGGAGCCAGACATTTTGTTTTACTTCTCCTCAACCTGTTAGGCCAAAGGAAGTTTCCGATAGTGTTTCTAATATCAGGGATGTTATGCCTTTGACTGTTGAGCTCGCAGTGCGCTTGTCCTTTACGTACTCAATGTAAGCGCTGCTCGACAGGCCCTTACAGACATTGGCATAGGACAGGAGTGGGCAATTAGCGGCCCGTGGGCCACATGTGGTCCGCCGCAGTGTTTTCAGTGGCCCGCGGAAGCGTTCAGAAAAAATCTTCAAATCTAAGATTTCCTCTAACTTAGTGCTGAGGCTAACTTGTCAGAGACTTGCTTCTATTTCCATTAGAAGGTACGGCCCCCCGCAAAACGCGGCCTTCCAAAAGTGGCCCCGAGCAAAATTAATTGCCCGCCTCTGGCATAGGAGAATCTGCATATCAAGCATTGTCAAGTCGAAACACTGGCCCACAATGAGGGTGGCACACATGGGCCACGACCAGTAAATCTATGCGATCTTTTTCTATTTGCTTTGCGTTTTTTTTGCAACATGAAGGTGTTTCCGAAACATTATTGAAAGTGTTTCCGAAACGAAAATAAAAGTGTTTTTAAAACGAAAATGTTTTTGTTTACAAGCCATTTGTGAGGCGCAAGTATTTTCGAAACGAAAGTAAATTGTTTTTGAAAACGAAAAGGTTTTAATTTCCAAACGCTTTGTTTTCAAAAATGCTCACAATCCAAAAAATTTTCATTAATATTTTGAAAGCGACTTGTTTCTGATACATTTGAAAAAACACCAACACACAAACTAACTTTTTCCATTATTTGTTTTTTCGTTTCAAGAAGTTTGTTAATATTCATTTTGAAAAACGTAAAATATTTTTTATTTAAAAAAAGTGTTTTTTTTTATTTATTTAAAAAAGTGAAATAAAAAAAAATAATGGAAATTATTTTTTATTTATTTAAAAAAAGTGACAGAACCAATTTTTTTTGGGTGGCACGCATTCCTTCAGTTGATTATTCAGAACCTTCAGTTGATTAGCCCTGCCTCTGCGGTATAGGCTTGGCTACTGTCGCTAGTATGATTGGATAAACATTTGGATGCGATAAAGTTACGCTCTTCATGACAAAACGTAAGGTTGTCCTCGTCTTCATCTATCATCACTGGATCCGAGGATGAAAAGTTTCTATGCGAGAAGTAGAAACAACCACATACACCCGATGCTCGTATTGAGCTAAAGGAAATTCTATTTTTGGGACATTAGCTACCTTGGAAATACTGGCAGTGGCTCAGCGGACGTCTGACAGGCGTGGCCACAGAACGAAATCGACGTTTTTGAAATAGGGCTTACTGAAAAGGACTGCTCTGTGCAACTGCGCCAGATACAGTTACCCACTTATTAGAATGCCTCTTGCTTTCACGGGAATGTTCAGCAGCGAACCCTTACGTGTATAACGTCGCCCACGATTGCGTATGCCTGGATAGATTCTTGTGGCAAGAAACGCTAACTGTAGCGCAGATGGTCCTATTTTTAAACGCCTGAGAGGCTAAACTTTTTGTAGATATCAATCGAGTTCCTTGCTCGATAGTGCAGTACTTTAGGGGACGTTGGGAAGTACTCTGTATCAGACAGGAAAACCACGCAACACATTTCTGTCGACATGCCAGGCCCATCGCTAGAGGGACAGGGCCGCCAAACCCCACCTGCAATTGGTCTTTCGATAATTTTGACGCCCGTCTTTACCTGTTGGTCCCCTCAACCAAAAAATCCTAACGACGCACCTTCGGCGTGCGCAGACAACTTAGCAACGACCGCTGAAAATCCCCGATATTTCTCGTTGTTTGTTGAGTCCTGCATGTGGCTGTTCACGAATGGGGGTCCAGGGCAATGCTGATACCTCGGTGGCCAATGTCATGTATGACATCAATCACTGAACAGGATAATTTTCAGCTGCTAGATCTGACCGCTGCTGCTTACGTGCTTCATACGAACGACGCTGCGGAGCTAGCAATGTACACATCGTGTTGTTTTGTTCCGTGCGCTTCGTAACAAGAACACAGTCGTGCAGCTTCGAATACAATTCTTATCGGAACAAACTACACACATACACACACACCTACAATGATATTGTAGCCTAACTATGAGCGCAAAACAAACACACCGAAAAAGTGCCATAATCAAGGTCACTAAAGTCTTGACGGACTTCGGGTGGAACCATGCTAGGGCGGTCAGTATCTAAGCATGGACGTCGGAAGGATTTTTTTCCCGGGGAGGGAATTGGTGGCTTTTTCCAAACGTTTATCTAGGGGGGGCCAAAAGTGGTGAAATTTGTTTTTTCCCACTCGAAACTAAGAAAACAACCTTTGTTGCTGAAATTTTCAAAATCGAGTTGGGGACCAGCACCCTTCCCTGCTCCCCCTTCTGGCGCCCATGTCTCCAAGTAAGGTTAACGTCGGTACGGCTCAAGTACTTCAACACACGAACAAGGACAGCAACGCGGTGTTCGACCCAGGATCACAGATATGTGCGCAGGACCGAAGCCTGAAGCGAATTCTGCCCGAATGTCGCTGCGCCCTCCGCTTCTCATCCGAAACGCGGTTGAACGATCGCATGAAGGACGATCGTGTCTTGGCTGAAAACATGTTCGAGGGGGACGCAGACTAAATTCTGAGACAGGCGTTTCAGCTTTTTGCGAAAGAACTTTTTTGTTCTTCGCACGAAAGACGTTGCGTTTTTTTCGCGACGAAAAACAGGATTCTTTCTTCCGTGCACACCTGCCCCGCCCCCCGATGAAAAAAGACAGTCGGTGCCGTTCTCCTGTCCCTTTGCACGCGATTCGCACGGATCGCCAGCGCACCTGAGCAGCGGGACGAGCTCATTGTTACAACGCATCACGCGATCTAATTTCAAGTACCAATATTCTGCTGCTGGCCCTGATTCAGTTCCAGCCAGGCCACCGCAGGCAACAGGTCAGCGCGAGCCACACGTCTGCTTTTGCAAACGTCGGCGAGTTTGTCGTCACAGCAGCGGGCTTGACGTCCAGGGCCGTTACCAGGAGGGAAACATCCCTGGAAAAATGTTTTGGATAACGATAGGTCAACAATTCTTTGCCCCCCCTGGTGTCCCAAGCTGGTTACATGCTTCGACGTCACTTGAGATCGCTAAAAACGCTGACGGGCGACGAGCTTCATCTCGTGCATAGACAGTCAAGCAGAACAAGCATCACCTACAGTCAATCTGTGAATAGCACAAAGAAAATAGAACTAGATACAAGGTCGGGGTTAATAATATTTGCAATACTTAAAATGAGAAAGGCTTGTTTTTTTGTTGTTGTTTCCTTTTAGTGACACGCGTTTGATGTCCGATCCATTAAGAAAGCAGACAAGCAAATCGTCAGCTACAGGTCGCTTCGAAAAAATCGACAGGACGCGTTTCAAGAAAGAGCTCATGACAATCGTCCGTTTGTCAAGAGACGCCAACGCGCGCGCCGACGACCCGGAACAACATTATAGCGATTGCGGCAAAACAATATTTGATGCGCTGCTTAATTCAATACGTCGACAAAAAGTGCGTCGCGGGCCGAACAGTCTCATCGGATGCGACCACCGTTCGGCGGCAGCGGCCATTTGGAGGCCACGCGGGGCCACTTGCTTTCCAGAAGTGCTTCAGTCGATCTTGACCTGAGCGTAGATTTTCCTGATGAACACGTACGCGGCGAAGAAGCCGATCGTTCCCGTACAGATCCAGAAAGTGAAGACGATGATGAAGGTGTAGCCGAAGTACAGGATGGTCGGTATGAACGCCGTGATGCTCAACTGTGCCGGAAAAAGAGAAAAACAGATCTTCGAATTCAGACGCACGCAAGCAAGCTCCGGGCTGCAAAAGTCATCACACAGCAACGCTGAACCTGATGGCGACCGAGCGACATGACCGGTCAAAGGTCAACGCAACCAGCACAGGGTTTCGCTTTTTAAGCTGTTTTGAAATCGGCGCACAGGGGGTCCTTTGCAGTGTTGAACACGATCCGGTTTCCGAATCGCGATCCAAACCGGATTCTGCAATTCAGGACAGGAACCGGATCGGACTGGATTTCGAAAAGGACTCTACAGGATCAGATATGGATATCCGAACCACGTTTATCACAGCAGTCAAATGCTTAAGAGTGTTTTCGGATGTAAGCCGGATTGGATCAAATGTTTGGGCAGCACTACCGGATTAGGATCGGGCTGGATTACACAATGAAATCATTGGACTGGATTAAGATTGCAAAAATATCCGATCCGTTCAACACTAGTCCTTTTGTCACACTTGCAACAACTGTACGGTAACAGTGACCGGAGTAGCAGTTGACACCACAGTGACCGGAGTGGCAGTTGGCACCACAGTGACCGGAGTGGCAGTTGACACCAGTGACCGGAGTGGCAGTTGACACCACGTTTCGGTGAAGCGCTTCCGGAACAGAAAAAAGATGATGACGCTGCTCGTGACGTGGGTGAAAAAGCGTCGGGCGCATCGCTGTGTGGGCATCGGTGATGAACGGAGTCACCTTTTCGGACTCCGAATCTATTTATTTTTTGTGCCACGGATATCTAATTATCAAAGGTATATGTCACTATGAATTTAAGAACTAATGGTAAAACACCACGTATCATAGGCTTTCAATAATTTACAAATATGGTTTTAACTTAGTCTACGTAATGAAAATCACGGCCAATGAAAACGATACAAACGACATATTGCAAACGTTTCGATAACTCCTGTTATCATCATCAGTGCATTGCAATTTGCGAGCGGGCAATAATTGAGAAAAGGAACTGAACTTTCGATCATTAAACAGATAACTGAGAAATTTGTAACTGATCTCAACTTCATTCTTTGCAAGAGCCAGAACGAAATCTCCAAGGTCATGAAAAACCTTGACATTCATACCACAGCAACTGATCATGATCACCAGTGCTATGAACATTGATTCCTATTTTAAGCATGTGTTCAAACCTCTGAACTACGATCACGCCAAACTAAATTAGGAACATAAAGAGAAAAGCAAACCCTAACGAAAATTAACCAAGATGAACACACACACAACTTACTATCTTTTGCATAAAATCACATTTTTTTCTGACAAAAATGAACCTATTGCTGATACAAACAAATTTATACCCTCTTCGGCCTACAGCGCATTAACCGGGAAATCGTCAACGTTATTCAGGATAGTTCCAAATTGAGATCAGAGGTTGGATGTGGTGAGTGTTGACTTTTAACCATGATTGTGTTTTTGGCAGAACAAAGTTTTTTAAAACTTCAGATTACTTCCAACATGTTAATAAAATAACGCGGCAACCTTGACACTTGTCATTACAGAACCAAGTAAGAGCCATGTCTTCTGTTCAGCCCAACGCTAAGCTACAAAGTTAACTGTGAAAAATATCTAAAATTTGTATCTAAAACTTTTTTGTGAAACCAGCGAACACATTATTTTCACTTGATTATGTTTTTCAAAACTAGGTTCCAGCTAAAATCTTTCACTACAAAGTATGGGAAGCGATAACAATAAGAAAGGCTTTAGACATAAAGCCTAGCTAGATGCATTAATGTAAACTGTAGTTGCAGTAGTAACAGCAGGCTATATGAAGCAGTGATAATTTTTATTCTATAGTCCTCAACTAAATAAAATCTGAAAGGAAACACGTAGAGTATGACAGTGGCTACAGGCACACTCAAGCAGGACAACTCAGCAACGAGTCGGTTACAACAAAATACAACTGATAAAGCGGAATGCTGTTTAAGGTTTATCGTCACAGTCAACTGGAACGTGCAGTGCGGAGTAACCTTGGGACATCTCAACGAGAAGCGTATCTGCGGCGACGGCAACCATCGTTGCTCAGCACAGTTGGGCGATACGCAGGCGTTGGTCAGAGAGCAGCGCAATAATGACTCTAATGCAGGGTTTCTCAACCGGGGGTGCTGAAATCAATCTCAGGGGGTGCTGGGGAAGGTCACATATGTGGCGGCAACAGGTAAAAGTGTTACGTTTGTCTTTACTTTATCGTTATAGTAACCAGGTGTTTGCCAACGGTAGGGGGTGCTGAGGTAGAAAAAGGTTTAAGAAACGCTGCTCTGACGAGTCGCGGCCATTGTCAGGACCCGGTTCGCAAACACATGGCCGGTGCGGGCGCACGCACCGCGCGATCGCAACCGCTTGAAAGAATGGCGCGTTCAAAAACGACGAAGCAAAATAATGAACAACAAAAACGAGAAACGAACGAGCAATACCTGACTGTGGAAGTAGAACAAGGAGTAAAGGAAGACGTAGAACGCTGACCCGCCGGACACGATGAACGACCTCCACCACCAGTGGTAGTCCTGTATAACACAACGGTACCGTGACTTTGCTTTTGCAGAAATGCAAAGTCTCGTTGACTGTTGAAGCCGCCGCACGGGAGGTTCGGCGAGGTGCGTTTTTTGCCCCTCAACTTGTAGATTTAATATCTGCGAGCCGAGGACCGCTGGGGCGAAAAGAACAGGTGGGGGGCGGCTTCTGGAGGAAAAAAACACCTCCGTGGGCATTTCGTTATTCTGTCCGAACTAAGCCATCAACCAACTGTTTGTGCCTGTTACCGAAAGCTGCAGTGGCTCCAGGCGGAAATAGTTGGTCACCAAGTGTTGAGCAAGCACAGAGTTGCTGAATCATTTACTTCATGGGAGTAACTTTTCGGCATGAGGGGGATTTGGAATGCAATTGCCACGATTTTTTAATGGTCACATTTTTTAACCCGCCCAACCCAAAGTGTCCGAAAAACTGCCAAAAGAAAAGCTTCGTCATCGAAGGCATCAAAATATTGTCTTTCAATTCAGAACTTAACTTGTAATTGGCGCATTTTCATTTGAAAACTAAAGTGGACAATTCAACACAAAACGTTTTATGTTCGTACCTTGACGGCAGCGCCGACACAACAACAAACATGTCTTCAACGGCGGACGGGCGACACCAAATATGGGAATGACGCACGCGATAGTTTCACAAATGCCACGATATCGTCGCAAAAACTTACCTCGGAGCACAGCTGGAAGTAGACCATGACAATCGCGATCTGGCTGCAAGCGATGACCAGGATTAGGAAAACGAGGAACAGGAAGCCGAACAGGTAATAGAATTGATTTTCCCAAATGGCCTGCAGAAAAAACACGATGTCGAATTTAAAGACTTACTGTTTGGGCCGAAATCGTAGCACAACTCTCGCAATAACGCCACCAAGTGAACTGCGTGGCTCTTTCGATAGCGCGCCAGAAACGTCATTTCCGGTGTCTCCGTTGTCGGACGTGACGACAAACGAACTTCCGGCTCATACCAAGCTTGGACCAGTGTGGGTTTTTAGGGAAATATGGTGTCGTTTCGTTCAGTTCTTTTTGCGATGCGACAGGGCTGGCACAACTGTGTGAGCCTGCTCTTCGTTTTATAGCGCTGAGGAGGAAACAAGAGCGCGATTTCCTCGAAATTCAACACGGAACTTTGACATCCGTGTTCCAACACGCGGGCGCACTGCCCGATTCGGCGCGTTTAGAATTGTGACGTCAGCAGCGTTCGCACGATTCATGGTTGCGCGCATAAACGTTCGTACCACGCAACCAGCAACACGTCAGTAAGGAAGGGGGAAACTCGAAAGCAGCGCAGAAAAGCGTTTTTGGAAAGCCTGTTAAAATCTCGGGCGGCGCTAGATGTCACAGAAGGCTTGGCATTGAACGTCTCGGGCGCCGCACAGGGCACCAGCCTCGTGCCCAGCTTACGACGTTGAACTGACGACACGCAGAAGCCCGAGGAAGCTGGCTTCGCTTGCCGCGTCACCTTTTTTCGCTGTAGCGGAACAAATAAAAGTCCTGCCTCAAGGCATCAGCAAAGGAGCGAAACGTTATACGATGACGAAAAGGCGTCGTCACGCTTGACTGCGTAGCGCTTGGTCAACTGGCGCGAACAGCAACTCGCCGCGTGTGACGTCACCTCGCACCTTCCTGCAAACGGCGTGGCACAGCGGGCGAGCGAACAGCGCCGCGCAGAACATAAGGCAAGCGGCAATACATTCCACGCAGGGCTTCCCTCTGCTGCTTCATCAGCACAAAGATAAAAAACTAGCTATAAATATAGGAACCCAGAAAAACAAATGATAGGCCAGGGGTTGGAAACTTTTTTTTAACAAAAGAGCCGCTTCAATAGGTAAAGTTGCTCCATTCTTGGGAGGGATTCATTCAGTCCAGCTTGTATTGGAACGCGCGAAACCCGGAAAGCCGGATTTTCAGGAAAACATGGTTAATCCGCAAGTGGTTACGCGCCACAACTTCAGCAACCTGTAGCTGTAAGTCAGCAGGCCAAAGTGAGCAACGCCAAACATCTCGGCTTTATTGGCAGAGTTCAAATAATTTTGCCGGAATTGTTTCGCTCACTTACTTCGGGGAGCATTAAAACGTTCCAGGCCGGTTCACTCATGGCGTGGTTTAAGTCAAGCGCCCCTGCTCAATCCAGCAGGGGCCGGCAACCTCTGTGGGCCGAATGCGGCCTGGCTAGGGCTCCAGTCTGGCCGGAAGCTCTTCTTGTTTATCACTGCATCCGACCTTGGCGTTTCAGATGTTGTTATTCCGTCTAATGTCGTGCATTTCATAAATTTGTCTTCCTTTTTCAAATTTGACCAAGCTTTATTTAAACACGGGCACATTCTTTAATGTTTTTACTTCACAATCATCGACAAACAACAAATGCATGGTCATTTACGACCGCAGCAAAGCTCCTTGTGACAGATTGCAGTTTGCTCGAATTAACTGTTGAGGCCAATTTTATTGATTGAAGCACATGATCTGTTTCGGAAGTATAAGAACGACAGATATCGGCTAATGGTGACATTGACAACCAGTACATTTTTAGAGCTAGTTGGGTCACTGCTTGAATTTGGCTTTAGGTTGTTTACGCTGTTGCGTTGGTTACCAAAACACCGCTTCCTAAACTTTTATTGTGTAAAATTTTGGCATCTCTGCTAAGCGTAAATCATGTGTAAATATTGAGGATACGTGGCTGCAGCAAGTCCGGACAATTACTGTAATTTCGCATAGGCATTATACAAGTATATTAGACAAAGGCAGCAATAACATTTTGAAGAGCTTTAACCAGACGAAAAAAAATTTTTTTTTTCATCGAGTTAGGTCAACAACTATTCCTTGGACTGTCTATCGAAAGAAATCCTTTCCCAGCAAAGAATCAGACACTAAGATCTTACAGAGTAAAGCGGGCATCATCAACTCTTATTCAAAGAGAATCAACTATTCCTTGGACTCTTATTTCTTCCGGCCTAGTGTGTATTCTTGAACCCCTGTAATAGCCCCTCAGTCCAAAACGTTTGCCGACCCCTGAGTTTAAGTGAACCGCCCATGCCTCGACGAAGCCGAGACAACAATCGTAGAAGCACGATTTTACGGGTTTTGTAAGAACGCCAAACGGGAACATACGAATGTCACCATCCGGCTTAGAACTGACACGCGTTAAACTTCGACCCAAACAAGCAGCTCCTTCGTTCGCTTCGAGCTGATTTTTTTTATTTACCGTGAAGATAAAGAAGAGCTCGATGAAGACAGCACCGAATGGGAGGATTCCAGCCATCAAGACACTAAAAACAAAAAAAACAATACAATTAAACTGCAAGCAAAAGGGAAAAAACATTTTAAGGTCTTGAAGCGTGAAAAGCAATCACAAAGACGCATTTATACGATTAAGCTATAACTAGAAACACTTATGGCAGCAGTCGTAACTCACCTAACGAACGGGTTCATGTACCACTGTTGCTCGGGTACCTGGCGTGGTATTTGGTTCGTGCGCACGGGGTTCTCGTAGGGGTGCTTGCGGTACCCGAAATAGAACCCGATGAACAGCAGGGGCAAGGAGACGAAAAACCACAAGGCCAAAATGGCCAGCATGGTCGTGAAAGGCACCTGTGACGGAGGATATCAGTGATGGCAGCACAACAACAACAAGGAAGTCACGTACTTATGGCAGTGACCGGACTAAGCCTTTGACAAACCCGGAATCCGCGTCCACCGCTGCACAGTCGTGAGATGACGACGCTGTGCGAGACTACAGCATACATCTAGCGAGGGAGTTTTTCAGGAACCCACCAACTATGCTTAACCCACATAATTTGCGATTATTTAGACAAGCCCACCTACACATTAGACCAACTTATCTCCCGGTTATACTGTGCAATCAGATTAAGTGACGCAAATATATTTTTCATTTGATTCACCGTTTGCAAACGTGTTTGACAAGTCCTGCGACCTGACTCGGCCAGGTCTTGCGACCTGGAGTCAGTTTCGTTACGTCGGCAGTTTGCAAAAGTAGCGAGATTGTGACGATAAAAAGCGAGCTTGTGAGGCTGCAGAGACATCCGAGCGAATGGATCTGTTGTTACGAGACGATAGATCTCTCGACACACAGTCAGGCTGCACAGAAATCTAGAGACGTGCTCGGAAAATATAGAAATCGTTATTAAATTTGTCAAGCGCATAATTCTGGATATTTTTTCAACTTCGCAGGTTCAAAGCCAGCAACGAATAACGATGTAATGCAAAAGGCCGATGAGCTCTACCCTCCCGAAAACACAATGAAACGATGGATTTTCTTCGAGGAAGAAATCTTTGCTCATTGTAACGCGTGGTGCTCCAACTACTACAAAAACCGGAACCGCACACGACAATTCCCAAAAACCAAAATCAAAACAGCCGATTCTTTTTGTCTGATGAAAAAGAGACAATCAAATAAACAAAGAAAACGAGTGCGGCGAGTCACTCACCGCACCGGACGAGTGCTTCCCCCAAACGAAGAAATTGAGGAAGAAAGCGACCGTCGCGCAAATTCCAGGGTAGAGGATTCCCGTCTGGAGGGCAGCCCTTTTCCACAGTTGCCCTTTCAAGCTCTTGTACATCCGACCAGAATAATAACCACCGAAAACACTGCGGGTAAAAAAAAACCCGCTTGAAATAGGGGATTTGGAAAGACGTGATCAATAGGACACAGTTAGACGCTTCTTGCTTATTTGTTTCAAAACAGTAATGGCAGAGATTCAACTATTATCGCAGAAACTCCGCACACCCGCCAGCTTTCATTCCATTTAGTTCGGTAGTGAAAGCATGATCTTGTTTCGTTTCGAAACAAAACAAAAAAGCCGTTTTTCTTGGAACGCGTCGAAAAGCAAACCTGCGTTTGTTGAAATACCCCAACTCCCTGCAACTATGGGCATCGAAAAAAACGAGTTTTTTTCAGAAATGCAGGTACTTGGGAGAACGATAGAGATATCTTCTTTCATGGCTTTTCCCAACTTTTGGACACCACTGGAATCGTGTTTGAATTTTTTTCATAAATGTTCCTGTAAACCCATTACAGGAGATTCGCTTTTTTTAAGACACTTGGATACTTGATGTGTCCTTCGTACGAGGTACCCAGGACGGCGGCAGAACCCCTGCGCAGTATTTTCTTTCAGGAGAGCGGAATGTCGATTTTTGCAGTGGATCCTGAATCGCGAAGTAATATCAGGACAGAACCGATCGGAAACTCGCACAACAGTTCAAATGAAAATAACCCCCGAGAACAACAATCGCAAAGGTGCAACTGCATGCGAAATTAGTATAAAACGCGTATTTCGCTGCGCAATATAAAAGCTTTTCTGCGAAATGAAGAGGAAAAGCGGCCGCAGGTGAGTGAAAAATACTTTGGACCGGACCTCGCGCAGGCCACGTGCAGCAGAAAAAAACGCAATCTTGTTTCGGGTCTCATGTTGGACTCACGCGAACTTGCGCGCGCGATCAACGTAATCTGAGCAGTGGGGGGGGGGAGACTCACCCCATCAAGACAAACAAAAGGAACGAGGCGGTGAGCAGCGAACCGCGACTCGACGGCGACAGCATCCCCAGCATCGCGACGACGATCGTCACAACCGCCATTCCGAACAACTGGACCCCGGCTCCGACGAACGACACGAGGAGCATGATCTGTGGACGGTTAGTAAGAAAAGCACGATAAGGGGAGAGCGTGCTGGTGTGATCGAGGAGAGACGACTCTCGATCGCGGAACGAACGGTCCCTGGCCGTTTCTGATCTGCAGGGCTGTTACTGATTCTCGCAATTCGCAATTCAGCACGATTCAGGAAAATTTTTTCCTTTTTCCATACTAACAGACAAAAAAATTTTTTTTCCATACTTTTCACGACTCCGCAGGAACCCTGTATCTGCTACAAGGGTCGCAGCTAAATTACCACAACCCAGCACTTGGGTACCGTCGCTTGACGCAAGCGCTTTTGTACTGAGCATGAAAAGAAGCAACACATGAGAGAGCGGCGCAAAGGTCCAGACTGTTGAAAGCCCACTTGACTGTGGACAGGCCATCGACAAAGGAAAATCACGATTGCGGCGGTCACGGCAGCGCGCAGTCAAGTTTCTTTGCAGCGAATTAAGGAAAGCGTGAGTAGATCGTAGTGTTTTCACACACCACCATCTTCAGCTTCCCGAAAACGAAAATGCAGCCGAAAATATTCAAGATCTCGTAGGCGCTTAACTCTAATAAGGTCTCTCTGGAATACTACCAACAACTAGCAGCGAACAACAACACCGAGCAATTTGATCGCACTGATCGAATCCGCAATGTCCACTTACTCGCTTCGGAGGTCGAAAGACGTCGCCGTGGACAAGCTTCCAACCCGTCTCCTCCAAGGCGTCGTCGATCTCATCGTCTTCGCGATTGTACTGCGCGATGTCTCTTCGGAGCGTTCGAATGATGATCATCGCGAGGACGCCTTGCGCGCAGGTGAAAATGAAGTCGGACAACCAACTCGAGGCAAACTCACGCAACCAGGTAAGAAACAGCCAACACGGAACCGGCGCAGTGGCTGTTTCAGTGCGGCAGCAAATCGGTGCCTGACGCTGTTGGTCGAGAAGCTATGACATGTTACTTGTTATTTTGTTACGTGAAACTAGTTTCCCTGTTAATTAACTGTCACTGAATGACTTGCCGCCATCTTTGTGGCTTATAACTATGAAAAATAGATACGCTTGCAAGTTTTAATCGTTGCAGAAAAAATGAAAGCAAGAAACAGGCAGATTCCTCAGAAGCTTTCCGCCAAGCCAAAGTTTTTTTGTTGTTTTTGTTATTTAAACATGACAATGGCGTTTTCTCGCGAGTTTTTAGCAACAGTTTACCGTCCGGTGCTTTCACTGGGCAAGAGAGAAAGTTCTTCATGTTTGGACAGCGTTTCATGCGTTCTGCGAATGGTACCTTTATTTCCACACTAAAATCCTTTGGCTGAGGTCATATTGTTTATCAGTAAACCAGCATTCTTCGCTGCAGCTCGCGGGGGCAGCGACTCTAGGTCTCGAAATGTCGCACGTGGTTTCCTGTAACCCCGTTCTACAGAGCCGTTCATGTTTCAGAACATGTTGTTTAGCAAGCGGTTTGCATCAAGCGGCGCAAACATTTCGGAAGCTGACAGAAAATGATTAACGCTGCTTCACGGCGTGAGGATGTTTCACGGCGCGAGGCTGCTTCGCGGGGTGAGGCTGTTTCACGGCGCGAGGCTGCTTCGCGGCGCGAGGCTGCTTCGCGGCGCGAGGCTGCTTCACGGCGCGAGGCTGCTTCACGGCGTGAGGCTGCTTCACGGCGTGAGGCTGCTTCACGGCGTGAGGCTGCTTCACGGCGTGAGGCTGCTTCACGGCGTGAGGCTGCT
>Ga0210059_1004520_pt1 | contig 22460 bp, 18 predicted proteins | sample Ectturendosymbi2_FD_188042 | JGI IMG/M metagenome (GOLD analysis project Ga0210059, IMG submission 188042) | Ecteinascidia turbinata endosymbiont from Florida, USA - Sample 2 (SPAdes) (version 2) | ecosystem: Host-associated > Tunicates > Ascidians > Unclassified | place: Key West, Florida...
AAACAACCCTTCGCGTTTTTCATTTATTACAGCGCTTTTTTCCTGAGTGCCCAATAAGAACCTGCAGCATGATCACTGCAGTTCTATTTGCAATGCACTGATGATGATAACAGGAGTTATCGAAACGCTTGCAGTATGTCGTTGATATCATTTTCATACTTTCAAAATGAGCGCAAAAAGACATCTGCAAGAAGAAAGTTTCACTGAAAAACTTCTTAAAATTGCCTGCGGTGCTTCTGTATTTTGTTTGTCTGCCGATACCGTAAAATAGCCCGGACTGGGTATATAAAACATTGAAACCGTCAAGAATTTCAAAGTATACTCACATGTACAGCAAAAAAATGAATATCGGTGAAAGAATATAAAAGATCATGTCGTTCGACAAGTACCAGGCAACTCCAAAGCACTGCAAAACATAGGTGAGTTACAAAATCTCTCATGTATTACGATAAAAAGCATATAGACATAATAATAAATATTTCACAAAATTTCACAAGGTTGGCTTAATAGTTGGAACACACGCAGCGATAAATATTTTGCCGTTAACAATATTTAAACGCTTGCTCTGCGTATCCAACGCTTTGCATTCTCTTGCCTTCTACTTTCTACTGGTGAGTTACTCAGGCCCGTAGCCAGGTTTTAAGGTTTGGCGGGGCAAAATACACTTTTTGAGGAGCAATATGTTTGTTTTTATTACATGTTTAAAATAAATTTTTCAGAAAATTTTGGGGGAATAAAAAAAATTGGGTAGGCACTGCTCTCGAATGCCCCCCGTGGCTTCGGGCCTGGAGTTTCTGCAAAGCTTAATGACTGATCAGACCGCAGAAAACAGTTATGGCATTTTTAAGTTCATACAAATTGATGGGAGAAACTGAGGCAAGGGCAACATTACCCTTTTCTGCAATAAGAAGGAAGCAACGCTGAAACTCTTTTGACCACTTTCTCGTCTATTTGGTGAGAATTCAGGATTACCGGTAAATATTTCCACATTACAATCACCGTAGCCTATACTTAATTCATCCACTTCTGTCCCAACCAATTTCGGATAAGCGGCGGCTCACCGGCGCGATAAGAATGAGAGCAGAAAGAAACAAGACATTTATTGTGCAGTGCAACAGTATTGTGTAACTGCCAGCGCTTGTTACAGTGACTTCTAAGTCAAACTGATCAGACTGACACCAGGGTTGTCATGAGCAAAAAAGGCCACATAAGCCGTTAAAAAAAGCCAGAAAACACCAAAAAAGGACAAATACAAGGATATTTTCTGCTATATTTTAAAGACCCGTTATTTTTGCCCACTTGTAATAGTTATTCAATTGGTGTAACCAAACTAATACTACGTTTAATTCAAACGTTTTCGCCAATCTCAATTTGCCTCATCAGATCTCTATGACAGGGAAGTTGAATAAGACTGACTAAGCAGCACACAACTGCAATAACGAAATATAAATTTAATCGTCAGACGACAAATAGCAGTAACTATTGAAACTGCAACAAATATCGAACCGCGTTTTGCTGCATCTATTGAAACTTGACCTACTCAATACGAAACGCTTTTATAACTGCAGCAGAAAACAGTTTCAAAACTTCAAGCCCACTCTGCCTTAGCCAGATGCAATTGGAAAATCTAGGTTACACAATACCGAAAAACAACGAAGATTCTTGTTACAGAACGAATTGTGCTGAAGGCGTTAAAAACTGAGCAGTTCACTTAGATTTTCGCTGGCAACGGATCCCAAAATACTGTGGGCCCCGCGCCGGCACTACACAAACAGCTTCCATAGAAAGTCCAAGTTTGCGTATAGGTTGGTAGGAGTGGCTTAGGGCCTCTTTTGGCGTGGAGACCGATTAGAAGCAGTCGGTCAAATCGGCGTAAGCCGTCGCTGCCTACGTGTAGCTGGCGACGGTAGCCGAATTGTTCAGACGTGCATAAGAACCAACAGAGCCGGATTAAAGGGCAGGGGGGCCCGGGGCAATTTTTGTTGGAGGGCCCCTATGACGTAATTCATGACGTCATCGTTTGTAACAGTTATGTTTTCGCTGATTAGCAAGGTTCCCGTTTGTTTTTTCCGGTAGCTGAGAATGTGCTTACTCAAAATCACATACCGTTAGCCGCGCGAAGAGAATTTATGATATGAATACTTTACTAAGAAAAAATATTTCATAGACTAGAGAGTGACTCGGCAAGAAACAACATTCAACCGAACAATAAGCAGATACCAGAGATTACAAACAAAAACACCGGAAAAAGAACATGTCAATATGAACAGCCAGGCTGAGTGTCAAGCTAATGTCTTGATTTTCACCTTAATTTTTAGGTGCTCTGCTTAACGCCGCTGCTTTAACGTTGCTGCTTGAAAGTTTTGCTAGTTTTTGTCGCGGCGTTTTAGGTAACACTGCCAGATCCTTGCGCTTTTTCTTAGAAGCTTTGCCCTTTTCATAGCTCCTGATGTCCTGATGGCATTACAGGTTTCGGCATCGCGCTAGCTAAACACTGCAATCTCGGTTTCTGCTCGTTCGCTCTACGGCTCGACTGATTAAAACCTTTTCTGACGAACCACGCAATAACATGTGGTGTACATGGCTTGAATAGCTTCATGTGTTTATGATGCAACGCAACGATAGTAACCATCGGAAGAAAAGTGCGTTTCCACCATTATGTTACCCTTTATAACGAAACAAAGGTGCAGTTCGGTTGCGGCGTCTTCGAGACTGCACCAGAAGTTCGGAATCATTTATACCAATGTTGCCACTTCTGATATTTTAACATGAACATGACATCAGATATGATGTTCTCAGATAAATTTCTGATGTTTTGTCGACAAATCTGATGTTGACTTGTTGCTTTTTTTTCACAATTCCTCTCATTTTAGGACGAAAATAAGTTAGATTCATGATTTTTAAGTTTCTTTCATCAATCTCTTACCCTAATCAGAGGCGTAACTAGAGGTTTGACCCTTGGGGGGAAGCCTAGCTAAAGGGGGCCCACTAGCCAAAACTCAGAAAAAAAGTTAAGAAAGATAGTGAATCTGTGGGTGTAATGGATGTCTGTACTAGATAAAAAAAACAAAAAACGCCCAAAAAAATGCAAAAGCAACCTAAAGAATACTGAATATCAAAATGTCAACTGGAGGGGGCCCAGTTTTTACATTTATCTTGCCAGGGAGGAGGTTCGCCCTTTGCTCCCCTGTCACTTAAGCCACTGACCCTAATGTGTGTTTGGTCATCGTTTCAAACTAAAGAAGCTCTCTTCGCTGCGTTGAGACTAACATTTTAACTAAATTATAAACGTCTTCTCCATTTAATGGCGATATTTCGGTCTGTTTCGGATTCAACGAGGGTACTCGCGCTTTGTTAAGTTTGTTAATAGAAGCATTTAGCTCATGTGAAACTGTAACGTAAAAAGTTTATGTGATCTGATGATGAACAAGGCAACAATCTGATGTTAACATGACCGACCCCAGTGGCAACGTTGATTGATGCTAAACAGCAGTCAGCAACCACGAGCTTTTAGCACGCAGATAGAAACGTTTTCGTGACATTTGTGTAATCGGCGTGATGCACGAGTAGAGAGTCATACCCATGCCAGAAGAACGATTATTAGGAAAAAGTCACCAGCGAAATCAAATATATTTCCATTGAACCAAACCGAAAATACTTACAGGCTATTAAATAGCGATTACCAAAACTGGCATACAGTTAAACTTGTAGAGAAATCAATTGCTGTTGGGGGCTCTTTAAACTTAACGCAACATAGGAATATAACATAGAGTTGTATTCTTGCATCGCTTCTGAATCAAGAAATTTTTCAAACGAGCACTTTATTTGAAACAAATAAATTTCATCACGGGGGGCCTCCTTGCAGCGGGGGGCCCGGGGCAATTGCCCCCGTTGCCCCCCCCTTAATCCGGCCCTGAGTAGCAAATACACATAAACTCACTGATGATATTGAAGGATATATAACATTGATATAGAGTAGATTAGCCCACCAAGATTCAGAGCAATAATCGTGGTAAGCGTCTGCCGTTGCCTGCCAGTACGGACCGGCACCGCAATATCTGTACAGTCCAATTGAGAAGAGGATCAAATATGCGTAAAGAGGTGTCAATCTGAAAATCATAGTTACTGTTAATTAAAAAAATATGTTTATATATAAACATACAACACGAAAAATCATTTCCCAATGGTAAATTGGCTATTTGCCTATTGATGGGAACACGGTGTCAAGATTTTCGCTACAAATGGCTAACAATGTCCTTTGAATCTTTGCCAATGCAATAACGCTTCAACAAAAATAGCATTTGAAGAAAACCAAACGTACTCACACACAATTTAGCCATAATCAAATCATTTTCTAAAATTTCATACCTGAGATATCTTTGGAGATACATGAGAGGAACGTTGATGTTTCCTTTGGTCTTGTTTATGTGCTTTAAACCTAGGAATGTCACGAGCAATCCGCTTAGGAAAAAGAAAGTGTCCACAGAAAATGTTCCGTTAGCAATTGCCATAATCGATGCGTCGGATCTTATTTCTCGGACCATGTGTGACGCATTATCTGAAAAAGTTTGGAAGACATCAAAATAGAATCTACACGAAACAAAAAAAACTACATAAAAATTCGAAAGCTTGGTCAGAGCTTGCAAAAATTGAAATTTTGGCAGAAAACATCATCATCATACAAAGGTGTTAAGTCAGTATGCTCATCCCTTGTCAGTAGCTTCTAACACACGTTTGTGGCAACCCAAATGGATGATTTGGCAATTTTCCTGAAAACTGTTTAAGCAATAACACCCTAGTCACGCATTTAACACGTGAAAAATACAATGGGAATATTTTCACACAAATGATTGAACTGCAACAGCACGCAAAATGAAATGGGGGTCTATCATGCTGCACACTTTGCTTCAAAATGTCGCAATCCATTTTTTCAGCATGCTTCGTTGTGGAGGTCGTATGAGGCTTAATGGTTATAATATTTCAGCACAATTTCGCTACGTTTTGGGTCTGAAAGCAAGAACCTCGTAAAGTAACACATTTTCTTTTTTTCGTATAACCTTATAACAAAAATATTCACACATGGGTGGTGGTAATAGCAAAGCTTTTTTGTAAATGTACCTTTATGAATCGGTTTGTGCAATTTTTAGCTTTTTTTGCAAATACATGTCACTTTTTTGAGAGTAGTATTCGTATTTTTTTATCTCTTTGCAAACAGAACCATTCAGGACTAATTTAATGTTTTTCACTTTTAATTTCTTCCAGCGTTTAGAATTGATATTGGGAGCACCGTGCACAAGCTTACTTGTGGAAACCACCTTGTACAAGCTTGCTTTGCAGAACCAAGAACCATCTATTGGTATTCACTGAACGATGACATCAGCATTATGGCTGAACGACCACAAAGTCTACTGGGCAGGAATGCAGTGTGACTGCAACACATGTGATAGCAAAAGTTGGAACTTAAAAACGTAAGCTAAAGAATATTTTCCGAAAGAAAGATACGATAGGAGTGAACTTACACATAGGTAACGTTTCACACTAAGTCCAAAATTGGCTGGTTTTGATTTTTCTTTGGGTTAACATGTTACAGTTTATTATAGCCACAGTGCAAAAATCAACCTATCAACTGCTAGTAAATGGACCTTTCTTATTCCTACCTAGATTGTATATGATAAAGTTGAGTGCATGCCCAAGTATAACCCATGTAGTGCTGATAAAGCGGATACCGTCCAGTACAGGGATATTTCCAGGTTGCTTCTTCATGCTGATAAGCTTTTTGCCATTGGATGTAACGGAAAAGCACACCAGAGCTTTAACTGAAAAATAAAAGTAATGTTCTGCATAAGATTTTGCAGGTTAGAACGAAAACAAGGTGAAACTAGATATAACAATCGCTTTAAACTGGCCATCCGAGGTGCATCTGAACAATACAAAAGGCTTTCAAACTGAGCTATTTCATACTTCTCTTTCATAGTTCTCTAAATACCTGTAGTTTTAAAATGTTTAAAGGCTAAAGCAAGAGCAGAGAAAGCAAGCAAACTCAAGACTAAAGTGAACAAATCGAAACAGGCTGTGGCAAGAAAAAACTGGAAAATACTTGAAAATTTCACCCGTAAGCATTGCTTGCAGATTTCAGGACTGAGGGTGCGTAATGTTACTTGAAATCGATTTCCTATTAAAAAAATTTGCTGATAGATTCAACGGCGTCACCTTTGTGGGGAATAGTTACTTGAAAACAGATGTGTGCAAGTCTAAACCATCAAATTCATGAAAGCAGAGGCCAGTCGACTTGATTCTTCGAAAGCTTGCAGCAAACTTGGAGGTTTTATTTATTGTCATAAGAAAATATACGCAAATTCACAAAGCTTGATGCCGTTTTACGATATTAACCTATGTGATTACAGTATATCAGGGCCAATTCTAGGAGAAATATACCAAGTGCAAGATTATCAAACCAAAAAGTGGACATTATCCTGTGCGTGGGAAACTGAACCTGTCCATTCAGGCCAGGATCATGGGTTTGCCTGTGAGGAGGGCTCGTAGTTTCCTCTTATTCTTCTGAAAGTAAAAACACTATGTGCACCTTGTTTTTTTTCGTTATGAAACGAAATTACAAATTTTTGACGCCCGCCCGTGATATTCCACATTTTATGTCACCCGTGATAGTAAATAAGTTCCTTCCCCAACATCAATTTGGTTGAGTGGAACCACGTTTGTCAAAGTTGTACACGTTGTTTTGACGTTACAAGAGAAATAACGTCAAAAGCATAAACTTTAGTATAACTGCAAACCTGGATAAACGCACACATCACAATATGCAAGAATGAGGGCAGTTATTCACTGAAGTTCAGCTTGTCTCATTCAAAGTTACATTGCGTTTACATTTAACATTCCGACAAGCAGGTCCGCAACAAGGGCAATTGCCACCGAAATTTAAAAAAAAATTCTATTTGTTGGATACAATAACAAGTTACAATAATTTTGCCCCCCCCAAAATATCAACTGGTTGTGGCCCTGCCGACAAGTATACCCAGAAAACTGCTGCACCGTCGTAGTCCTTGTTGGGCACCAACAATACAAAACCACTAAATCAACCAGATATGCATCCACTTGCTTGTTTCCTCCTATTATGAAGCTCGTTTTCGTCCACGCTATGCATTCACGTGCATCACAAACTTCGATGGCTAGGTTTGGGTGCTGCGTACTTCTACCCGTAATAATTCGCTATTTTCCTCATTTCACTTTATACTATTTCTTGTCGATCGTGAACTGCAGTGTTGCCTGTCTGTCTGCATCAAGCTCTCGTCTAGAATCAGCACACTTCTTTTATATTAACATAAAAACGTTCAATTGATTACGTAAGGTTTTTTATTAACTGGAAATTACCGCTGTTATACTGTGAAACATAACTTCCGATAAATTCGTCAGCATATATGCAACTGCATTAAACTATACAGTTTCATGTCATCTACCACAAGCAAAGGCTTACGAGAAGGCTTACAAAACTAAAGAACCTGATAACAAGCAAAACGTTTTTTAGTTGGCAGTTATAACAAAAAACTTTTTTAAACTTTGGGGCTCTCCAGGGGTTAGTCTAACTAAACTAAAACAAGAAATAAACCAAAAACGTCGCGAATTCTTTTGCTATGTAACTGTATTTATGGCCTTACCTCTCTGTGGATTTCCCCAAAACATTGCTAGATGCGGACTTAAACATGCGAACTGAGAGTTTGAGGAAACTGTTTGACACTAAATCCCTGAGTTATAAAACAGCAACTTTTCCAAACTTTTTACTGCTAGTGACGTCAAAATTTCACAAACAAGTCTCTATAGTAGATTCTTTACCGATGAAAGGCGATTTTGCTTTGCCTGTCGTGGATGATGAGCAGAATACACAATCCGTGGTAGTCCCAGCTATTACTAGTGCAACCAACAAAGAAGAAACAGCTCTGTAAAAATAATACAAAGAAATTCTAGTCTATTGAAGAAAGCCCGAGAAGGTTCATCTTGCTTCTTAGATGACAAGGAAAAGATTCTACTTCCCCCAATAAGTTTTTGGGTAAATCCAAATATCACTTTTGCTGGTTGTAGCTTATCAATCCTTACAGTTATATAAAACTCAGGGGCACGTGATTTCAGTGATAACTAAAGATGTGGGTAGGAAAGTGTTCAAACTCACTTAAGCCTGGACGTCCCTGATCGTTCTTCAATAAAGCGTTGCCGGCTATGGGGCGCCGTTCGTAAAAATATTATATCTGACAGATTTAGCACAAAAACTGCTATCTCTGCACATATTTAGCTATCTCTGCGCAGAGATAACTATCTCTGTGCGCATTTAGCTATCTCAGCGCAGAGATAGCTATCTCTGCATGCATTTAGTTATCTCTGCGCGCATTTAGCTATCTCTGCGCAGAGATAGCTATCTCTGCGTGCATTTAGCTATATCTGCGCAGAGATAGCTAAATATGCTCAGGGATAGCAGTTTTTGTGCTAAATCTGTCAGATATAATATTTTTACGAACGGCGCCCCATAGCCGGCTACAATAAAGTCACGTGAATTGAGCAAGCAATGAACTGCATGTGCAATCGACTTCTACGGGTGTGCTAAGTGTAACAGCGTCACTATCATCGTTTAATCAATGCATGAAAACTTGGCAATGCTTTTCCGTTGCAACTGTTTGCCTGAATTACGTTTGATGAAAATATTTCGTGTTCTTGTCATGCATTGTTTTTACTAGAACTGGTTAGATAAATACAGTTATCAAAGCAAAATCGAGAGTAGCCGTGTTCCCACAACGACGTTTTAATGCATTTTTATTTAGACTAGGACAAGATGGGGTAAAATGTTTACTTGAGGGCAGCACTGAATTCTCAAATCTTATAGCAGACCGGATAGAAAGCAAGTAGTTTGATTGTTTTTTCCAACTACTCTTATAAAAGCGGTGCAAAAAATGAACCGGCTTTAATACTGTAATATAAATTTGGCAAGTTGTAATATAGATTTATTTGATACAAATTTACTGTAATATAAATTTGGCAATCGGGCCTGATAAAAAACTTGACGGGCCGTATGTGGACCGAGGGTGGTAAGTACCCATGCCTGATCTAGAGGATAACGTAGCTTAATCTTGTTTTTTAGCAAGCATAAAATAATATCACCACGTCCATGGCACTTTCAAGACAAAAAGCGGAAAAGAATGAACAGAAAGCAGCAAAATTTTCTCAACTTTTTTAAGTCATGTATGGAGTGAGTTTCAGTTTTCATAGAATAGTTCTTCTTAAAATTTTTGTGAAATGTGAAACTTAATCACTAGAGCAACCGATTTTTTGACCTAAAATCTTAAAATTTTGACTTTATAATTTACAAATTTTGACTTTATTTTGACCTATCGCTTTTCAGTGTTTTCAATTGAAATGTGCAATGCAAAGCAAATTCATATACAGTACTAGAAAACAAACCGATAAGTTTGAAACGAAGCAAAAAATAGTTTATCTGCAAAGTCTGGAACAGCGTGTTTCAAAATGTCTTTCTATTTTCAGTTTCATGAAACGAACCTCGTTGATGCTTTGCACTACGGCGATGTGCTTCCACCATGAACCTTTTGTCACTGTTCACTAAGCAGCCACAGAATTTACAAAATATTTCACCCTCACATGTTGAGGTAAACTCAGAAGCATATTCATGCAGTATATTTCGAAATTTTGAAGAATTTGGTTGTTTAACCTTAGGCATGATGTGTTGACAAGTACATTAATAACTAGAGTAGAGTCAAATCTGCGAATCTCATAAAGTTGAAACACTGCATAATGGATTGAGCATTTGCCAAACCAAGTACTGTGAAGACCACGTTTCTTGCATTGCCATGCATAGTTTACGTAATATTCATATCATCCAGTAGTGGGCTGCACAACATTATTACCTCAGAAGTCTCAAAAAAACATCAGTATTTCAGAATCGCAACTAAACTTGCAAAAACATATCACAATATGTTGTTGTAACGTTGATAAAATATTGATAACGAGAAAAAAACCTTGCTGCAAGAAAATTTTGACCTAACAATAAATTTTGACCTGATGATAAATTTTGACTTTTTTTTGAGTTAATAACTCTGGAATGGCTCATGGTATCAGTGTGAAATTTGGTTTTTAGGCGTTTCATAAACTCTTACAAAGGCAGAAAAATTTTGACTTTATTGACTTTTGGTTGCCCTAATAATCACTGTGTTTGGTACAAATAACATCATCCTCAACCAACAGTATTGACGTTTAAGCATAAAATGGACGTGAACCGCTTAAACCGGCAAAAGGTTTAGTGATATTGGTGTCTACTTAAGCCGTGCAAACGTAAGAATGACCTTGTCGAAAAGTATACAATGCAGTTCTAATGATAGCTTACTAGAAAAATTATGCAGAAGTTTGAGTTTTATTTTGGTTATAGTCCATAATTAAAAGTTTTTTTTATTTCAGTTCTGATAGCCAAACCTAAAACGGTAGCCTATTATGAAAAATCACTTTCTTAACTTCGTTATTTTTAACAACAGACGTGTAAGGGCACAAAAACTGCGATTTGCTCACATAAATGGCCATGGAAATGCTAGATTCATATTTTCACAAAGCATCACACAGGCTACCAGTTACATCTCAGCAGATTTCCGTCAAAATAGAGATATCAAACAAAAGCTTATTTTGAAGCGCTCTTTTAAAAGCGAACTCTGAATAAATCAAACTTGACAAACAACTTCTTGATTCCAACGCAATCTCGCTTACAGTCATGCGTTGCATGCTATTTAACCAACTTTAGTGTTTTCATTTTCCTGTAGTGCTTGTTTGCGCTATGGCAAAATGACACAATGAATTGACATACAACGCGTTAAGTGGTTTAACATTACCGAGTTATAATCACATTTATTCAGTTTATCGCTAGAAGTCCACTTTTTTGGAATTCATCATAAACAGCAATACGTCTTCAATTCGTCCAAGACTTTCTATCTTACTGCAGCGTAAGTTTTTATCTTTTCATTCAGGTATATTAAGTTTACGGCCCAAAAGATATATTTCATAATTACATGGAATGCTTTGAAATCCGATTTGGGAACATTTATTTACTGTTTCACTAAGTATGATTTTAAAGAACTAAAAGGCCACACGAAAGCTTTATCAAAAACATGCAACATTATTAAACAGTTTGCATTCGTTAAAATTTTCTTTCCGAAGAAGAAAAGGAATTGACTTAAAATTTGATTTCCAGTAAAAGACTGATTTACTGTTTTATAGTTTGCTAACTATTTAAATTTTAACCTTGTTATAGTAAACGCATAAAAAACTGTCACTTACACGCCAACAATCGTTGCCGTATCTAACGTAGTTGGTGGAACAGGGCATTTCACTTCAAGCAGAGGAATACTTGTACTTCGGGAATAGTATTTTCTCAATATTGTTTTCACCGAATATTCATCGCAAACTGATGGAAAGCAGGATCCGATCGATATATCGATAGGATAACCGATCGGATGAGGCTGCATTAAAATAGTCAGATAACGAGTAATGAAAACGACCATTACTCCAGCGTAGAATCTCGAACGTTTAAACATTTGAAACAAGACACATTAAGTGTTCATTGGGTTCACGTTTGCAGCATACAATTAAACACACTACAGGATAAGAAAAAAATTATTCTATTAAGGACAATCATTCCTGCCCAACCTCCTGAAAATAGGATCGATCTTTCAACAAATCAAAATTCAGATTCACATTTCTTACCACATATTTAAATCCTAGGTAAGAATTACACCATTTTCCTCGGATGTCTCCCGCTACAGCGCTCCTGCACTCGTAGTAATGACCAGGCCAGCGAACGTTAGCCTCCAATATTCCTGACTCACGTGTGCCCCATGCATCAAGCACTGACCAAAAACACGGCTAAAAGTGTTAATCCAGTGCAGAAATGGCAAAGGCAGTATAAAAATTTTGAGAGCAGTTGGAAACCAAGACTAAAGTGGTAATCACGATGAATATTTAAACTGAGTCAGGAATTTGCGAATCGACTTAGAATCTGATAACGGTAGTTTCCTGACGTAAAAGAAACAATGTTTTGTAACATTTTTTCCTGACTTCAAATTTACAAAATCTTGCATCTTTGATGTATGAGAAATTCCAGTAGAATTAATACCCAGTTATATTTCTATGGAATAAAACAACAAGCGCAGTTGTTCGCGCCGCTCCTTAGATTAAGATATACGCCCTTTATGCAAGACTGCAAGTTCATGCTTTGCAGCACTGAAGATAATTCAGGTATAATTAGGCCCAGTTAGCAAAGTGCAACAATAAAATTTTGGCGTCATTAGCCAGTAAAACGTTTGGAACATAGTGTGAAAATAAAACTTGGTTTAAATTTCCGCAAGCTTGCCACCAGTGCCGGTAGGCCTAGCTTAAATGTTCAACTTTTGTAATACCGCAGCAGACTAGCCTATAGCTAGGTCACAGTCCACACAACCACATCACTGACGTTCATTGTTAGACAGAAATGCTTTATTTAATGCAAACCTAAAGAGATGCTCATTATATTCACCAAAAAATGAAGTTAAAGCCAGCCAAGAAGTAGCATAATTTGTACCTGCAGTTAGGCCATCATTACGATCACATAAAAAACGACTAAAGTTGACAAAAAGCAGATCTGTGTATATGTTCATAGGCGTGGTACCTTTAGTCAAAAGAGAACCACTTTTAATTCGACCTAACCTCACCAGGCTCACTGAAAGGGGTTTGACGTCATGAAAACAGTTTCACCAGACAACGAAACGCAGCAGACGCATCCCTTGTGCACAAGGTTTCAGCTTAAGAAATTTTACATTGCGAAAAAGACAAGAATTCGAAATAATGTTGAAAACTCACTCTTTAAGGCATCGAAGTCTCCTCTAATGGCTAGCATCAAGACCTTGCTAAACTGTTGAGAACATTGACCCAGATTAGCAAATTCCGATGATTCAGACGCACCATAAGAAGCGCTGTTGGTCCTTATTTCATCAACTGCACTGTAAAACAGAATGCCTTTCTGATTTGCATCAGGATTGAAAACAGAATTGGAATGTACTATGAGGCATTTTGATATAATAACATTAAGCATAGTTTAGTCATCTTGGAGACGATTGGCTACCCTCCAGCCCTTCTCCGCCTAATTGAGTCGCCAACATGACAGCAACTGCCTGCACGAACGGATAACCAACCGCGGCATTCCTTATTCTCTGCGGTGTCAAGCAGGGTTATGTATTGGTCCCTGTTCTCTTCTCTATCTTCTTCGTAGTGATACTATCTCAAGCAGTCCGATTATCATTCCAGGACGTACACCTCCACTCAGGCACAGATGGAGATCTATACAATATACACGGTGGTCCAAAAAGATGTATCCGTTATATTATCGTTATCATTTGTTATCAAATAAACCTAGGCTTCTGTTTTCCAGATAAATCATAGTTAGAGCTCCAAAGTTTTATTTCCCGACCTCAATGGATCAAGCATTAAAATATTCCTTACAGGATCAATTGTGGAGGACTCTTTCGCAACGAAATAAGTTGTCCAAACTCAACGACAATTTCTTAGGGACTTTCCAGGCAGAAACGCTCCAACCAGACTCACAATAAAGCGCCTCCTGGACAAATTCAGGGAGACGGGAAGTGTACAGGATAACATTAAAGATGGCAGTTGCCGGCCACGGTCAGTCGGGACAGAAAATCGTGGCTGTCGTGACTGTGCGAATATATTTGGAGCAGTCTCCGAAGAAATTCACAAGACCTTTGTCCCAGGAGACAGATCTTTCAAGTAGTTCTGTTATGCGCATACAGCACCAGGATCTTCACCTGTTTCCGTATCAGATACAGATATTACAACTACGGATGTAAATAACGATGAGAGACGTGCCTTTGGGCAAATTATCAGTCAGCGAATCAAAGACGATCCTGATTTCTTGGACTTCATTTTCTTCAGTGACGAGGCACATTTCCGCCTTGGTGGTCACGTGAACAAACAGAATAATGTGGTTTGGGGCGCATGGGCTCAAGCTCAGCCTGATGTGCATCAGAATCGCCCATTTAGCGAAGAAAAAGCGACTGCTTGGTGCGCGTAATGGCATTATCGGGCTATACTGGTTCGAGGATGCTGATGGACGTGCACTAGCTGTGCGATACACTGAAGTAATGAGAAGAAAATTATTCACGGCACTGAGGCGGAAGCGAAGAGTGGACATGAATACTACGATTTATCAGTAGGTTGGGGCAACACCGCATTGCTCCAGTGCTGCACTCGAACACCTCCGTCGTTGCTTCTCTGGAGACAGAATCATTGCCCGCCGGACGTACCACTCTTGGTCTACATATTCTTCATACCTGCCACCTTTGGATTATTTTCTGTGGGGATATCTACAAGACTGGGTCTATGCTTCTTCTTTTGAGTCATTTCTTCATAACCACTGCTTGGCCGCACTAGATCACGGGGCAGATGTTGAGCAGCCATTCGATTGTTTCATCGTCCAGAACCGTCAGGCCGTGCTGTCCATGAGGAGGTGGTCGACAGATTGGACATTGGAGGACAACATGGTCGACGGTTTGTTCTTCTGCGCCACACTCACAGGTCGCAGAGGAGGCCATATCCCATTTGTACAAACAGGAGCGGAAACCGCCGACACCAGGGCCGAAGTGGTTAAGCCGGACCCAGGCTTTTCTTAGGAGGGTCATTCCGAAAGGGTGTGTGGCGGTGTCGGGGATGAAAATGCGGAGTCTTGTAGGCTTGTCCGCCCACTCCGCACTCCATTGGTGATCCGCCCAATGAGCCGCACGTATGTTGTTGTCAGATTAATTGATGAGTTGCTGTGCAGCGGGTTCAAATGGGTGTTTCGATTTGAGGCGCCGTGCATTTGCACTCGATGGACAGGTGAGCGCTGAGTGGAGCAGGTGTCCATGCTCCATGGCACGGCGTGCTAGAGACAGTGTGGCTCCATTGCGACGAAGCTCAGCAGGTTGGATGCCTGCGAGGATCGGAAGGTTGTCCGCTGGTGTAGGACACAGGCATCCAGTCACAATCCGCAAGGCGTCATTGATGGCGGGGTCAATAAAGCGGGTGTGAGCACTGCGGCAACGACCTGTCCAATGTTACTCCGAGGTATTTGGGCTCGGAGCAGAAGGGCAAAATTTCATTATTGTAGCTGACTTTTAGCTCACGTTTAGCTTCCTTGTTGTTAAGATGGAAGGCTGCCGACACCGTTTTAATAGTGCTGAGCTTTAGCTTCCAGGTCTGGAGGTATTCACCCATGTCTTGCTATTCCGAGGACACCAGGTCAATTCACAGTGTACCTAAAAGCTCAACTGGTATATCAAATAAAACGTAAAATAGATAAAACGCAAAAACGCTTGTTCGTTTTTTACGTTTTTTTCTGTTTTACGTTTGATCTGATACACCAATTGAGCTTTTAGATATATTGTATTCGCCTACGGCTGCCATGTTCTTGCTCAGCACCCCTACCACTGCCTGCCAATCTCCATCAGCATGCACGATTGCTAGATCGTCAACATATGCATACTCTCTGGAGACGATGGTTGGCAGGACAGAGATGTAGATGTTGAAAAGAAGGGGTTCTAGAACAGATCCCTGTGGGACGCCGTTCTTGATGCGTCGTAACCTGATCCGTTTGCCGTTTCCGGGGGTAAGGGTGAAGCTGTGATAGCCAACCATCTCCATTATCATGCGGACCATGTGTCTATCAGGCAGCAATTGCAGCAGCTTGCAGGTGAGGCCACGATGCCATACAGTGTCGTAGGATCTATGCTAACAGTCCCCAAACTACTGATGCTCTCAAGAATAACAAAAAATTGCATGTTTCTTCAAAGCTTTGTTTCTTCGGAGAAGAAATGACTACAGCTTTGTTTCTTCGAAGAAGAAATGACTACAAAAAAGTAATTGCAAACATTTTTTCTAATACCTTTTTAAAGTTAACAAAGCTGCTTTTCGAACTTCCGTTGATCCATGAAGCTTAGTGAGTAGTTCATGTAATTTTCCTTGCTCTTCCGTGGAAAAAGAAATATTGTAACTTTTCTCGAAAAACTCAGGATGAGTAAGTAGAAAGGGATCAGGAAAGGGAACTCTTGGGTTTTCTCCCCAAATAATGCCTTTGCCACAACAACAACTCAGTGCAACTAGTGCTACAAAAATTAATTTCAGTGTTATTTTATCAACCGACATGTTTTTATCAGGAAAGGTGTTTTGAGCCACTTCCTGCCAAACAAACGATCTGTTTCAATACTGTTGATGAGTCATGGAAATTGATCAAGTAAACAAAACAGACAGATACGTGTCACAAAGCTGTTAAGCAATACCTATTGCACGAAAGTCTGAAAACGTCTAGCTCAAAATGACAAGATCGTAATTGGTTCAACTGCAAAACGCAAATACTAAATCTGTACGAATGGGTTTGTCAACAGTGTGAAAAAAGGAAATCTCATAATTAAATGCAGAGCATTCTGTTCATAATAAGCATTTGCTAACTTCGTATCACTGGGGGGTGAAGCACATCTATTGTATTTGGCATTACGCCAATTAAAAGTGGCCAGATTATGAGTCTATCATTCTGGATAGTTGCTGGTGAGTTTAATGCTTTCGTACAAATGCTTTTGGACATCAGCTCCTGGAAGACGAAAATGTTGCAGTTTGTTAACATTTACATGGAATTGTTTTGTAAATTTGGTCGAAACCTGCTTAAGAACTTCTTTTCACCTGACCAAATATTAAAGTCGACAACATCAGACGCTTGGTGAAAAAATACGTGTCTGTTTTGCTAACGTGCTATGCCTTTGCGGCTACTAGCGTTTTTCCAATACTTTTGGCCACACCTACAGGAACTTTTGGTATTGAAAATTTTCCAAGATTGGATCCTGTTGTTAGCGTTTCCCCATCAGCTTCTGCCTGATTTAAAAGTCCGAAGGGTTTTAAATCTTTCTCTTAGTCGCCCCAAATATTAGACAAAGTGAATAGTTGCAGAACAAGTCAAAGCTTGTAATTTAAATGCAAGTAAACTTTAAGGTTAATTGTTTTTAAAACAAAACGAGTTTTATTGACTGTATTTGGATATCCGGTAAAATTCATCTTTACTCACTTTTGTTCTCGTTTTTTTTCAGATTTACTTCGAAGCTTTCTGAACGTCTTCGCTTGTGCACATTCGACGTTTTCGACCATTTTCTGCAGCGGTAATGCCACGTTGAGATATTCTTAGTGTTAATTTTCGGAGTGAGAAGGGGGAGGAAATAGGTTTGAGATTACTGTCAATTTTTACGTCATCATTTGCATAAATATTTACAACAGAATCATGTTCTTTCTGATGAACTGGATTTAGACCCATAAGGTGTATTGGAATTACGGCAACGAAACGACGAAATAAGCAACATGCACAAAGCACATCAGCAACCTGATCAAAGTTTGGCAAAAATGCCACGTATAGGTTTGAGTGCGCAGCAATTAGGCTACTTCAAACGATTGCCTTATCGTCGCTACGATAATACGATTTTACTTAATCCACGGTCTTGCGCAGTGTTTTTTTTAAGGTGTTTTGAGGGACCAAAACGGTCTCTCAAATTCCTCCAACGGTCTCTCAAAATATAGTGACCTGAGATCACATCAATGGAGAACGGTCTCTCAATTTCCTCCAAGCGGTCTCTTAAAATTTCCTTGCGGTCACCAAAGCGAAACCTTAAAAAAAACCTGGTCTTGCGTATGGTTGAGCTAAAATGCTGCAGTTATTATCGAAACAGCTATTCTGCTTCATATAAAACTTAACCCGTGAATTGAGATTGTTTTCCAATTGTTTGTGAAACATATGTTTCCGAATCGTATAAGCTCAGGAACTGAAAAATAACTGACAGTTACCTGTTACCTATAAATAAGGTTAGGTGTAAAAGCAGTAATTAGATTGTTACGCGTTTGTGGTGATAACTTCAGCACTTTCAGCTTTTTTAGTCGTTTAGACTTAATCAAAGCAGCATTTTTAGAAATAGGTTAGCTGAAGTATAGCAATGCCTTTGTGAACCTCAGAAGTTGTACCGTTCTGCTGTGGAGAGAAACTTATTTAACAAGAAAATGTCGACAAGCAAGTCCAGATACACCGGTGAAAAAATTAAACGAAGTAAACACCAGTGTACATGTACAAATGTATCTTAAGGACGCACAAGACCATCTCTAGTCAAGTTATTAAAATAAGAACTAAATATTTCGCAATTGAAGTATGTGTCTGCATCGGCATAACCAAAACTGTTTTTACTTCGCTGAATATCACCCGATAAATAAACCAAGGCAAATAATATGTTGTCAAAACTATTTTTCCAGAGTGCTCAGATTGCACAAAATTTCAATGTCGTTCTTTTCGTAGTTGCGTGGGCACTAGTCACAAAGTTGAACATCGTCGCCTTCGAAGTCCAACCCCAACTAGAAAGAGAGTATTGCACGTTGAATCCTCACTTTTCTATCTCGTTTCTCGGCCATAATAGGAATGTCTAGTCTAGCACGGGTGATGATTATGAGATGACAATACCAAAAAAAGGTTAGGAAACCCTTCCTTGGCATAAAGTACAAGCGTTGAACATCGCACAATCTAATCACAGCAGCTTGCAACGTGTCTCTAAATTTGATTATTTCAGCTCCAACTGCTGTCATATTCAATACTTTCCAAAGTTTAACAAATATGTTTGTGAAATTTGCTGTCATGGTAACATACTGGTGTTCTAGTTTACGATGAATTTCCAAAACATCAACGAATTCATCGCAAAAAAAGTTGCAGGCAAGTTGATACCTTTCGTCTCTCAGTGAATTTTGGTGAAGCAACCACTAGTCAATTTGGAAAGTTTCACCAAGTGCCTTGATTCACCATCGTGTAGTAACGTCACTTCAAGTCAGTCAATCCATCTGGCTAGTTGAACCTTCCTTCAAACTTAACACCAATTGGCCAATCTTATCGATTAACCAATTGTTACGGATGCATTTCATTACATAGACGTAACCATCGGACAGAAAAGAACTGTAGCGATTCATAAAAGATTTTCCTTGAACGGGATTTAACTTTCAAACAAACATTTGTTTGATGCCCGTCAGCAATAATGTCAAACGTTGCTTTCCTGGGTGATTATTAACAGTATCAACAAACGGTGGACTCTGATGTCAAGCGGCTGACCGGTAAAACTCCGGAAAACCGTACAAACATTTCACCGTCAACAAATTAACTGTCTCAGCCAAGTTTCTAGGCTGGTACACAGCTTTGCCGAATAGACATCCATTATGGGAAGTTAAAGTCTGTTTAATGTAAAACTTATTTCGCGGTAAAACACATCTCCGTTGCCATTTAGGCAAACTGTCCGACACAACCCCTAAAAGCTTAACAGCACCAACACAGCTTGCTGTGGATGTAATACCAGTTAATAAAAGAACACTCGGCAGCTGATGATCATCCCGGGATTATACAGTGATCTATATATTGCAACGGAACAGGACTTTTCGGTCAGGCCGATTCGGTCTGGCCGATTCGGTCTGGCCGTTTCGGTCTGAGCCGTTTCGGTATGAGCCGTTTCGGACTGAGCCGTTTTAGACTGGGGGTTTGGGTCCGGCCGTTTCGGTCTGTAGACATTTCGGTCGCGACGTTGCTGTACATAAACAGTTGATTGCGTTTGTATATTTAAATGATTATATAGGCAGGCGAAATGCCACGCTAGCTGGTGTTATACAAACTCCCTTTTGAGGAGTCATGATTGCGATTAAATCTGAATTGTAATTATGAGCTTGAAGTGTTTGTATTTAATTGAAAATGTCGATAATGATTTAATTTGCTTGCTGATGATAACGAGAATCATATGTTCATACTGATTAACTGTTGGATCTTGGATCATGTTTGTAGTTTTTTAAATAAAACCTTTCGTTGATTTAAGTACGTTTGCATTAAAAAGTGAACATATAAGATTTCTGCAAGATTTCATAGCCTGACCGAAACGTCTCGAGACTGAAACGGCTCAGACCGAAACGGCTCAGATCGAAAGGGCTCAGACCGAACTGGCCAGACTGAAAAGTCGCGTACCCATATTGCAAAATACTCGACGGCTCTTTTAGTAATTGCTGGGAGAACATGACGCCACTCCTACTCGATCTCGTCCTTGAGCCCCTAGCACAACGGCGCACAACCTGCGGCTGTACGGCCGCATACGGCCTTCGATAATGAAATTTGCGGCCGTCCACATGTATGTTAAAATATAAGATTTGGCGGCCGTGCTGGTGTATATTGAAGCAAAACAAACTCAAGGCAAGAAAATCAGTCGACACGATGCGTAACAATCTGGAAATGTTTGACATTTTATTATACTTTTAGGCACAAGTAAATGGCATATACAGGATAAAACCTATTCTTTAATTAAACGTATCTCATAAGTATAACACGAACTCCTTGGCGGACGTACTTCATATAAATAAAAGTAATGCGGCCGGCAATAGTAAAAGGTTGTACACCCCTGCTCTAGCTGGTTAAGAATAATATCTGTCCTGTGGTTCTGTAATTTATAATTTGTATACCTTCGCTGATAGATGACCAGGTGCAGCACGTAGTGATTCAAGATTTTTATTAGACACAACGCGACATGCACAACAATCACCAGACTAATCACGCAATCGACCTCATACTTCCATTGCACGATGTCAAGGCCTGCGCTTCTAGATTGCCACGGTATCGATTAGTTAGGATTTTAATTTGAGCTTATTGATCTCTTTCAGTGTGTATATCAACAACGTATTATTGCAGGGAACATGTGTGAAGTAATTTGGGCTTAATAGACAGTAGATTGGATTGGTCAACCCATGTTCAGTTAACAAAAAGAAAATTCACTATGCCTCTAACATGTTTTTCAAAATTCGTAAATTTTTTCCCATTGACGTGTGAGATTATTATACTTTAATTTCGTTCATTGTCACTTGCAATATTGCGTTATTTCATGGGGCACAGCCAATAGCTCTGATCTACAACCGTTGTCAGTATACCAAACAACATATTACGGACAATGACTTCAGCAAATATAGATATCGCATAACTCCTTTGTACAAGAACATAAAAATATTGGAACTCAATGACATTTATCAGTTTGAATTAGCAAAATTTATGCACAAATTTCACCACGGAAAATTACCACAAATATACAATCAATTTTTTCAAGACACTTCTTCTGATCATTCTTATCAAACCAGATTTGCTGATATGGAAAATTACTTTAATTATCGAGTTTCAAGCAATGCCGGTAAAAACTCAATTTCGTATAGAGGCTCTTCTCTCTGGAATAAGGTGGAACAAAATTTAAAGGCTGTACCCTAAGTACTTTTTGCAATCAGTTACAAGAGTTCGTATTCTCACAGTATTAAAAGTAAAATAAATTTCATTTTTATTGGCTCCTATTAAATTTCATGAAGTATTACTTTAATTTTTCTGTGTTTTTTTCTTCGTAATTTTTTCTGTTTTGGAACGTGTGAGTTTGTGTTTCTTTACTATTTACACACTGGTCTTGTAAGACACAGTTCATAGGACATTTTGACAAGATAACCTTAGGGTTTGTCGATGTCCGAGCTTCGAAAAAATAATAACCCACTATTCACAGCAAAGACTTTATTTTTTGTGTTTTGCTGGCAACTGTAGCGCTTGCTAAATATTATCTTCATTTCTTCGTCTTTCTGTGAATATGTGTGCTCTACTCACCGTCACTGAATACATCTCTCTCTTATTCTTTTTTCTCGACGTAATTATATCTGCAGATGGTAAAACTGAATAAAAATTATGCAGTAATCAACCACAATCTATTTTTAAATATATGTGAGTCAGAAAACCACGCTGTGTTCAACATTTTCTTCGCCTTAAGTGTTTGCTCTACCATTTTGTTGACTCAAAACGTGTCATCAGTTTATCACGCGCCTAGTTAATTATTGTTTCATACTTCAAAGAGCAATGACACATTATTTATTCTCCCTGCGCGGTGCGTTGAAAAAAACAAAATTGCATGCATGCATGAATCATCAAGGTATAGACATTACCCTCACACCTGAAATGTTGCTATACGGCGAGTACACGAAACTTTGTCTTTGCCGATTGCAACATAACAAACTAAAAAACATTAAAGAGAAAAGGTTTTGCACCGTGGCATTAGATGCAAAGACAGAATCAAATTACCATGTGATCAATCACAGCAACTATAACTCTATATTACTGAAGTCAATGCTTGTTGTTTTCGTTGAAAGTTGTAATCAGAAATCTAAAACGTCCAATCAGGAATTATTCGATACGTTCCTCATGACGAAAATATGTGATTTGAAAACCAATAATTTTACTACAAATCTGCTTGCCATTCAAGAAAGCATCCTAAATCTATCCAGTGCCGCGGGCGCTAGGTGGTTGAGCCCCCCCCCCCCCC
>Ga0210059_1004521_pt1 | contig 22459 bp, 8 predicted proteins | sample Ectturendosymbi2_FD_188042 | JGI IMG/M metagenome (GOLD analysis project Ga0210059, IMG submission 188042) | Ecteinascidia turbinata endosymbiont from Florida, USA - Sample 2 (SPAdes) (version 2) | ecosystem: Host-associated > Tunicates > Ascidians > Unclassified | place: Key West, Florida...
CGCGTGCAAGTCTGCCGGAAGGATCTCGTTGAATCACCGCAGAGCACTTCGTCAAACGCCGACATCAAGTCTTTCAACGAGTACGGAGGCAAGCGCTTCGATGTCGGAGAAGCGGGTTTATCTCGGCACGAACTTTTTGCCACGTCTTTAGTTGGCTTCTTTTCTTGCCTGACCGCGGATGCCGGGCTTGGTTTTTGTCCCGCATCCTTTTTAGCACCAGGCCCAGTAATGTCAACCTCCTTCGGTTCGGACTTGTAGGATGCGAAAAAGGCGACGTGACGACAGAACGTGTGGTATGGGATGCGGCAGGCCACGGTGCATGCGCGCACAGTCGCACCGTTCGCGCATTTCCTCAGCGCCAGGCGGAAATTGCGCAAATCGAAAGCGTCCGGGTTTCTCAGCGTCGACAAAAACCGTCGCTCAACTGTCGGCTTCATGAAATTCTTCCAGGCAGTCTTCAGTTGGTATCGGTCCGGCTGCGACGTGGACGGTGCGACAATTTTCGCGAGCTTCTTTTTATCCTTGGGAGGTCTTTCCGGCTCGCCAGCGACGCGCTCGTGCACAGCGAAGCCGCAGACGACCGCGTGCTCTTTGTCGCTGGCGAAGAAGGTGCAGTCGACGTCGTGCTTGACCAGCAGCCGCTTCCTGCCACAGGTGTAGTCCCATAAGGTCGAGCACGGTATGCTGAAGTTGTCGGCAACATAGCGGCGAGGGAAGCCGTCGTGGAGAAGCTTGATGGCCTTCACCAGGCTCTGGACAGTGTAGTTGCATCTTCCGTTGGCGTGGTTGCCGGACATCGCCGCGCATGAGCAGACGCGCGCGCTCGCGTCCTCGTCGTGGTCGGCGCGCAGAGCGGACGCCGCAATCCGGGCCTGCACGTCGGTTACCATGACACCGGCAGACGGTCCTCCCCCAGCGGCAGCCTGCGGTTTAAGTGGCGCGAGTTGAAAAAAATCGCCGAGGAACCTTTCTTTGTCTGTGGGGGGGACGGTGCCGGGAGCGGTTGCAAGTGCGTGCGAGCAATTCACGCCGCTCTCGCGATTGCGGTGGTGCGACGAGATGTGGCGGATTGTCTTGCCGGCGAAGTCGGCGCGAACCTTCACCACGGCCCGTCCGTTGGTACCGAGCGGTGGGACGGCCAGGGACAAATCCAGGGCCCGGCCGGCGGCACCGGCGCGAACTTTGTGCGATCGTTTCGTGTCAAATGACAGAAGAGAGGGGGGCGGTTTGGCGATCGCAGGGTTCGATTGCGCGAGAACAGGGCGAGGATCTCTCGGTAGGAGCATTTCAAAGCGAGCGTGTTCGAGCCATAAGCGATCGCGCTTGCTGTCCGGACGCCAGCGGTACCGCATGCAAAACGACACGGCGCGACTGTCGGGCGAACCCTTGCAAGCAGCACTCGATGAATGATCCTCCGTACACGGAACCACCTTGGACTCGTATCTGTGAGGGGTAAATCGCGATTGTGACGACATGGCGTTGGTTCTTCCTGCAGCTGGGTCAACAGAGCTTTCCAGCATACGCGACGATTGCAAATCTCTTGTTGCTTCCGAAAGCTTTCCATTGCGGGTAAAAATAAATCCATCTTTTTCAAAGAGATCCTCCACCTCCAGCAGTTCGAGCTCCTCCCGCTCGTCCTCGTCGGGCTCCTCCTCAAATTTCATCAAGTAGCAGTTTACACACAACATTCTCAAAACGTCCACCAAGGTTTACAGGATTTTATAACACAGTGGTTCTTAACCGGGGGGCACGCCACCCCAGGGGGCGCCAATAACTTTCCAGGGGGGAGCGAGACCTTTTGCGCACTACAACGCGGAAAGCTTGATCAATAAATTTGCCAACAAATACATTTATTTTTACAACTTATTTAAAGTCAGGGGGGCTTGGAACAAAGGACAATTACTTGAGGGAGGTTTCGTAGAGAAAATGTTAGGAACCACTGATTTAACAGTTTGCTGTAAAATTGCTAATGAAAACGCACACACAAGGTCTGCTAGAACCAACAAACACCACAAACGAAGTTGGTTAATTCGCTGTTGTTGTAAGCCAGTACTTAACGTTTCAGAAAAATCGGCTTCCACAGTAAGACAATGCTTGGAAAATGTTCTCATGAGCAGTAGATCCGGATAGTTTAATTGAGCAGAGAAGTTGACAGAAAGCGCGCCCTGTGTTGGGATGGTGTAACAGCCGGCACTCGTTTCAGCAGGTACGTCGTCGCAAACATATGTGTCGGGGGTATCCAAATGAGATCGAATTATTCACGCAGTAAGACCACAACAAAAGTAAAAGATTAAGAAGTAATCGTTTGATTAGCACTAAGATCTTTTCACTCAAAAACACAAAAACCGTAATTCGTCTCTCGCCAAGTCCTACCCAAGTCCTTATCGTAGGATTACTATTTCGCTTTCGTCCAGTATCTTACTTCATGGTGTTAGCGATAGATTTGCAAAGTTTCAAGAGCGCAGTGAAACAGGGTTTAGAGACATCTTACCTCCTTCTTGGCAGCAGCGGCAGCCTTCTTGAATTTCTTAATGTATGGCCTAAAGTCGTAGGCGAAGTTTTCGATGCGCTCCTCGGCTGTAAAAGGCACAGCCTCAGCTACTTCTTCGATGGCTGAGTCCCAGGCCTCCTTCAATCTGCGGTGAATAGTTCCGGGCAGAAGTCATAGCATTAGACGGAAAAACGATATTTTTAACTGCTTGAGAAAGAAAGCAAAATTCAATTAGTTTGAATTTGCTTTTTAACTGTCGCTTGACAGAAAATGACCCGAGGCCAATGGTGAAGCGCCTCTTCGACCAATCAAAACTTACTTCTGCAAGAAGCCCTTATTCTATATCTGGGGTCTCAAACTCAAATTACTCCGAGGGCCGCATTATAACGCTGACGCAACAATGGCGGTACCTGAACCTTAGTAAAGACAGCTTTTAAGTCTTATTTCCTGCGAAAGGTATCGTTAGTGATATAAGCAAATCATTATAACTCTCTTACGTTCGTTAAAAAATAACTTGCCCACTCGCTGGCCTGGCACTTTTAAACACCGGTGAATAAACAAAATAACGTAACTGTTGATTATTGTCTGAAAAATACACGGGCCCGCCGGTGTGGGCCCACACAAAATGACCTCGCGGGCCCGTGTTTGAGACCCTGCTCTATATGCCGCTCACGGCCAGGACTCGATACCGCAGCACCTCGAGCAATATCGCCGTACGTGGCTGTCATGTGTCGAGAAGTTGGTGAGCAAGGCAGAGAATCGACGATGCGTCTTGCATCGGTCGGCCCCTTGCTTTCCATTAAGAAACTCATCAGCAGTTCCAGTCGTTTCTCTGGCGTCTTTTTCTGACTTTCAGATCTTTTTATTAACCGCTGATTTTATTTGAATAAGAGCTGATTATGCCCACATTGTAGGCGAAATATATACTCTGTAAGATCTTAAAGTGTCTGATTCTTTGCTGGTAAAGGATTCCTTTCGATAGACTTTGAGATCTGGTTTTATTTCGGCCATTGACCGAATTCTATTTAAATGACCAACCAAAAAAAAATTAACCGCAGTCAATTCAGTCATAATGCATTTTTCTACTCATAAAAAAATAGCCGAAAACGACAAAATGACAGATGCTTTCAAGCTGTTCCCGGACAACTAAGAAATGTCGAGGAGTTTAAGGCATGAACGCGAAAAATCATTGCTTCAACACAGTAACATATACCTCTCGGGTACATCCACTTTCGGAACTTTAACTGGGAATTTTTTGCTTTTAGCCGTAAGTTCATCAATAATGCGAGTGTAGTCATCAGGTCCTTCATACGGAAAAACTCTGGTTTCTAAAATCCAGCCGCGCTCGGGGCGATCCCCCAGGAACTGCACGTGATACACCCTGGTGCCCTTTTGACCTCCTCCTGAAAGAAAACGATGCACCTTAAGAAACTCAAACATGGAGATTGGAATATTTGTCGTAAATTAATTCCCATTAGTCTTTTACGATCCATAAATTTGGCATTTCTAAATTTGGCATTTTTTGCAGTATGCAACACATAGGAACCTTTCCCTGTTACTCAAGACTCAAGTAGGTTGTTTGGCGATTATTTGTTTGGCTGACTTCGAAAACTAAACGCAACACGCCATCACACTGGGCCACTAAACGACGCTGCCCGCGTGATATTGTCAAAGCAAGAACACAAATAGCTGCGCTGGTGGTTAACACCTTTTCACATCTTACGCAGTTTAAATTAAACGCGAAATCACAGGTTCCACTGCTCATCAAGGTAGCAGCGTGAGGGAGGCGATCTGGCAAAGCGTCGGGGGGGGGGGCTAACGGAGCGACGGCTGTCATCAGCACCACGAACACATAAAGTATATTTTACTTTCTATTTCCTCTGCGGAAATCCTTGCAATCCTAAGAAAAACTTTTCTGCAGCGACATGCTCTTTTCTTTAAGAAAAATAAGACACTTCTTCGAGAAGAGACCGGGACTGTGTTAAAACCCAGCTACCAATGCAACCGCGCCTGGTTGTAACACAAACATATTCCATGTTGCAGCGCAGACCAGATGGAAAAAATAAAAAGTCCAGCGAACAGACCGTGCATCTTTGTGAATATTTCCTCCTCAGGGTGATCCGTGATCATGCATGGCCACAGGGGATGCCCCGGGACGTAGGCCCAAACCAAATCACCAAGTTTCCATAGCACCGCCGTCTCCACAACCGGCGGCTGCAAAGAAATAACAGTACGCCGTGAAACGCTTGGTTCGTTCAAACAAGACTGTGGAAAAATATAATTGCCGTTTTCTTCCTTCTTCGCAAATGCACGAAGGGTGGATTTTCTTGCGCTACAGAAAACAAGTTGGTGAGGGGTATACAGCGAGACAAAGAGAGACAGCAAAAAAGCGAGTACACCAACCCTGGCCACCACCCTTAAGATATTGGTAAAACTTCCAATTAGATGTAGATGTGCAAACAATTAACGCGAAAGAAAAGCAGAAAGGATTTCAATAAATGGCGTTTCAAGAAGTGACCAGAACGCCCAGATCGTCTTTGCTGACTAATGAGGCAAAGCTTGACTTGTTCTGCAGGAGCGCAGGAAATCGACGAATTGAAAAATGCTATATTTTCAGATGATTTTAGAATGTCGGCGACACCAGAAATTACCGCAGTGCAATGTGCGGCGCTGTCAAACTAATCAGTTGCTGCAAAATATCTTTTAATTTGAAATCGTTTTGTTTTACGAACGCATTGTCAGTTCTAGTAAGTCTTATTCACTTAAATTCCAATACAATCTACTTGAATGATACTGACTTGCGAAGACTGAGTTTTTGCAATTTAACCCATTTTCATCTAAAACAACTGCTGCTGTGACGCGAACAGCAGTGGCTGACGCATACGTTCGCCGTTCATACACGAGTCGAAACGATTTCAACTTTGTGACGATCAGGTCCGTAACTAGGGGGGTGCAGGTGGCTTCGTCCCCCCTGGTGTCCCAAACTGCTTACGGGCCTGGTGCGAATGCTCAACACGTCGCAGCAAAGAGCAAAGAACTCTGTCTCTCTGGACCAGGACAGAAACAAGTGAAAACGTCATACCCGTTCCTTGGGAAACGGCCGAGGTTTTTTGGAATCTTTCGATGCTTCATCCAAGTCTATCGACTTCTTCGGAACTCTTTTTCTTTTTGAAATTCTGAACATACATTAAAACATGAAGTTTGCAAAAAGCATGTCATACCTTTAACAAAAACCCCACCAATGCGACAAACGCTTGCAATGAATGAAAATCATATCTGGATGAACAAGTACGACTGTGCAAGGCAATGAAGCGCACTGAACGATTTGCAAAAGGTTTGGCCCGTTTACACAGCAACCTTGACTGCAATAGTATATGTCAATAGCTTCTAATAATTATTTTCATTAATTGAAACCTACAGAGAAAAAAATATGACTATAATCTGACATTGCTATGAATCAAACCTGTCTTTCAAATGTCTAATTAAAATGGACACTTGCTTGCAGCCGCATGTCAATCGGCTGGAATGAGTGCTTTGCACTTAAGGAAGCGCCATGTAATTTCCTTTTTTTAATTTCGGTGACGGCAATTGGCAGCAGGTCGAAGCCTGAATTGTGCTTCTTCCTGGGGCGGTTGAGGTGAATGCTCTTGCCCAAGTAGTGCTATGGCAATTCACTCAGCGGCCGTGGACCGAACACCCAACCTTCCAATTAAGAGGCGGACACTCTACCACCGAGTTATTGCCATCCCATGCAATTTCTCAAGACTAAACTGGGAACACACGACATGTGGACTCGTATATGTTAGTAGATATTTACAGCAACCCCCTTCCCAATATTTTGACTAAAGATACAGCAGAGAATAATTTGTTCAGTGTTGTTTATGAAGGTGGACTGGCAAATTAACTTTGTTTAAATCTTCAGAATAAAATCCCTAACTAAACATTTTTCCTTAAATGTTAAACACTAACCTCAATGACAATGGTTCTGTACTTGAGCTGTCAACCACAGATGAACCTGTAACAAAGTAACATCTATTTTAAAATGAAGAACCTTTTCGCACTAAAACAATTTATTACGAAGAAAAGTATGCACTTTTCTTGTACAGTAGGTTCACAATCTCTAAATGGTTTGAATCAGGGACGGATTTACGCACGGGCCAAGTAGGCCATGGCCTAGGGCCCTGCGTTTTTGGGGGGCCCCGCGCAACTCCGTCCTATGACGACTATTATTAACTTAAAAACTGCGAAACTACGCAGAGGCATAACTTCACAATTTACTTTGAAACGAGCGAAAATGCAAGCCTCCAGATCAGAGGTTCCCAACCTGGGGTACATGTACCCCCAGGAGTACATTTATCTGTCTGAAGGGGTACATTTAAGGTTAGCAATAGAAGAGAAAAATATATTTACAAAAAATATATTTAGGTTTCTTCAAAATTATTTGTACGTATATCAGTGAATATTACATAAAAATCATTATATGTTTATTGTTAAATGTATCCAGGACTTATCATGATAAAATATTTTGTCACAAGAAATTCTAGGGGTACATGTTTATCTGCCGAAATGCTGAAGGGGTACATGTTTATTTGTTGAAATGCTGAAGGGGTACATGTTTATCTGCTGAAATGCTGAAGGGGTACATTCTCATCTGTCGGAATGCTGAAGGGGTATGTGGTAAGAGAAAGGATGGGAACCCTTGCTCTAGATTCTCATCTGTACAGTAACAATACAATAATATTTTTGCTACGCAGTATAAGAATGGCAATACTGCTTTTCATTGAAGTTCTACAGTGTCTGGTGATCTTGCGTTGTTGCGAGCTTTTTGCCAGTGGAAGTCTGAACGTCAAATAGGAAAGTGCAGGTTGTGTGAAAATCTTGATACTGAGGAACATGGCTGGGCACTAGAAAGATGCAGCTGTTTTTATGAAAGTAGTTACAAGCAGTAGCGTAGACAAGCCAGATTTTTCCGCGAGCAACAGTAGTTTGTTCAGGACACTGCCTGTCAAAGCACAAAATGACAAGACATGCTAAAAATTTGGGGACACAGGTTCCTTGGCCCCCCTGTCTACACCTACCATTGCAAGAAAACAGGAAAAAGAAAGAACAGTACTTAACCTACTTGATGTTCAATCTTTATCTGACAAGAAGCTCGCAAAAACGCAAGACTGCCAGACACTGCAGGACTTCTGATGAAAAGCAATAACGTCAGCATTGGATGCTACGTTTGGTTGTTACCAACTAGATTGCTCGCAAACAGAGATTGCTTGTTGAAGCTCTATAAGTTAGTTAAATCATCCAGAACAGTTTCTTGTGAGTTTTACTTGGAAAAACGTGTCTACATTGGGTTTACTTCATTCGGTAACCTAAGGGTGTTGCAAAAACACTTTGCTATGCAAAACTTGTCTTCATGCTGTTTACCATCAGTCTATCTATAGCAGGGGTCTCCAAACTACAGCCCTTGAAACCATTTCATCCAGCCCTCGAAGCTATTTTGTCAATAGTGAAAAAATAAGATGTGTTTTTTTGCCCAGTTTCATGCGGATCTTACGTAATTATCAGAAGTCTCACTAAATAACATGCATAACAATAAATGGCTTGTAAATTTCTGTCCTTGTCATGTTGGTGTGTGATATTTACAGTAAATGCAGCTGCGCCAAGGTACGTGTTTGAGTGAGGATGAGATGGGGTGATGTTCTTGTGTGCCCACGTGTATGTGGCTCTTTGCGGTAACACAATCAGAAGTGTGGTTGTTGGTCTCTGACTGGTTGGCCACTCCTGGCATAATGGCTTAAAACACTATATTTTGTATTGCTTGGAAAATGATAACTTAAAACGGCATGAATCAACCCTGTGTCCACTTAATGGGTTGTACTTCTTCAGTCCATAAAATATGTGGTTACTATACCAAAGGAGTTTACGTACAGCTAATCAGATCGACAACTAGACGCTATTTTCAAGGGTGGCAACACGGTCCCCCACGAATATGTATGTATCCGAAAAATAAACCTACAAAAAACGCTAGAATTCATGGAAATTTAATGAAAAGAAATTCTGAACTACATGAAAGTGCTAAAAATTTCAAGAAAAGAATGCATTGGTATTTGTTTTTGAGAAGAACGTAGGAAAGTCTAATTCTGTTGAAGATCTAAGGCAATCGTAGAACCAAAGTTGGAACCACAAAAGATAGATTTTGAGGGGGAACTACCCACAAGAGGGGCATAATTTCATGCTTTTCAGACAAACGGCCAATAGGTCACACCTGCGTGGGGCCCCAAAAACCAAGATGGCCTGGGGCCCTGTGCTCCCTAAATCCGTCCCTGGTTTGAATAAGATTGACAAATGAATTATAAAATGTTTTCACACATAGCAAAAACGCAAAAAAACTACCACACTGCAACACAAGCCCATGTACAACATGATTTTTTAAAGGAAAATGTTAGGTACCTGGTAGGGACCGGATTTCTCTGATTCTAGGGACCTCAGTCAGGTCCTTGAAAAACCCTGGTGTACAGTCAATCAACAGCTCTAATGTGATATCTTTAATCACAAAAGCACTATTGTTTTGTCAAAACAATGTTGCAAAGGCAATTATGACAACTGCACAAGCAGATTTTGTAACAAAACAGTTGTAGACTAAAGGTGCTAACAATGAGAACTTCCTAATCCAGGGCTTTTCAAGCTTTTTCTGCTCATGGCCCATTTCAACTAGGAAAGATATTGGTGGTGCCCCAAAGCTTATAATCTCATAGATTTAACACTTCTATAACTTTAGATACACTTCTATAACTTAAGATATCTTAAGTAGGCCATGGTCCATCTTCTTTAATCATAATTACATCATTATACAAGTGTCATAATGCTTTCATTCTGATTTATGCCAAGCTCTGTGGCCCAGTGTAAATAGCCTCATGGCCTACCCTACCACTGGACCATGGCCCACTGGTTGAAAACCACTGTCCTATTCCATGGCAATTCTCATGGGAAAACCACTGCTCCCTAGTCTGTCTCGCCTAAGCAATCTTACAAGTTAAACGTGGAGTTTTGAATAAAAAATTGAAATGGTAAAAACACTTCAAACAGGTTTGCAGAGAAATTAACTGACATAACCCACACTTTGTCAACAAGACTCACTAAAAAGAAACCAATTTTGTCATCAAAAATCCAAGGCAATTGTAAGCCACATGTAGATAGCAAGAAAATGCTTACATCTTGATGACAGCAAGCACCAAATTAATCTAAGTAACTGCCAGGTTAATTGAAGCTGTTCACACGTGTCTCTGCGCAGGCATAACTCGGGCACCAAAAGCACTAGAGACCTGTTCAAACCCTCACAAGACTCAGCTAGTCTGCAAAGGCCAAAAATTTTTTGGTTTTGGATTTTTTTGAGTGACGCCATAAATGGAGTACTTTTATGTCTCTTTGACCCACTTCATCTGGCCCTGGGCCTGTAGGGTCTGATTGGTTGTAGGTTATTGCAGAGGTCCCTACTAGTTGAGGGGTCAACCTAGTTGTTGCAAGAGCGCAGGTCGGTCTCCCAGCTAAGCAACCTGACATCTTAAAGTTGCCAAGCCAAAGCAAGGCAAATAAAGGCTCTCACCACTTTGTTCGCTAATAACTCTCCAGTAGTACTCTAAGTTGACTGCTTCTTTCGGTTATATTCAGATATACAACAAAAACGCAATACACTTGGGCGTGAAGTCAGAAACATGTAACGTAACGATTCAATGTAGAGTGGGAATTAGAATGACGACGAACAAAAGTGTTGGGTGTTCGAATGCGCCACAGGAAACAGCGACCGACTGCGGTTTTGTAGGTTTGCAGGCTATCATGTCGACGGTCGGACTGTTCGCAAACAAGTACATCATGTTGAATCACGAATGGAATATTACTGGGAATTACGCAGTAAGAATGCACAAAACATTAAAGCGCTAATGTGTCCACTATAGGCCTAAACCACTAGATGGTAGTATTTCGTTCAAGCTTTTATTGAAAACTAGGCTGAAATCCAAGTCTTTTGACACTTTGGATGGCTTGCTGGGTTTTCAGGTTCTAAAGTTATGATCTAAAATACAAATGCAATAATTTCATAATTAGATAATTATTGTTTATTTTAGATCATAACTTTTGAAACAGAAACGCTAGAAAGTCGACCAAAGGCACAAAAGACTTGGATTCTAGCTTGGTTTCCAATGAAAACTCCAGCAAAATACTTCCATCTCGCAGTTGGGCCCTAGGACAGGCAACAGCCAAAATCCTACTTCACTTATGACATCACTCACAAAAAAAAAAAAAACCCAAAACCAAAAAATTTTTTTTCATTTCAGATTCAAAAACTTGCTGACTCTTTTTAGAGCTTGAACAGCTCTCTAGCACAATCGGCTGAGAAGTTATGCCATTGCTAAGACACTTTAAATATGCTCTATTTTAGGCCGATTTCCAAGCACAATATATTCGTACGCCGGCAGCCAAGGCGTCAGCAGAGAATTTGCGGAACAGGTCAAAGAATTTGCATTGATCAGTTAGAGATGAAGTAGCAACATGGGCTTCCAAACACTGTGCAGAACAATAGCATAGCAGCTTCTATGAACAAATATTGCCGATATATACAGTCAAATTTTGCCAATATGATACATCAGCAACATTGTCATATCGGCATGCCGATGCATTGTTATGCTAACAGATACAATTATTAAAAGTTGAGTTCAAATTAAAGATGTACTGGAATTTTGTTACAGGTAGAAATGAGCACTTAATTTTCGACTTCAGCAGGAAATGAGCTGATTCTAGCAGACTCCACATTTGTTAGCAGTTAGCACCTTACAACCTTTCATGATTTTCTTGTTATCAAATAACTTTTATTAATGCAATGCAGTGGTGCTCAAACCGTGGCCCACAAGGCCCTCTGGAGTAGCCCGCGAAGCAATTTTCATTGGAAAGAAAACTTAACACTTTAATCATTTAAGAGAATTTTTATTGAGAATATTCATTCTTGTGACCTGCGAAGGGTTTCTGAAAGACAAATGTGGCCCACGAGCCAAAAAGTTTAAGCACCACTGATGTAATGCAATGGTGTACTTTCCATTTTTCGCAGAGCAAGATAAAGTTAAATTGACCGAGTGAAACTCCATAATAGATTGACGAAGACTTGCACACAGAAATGAAATTTCTTTCATGGATTGCATTGCTGAAAATGTTCCACTTGTATGTGCTAAAATGTATTATTGCTTAAATTCTTGAATGTTTGTGTTTTTTGCAACTACATTCCAGCTGCAGAACAATGCATTGACTAATTCTGGCTGAGGCAGGATTCTGTTTCAGACCAATTTTAGTTCTGGATGAAAATGAAAACTTGACTTCTGTGGATCCCTAATTTAAAATACAAAATGCAAACGAGAATCATTCTCATGAAGTCTTAATCATAAGGTACACAATTTTGCCCCGGTACTAAACAAAAGCTGATGGCTTGCTTTTTGCAGAAATGAATTTTGAATTTTTTACAGGATACATCATTATTACATCCAAGCTTAATTTAATCAACGAAAGGCATTGTTGATCCATTTAACACTTTCAGTACTGGGGGGTTATCCCCAAGCAATTCCCAATGGTACCAGCCAGCCATTGGGAGTTTATCACTGAGGATTTCGCACCAAAAAAAAAACGAATTGCACATGGCCTTGCACGAGCATTACCTCTAGCACCGAAAACGGTAAGGAGCTGTTCAAAGGCTCAAAAAACTCGGCAAGTCTTCTAGTATACACTCGAAAAAAATTTTTTGGTTGGGGGTTGCGGATTTTTTGTGAGTGACGTCATAAGTGAAGTAGTTTTTGGGCCATTTTGGCTCATGTTACCTGGCCTAGGGCCCAACTGTTAGGCCGAAGTATTTTGCTGAAGTTTTTGTTGTCAGACAGTGACAAGGACCAGATGGCCTTGTCGCGGCATTATTCAGAGAACCACAGCACTATAAAGAAGCCACCTCTGCATAAAGCATACACCATAACTTTTGTCAAACAACCTAGTTGTCACTCTCTGGACATCTTTGAAAATAAATGGTATCACCTAATTGACGCGCAAATTAACATTCAGAACATGGATCCTTCCCCATGTGAAATAATTATTACGATGCTTTGTGCTGTTTGACTCAATCCGATGTTGTCTTCCGCTTTGTGCACTAGATTTTCTCTCAACACAGCTTGCTTACTCCCACCGCAGCGTTTAAAGTGAACTCGTAGCAGGTTTAAATGCATACCCCAGAGACTGACTGCCTGCACATGGCTTACTATTTTTCTCTACCGTTGTTAGTCATTTCACCAAGAGTTAGTTTTTAGTTGGAGAAATTTTCAGCCATTAGCGTCAACTAGTTAGATGTTTCAGTCATTTATTTATTTATTTGAGTAAACGTCTTGTAAATTTTGAGCAAACACTTATTTCATGAGTCACAATTTCTTTTTGTCACCACTAGTATTCTTGATATCAGTCAGTTTGTTAAAATGTTATGATTTCTGAGCTTGTGTTATGAAATTTTGATTGAAGTCTTGAGTTTGTTTTTTCTCTGTTGTTACCTCAGCCTTTCAACTTTTCACCCGTAAGCTTTGCTTGCAATTTTCAGGACTGAGGATGCATAATTTTACGTGAAATCGATTTCCTATTAAAAATTTGCTATCAATTCCTTGCTTACACCCATCGTGGAAAGTACATGCAGTCAGTAGATTAAGTGTGAAGTTGTTATCTCAACTGTGGTTATCTTTTGCCACCTTAGTTTATCATAGCTAAACAAAAGCAGGTGTTGGCATATAATGACAACTACTTGAAACTAAGATTTACTTCAGTCAAGGTAAACTGAAGTCCAGCCACAGTGCATGCTGTGCTTAGAAGTCATAGCTCACAGCTCTCTTGACAAAGCTAAAACTATGCTGGCATCACAACTCAAAACACGTCATATGTGATGAAAACCTTCACTTATTATAAAGAACATAAAGCCAAATCGTGTTGATCATCCAACTACTTTGGGAGGAGCAGCTTACTCCTGTAGTAAAGCAGAGCTTGCTTCTTTTTCTGTTAATTGGAATATTGCAAGAGCAAAAGCATCTCAGACAGTAGGAGAGAGCTTGGTCAAACCAGCAACCATGGAATTCACCAGGATGTGTGGTGGTGCCACAGCTAATAAGTTAGGTATGGTTTCTAAGTTGTCAAACACCAACATCAAGTGGCACATTCAAGAAGCCTCAGTCAATATTCTGCAAAACAACTCTTCCTGCTGTAAGGCTAAGGGGAAATTTTGTTTACACTTAGACAAAACAATAGATTTATGACATGATGCACAGCTCATGGTGTTCGTGCAATCCCACAAGGTAGGGGTTCTTAACCTTTTCAAACATGTGGCCCAATTAATAAACAGAGGGTCCGTGGCCAACCGACTATACAACTTCTCCAATGTGACAACTGTTTGCACATGTGCAGAGCAGAAATATAAACAACTGAAAACAACATGCAATAACACAACGTGCACTACAATTAATGTCAAGGCTGATCCTGTTTGTTGTTAGAAAGTATAGATATTCCAGACTCAATTCATGATAATGCACAGATCAAGTCATCTTCCACATCAAGCCAGCTTATAGATTTCGTTTTCATGGCAACAAAAGCCGTCTGTCTGCCTCAATATGCCTTTCGTAACTGCATGTAGTGCACAACGTGGTAGGCCCAGTGGAATTTTGTGTGGCAAAAATTTGTAACACATACCGTATTTATCCAATTAACCACCCTTGATTGTAAGCCGCATGAAATTGTGTTAAAAATTAATGTATGTCGCACTTGAACATAGGTTACGTAAGCCTCTGAGATACTTTCGCATACTAGCACATTTCGCGCAGGGTTGCCAAACCTGCCTTCACCAAGACAGTCAGACTTGGACCCAACAAAAGCCGAAAAAGCCAGATATCAGTCATAAAACACACACATATTAAACATGTATCACCGAACACAAAATAGACATTAAAACTAGTCAGAAACATCTATGTAATACAATTCCAATCTTCAGAAGCATTTTCACTTCCCATGATTACACTGTCACACATTTCTTTCATATTATATACATCAAGCATTGTTAGGGCAACAGTAAAGTCTTTGCAATATTATTTGCACCCTGCATGGCCATAGACTCTCGTCAGAAGAGATTTGTAATGAATTAGCAGCTCAGTCAATGCTTGTCAGAGTCTAGCCTTTTCGACCAAAAAATCCAGATTTTGTCTGTCCTTTTTTAATTTCAAAAAAGCCGAGTGTGTTAAAAAAAGCAAGAATTTCAAAATCTGGCTTCACAAAAACCCAAATAGACAACCCTGGTTTCACATTTAAATGGCAACCCTGTTAATGAAGAACTGCATTTTGTTCAGCATAATCCCTGCTATAATGGAGTGTGCTGTGCACATGATGCTGAAGAGAAGAAACAGACTGCGAAAGGAGAATTTGATCAGAAAAACTTAGTCAAGGGAAAATTTAGCATCATCTACACTTTTTCAATAAACTAAAGAAAAAAATGTATACCGCCCTTGATTGTAAGCCTCATGATATGATGAAAAAAAACATAAGCCGCGGTTTACAATCGAATAAATATGGTAATGACAAAAGAAAGCATATTATGTCGTTTATAGCTCAAGAGCTACCAATGTTTTCAAGTTCATCTTGCAAAACTTATTCAATTTCAGTAACACCAGGCCATGGCTTTGTCAAAAACTCCTCCGTGGCCCACAGGTTGAGAAACCCTGTCAAGTGCCATAAGGATTGTGCTGAATAATCTCTATAACTTAAGCACTGTCTGTGCACACTGTACAAGTAACAAAAATCAGCACGCATTGATGTTATTCAACGGAAATCGATTTCGCCATACGGCATCTTCATTAAGTTGAAGATATGGGTAGACAAGAATCGCCGCAGTTAATAGAAAGGAACGCACAGGTTGATACTGATGCTCAAGAAACAAGTAGAGCTTCCAAGAATAATCTCTTTATGACTTTTTTGCCATCCATTTGACAAATATGCCACAGGAGAAAAAATGTATAAGAAACTGGGTTCCTTCATATATAACGTCAGCTTTCATTGACTGTGTGCCTGTTTTTGCCAATGATGCTCCAGCCATGATGGAACCACAAAAGGTTTCATGAGTTTCATGAAAAAGGTAAACAAAACATTTTAGTAATTCATTATCTTACCATAAAATCAGGCAGCTAAAGAGATTCAAGAAGACCTGGCCAAAGTTTTCAAACAGGTTGTATCTGTTGTCAATTACATCAAATCCTGTCCCTTACACACTTGTTTAGTTGATCCTTCGTGAGGCAAGATGAGATCAGAACACAGCTGATTTTTGTTCTATTTGAACATCCATTGACTATCATGAGGAAAGGTGCTGGAGAGAGTGGTGTACATAATGAAATCAGCACTTTTTTAAAGAACAGCATCATAACCTTGCTAAACGATTCAACAACAAATGGATTGCCAAATTGCTGTTCTTAGCTGATTTTTCCAGCCATTTAACCAGCTACACACCCCCACGCAAGGAAAGACAAAATATTTTTTGATGTGTCGGAAGATACCATTGCATTTAGAGGCAAAATAAAGTTGCAGATCCATCCTATGAAAAATAGCTGCTTTTCAGGAATTAAACGCATTTGTAGAAGAGGTAGGAATTGATTTGTGTACATTCGTCAAATCTTTATTGAGCACCTTACTACATTTCTCTCTGAGTGGATAAATATGCCTCATTATTACAGCAAAAGATTTAACTGGGTGCGAAGTCCTTTAGAGGTGCCAGCGTTTAATCCATTTCCTTTAGAAATTGATTGCATTGCTGAGCAGCTGGTTGAGCTGCAATGTTGACAGCTGTAGATAGACACGATTGAAAAGGTTTCTCTGACTCAATTTTAGACAAATCTTTAGTCAATGGAACCAAATCTCTTTGATCTGTGTTGGCAGACAACAAAAACTCTTACCCTTTTTCCAAATACATACTTTTGTGAGCTGCTTTATCAACTCTAGTTATGGTTAAAACTAAGCACAGAAAGCAACTTCAACCAGAAAACAACACCAGATGTGCATAGATGATCATGTACTCCCTCAAATTTTGACAAACTTGTGAAACAAACTCAGGAGCAGGAGCAAGGTTCTCACTGAATTTATGAATGTGGGCAATGAATAAACCAATTTTGCCAAAATTGGTGCTTGCATTTTTCTTGTAGCCTACCCTGAGACCAAAGATATATAATACTGGTCTGAAAAATAATCTATGGCTTCACCTATCAAGGACGGCAAAGCCACATTTGTAGATAGGACCTTGTCTAGCCATAACTTTCCAACCGATAGAGCAGAGAGCTGTTCAAAACCTTTAACGAAGCAGAAAGTCTCCTAGGTTCAACTGAAACAAATTTGGGCACTTTTGGGTTTGAACTCTTGTTGTTGTGACATCATGATTAGGGAAGGTTAGGGGATTTCGGATGATGTGATCATGCCCTGAGAAAAATGTTGAACACCTTCGCAGCCAGGTGAATTTAGCCATAAATCCTGTATTTTTGTGCCACTTTGCAACTCCATAACTTTCCAGGCAATTGTGCTAGAAAGCTGTTCAAACCCTCAAAAGACTTGGTGAGTCTTCTGGCATGCAATGAAAAAAATGTTAAAGTTTTGGGTTTCGTTTTTTTGTGGGTGACGTCACCAGTTTGGCCCAGGTTACCTCGCCCTGGGCCCCAACCGCAAGAGGGAAGTATTTCACTGAACTTTTCAGTGGTAACTACGCTAGAACCCAAGTCTTTTGAGCCTTTGATCAGCTTTCTAGCATTTCAGAAGTTATAGCCAATAAGCCATTTTTGGTATTAACACTTTCTATTTCGTTAGGCTAAGTGTTATTGCATGAGAATATCTCCACCGACGATTGCGCTAGAGAGCTGTTCAAACCCGCAAAAGATTCGGCAAGTCTTCGTGTCTGTAATGGCCCACTTCATCTGGCCCTAGGCCCAAACCACTAGGTAGTAGTATTTCGCTCAAGCTTTTATTAGAAACTAGGCTAAAATCCAAGCCTTTTGATACTTTGATCAACTTGCTAGGGTTTCTGGTTCAAAAGTTATGATCTACAATAAAGGAACAAAGTAATCACATTGTTTGTTTATTTTAGATCATAACTTTTGAGCCAGAAACACCAGGAAGTTGACCAAGCTCTAACAAGACATGGATTCTAGCCTAGTTTCCAATGAAAACTTCAGAGGAATACTTCTGTCTAACGGTTAGGCCCAGGTCAGGTACCAGCAGCCAAAAATTGACCTTACTTACAACGTCACTCACAAAAAAGGAAACCCAAAATTTCTTTTTCATTGCAGGCTTAAGACTTGCCAAGTCTTTTGAGGGTTTGAACAGCTCACTAGCACAAATTGGCTGATACGGTTGGTAAGTCAACTGGAATATCCTTCTTTTTTCCCCGATTTCCAAGTACAATATATTTGTAGACCAGCAGCCACTGTGTTAACTTTTGAACCAGAAATCCTAGAAAGTCAATCAAAGGCTTAAAGGACTCATAAATTTTAGCCTAGTTTCTACTAAAGACTTGTGCAAAATACTTCCCTCTTGAGGTTGGGGTCAAATTCCTTAGCCAAAAGGGCCTAAACCTACCCCATTTATGATGTCACCCACAAAAAACTGCAACCCAAAACTAAAAATATTTTTCATGGCAAACTAGAAGATTCACCAAGTCTTGTCAAGGTTTGAACAGCTCTCTAGCACAAGCAACTGGCAAGTTATGGAGTTGCAAAGTGGCACGAAATTAGCAGCTCAATGAGTGATATCAAAGTACAATATATTCGTACGCTGGCAGTGAATGTGTTGACAGTTTACATATGTACCATGCAGTTGGTCTACCAAGTTATGAACAAACCTGCTTGAGAGGTGATGCTGTTGTATTGCTGTTGGAATGAGCTCTACACAAAACTTATGTGTAAAGGTATTCTATGAACCAATGAGATGAAAACCTGCACAAAGGCAAGTCGATGGGTGAAGTCCATCTCAAAGAGGAAGTGGTTTTGTAACTCTTGCAATACTATAAAATCAACAAGGCTAGGAGGTGGCCCACTCACCATGAATAAAAGTTGGGAATGAAGCAAAACTATATTAATGGAACACTACCAACAATTGAAGTTAGACATACTGGAACTGCAGCACTATTTCCACATTTGTGGTCACCATTTATCAAGAACCTAGCCTTAACACTTTGAGAGCCGGCGTACGATATATTCGTACTTTGAAATCGGCCTAAAACCAGCAGTTGTCAGTTGCCTTGCCAACGCCATAGCTCCTCCGTCAATTGCGCTGAAGAGCTGTTCAAGGACTTAAACTGATCAGCCAGTCTTCTAGTCTGCACTCGAAATAAAATTTTTGGTTGGGGGTTGCAGTTTTTTGTGAGTGACATCATAAGTGAAGCAGTTTTTGGGCCATTTTGGCTCATGTTACCTGGCCTAGGCCCAACTGCTAGGTCAAAGTGTTTCGCTGAAGTTTTCATTGGAAACTAGGCTCGAGTCTGAGTCTTTTAAGCCTTTAATCGACTTTCTAGCGTTTCTGGTTCAAAAGTTTTTATCTAAAACAGGGGTTCCCTAGCTTTCTCTTTCCATGTACCCCTTCAGCCTTTCGACAGATGAGCATGTACCCCTAATGGGCGCCGTAAGGATTTGACGTACGAATGTGTTGTGGCCTGCACACGTCCTCAAAATAACACTGTAAGATGCGGTTGTAGTGTTCAAAGAAGAAGAACGAATATAAACAATCTGACTGCATCAAAGCGTGCAACCATACATTCTTGGACTTTTTGAATCATTCAAGAAACAGGTACAAATTTTTTTTCAGTAAGGCCTCAAAGGTAAGAATATTCCGTGGAACCTGAAGACTACCTGCTAACACTTGCTCGCTACGACAGGCTGTATGAAATCCCGCAACTAAAAGTTATAGGCCACTTGCAATCTGTGAATGTATGCCTTCCTGAAATCACACCATAATTATGATACACACATGGACCTACAAGAGGAACAAAAAAGTACTGTACATTTTTAACGGCGTTCGACATCGGAAAGAGAAGCTCGCATTACTGCATAATATTGATATTGCAGTTGCCTCTGAATGTCTTTGTCATCTGAAAACTCAATATCTAAGACAATCCCCAAATATTTGTAGTGGGAAAAAAATTTTACTGTTAGTACACCCAATGTCAGCAATGGTATGATTTTTGCGGTCTTAGCCTTAAACGTCATACAAACAGTTTTGTTGCAGTTGACAATAATCCCATGCGATTCTGCGTAAGCCTGGCACACATCTCGTATTCTTTGCAACCAATGCACACCTGGACAAAACACACAAATATCATCAGAAAACATTAAGTGGTGCAATAAGACTTCACCAACACACCCAACTTTAATGCTTTTTCATTCAAGTGATAATCTAAATATACAGCAAACAAGTATGGACTCAATACTCCCCCTTGTCTGGTCCCAATACTAACATGAAATGGTTTGGGCAAATATGTTTAAATAATTCGAAGTGAATAATGCATAAATATTTTCCCCTTCTATTGCTAACCTCAAATGTACCCCTTCATATAGGCAAATGTACCACTAGGGGTACATGTACCCCAGTTTGGGAACCCCTGATCTAAAATAAACAGATGAATTAATTATCTAATTAACTAATTGGTCAAATATTTGTACTACTTTAGATCATAACTTTTCAACCCAAAACCGCATTAAGTCATCCAAAGCATCAAAAGACTCGGATTGTAGCCTAGTTTCCAATAAAAACTTCAGCGAAATACTGCCATCTAGCCGTTTGGGCCCAGGGCCAGGTAAAGTTGGCCAAGGTGGCCTAAAAGTCCTCCACTTATGACGTCACTGACAAAAAACTCACATCCCCAACCAAAAAATTCTTTTTTGAGTGCAAAGTGCAAGACTTGCTGAGTCTTTTGAGCTTTTAACCAGGTTTGTAGCGCTTACTGGACCGGACAAATTTCCATGCAAGGCCACGTGCGATCCAGCTGTTTTTTCACGAAACGCTTGAATTAACCCAGGTGCGAAAGTGTTAACAATACATAGCAAGAATGAAATCAAACAATCTTTTAAAAGAATCTACTATGTATACTCAATCATTATAGTTAGTAGATTAGTAGCAAATTAATTATTCTTTGTTGCAAGCAAAACAGCCACAATAATCGAAAACATTGTTTTGTTCGACGTTTCGGCTTATGCATAACCATCATCAGGAATAAATGAAATACAACTGTCAGAAAGAAAATTATTCTTTGAATGTACAAAAACGCATTGTTTTCAAAGGCTTTAAATCGGGTTGACAACCTTGGCACATGTGCCTGAAGTAGCTTTGGAGGTGATTTGATACACAAATTACTGTGAATTGTATTGAATTGATTTGTATTACTACATAAAACACTTTGATAAATTTATTTGATTCTATTTGAATAAAAGCTGATTATGCCGACATCGTAGGTGAAATACAGTATATACTCTGTAAGATCCTAAAGTGTCCGATTCTTTGCTGAGAAATGATCTTTTTCCATAGACTGTGCTTTGAAAGATTTGTTTCACTTTGCGGATTACACTGACATATTTCAGCAACTTGACATTGTAACACATTTAACACTTTGAGAGCCAGCGTACGATATATTCGTACTTGAATTTCAGCCTAAAAAACAGCAGTTTTTGGTTGCCTTACCAACGCCATAGCTCCTCCGCCGATTGCGCTAGAGAACTGTTCAAAGGCTCAAACAGATCGGCCAGTCTTATAGATTGCAATCGAAAAAAATTTTCTGGTTGGGGATTTCGGATTTTTTTAGAGTGACGTCATAAGTGAAGTAGTTTTGAGGTCATTTTGGCCCATGTTACCTGGCCTAGGGCCCAACCGCTAGGCCCAAGTGTTTTGCTGAAGTTTTTATTGGAAACTAGGCTCGAGTCCAAGTCTTTTGAGCCTTTGATCGACTTTCTCGCGTTTGTGGTTCAAAAATTATGATATAAAATAAACAAATTAATTAATTATCTAATTAGTCAAATATTTTTACTAACTTAGATCATAACTTTTCAACCCAAAACCCCGGCAGGTCATCCAAAGTATCAAAAGACTCGGATTGTAGCCTAGTTTCCTGTAAAAACTTCAGCAAAATACTACCACCTAACGGTTGGTGCCCAGGGCCAGTCAAAGTGGGCCAAGGTGGCCTAGAAGTCCTCCACTTATGACATCACTGACAAAAAACCCGCACCCCCCAAGCAAAAAAATTTTTTTCGAGTGCAGACTAGAAGACTTGCCGCGTCTTTTGACACTTCGACCAGTTCAATAACCCGTACAGGAGCGGAGATATTCCCACACAAAGCCACATGCATTTAGGCGTTTTTTTTTTTAAATCCTCAAAAGCAGCCGGACGCCAAAGTGCTAATTGCACCACTGTAGTTTATAGTGCTTTGTAGTAATCATCGTGTACACATAGCAATCAGTGCTTGCAATGTAATCATCCGCATACACCCTCAGGGAAACCAGTGCACCGTTAGCATGTGTGGCAGTGAGCGTCAGTTGTTTCATGCATGCTTGTCGAAGGCACTTGTATGTTGTATATGCTGAACCCCACCCAACACAACATGGTGTCAGAAGCGCGATTCGACCCCAGGCCTCCATTCGGAGACCAGAACTAGTGGCAGTATTCTTAACACTTTGAGAACCGGGGTACGATATATTCGTACTTTGATTTAAGCCTAAAACCAGCAATTTCAGTTGCCTTACCAACGCCCTAGCTCCTCCGCCAATTGTGCTAGAGAGCTGTGTAATGGCTCAAACGGATCGGCCAACCTAGTAGATTACACTCGAAAAAAAATTTTTTGGTTGGGGAGTGCGGATTTTTTGTGAGTGACGTCATAAGTGAAGTAGTTTTTGGGTCATTTTGGCACATGT
>Ga0210059_1004522_pt1 | contig 22456 bp, 15 predicted proteins | sample Ectturendosymbi2_FD_188042 | JGI IMG/M metagenome (GOLD analysis project Ga0210059, IMG submission 188042) | Ecteinascidia turbinata endosymbiont from Florida, USA - Sample 2 (SPAdes) (version 2) | ecosystem: Host-associated > Tunicates > Ascidians > Unclassified | place: Key West, Florida...
GTCTGCATTTCTTTAAACTGACATTGCAGTGAAGTTATTTGATGTTCTAGTTCAGATACTCTGTAGTGGGCGTTTTCAACACTTTCTTCAACAGCTGTCATACGTTTCAATAAGTCATTTTCAATAGTATCAAGTCTCTGAATTACACACAGCAACATAGCATGCAAGTCTTTCAAGGTAGGTTCATTAATTGCCTGTGACAAGGTTTCAATCACCTTTCGAGAGCGCGTGTTTCTCGCATCCATGCTTTGTCCTTTAGGCAAACGCGTTGCGGGAACTCAGTTGTCAGAGCAGAAAAAACACGTCCTGTCAGCTCGACGTCCAAACACGAATGAAAGTTTAGATCTGGCACTAAGTTTAGATCTGGCACAAGTTTAGATCTGGCTCAGCCAAAGTTTAGATCTGGCACTGAGTCTGGCACTGTTGACAAAATGACCGGTATTTTTACAAAACACATCTGCCAACCCTATCTATGTGTCCGGCTACAGCGTGGATTATTTTCACAAGAATTTTGAACATAATATTAGCGTCGTAATACCATTGCTTAATTCAGCTATTTGAATGTCTTGGTTCAGCTATTTAATACTTCCTTCAAATAAAATTATTTATAGCATTTTCATCAACACTAAAAAAGCCTTCAAAAAACTATACATGTTTTATTTTGAGACGCTTCGGATTATTCTTAATCCATCTTCAGTCAAAAAATAAAGCAACACTTGACTATGCTAACAATTCAAAACCAAAAGACTCTGTGACGCAAGAAATAACAGTGTGACGCAAAAGACGTCAAAAGCAAAACCAAGACCGCCAACCCTGTCAAATTCGCTAAAAGTGGAAGCAGGACCAGCAGCTATGCAGAAAGTGCTAAAAAATTATTTATATTTACTACCTTGTGTTTGCCTAATCAGGCTTAGGTGGCGTAAACGACGTGTTGAGAGTGAAAAGGGGGCGATGGAATAAAAAAGTTTGGGAAACACTGCCTTAAGATCTTAACAGAAATTCAAGACTTTCCTGCATTCTTCTCAAGAACAAATGGCATGCGATCTGTTTTGGAATTTATAGCTCTTTCGTGTAGTTCAGGGGTTAAATTTCCGTGATTTCTAGCGTTTTTTGTAAGTTCATTTTTCGGATTTTCATGCGGGACCGTGTTGCCGCCTTCGAAAATATGGTCTAGCCGTCGATCTCATTAGCAGTTACAAAAAGCTCGCAACAACGCGAGACCGCCAGACAATGCAGAACTCCAATGAAAAGCAGTACTGTCATTCTTATATTGCGTAACAAACAATATTATCGTGTTGTTACTGTACTGATAAGAGTCTATGTATTCTAGAGGTTTGAATTTTCGCTCGTTTCATAGTAAATTGTGATGTCATGCCTCTGCGCAGTTTCGGAAATTTTAAGTAAAGAATGAGTCGCCATAGGAAGGAGTTGCGCGGGGCCCTAGGTATGGCCTATACGTAAAGCCGTCACTGCTTCTGCTTGTTGAGTGAGTCATATGGAACGATAGACTTTTCAACCTTTAAAAAGACTGTTCGCACTCTTCTGTTCCACAAAAGTTCCATTCGCACAACCAAATAGAGTTGTTGAAAAATAGCCGTAAAATCAGAGATGTTTTTAAGAAACACTGTTGAATTTCAGTTTAACTGACTGAAATAACGATTACCAACTGTCAGGGGCGCAACCAGAAATTTTGTTCGGGAGGGGCCAGTCACTGACGTCGTCAGATTTCAAACTTAAGCTATTTTGCACAAAGATCATTTTGATGTCACTGGTCAATTACAACAGGATATGACGTCAAATATCTTCTACCAGTCGGCATCGATAAATTTTAACTAAGACAAGAAAACGTATGCTTTCGCAGTGATCATTATCAAGCAGTTGTTAACCAAACAGTGTTCAATGAACATTAAGAGTAACGGAAAGCGAAGCGCCGTGTAATGTTGTCCGCGAGAATATCACTGATCACGCCTATTGAATAAGTCAAAATCAACTAAAAGTATGTAATGGATTCATAGGAACAAATCAGAGGGTGCCAATAGCCAAAATGTGACTTTACAAAATGCCTCAGAGCACAATCAAAAGATAAAATTCAGTCTGCGTTTCTTTTTAAACAACTCGTCGATAACCATCTCAGGATCAACTGTCACTTCCCGATTGTACGTCAAAAAAGCCAATCCATCAGACGGTTTTTCCCAGGCCCGTAACCAGCTTGGAACACCAGGTGGGGCGAAGAGTTTTCTGAGAGGGGTCCAAATTTTTAAGCTATGTCCAATCAGGCCCGTAACTAGCTTAGGACACCAAGGGTGGCAAAGACTTTTCTGAGGGGCCCAAGTTTGTCAAACTGTGTCCAATAGTTTTCAACTATGCCCAACAGATTTTTTCCAGGGGGGGCGAAAAGGTTTGCTGGGGAAGCTTCGCCCCACTTTCCCTCTGGTTACGGGCCTGTGTCCAATAGTTTTAAAGTATGTCCAACACATTTTTACAGTGGGCCGAAAATTTTTCTACCTAGTTACGGCCTGGTTTTGCCCCATAGTGCTGCGTAGGTAGTCTAGTAACCGTTGAAGCGTTGAAAATGAACGTTCATTTGTTGCTGCTGTGACTGGCAACGTTGCAAATATGTGCAGTGTGTGAATGTTTGAGAAAAACACACAATTGGAGTGTCTCTGTAAGGTTTAACTCGCAGCTCAGAGTTTGGGTTACAGGCTCAGGGACTATGAGAGGGGGTCCACCACGTACATTGTTCCGGGTCCCGACAGCTACGGAGGGGCCTGAAACAGAAGTACAGGCCCGTAACCAGCTTGAGACAACAAGGGGGCGAAGAGTTTTCTGAGAGGAGCACAATTTTTTTATTATGTCCAATAGTTTTTAACTTTGTTCAGCACATTTTTCCAGGAGGACAAAAATTTTTCTAGGGGGCCTTCGCCCCCTGCTACCCCCCTATTTGCGGGCCTGCTGAAGGAACGATTGAGTGTTTGTTACTAACACACTCGGAATAATGTAGCGAAATTAATCCCACGCGGTGATAAAACTGGTTTGGCCTAAAAAATTTGATAAGAAGTGTGATGTATTTTAATATGAATTGCTGGCAGTGCATTTTCCTGATACGATGCATTGATAATTATCTGCAGTAATTATTGTTGAACTTGAAGGTTTGCCTACTTTGTCGAATTTAAGACATTCACGATTACTGTCCCAGTGTATCCGCTGAACTGAATATTCCTTTACGTCTTTTATTTTTAGACATTTTTAAACAAATCTTTTAATATAAACTCGCTAATAGACCAATAATTTTAAACTAAGACATACTTCCAATGAAATCTGATTGGAAACATATGCCAGTTCACAATACAATCTAGTCTAACAACAGTAGCCCTCGAATGTTGGGCGTATGTGTAAGATAATAACTGAAAAGTTTAAACTTAACAAGTAACTGCAGTGCAGAACGCAAGTGTTTATAATGCACCGCGATGGTGTGCTGTGGATTTTGCTGATTGTTAAACTTGCGCCGCAAGCTGATACAAGGTCAAATGGAATGTGAGTTTAGGATTAGTGGGCATACCCAGAAATCTGAAGATTTCGACACATACAGGAGAAACTAACCACTTACGGTATTTCGACAATGCTTTACAGCAGTGGTCGCCGCCATGTGGCCCGTGTGAATTATTTCCAAATGTTTGTATTAGCATGAGAATATTCTTGACAATTCCAGCTACAATAGCATCTGCTGAAAGATTTGTCAGCAAGCTTAAACTTGTAAAAAATTATTTGCGGTCTGCTATGACACCAACTCGACCTGTTGACCTAGCAAGATTAAACATTGAATCTGGCATTGCCAGACAAGTTAATTTTGATAGTGTTATTAGAAATTTTTTGCGAATAAGAATACCAGAAAATTGCTTATATATTAGTTATATGATGTTTTTTCTAGTTTTTTCCTAGTTTAGATTTTACTATGAAAACTTAAAAGTCATGTTTAAAAACTGGTAATATGTTAAAAACTGGTAAAATTCTACCAGTTAAAGACTGGTAAAATTCTTGAGTACCGTTATGTTTTAACATAATATTGCATATGATCAATAAACGAGCATTTCTTGTTGAAGTATGATGCACATTAATTAGCCTCAATTTTTATTTATTTCAAAATAATTTTGCAAGTCTTAGAGGCCCCAAAGGGGTTTTGTTCCGCCTAAAAAAATTCTCTTGGGGGCCTATACTGGCTCACTGTACGACGTAAATATCCATCTGTCATATTTTGCTCTCAAGACTAACAATCGAAGAAGAGTCAACCCCAGATTTCACACAAAATCACCATGGCTGTTTGATGACTAGCAATGGTTTTCCTGCTAATGATTTTTTATATTTTCTCCCTGAAACTGTAATAAATGTGATATTAACAAAGTTTGTGCGCTGCCCTGACAGTGATTTGTTGTATTTTTCAAAAATTGACTCCCTTCTACCTGGTTTCGCATACTCACTTGCCACAATGCCAGCTGTGCTGTTAGAAACATTGCTTTGTTGCATAACACTCCATTGCGTGGTGCGCTTCGGTTGATCATGTTTTGACCAGGTATGCTTGTATTTGGTTCGGCAATACTTCATGCAAATAATCCTCTCAAAACTGTCTCATCTGAATTTGTACTCCTTTGCATGAAAGCTGCGCCCTTGCATTTCATTCAGGCTACACCTCAGCTTGCGTTGTCCGCATTAATTGGCAACTTTGCCAACAAAGTTGCATGCTTTAGTCGTATAGTTATGCATCCAATCGCAACAAGTCACGTTGAACCTTGGTCAGCGAGGGAACACGACACTACATGAGTCCGACTGTTCCTTCCGTTTGTTTTCGAACAGGTGAGATTGATATAAAACACCAGCGAAAAATCCAAGTTTTTTCGGGGGGACGTGGCCTCTTCGGCCTCATTCTGGCTGCGCCTCTGCCAACTGTGAACTATAAGTATGAATATGCGTTAAAAATATCAGCATTTATTGATTCAAAACATCAAATGAAGACTTGGCTGTTGCTGAATATTTCTTGAAATTTCAGAACATATAGTTCAGCACAATGTCTTGCTGCAAGGTTACCCACATTAGGTCATTTTGTATCCCTCTAAGAAGTACCCTGATCTTGATATCAACCAGGAAACTCAGCCCTTTTTCGGTCAAGTACTGCAGGTGGTTGGATTTTGCATAAGATCTTCGAACGGTTGGATTACCAAGTCTTTGTTAGGGACACCGAGGGAGAGCTATTACACGACATTTAGAGTGTTTTCCACTGCTAATAAATGCTTATTGACATTGGTCATTTTTTAGATTTGTGCCCTAAATCCCCAGTGGAAGCCGAAAGGATTCAAAACCCACACTTTGTGATAATTATGTTGTTTTCTGACTGGGAAAGTCAACTTAAAAAAATAACCAATGAGAGTGTGCATACGGGAGCTGGAAATTTTCATGATTACTTGCTCCAGATTCTGTTTTGTTGCTTACTATATACACGTGAAAATGAAAGTCTGTAGCAGTGCTTTTCAACCTCTGAGACGGAACGCATTGGTGCAGATGAGAAAACTCTGTGGTGCGAATGACACACACGCTCAGGTCCGTAACCAACTTGGGACGCCAGGAGGGGCGAAGAGTTTTATGACAGGGTCCAAAGTTTTTGAACTATGTCCAATAGTTTTAAACGATGTCCAACACATTTTTCCAGGGGGGCAAAAAAATTTCTAGGGGGCTTCTCCCCCCTGCGCCCCTCTGGTTGCGGACCTGCACACGCTGCGGGTGAGAATCGCCAAAGAAGTATTAGCATTAGAAAGAAAAGCGCCTGAGGCACTTTCGATAGCATGTTTTTAGGCGAAAATGTTCTTATGTGCAGCGCGACCTCTATGGTTGTTTGCTCATCAGCACGTTGCCTGAAACCAGCCATTCAATAAATTAGCGTCCGTTGTGCTACAAATCGCGTGCTTTCTCTAACTCTTGCTTTAGCTTTTCACAATTTCACCCATACGCCTTTGCTTGCAATTTTCGGGCCTGATGATGTGAAAAATGCGTGAAATCCATTCCGAGCAAAACAATTTGCTGTTTGATTCGACTGCGTTGTCTTTGTGGAGACTTGTTATTGGACCACCTGTGGAAAAGAGAAAAATGTAAAGGCACAGAGACAATAAACACCCAGAACACAAAAGCAAGTTGGTTTCATTCTTCAAACGGCAAACACGACAATTTGTTGAACAGCGGCGACAAGTCCAGCATTTGACAGTGGCACCCCCTGATCAATATATCGTATTATCGTCACTAAAAGTTGCTCATGTCCTTACATCAGTGTGGAAGCCATTTCTCTGGCAGAAAGCGTTGTAAACCCTGCCTGGCGATAGCATGGAAATTCATGGATGATCCAAGGCTGCAACGGAACTACAAAGCTAGTCCTGTCCGATGATTTCATGCAATGAAAATGTACGACAAGTGCTGCACCATTGAAAAAATGTTTCTAGCAAAAAGTCATCCATGAATTTATTTTTTTGTTTTTTTTAATCTCCGATGCAACGTGCTGATGAGCTAACAACCATAGCGGGTCGTGATGCATTTTTTGTTTTTGACCAGCCTGTGGTTCGATGTTGGTAGATCAGGAGTCGACTCTCGGTCGGGTCTTACCAAGACCTTGTAAATTGGTATTGTAGCCTTCTTGCTTGGCGCACTGTATGCAGAAGAGCTGCAGGGACTATTCGGAATGCGAAACAAACCCAGTCAAATGATTCCAGACTTTGTATTCTTCATTATAATAATCATGATGGCGTCAATTATGCAAGTGTCTAAAAAAGCTTGTATTTCATCGAAGTACAGTAAATGCATTAGCGCCATCAAGCGTATACTGTATACTATCGCAGTGTATATATCCTCGTCTTCTTTCGTGCATTTGTATTTTTTTCTCTTTACTGCGATGCATGTTAAAAGTCTAGCGTTTTGCGTGTGGGAGTGAAGGCGTTACACAATACAATACAACGATTGTACAAACTCACTTGTAGTGTCACAAGAACGCTTCAGATATAAAGCGCCATCAAAACACCATATACAATAGAAAAGATAACATTTTTTGATTTGAAATCAAAAAGATAATATTTCTTCTGCAGCAAACCTTGAGCTTGCAATGCTCAACGATACGCAGAGAGAATTCGTTCAAACTCAGCTTTGCAGAAATATTTGAATTGTGCCGCATCAAGAAAACACTTGAAAGCATAAATGCTTTCGTTAATGCTTTCGTCAAAAAAACATGCTATCGAAAGTGCTTTCTAATGCTAATACTTCTTTGGCGATTCTCACCCGCAGCGTGTGTGTCATTCGAACCACAGAGTTTTCTCATCCGTTCCAGAGCGCACCGTCTCAGAGGTTGAAAAGCACTGCAATAGACCATTACCATATGTACAATTGTTTCATGTCAAATGAATTTCGTAAATTCACATTCTATCGATAGTTATGATCGTGTGTATATGTTGTACAGAGGAATGCATTCTCTTGTTTTTGCGCCGTTGTTTATTACCTGTAGAAGGGGAGGAGGACAGATGCCTTCACGTGGCCCTCCCTGTTGCGGCATTTCCTGAAATGCTTACCAAATCTGTCATCACGAGAGCAAGCACTGGTACCCGCGCTGAATGTGCTCAGCGTGCAATGGGTCAAACAACGCCCTTCTCAGGGCGCAGTAGCAGAAATGCTGCCGAAGACGACCCACAACCCAACATACTCCAGATGAACACCGAGGGGCTCACTGAAAACAAGATCTTCGTCATTGAACAGCTACAAGAACAGGGCTTTATAAGAACAAGGCTTTCATCATCGTCCTACAGGAGACCCACTGCACAACTGCAGACAAGCTAGTGATTCCCAGCTTCTCACTAGCTGGGTCAATCCTGAGCAGGAATCACGGCCTTGCCACGTTTGTCCACAAGCGGTTGGAATGGTCACTGGTTGATCAGTCTCCAGAACAATCAGAGACTGAGTGGTTATGCGTAGACGTCGCAGGATGCAAGATCATCAACGTCTACAAACCTCCACGCTCGCGACTCACCCCAACGAACATCCCGACGTTTCCACACCCCAGTCTGTACGTTGGTGACTTCAACTGCCAGCATGTCAACTGGGGTTACAACACAACATCTCCTGACAGTGAGAGCCTGGACTCCTGGGAAACGTCAAACAACCTTGGACTGTTGTATAACCCAAAAGACACAGCCAGTTTCTTCTCTCGCCGTTGGAATGTCGGCACCAACCCAGACCTGGCTTCGCGAGTTTCGGCCAGGACAGCCGACTACCAGACAGACGTGTTCTAGGAAAGTTCCCGAGGCCACAACATCGGCCCTCCCTCAAAATGCCACCAAGATTCAAGGTTCTTGCCCACAGCGATCTGGTGAAGCATTGGAATTTTCGCAAGGCCGGTTGGAAGCGCTTTTGCCTTCTCACAGATGAATCCGTTGACAGATTGCCACCTCCGGACACACTAAATATTGAGAGGGCATACCAGGATTTTTGCAAGAGCCTGCTATCTGCGGCAAAACAATGTATCCCACGTGGCCGTCGGAAGGACTATGTGCCATGCTGGGACAAAGAGTGGGAGACCCTCCATCGCTCCTTCATCCGAACCCCAGTGGGGACCCACGCTGACAGAGCTGCTTCGTCCCTACTATCTCGACTGCAACAGAAGAAACAGGAGCGATGGGAGGAAGCTGTCAGCTCCATCGATTTCTCTCACTCCAGCTGCCAGGCATGGAGAACAATCAACAAACTTACTGGCAAATCTGGACCCGTCTCGGCAAATTCCATCTCCTCGCAACTTGTGAAGAACGGGGCACACAGGACCGGGGACCGCGAGTCCACCAGGCTCGTCAACAAACAGCTGTCCGACTTACTGAAGATTCCAACACTTGAGGGTCACAGTATCTCCGAACCCTTTAGGCCGAAGGAGTTTGCTGCTGCGCTCAGATGCCTGAAGCCAGGAAAATCTCCGGGATTGGATTCCATCTTACCGGAGTTTATACTCCTGTCAAATCTTGGTTTTTCGGCTTACTCAGTTCCTGCATGTGCCAACTCAACATTCCAAAGATCTGGAGAAGAGCACTGGTAGTTGCGATCCCTAAGCCAGAGAAGCCATTGGGGGACCCAAAGAGCTATTGTCCTATATCTCTGCTGTGCGTCCCCTTCAAAATCCTCGAGAGACTCATGTATGCTCATGTCGAAACAATCATCGACCCACTGCTCCCACAGGGGCAGGCGGGTTTTCGACACGGGAGGTCGACCGTAGACCAGGTCACCCTGTTGACATAGGACATCGATGATAGCATTTCAGCTAAAAAAAAAGGCCGGAGCTGTGTTTGTTGACCTCATAGCAGCCTACGACACTGTATGGCACCGCGGCCTCACCTGCAAGCTGCTCCGATTGCTGCCTGACAGACACATGGTCCACATGATCATGGAGATAGTTGGCATTCGCAGCTTTACCCTTACCACCGAAAATGTCCAAAAGAACAGGTTACAATGCCTCAAAAATGGTGTCCCACAGGGATCTGTCCTGGCATCCCTTCTCTTCAACATCTACATCTCTGACCTGCTGTCGTGGCTACGCAATAGCTTCCACTACATGCGAACAGAAGGCGGCCAAACTAAGGAGAAAAGAAAACATCACAGAAAGCGAAACATAAAAGTGATTTCCATGCATATGGAAGTGCAAGCTCTCTTTGGCTGAAACGCCTAGCGCTATGACGTCACCAACGACTTCCTCCATCGATTAATCCAAGGTTCACTTCTCCTCTGAGGCGGTTCGATCAGACAACTGGGCCGCTTCCCTGCCAACCACCATCTCCAGAAAGTATGCATATGCTGACGACCTAGCAATCATGCATGCTGATGGAGATTGGCAGGCGGTGGAAGGGGCGCTGAGCAAGGAACTAGAGTCCTGCACGGGCGGGTTGCAGGTACCTGCATTTGCGGGGTGGGTGCGGGAACCCACACTACCATGCGTGCGGGTTCCAATTGAACTTGTTGTGGGGTGGGAGCAGGTTGTACTTGGTGCGGGCGCGGGTTGAGAAATTCTTTGTGTGGGTTAACTGAGTGTTGAGTCAAAGCACATGAACTTAATCAGCTCAAAAATCGCAAACCACGTGGATGTACTAAAGTTGTTTACCAGCATTGCGCTTAGGATCGTAGGCCTGCAGCAATTATTTCATTATGATGTAACAACCCATTGTTGTGAAATATTAGCTCAGATTCTTACCAAGTGGTGAGCAAGGGGCTATTTTCCAATGCTACCTTTGTAGCGTACTATTGCAGCTTATTACGTATAGGAACGTACCTAGCTTTACCTAGCTTCATATGACGCCAGGGAATTCATGCCTTGCAGTAGCCTAGCTTTTGTCTGGATTACTGAAACAGAACACCAAGTTTTTCTTCAGACAGGATACCATGTTTTCCTCCGACACGCTTCAGTGCTATATATGTGTCGTGCACTCGCCTGCGAATTCTACTAAACACTATCTGCAGAAAATAATTCACTAAGGACACCACTCAATCATGGAACTGAACAAGCGAGCAATGAAACTCTGAAACAAACACAACAGCGTAACTGATCAAATGCTTCCCAGGGCGGGCAAACTGTACTAAAAGAACACATTGCAGTATTGCATTACGAGACCACAAGCACAATGCAACAGCTGCGGGGAGAACACAGGGGCACAATTAAGGATTGCAAGATTGCAGGCGCCACTACGTGGCAACGACAAAGTAATCATACATTCACCACAATATGCATGCAGATTTAGCTATATATGTGCATGGATAGCTAAATGCGCGCAGAGATAGCTATCTCTGCACAGAGATAGAAAAATCCGTCCAGAGATAACTATCTCTGCGCAGAGATAGCTAAATGCGCGCAGAGATAGCTAAATGTGCGTAGAGATACTTAAATGTGCGCAGAGATAGCTAAATGCGTGCAGAGATAGCTAAATGCGCGCAGAGATAGCTAAATGCACGCAGAGATAGCTAAATGCACGCAGAGATAGCTATCTCTGTGCAGAGATAGCTAAATGCGCGCAGAGATAGCTAAATGCGCGCAGAGATAGCTAAATGTGAGCAGAGATAGCTGAATGCACGCAGAGATAGCTATCTCTGTGCAGATATAGGTAAATGCGTGCAGAGATAGCTATCTCTGCACAGAGATAGCAAAATCCGCACAGAGATAACTATCTCTACGCAGAGATAGTTAAATGCACACAGAGATGTCTATCGCTGCGCAGATATAGCTAAATACAAGCAGAGATACCTAAATGCGTGCAGAGATGGCTAAATGCGCGCAGAGATAGCTAAATGCATGCAGAGATAGCTATCTCTGTGCAGAGATAGCTAAATGCGCAGAGATAGCTAAATGCGCGCAGAGATAGCAGTTTTGGTGCTAAATCTGTCAGATAAATATTTTTACGAACGGCACCCCATAATGACTGGCTTGATTTTGCTGCTTGTTAGACTTGTCTTCAGGCGTTATGAGTAGGGCAAGTTTTTGCAACTTTTTTTACAGCTTCCAACACCTTCTGAAATACGCAGAATTTATGTGGTACGATGTTTTAGGCTGGTTGCAGGAATTTTATACTGCAACTTTTTTCTTTTTTACATGCAACTTTCTACTTCAACTTTTATCAAGTAGACCTATTGCACAAAATGTAAAAATGTTATTTAAAAAAACGTGCTTTAGAACCATTTCAGTATAGTTATGTTGTCTTTGATAACCGATTTGAACTGCATAGTGACCTGAAAGAAATTGTAGAAATGACTCGGTTAAACATCAGTCCAGAACTCTAGACCAGATTGTTAAATTGCCAAGCAACTTCATGCAGTGTGGAGCGAAGTTTCAGCATGCCAGACAAATTGTTGGCAAATGATCGCCATTTCTCGCCAGATAATGCTTGGACAACACTTGCCCTGTATATGAGTTTTCAGTGATTTTCGGATAGGTGCGGGTTTGAGACGGAAAAAGTGCGGTGCGGGTGTGGGTTGGGATGGTCTGCGGGGCGGGACGAGGCGGGTTAGAAGTTTGCGGGGCGGGAGCAGGCAAGATTTCTCAAACTCGTGAGGGTGCGGGGCGGGTTGAAATTTTGCGGGTGCGGGGCGGGAGCGGACAAAAAATTTTCAACCCGGACTCTAATGGCAACCGTAGGTGAATACCTCCAGACTTGGAAACTAAAGCTCAGCACTACAAAAACTGTGTCGGCAGTCTTCCGTCTCAATAACAAACAAGCTAAACGTGAGCTGAAAGCCAACTTCAACAACGAAACTGTGCGCTTCTGCTCCGAGCCCAAATACCTCGGAGTCAGTGCTTTTTTTAAGCTGTTTTTGAGTGTCAGAATGACACCCTAATATTTTGCAGTGACACCCTAAATTCTCAAAGCCAAGATAGGGTTTGCCTTGTATTGAACTAAAACGATTTGAGGAAAATATGTTTTCCTGCACATGGCTATGGCAACAGACGGCTTCAAAATTATACGCAGACACAATTTTCTGGTGAAGAAGTTGGAAGCGAAAATTGTAAGTATGGTTTACGTTGTCATGCGCACCGCTTCGGCCTGTTACTATAAGCCGCAGATTTGTACAGTATGGTGTACAAAACTGCAAAAGCACAACCCTGCTCAGGTAAACTTAAAATGCTACTCGATTCAGGAAATGAGGGGTATAATGCCACCCAAAATTTGCATACGTCTTCCTGGGACATGTGACATCCGTTATTTCCGGACCAAACTATTTTTACTTCCATATATCCATTGTTAAACACTTTCGCAACAAAATTTTATCTGCGCAGCGAAACATACGTATCATACAAATTTTATGCAGGATACCACCAAAAAGGGGACTTTTTAGATTTTTTGTTTGTGCGTAGAAAACGTCATGCACGTTTCAGATCTGTTTTTTTTATAAAGTCATGGTGAAGGAAGACTCTTCACATATAAGGCATCGGTAGTATATCTGACCAAATAGGTTTTGCACTTAAAATTGCATTGAAAATTAACTTAGTAAGGTGTCCGAAATTTCATACACATAAGGTAACCTTGTGTGGTATAGTACTCATATACTATATATAAAAGCCTCTATATCCCTGAAAGCCTATATATAGACATTTTTGCAAAATAACTCTGGTATCATTCGATTTGTCTCCGAAAATCAGGAAAAGTCATGGAAGCACAGGTTTCTAACATTTTTCTAAGTATACAAAATCAACAAAAAAGAAGCACCCGGGGTGGCGGCCCACCCGAGCAGGGTTGCAATTATAAAAGTGCTTTACTGTTTCACCGTTGCGATCGACTTGCCTGGCGATGCATCTGACAACCATAACGACAAAAGATAGGCAGTTGCAGCGCGCATGCAAAACAAGGTGGTTGTCCAATGAGGCAACAGTGAAAGCTAGGAGTGAGATTTTGGCTATTTAGGCCGCACTGAAACAGCTGTCAGAAAATCAAAACGATGCAATATGCGCTGTTTTACTGCGACTTCTGAAAAAAAAATTTCAGCATGGTGCTTTTCTTTTGTCAACAGTGCCACCTCACCTTATAGAACTGAGCAAAGTCTTTCAGTCGGGATGTTTTAACTTTGCACAGATGAAAGCTTCCGTAGAACTGTGCATCAATAAGCTCTCTGATGCCGCTGTTAACTCCGAGTTTAAAGCTAATTGCGAAAAGTCTGATAGTGAATTATGGCAACGTACAACGTCAGATGGTTTAACTGACTCGTGTGTGTCAAATGGCAATGGCGTTTTGGAAGGGTGGCGAAAGAGTGGTAAATTGATCGTCCTTATATACAAAATGGGAGACAGAGGTGAATGAACCAACTACCGGGGCATTTCTTTGCGTAGCCTCCCAGGAAGAGTGTATGGCATGATGCCGCAAAAATAATGGAACCAAAGCTGAATGATACCCAGTGCGGTTTTCATCGCGGCCGTAGCACTACAGACAAAATTTCCACACTCCAGAAATTTTCGAGAAATCCTGGGAGTATGCCAAAGACGTATAAACATGTTTTGTCGACCTCGGGAAGGTATGGCCGGGTTCTTCATGAAAAGCTTTGGGGGTGTTGCGGGAGTACGGTGTTGACGGGTGCCTCTTGCTGGCCGTCAAGTAACTGTATTCTTACTCAGAAGATTGTGTCCGTGTCGATGGAGTTAACTCACAACCGTTCAGAGTTGGTGATGGACTCCGACAATGGTGTGTGCTGTCACCACTCCTCTTCATAGTCTATATCAGGGTTCTCCAACTACGGCCCGCGGGGAAAATCACCTGCGAAGCCATTTCACCCAACCGCAAAACACATTTTGCCAATAATGAAAAAATAATATATTTACGAAAACCTTGCTGATGAGGTAGAATATAACATTTCCCGAAAAAGTCACATTGGGCGAGATGTCAGGCCCTCGAACTGTTGTGCAATGACCTACGTGGTCCTCTCCCAAAAAGTTTGGAGAGCCCTGGTCTATATGAATTGGACGCGGCGACGAGGGCGTCACTGCTGGGAACTGCAGGATGAATCGTTTGCGACCCTCCCTAGAAGAGCCTGGGTCCGGCTCAACCACCCCCGTACCGGTGTCGGACGTTTCCGCTCCTGCTTGTACAAATGGGGTATGGCCTCCTCTGCGGCCTGTGAGTGTGGCACAGAACAAACCATCGACCATGTTGTCCTCCAATGTCCAATCCATCGACCTCCCCATGGACTGCACGGCCTGACGGTTCTGGACGATGAGACAACTGAATGGCTGCTCAATACCTGCCCCGAAATCTAGCGCGGCCAAGCAATGGATAAAAGAACTCGCTCAAAAGTTGAACCTTCAGAAGTTTAGTTTTGTTGGAAAACATTGCTTGGCGGGGAAATCCTGGAAAACTTATCTTGAAGTCACAACAGTTGAAGCTTCGATACCAAATTGTACAGTACAATTCAGCATAACTTTTTCGTGCGAGTCACTGTGGCGTTGTGATCACTGATCAGCCACATATAATGTTGAATTCGTAACAATAGTAGAGTAACCCTAACGAGGTGGGAAAACTCTATTGCTGTTGTGCTGAGGGTCGCAGGTTGGATTCTCGTTTTAGGTGGCTCAGAGCGACGCAGCAATGCGGCTGTAATATAACGCAGTAAGCTACATCCGCTGGCGACCTTGCCAAATACGCAAATGTAATTACTTTCTGGCACTTATGCGCGGGTTGTTTTACGGAACTTTGCCTACTGCCTTCTTAACAAAGCAATTCGTTAACGTACTGCCTTCAAAAACCCAATTACAACTTTGAGTGGGTACCAGGAGGCGAAATTGGAAAACTTACCATGCCTGTCTAAATTGTGTTTCATACACAGAGGGATAAAAAAATCAGTACTTTCACGCGAAACATCAATTAACACTCGTACTGTATTTCCACGAATCTACAGACGAAACGATTAGTGTGTAACGTAATTAAACACAGACAATGAACGCGTTTTTGTGATGGTAGTGTTGGCACAAGATAGTAAGCCATCATATCAATCGTTCTCAGCCGTATTTGCAAAGACGAATCTACGACTACAAGACGTGGCACTGGGGATTATCCGGATAACTGCTAACCGAGAGGATTTTGCTATCTGATATAATCCTACCGGTTAACCGGCTGAAAAAGTTTAACTTTATTTCAATAAGTCTCGTTTACAACACTTCACACTCGATGCCTTGTGCTTCATTAAACGCGTTGCAGAGGCAGTTAGTGTCAAAATGCACGATTTTCTTCATACACGCTCGTACAGCGCCTGTGTGTACTGTGTATATTTACAATAAAACTGTGTTACGATTTTACGATCAATTCATCCCGCAAATCTCGTGAAATCAAGTGTCTAACCATTAGCGGTTATAATCCCGTTGACAGGTTAGCTAAAATATAAATATATCCATTTTGCGGATAGTAAAAATTTTATTGAAATATACGTGGCCCCTTGAGAGCATTAAGCCAGTTGACACAAACAAGCACATTAATACACATTATGTACTTAAATTCAAGCATTTTCATTGGGGGGCGCTAACTGCGGGTAATCACACCAATTGACGACCAACATAAACCAGCTATAACACGGCAAGGGCCAGTTGAGAGAATTACAGTACTGTGGGACAGGAATTTACGAACTGCCTTGAACTGCTGCATGGAAATTGCACAGCATGGTTCAGAGCTGGAACCAAAGGCGAAACATGTACAGAGTTTCAGCAGCTTTAAATACATGAATTCTGCAGTGCTTATCAACATGTGCCCATCCAGTGGCGTACGCTGAAAATTTTCATGGGGGGGTTCATTCAGTGGAATATGGTGGTCATTTGTTTTTGGTGTGCGCTATTTCTGACGTCGCAATTTGACGTCATATTCATGTTTCCAAACCAACGTTTTGGCGAAGTTTGTTGACATAATATGCTTATTTTCCTACACCCACTCCCCTCAATTTATGTGTCATTGAACTGAATATAAACTATCAGCGCTCCAGGTTAGGATATCGGAGGAAAATACACTCAACGATACGACACAGCAGTTCATAACTGCAAAAATATCAGGCTGCACGTTAAAACAGGGGAGTAAAACACACTTATCACTGCGCCAGAGCAATTTACAATGGCAAAATGAGGCTGCGCTAATGTCTTGTCGAATATGAGCAGTCGAGCATAGAAAGTGTGCGGCTGGACTGGCTGGTGCATACCCCGATTTGCAAGATCGAATCTTGCTAAACTACACAAGAATTGTAAATGCGCAAAAAGTACGCAAGTGAACTTTCGATTTTTTGTTATGTACAGTATAGCAGTCCAGCAAATTTTTATTTTTCCCTGCTGGGACATTAATAACAAATGCCTAAATGATTTTATTTTAACAATTACTATTTTTGAGCTCGTGTAGCAGTTTTACTATGCTATAGAAATTGGCAATGTAGCCAATGCGGTCAGCACTTGCGCTGATCAGCCACAGCAGACAAAAGAAAGACAATTGTTTCGGATAAAGTGAACTATCGCGTAACACAATCTTAAACCTGCGTAGTGGACGAAATGTCTTCAAAAAGTGGTAAGATGGTTCCTGAACGCAGACGATAACTCAGATTCCCACCAAAACCTATAATTATTACTTTTTGGCCCATTTACAATGTTCCTGGAAATTTGCATACAAATTCATTCCGTGGTATTTGCATTAAGTCGACAAATTAACAAGCAAAAAGTATGCCAAAACAATTAATCTCCTTTGCAAAGGTAATAAAGTTTTTGTAAAATATCAAGCTCAAGGGGGGCTTTGACCACAAACCCCCTCCCTTGCATACGCCCTTGTGCCCATCGGCCTGAAGTAATTACCGTACACAACAGTGAAAAATGACTGTTGGCTTGGATTTAGTGTCAGTGATACTCGCAGTAGAGTTTCTTGCGACTTGTGTCTAAAGCTCTGAGTCTTTATGGTCTTCAAATTGTAGTAAGAGGTTGACAAAATATTGGAGTAGATAAAATTTTGATACAGCAAAAGCGACTTTTCGGATTACGCAAAACTACCTCAAAATTAATGATGGAAGTTGATTGTGACGACTTCGGAGAATCCAGCTGGCTTCAGTTTTGCACTATGACGTTGTATCTCGGCTATGTGACAGAACAAGAGGATATATATATATAAGCTGACCTCTACCTTTCTTTCAAGCTTTGCGGACGGTAGTTTAGTGCATCTCCGATGGAAAAGTACCAAGGCCGATTGCATACTGCGCATTCCAAAAAGCGTATTAACCACGTTCGAAATAAGCAATTGCCGGCTTTACAGAATAAAGCAACAAACAGTAAGTGCGAGCGGAACTGCAACAAGTCGAAAATTAAAAAGACAGCATGAAATGCCAGTACTAGTGTCGCAATGGCATGGTGAAACTAACGTAAAAGCAACACTCAAAGTCATTCGAAAATTGCACAGCATAATGATTTGTGAAGTCACAGGCTTGATGGAAATAATAAAACATACCAAAAATTTTAAAATGTTGGCAAAGCACGAACGTAAAAACTATTTTCACGCTGATACAGACAAAACTGGAGATGAGTTTTCGTTTTCAATGCTTGTGACATGATCACCGCCATCAGTTGCGCTGCCCAGCAAGTCCTCTTTAACCTCCACACCATTGTCATGCAAGATCTCGCGCAGAATTCTGATTTCTTAAAAAAAAACAGCTTTCATTTTATCTATTTCATGGGCAGAGAACGCACCATCACAACAGAAGTAATCACAAGCGAAAGCAACGAACAACTTTTCCTGGTGAGCGCTTTCCAAATAAGCTTCTTCAGCATGTCGGGAAACGTGTCTGAAATATCCCCCGCATACAACTCACCTTCTTGTTGTTGTTTAATAGTTTCTTCAGCGAGGTTTAAAGAAGCAACCAATACCGCATTCTTTTCCTTTATAGCGTGAACTCGTTCATCAGCTTTAGTCTTTATCGTGACGATTATACCTGCAAAATTACAGTAATTTATTTGCTTCGACTGCACAAAATTCTTTACGAAAAGTCAACACAGCCTTCCATGTTCACCGTTCACGATTCTGAAAACTCTCCACAGACGTAAAATGACCAGCAAGCCAAGAGCAGCGAGCGCTTCGTTGTTTTCAAAGAATACTAGCGCAACATCAATCCCGAAAGATACGACGACAACAATGGCGTCAAGAACTTCCACTTTATGCCGAATGAAATGTCTATGGTCGGCGTAGATCTGAAAAGTAAGTAAACCAAAGGGTGAATAAAGCGCATTATTTCCGTAAATGCAGCACATCCATTTATTGCATATGAAATCATGCACGAAAAATACCATATTCCCTAACAAATAAAATCAAGCGCAAAGGTTCACACACAGAAAGCTGTCCATAAATTACGCACAAAGGATGACGAAAAAGAAAAGCAATTCAACACGTTTAACACCAAGGTTGTGTTAAAGATATAAGGCGATCTTGGCGAACACACAGGATGCAAGATCGTCAGGGGCAGAGAAGCCACTTGTTTGTTCCACTTCGGATAAAAAACAGTAATCTCTTTTTTTTTATAGTCCACTACTATTTCTTTTGCAAAAAATCAAAAAATTATTCGTTGCATATACCTCGTAGTGTCGTAGCTATAGCTATAGAAAATAAAGGTGGGCGGAGTTGGACCTATGTCGAAGGTCAATGTCTACTGGCATAGCACGTCAAACATACCCTGTGCATGTGCACATTAAGAAACCAACGTTTGGAATCTGGGTGAACTCTTTCTGCTGAATTTGTTTTATTAAAGGTGCTACGCTAACAAACCTTGGGCCTTCTGCTCCACTGTGCAATCACCGCCTTTACTTGGTGTGTAAAATATGTGTAACCATTCTGAAGCAATAGTAAGAAAACCTTTCCCCTTCCATTTTGAAAAAAGAAAACGTGCTTTCTGATCAAGGACTTAAGTAACTACTCCCGACATGTGAGACAACCAAGGAATGTATCTGCAAATTTCAGGAAGTCCATTTTACGTAACACAAGGAGCGCACAACCAATAAGATTCTGTCCAAGTAGAAAGATTTCCCTCTAACAAAATAATAAACGAAAAATTAACACGCAAACCACAGTCTAAGGCGAGGGTTTGCAACCTTATATTGTTGGTGGCCCAAAGCTTATAATATCGCAGATTTAACACTTCTCTGTAACTTTAGCTTAGCATCGTTAAGTAGGAGTTATGTCACAAACGTAACATTACGCGAGGTCGACTTTTTTTGCTATTTGTCTACCTCACTTGATCATAATGACACCATTACACAAGTCTCATAATTCTCTCATTCTGATTTTCCTGATTCAAAACCAAAACTTTTACTGTCGCCATCCTCCAAATACATTAAATGATTCCCGCAAGCAGAACTAGGGCATGCAGCTTCATGTGCAATACCTGGGCTTGAATTCACTGACTGACACTAAGCATTCACACACATCAATCAAACCCAATGTCACACGTTTTATCACAGAAAACTTCTCAGTCTCAGAATGATTGGCCAAACAAAGTACAGCAACTTCAAGACTTTATCTGAAAACTGCATACCTTCAATATTATTTCAATCATGAATACACTCAAAATTGCTATTGAAAAACCATGGAATATTCCAGGAACTACACTACCTTCTTCAAAAATAATTACTTTCAGGTCAACCAATAACTCAAAAACGACAAGAATGCAGTCAATGATGACCAACACGATGATGATAATCTGCAACAAAAAAATCAAAACTTTATCAAAAACTGCAGGTCTAACTTTATTGTTCAACAAATATAACTTTGGATAACTATATTCACAGCCTCGTTAAGATTTTTATGTTTTTGCAAAGATTTTAAAACTTTTGCAAAAGTTTTTTATTATCGTTTTTTAATTGGTTTCTGTTTTTTCTTTGGATTTACGTATTTCATAATCTCATTCTATTTTCTTCAACTGAATTGGCAACAATGGGCAATTGTATTAAAGTTGCTAGGCTACTTGTTGAAATTAAGTGTACTTCTACACAAAAAAAATTGAGCCCAGTTCACCTCTTGAGGTCTGAAATGGAAAGAACCTGACTTTCACACTATAAATCATTGCAAAGTTCAGTTGTAAGAGCAACTTTTTGATGGTTTCCACTTGGAAGTAAGCTATGTATTTTTTACAAAAGAAAAACATCAACTTCTTTGATTTTATTTTTGTGATGAAAACAGCTTTGCTCAGAACCAATGTTTATTACGAATGCAATTGCATTCATAAAACGATTAAGAACTCTTAACTTTGCTGCCAGCTTTCAAGGAATTAACTGATTGAGGTCTGCTCTCATGACTTTGCGGTGATTTGGACTTCTGTATATTTGTGTTTAGTAAATAGTTTCCACAAAGGTGACGTAGGTGTATCAGTCAGCAAATTTTTTAACAAGAAAGCAATTTCACATAACTCTACGCATCTTCAGCACTGAGATCTTATTTAAATTGATTTTATTTGAAATTTTCTATTTCAAATAGACTTAGGATGCATACAGTTATGTGAAATTTATTTCTTATTAACACTTTCGATTCTGGGTGGTTTCCCGGTAGGGCCATTCCATTATATTTCAACCTAAATTCAGGGGACTTTGTAACCCATGTTCTTGGATTTTTTTTATTCACAGATATGTTGTGAAGATTTTCATTCTATCCTCAACAAAAAAAATTTGAAATTGGTCAACTGGTTCACAAAATATAGGCATTTTCAATTTTGCTTACCACTAGGTGGCAAAAAGTGTTGCTGAAAATAATAATGAGTTTTTATGTTCCTGACATAACCAAGAACCATGCAAACACTAGATTCTTATGTTTTTGATGGGAAGGATTTCACAAATGCAGTTACGTTTGCTGTAAAACCTACAGTTTTTATGACAGCTGGACGTATTTTTTTATAAGTCTGATAATAAAACAAACATAGAAATTGTTTAGGTCCAAGTATGAAGTCATTTGTTTTAAATTTTGCTTGAAAGCAACTTTTTTAATTAATTTGTTGATTGAAGATCATAACTTTTGAACCAGAAATGCTAGAAAGTCGATCAAAGGCTCAGAAGACTCGGACTCGAGCCTAGATTCCAATGAAAACTTCAGCAAAATTGGCCTAGCGGTTGGGCCCTAGGTCATGAAACATGAGCCAAAATGACCCAAAAACTACTTCACTTACGACGTCACTCACAAAAAATCCGCAACCCACAACACAAAAATTTTTTCGAGCGCAATCTAGAAAACTGTCCGATCCGTTTGAGCCCTTGAACAGCTCTCCAGCGCAATCGGCAGAGGAGCTAGGGCGTTGGTAAGGCAACTGACAACTGCTGGTTTTAGGTCGAAATCGAAGTACGAATATATCGTACCCCGGCTCTCAAAGTGCTAATGGTATGGATTTTCTGGTGACGGGGTTGAATCAGTATAAAAACTGAACTTACTCATTGACATTGACATGTTAACACCTTGGTGTCTGGGTGGTTTTGGCGATTTTCGCAAAAAAAAAACAGCAGTTTTCAGTTGCCTTACCAACGCCCTAGCTCCTCCGCCGATTGCGCTAGAGAACTGTTCAACGGCTCAAACGGATCGGCCAGTCTAGTAGATTGCATTGGAAAAAATTTTTTTCCCGGGGGGTGCGGGTTTTTTGTGAGTGACGTAATAAGTGAAGTAGTTTTAGGGTCATTTTGGCTGATGTTGCCTGGCCTAGGGCCCAACCGCTAGGCCAAAGTGTTTCGCTGAAGTTTTTCATTGGAAACTAGACTCGAGTCCAAGTCTTTTGAACCTTTGATCGACTTTCTAGCGTTTCAAAAGTTATGATCTAAAATAAACAAATTAATTAACTAATTAGCTAATTAGTCAAATATTTTTACTAACTTACATCACAACTTTTGAACCCGAAACCCCAGCAGGTCATCCAAAGTATCAAAAGACTCGGATTGTAGCCTAGTTTCCAGTAAAAA